>Ga0172368_10008887_pt1 | contig 10156 bp, 8 predicted proteins | sample Lak11m_FD_114540 | JGI IMG/M metagenome (GOLD analysis project Ga0172368, IMG submission 114540) | Freshwater microbial communities from Kabuno Bay, South-Kivu, Congo - kab_022012_11m | ecosystem: Environmental > Aquatic > Freshwater > Lake | place: Democratic Republic of the Congo: South-Kivu...
GGAAAACCCTTTGACCCAATGTGGAAAACTCATACAAAATGTGCCTAAATCGAACCGCCAAAAACTTGACTTGGCAACACACTATCTACTTCGGCGCGTTTCCAGTCCCGCATAGCGACTCGAACTCGCGCGTATAGGTTTCCGCCAGCGCGGGACTGTGCAAGATCAGCACGTTCTCGTCGTTTTCCTCTTCGGCGCTCTTCGAGAAGTTGTAGCTTCCCGTTATCACCGTTTCGCGGTCGATGACAATAACTTTGTCGTGCATGGTATGGGGATTTTGGTCCGCGTAGACTTCCACGCCTTTTCCGGCCAGAAACTCGTCCTTGCTGAACGCGCTGTTCATGTTGCGCTGTTCGAAGACGCCGCGCACACGGACCCCGGCGGCGCATCGCTTGGCCATCGCTTCGGAAATGGGCGCGCTGGTGAACGCGAACGCCATGAAGTCGATGCTCGTTCGAGCCGCATCGACTTGGGCCAGAATCGCGTGGCCCACATTATCTTCGGGCGCGAAGTAGCATTCTATCTTTACTGTCCCCACTGTGATTTGAGGCTGGGAAGTGTTGCTCGGGGATCGCGGGCCAAACTGGCGGTTAAGGAACATCTCCTCGAATTCGCTTTCGAAGTCCAACGCCAAAGGTTCCGAGCGGATTTGCAGCGCGTTGTTGTTGTTCCGGTAGAAACAGTTCTCCGTGATATTGGTGGAACCCGTCCAGACTAAGGTTCCATCCACCACGCAGAACTTGTCGTGCATGAACGCCTTGCGTTCATCGAAGATCACTGGAATACCCGCGCGCATGCACAATTGAATAGCGGTCCGGTCTTGATAGTCGCTGTCGGATACCAGGCGCACCGTGACGCCCCGCCGGTGGCGTTCGATGAGCGCGTCCGCCGCCGCTTCCAGTTGGAATTCATAGAATGCCCCGTCAATGCGGCTTTTCGCGGAACTCAGCAAGGCGAGGAAGGCGGCGCTGATGCGATGCGCCGACGCCTCGCCGTCGGGCGCGAAGTAGACGGAGATGTCCGCCGAAAAGCCGGAATTGGGCGCGTTCTCGACCGGTTCCGGCTCTGGCGCTCCCTTTGGCTCGGGGATCGCCTGCGGACGATACAGCGCCGATAACGCGGCAATCGCCAAGGCCAAGAGGAGAACGGCTCCGCGCAGGAAGACCCGCCTTGCCCGCTTCACCCGCTAGTCTCCGTCCGTGCCCGCGTTCGCAGCCTCGGAATCCTCGATCGCTTGGATGGCTTGGCGGACTCTTTCGGGAGAACAATACCCGAGCCAAGGTTCCAGATGCTCCTCGCACCACTGCCGGTATTCGGCCAGCGTGGTCCAACTCCGCATGGGCGGCCCATCGCTGAGGCCGGGACGAAATGTGCGTATGAACCCCCGCCTCATCCGCTCGGGGACGCTTCTTCGCCAGGAACACTCGAAATCGGCATAGCGCGCGGCAGTCTCTTCGGCTTTCTTTCTAGGCATTCTAACGTTCCTTCTGTTTCAACCACGCCGCGAACAAACGAAGATCGGCGATGTCATTCAAGTCCTTCTTTCGGCCGGCCGCGGTCTTCGTAATAAGAATTCCTTCAATGCTCATTAGTGGCAACCCATCCACGATGCGTTTCATCGGCAGCGCGTCTTCGTAAGATCCAAATCCATCCGGCGCAAAGATCACGTCGAGATCGAAGGGATCTTTCAATTGAATGAACTCTTTTCCTGTGAGAATATTGGCGGAGGGGCACTGAACGATTCCACCGGTTTCGATGTCGAAAGCAAATCCCAACTCCCGCAAAGCGGCAAGCAGTCTATTCCGGTTTTCGGGTTGTTTCGCCGGGTAGCTATCGATGTCTTGGGTTGTGCTGGAATATCCTTGGATGATTGCGGCACCCTTCCCGATGATCATGTACTCGACGCTATGCTTCGACAGGACTTTGTGCAGTGCGAAAGCATCCGAAAGTTGCATGTCCGCAGTATTCCTTGTATTCCCGCCTCTCCAGCCGGCGTACGCGCCATTCTTGCCGGCCGACAGGATCATTATTGGCGTTTCCTTAGCCCCTTATCAAGGGGGGGAAGTCAATTCCGGACGGAATTCAAAGTGCATGGAGTCGTAGTGCGCCCATTTCCCGCCCCAGATGAATCCATGCTTTTCGAAGACGGCTACCACCTCGCGCAAGCGCGAATCCGCGAGCAAGGATGGGGGATAGGGGATAGGGGCCGTCTCGGGTTTTCCGCTCCATTGCCAATAGCAGTGCAGTTTCTTCGGGAGTTGAAAGTCAAGGGCGATGCCGAAGCTATGGGGGCTCGAGCGGTGGGTCCCGGCGATGGCGCGCCAATTGAAGGAACCCATGGGTTTCAGGACATAGACCTGTGTTTCCTTGGGCAGATTGGCCAAGTCTTTGGCCACCTCGGCCAGCGCGGCCGCCGCGGCCGCCTGCTTGTTGAAGGGAATGGTTGCGGGCTGGGCGCCGGGAAGCCACGCTACGGATACCAGATTCGCGGAGACCTCGTCGCGGTTGACGCCATAGAGTTTCTCGAAGAACGGGGTAAACCGAATGCGGCCGGGGTCTTCATTGGGTTTCGGCGGGGTATCCAACCCATTGCGAGGATAGGCGATACTCAGTTGGTCCTCGAGATCGGGATGATCGAGCTTCTCCTGAAAAGTCTTGGCCTGCCCATCATCGATGGGCATCCGCGCGCCATCTCGCCACACAATCTCCCCATCCGATGGCGAAATATAGGCCGAATAGGCAACACAAAGCGCTTGAAGCGTTTGCTGAATCGCAGCCGGGGATGGCGGGGGAGAAGCCGCCCACAACACAGCCGCAAGAACTGAATATACGCATACTCCCGGAAACATGCCCGCATCCTAACAAAAAGAAGCCGCCCCCGGCACGCGCGCCGGGGGCGGGCAAGAACGATTGGATTACTTGCCGTGTTTCTTGAGATAGGCGGCCACGCCTTCGGCGCTGGGCTTCATGGCCTCTTCGCCCTGCCGCCAATTCGCGGGACACACTTCGCCGTGCTTCTCGGTGTACTGCAAGGCGTCGAGCACCCGCAACGCTTCATCGACGTTGCGTCCCAGCGGCAGGTTGTTCACCAGCGCATGCTGGATGACGCCTTCCTTATCGATCAGGAACAGGCCGCGCAATGCGATGGCTTCGTTGATCAGCACACCGTAATCGCGGCTGATTTGCTTCGTCAGGTCGGCCACCAGCGGGTATTGCACATTGCCGATGCCGCCTTGTTCCACCGGCGTGTTCTTCCATGCCAAGTGCGTAAAATGCGAGTCGACGGATACACCGACCACTTCCGTGTTCCGCTTCTTGAACTCGTCAATCTTCTTGTTGAAGGCAATGATTTCCGAGGGACACACAAACGTGAAATCCAACGGATAGAAAAACAGCACTACGTACTTTCCACGTAGACCCGACAACGAGAACTTGTCGTTGAAGGTGTTATTGGGCATCACCGCGGTCGCGGTGAAATCCGGGGCCGGTCCGGCAACTTGTACTGACATAATCGTTCTCCTTCTAAGATGGTTTGCCTACTTCGGATCCGACATAGACTCCTACGCCTACCATCGAGGGAACAAGCATACGTCGTCTTTTATTTCAAGTTTCCGTCTCCGTCCGCGCCTTTCGGGGGCATGCTTTCCAACTCGGCCGGGTGCTCTTCTTCCATCTCGTGGCGCGTGATGCGGCCGTGCAAGAAGGTGAGCGAACCCGGGAAGCGGCCCGGCCTGTAGTGCACATTGTAGAAGTGCCAGATGATAATGGCCAGGGCCGCGAGGATCGCCTCGTGCGCGTGCGCCTCTTTCACGGTGTCCCAGAACTCGAGCGTTGCATGAGGTACCACCGCGCGAACCACCGCCGGAAACCACATGGCGAGGCCGGTGCCCACCATGATGGCGCATCCCCAGAAGACGGCCCAATAGTCAAACTTTTCGACGTAGGAGAAGCGGCCAAAATTGGGCGGTGTCTTCCGTATTCCGAAGAACCACAGGAGATTTTGGGCGAGATGGGCGAAATCCTTGGGACGCGGCATCATGAGCATGAAGTCGCGGCGCCCCTCGCGATGGATAACGCTATAGACGTGATGGTAGACGCACACGAAGATGAGCCCGCTCGCGCCGCAGCGGTGAATGACGCGCCACAGGTCCACGCCTCCCAAGGCGCTTGTCATGACTCCGGCCCAATGGGCGCCCGGGAATCGTAGCGCGAATAGGGGAACGGCGGTCAAGATCAACGTCATCACGCTGGACATCAACACGAAATGCTGGACGAGGAAATGGCCATTGAATCTCTGGACCATCTCAGCCGAAGCGCTGTCATGCTTTCTAGTCTTTCTCGTACGGAGGCGGGTCAGGCTATCCATACCCATATGGCCGATGAGCGCGCCGATAACGGCCACCGTGAACCAGTTGAAGAAGGTATTCGTGAGCCCTGGCGCGCCGGTGTACTTTCTGGGCTGTCCGTTGTAGCCCAGGACGGCCGCCTGCGAGACGGTGGCTGGCGTTCCCCCTTCGTCGAACGGGTCGACCGGAACGGTTCCGAAGAAGAACGGGGCGTCCGCCGAGTGACAATCGGAGCAGCCATGGGCCCCGAGGGCGCGGCCGACGGGTTCGACCCCGTGCGAGGCGGTCCAGTCCAGCGGCTGAGCCAAGGCGGCGAGGGTGGGCACGTTCGAAGGATCGACCACTTCGACCGTGGCATCGATGGGGCGGGCCAAGCGAATTTCCACCGGCTGCCACGATTTCGTGGGGGCGCCCCAACTGCTCTTGCCGCTGGAACCGTCTTCCTTCTCGGCCAGGAGTTGGATGGCCATGAACGGCTCATTCTCGCCAATGCGTTCCATGTCCAGCATGGGGACGTAGTCTTCGCCCCACGCGGGGTTACTGTCGTCAAAGGGGTTATACCAAGGCGCAATGGTCACTTGGAAGACTTTTTCGCCACGAATGTAATAGAGCGGGCGGTCCGCCAAGCGGGGCACAGCGGTCTTCAAGGCCCAGGCCACCAAGCCGATTTCTTCGTCCGTGTTTGCCTCCGGGAATGAGTCATTGTTGTCGTCGTAGACGGTCAACTCGCGGCGATCTTCGGAGGTGTAGGCTTTGAGCTTTGCGTTGATGGCCCCCTGCAACGCCTTCTTGGCTGCCTCCTCCTTCTTTAGGGTTTCGGGCGTGAAGGCCAGGAGTTCCTGTCGAAGCGCTTCGTCGGCGGGCGGCAGGGCCGGCGACGCAACGCCACTGGCCGGCGGTCCCTTGTATTCGTAGCGCTTGAATTTCGGATCGGTCAGGAATTTCCAGGCGGCATCCATATCGCTTAGAAACAGAGGCTTCGCCTCGTCGTTCTCGACGTAGGCCCAGAACGCGCCTAACTGCCGGCTTACCGGGTAGATCTTCCCGTCGTTCTTGGCGCGGGCAAGCTGGTAGGGCGTTTCCGCGATGGCCGCTCCAGGCCGCTTCGGCTGCAACTTGATCTTGACGGGTTTCAGGCCGGTGGCGTCCATCTGTTCGGCTTTGCCACGGAAGACGCAAATGGGGCTTTGCGCGCCCTGGGTTTGCTGCAACGCCAGCAACATGAGCATCCGGGCGTCGTCCGATTCGGCGCCGCCGGACTGTTCCATAAGACCACCGACGGTAAAGGCGCCCGCGGGCAACCGGCAGACGGAAGAGGTCCCCTCACCTTCCGACCGGGTATCTGTAAACAGCTTGCGCAGATCCGAGTTCTCCGCGATCACATAGTTCTTTGCGCGCTCGATTTCCGCCGGGGTGAACGACACCATAAGGTTTTCGCTCGAATGCTCGGCTAGATACCCCCAAGCGGCGCCGAAGGCCCTGTCGTCATATTCGTCCGCCGAGGGGGAAATCGCGGTCTGGCGGGCTATCCCGGTGAGGGTGTCCACCGTGCCTGCCGGGAGGAACGGGCGATGGGTGATGTGGCACGCCGTACAATCGATGCGTTCGAGGTGTAACGGGGGAAGAAAGCGGTGGGCCTTTTCGTATCCGGGAGCGCCCTTCTCGCCGTCTTCGTGGCATTTCGCGCACGACAACATGGTGTTGTCGAGATCCTCGCGCACGGATTGTCCGCTCGGCGAGCCTTTTTGGAAATTGTGCCGGATGTCGCCATGGTGGCAGTCGATGCACCTGATCCCTTGCTGGGTATGCGCGTCTTGCACGTAGGAATTGTGCCAATCGCCGCCTCGTTTTTGGGCGTTGGAGAGGTTGTGGCACGCGAGGCATTGGCGGTCGCTCGGGCGGCGGATGTGCATCAACACGGTGCCATCGGGCCGGAAGATGTCCGTCTTGTAATAGGCTTTCGGCTCTTGACCCTCGCGCACCGAGCCGAAGATGAAGGCCAAGTTGGCGGCGGCGGTGGCGGTGAACTTGAAGTTGTATTTTTTGAGTTCCTGGACGCGGATCGAGTAGTCGTATTCTTCGAGGTGGCAGATGAAGCAATCCGCCTCGAGCACGCCGGTCTTCATCCACGCCTGGTCCATGTAGTCGCCATTGCCGAAGGCCGTCAGTCCGCCGATGTCCTTTCGCAGGGCCTCGTCATAGCGCTGGCCGGTACGGTCGTATTCGGCGGGACCGCCGCCCGGATGGCAGATTCCGCATTCCGTCACCCATTCGAAGGGAGACATATCGGCGTCTTTCGGGTCGGTGACGTTCCAGGGGGTCAGTTGGCGCTGGTAGAGCAGGTGCCACTTGCCGAAATAGCCGGGTCCTTGGCTGGCTGGGCTGAGTTTCTCCGCATCGGAGCGATCCTCGGGGATTGCGGGAAACAATTGGTCTCGGCCCATTTGGAAATGGTAGCCGTGGGTAATCTTGTCGTATTCGTGGCACTGGCCGCAGGTCTTCTTCATGCTGACGGGATTGCCGACGAAACGCAATTCGGCGATATTGGTTACGTTTCCGTCCTTGTCGTATTTTGGCAAGATCGGCTTGCCGTCGGGACCCATCTTGGGATTGATGGGGTTGCCGTCCGCGTCCAACAGCTTAAAGGGGGGACAAGACAGCGGGAGGGGCCGGTTGAGCCCCAAAATGAGTCCGCGGTTGCCGGTGACCGCTTCGCGCCCAATGAAACGGTCGTAGTTTACGAACTGGCCCTGGGCCGGTTGTTCTTCGGCGAAAGCGGCAAACGTCAGGGACAGAAGGGCCGCCATCATAATAGTCCGTATGGGCATCCTTCTCATGAGCTAGGATCTCTCTTCCCGGGTTTGGGCCGTCCTCGGGGCGCTGTAGCGCCCGGTCCGAGTCGACCCAGGTTGTTCAGTAGCGCGCTCGAGGCGCGTGTTCACCGCGCGGCTTGGGCGCTATTCGGCCCCAGCCGCGGAACCTGCCGTATCGGACCTTAACCGATTGCCGAGGGGTCGGGGGTCGGGAAATCGAAGGTATACAACGCCGGATCGATATCGACCACCGTCCGCTCCGCCATCGCCTTGAATCCGCTGAGCGCCATTATGGTGGCGCGCAGGCCGACCATCTGATTGGACTTGGGCACACTCGCGCCGCCGCTCTTGACGTCCTTCGCGAACTGGATGAACTGGATTTGGTCCACGGACTTGGTGTTGTCGACGGTGATCGGCTCGCCCTTGGTCACTTCCTTGTTCGACAGACTCAGGGTGCCGCCGGACGTAATGACTTTCGCCGCGTCTTCGGCCTTGGTGGCCGTGCTGCCGCCGCTGCCCCATTTCACCTTGGCGGTGGCCTCTTCATAGATCGAGCCGCCGGTTTCCGTCAGTTCGATGGTGCCTTTATCACCCTGGATCAACTCCGAGCAGCCCTTCTTTTCGTTCGCCATGATGTTCGAGTAGGCGAAACGCACGCAATACGGCTGGTTGACGGTCTCGGCGGTCTCGTAGGCGTTGCGCGGGTTGATATACGTAAACGCCTTGCTCGTCTTGTCGATGGCGTACTCGAAAATGACATTGGCGTTGTCGTCCACGTTGCGGCCATCGCGCCAATAATCGAGCCCGCCGAGCCCGCAGGCGCGCCGGGGCATGGCATCGAGATACCAACTCGCGATGTCCAACTGGTGCGTGGCCAATTCGGTCATCAGTCCGCGGGACATGTCCGCGTAGAGACGCCAATTGAGGTGTTTCTCCAGGTCCGGGATGAACTTGGCCTCGTAGGCGTTGAGCTGGCGGGTTTTGTCCACCGGGCGGCGCCAATCGTTATTGCGGTGCCACTGCGCGTCAATGTGCACGACGCGTCCGATGACGCCGTCGCGGATAAGCGCGGCCGCCTTGTTGTAGAGCGGATTGTAGCGGCGCTGATGGCCCACTTGGACGAATTTCTTTTTTTCATTGCACTTGATGACGATCTGTCGGGCCTGCTCGATGTCGTAGCACATCGTCTTTTCGCAGAAGACGTAGCACCCGGCATCGAGGGCGTCCATCACGACCTGGAAATGCGTGTACAGCGGCGTAGCGATAACGACGGCGTCCGGCTTCACCTTTTCAAGCATTTCCTTGTAATCGTAAAAGGATTCAGGCGAAGGAGCCGCCATCACCTGCTTCTTCTGCTTTTCGGTGATGCCGGGAGGCACGATTTCGACACCGGCGTTGGCCACTTGCGCGTAGGTCTTGGCCGAACGTTGATGCGGCTCGTAGACGTCGCACACCGCCACGATCACTACGTCTTGCGACGCGCCCATCAGCCCGTCGCGGATGTGGAAGGTTCCTTGTCCACCCGTGCCGATGCACCCGACCCGTATCTTCTCGTTTTGCGCATAGGCGAACGGCGCTTTTCCGGCCATGATCGTGAGGCCCACGGCCACGCCCGCCGTCGTCTGCGCGAAGCTCCTGCGGCTTATCTTCTCGCTCATAACCACTCCTCTACTTATAGATTGATCCGGATGACCTTGGGGGCGCCGGCTTCGTCCACCACCAATAGGGCGCGGACTTCCGGGTGCTCCCGGCAGAAGGTTTTGGTCCCTTCCACTCCCGTGACAAAGAACTCCTTGGTCAGCACTTCGCTCATGGCGCCGGTTGGCGCGATGGCCGTGGCGCTCAGTACTCCGCTTTCGGACGGTTTGCCCGTACGCGGATCGAAAATATGGCCATACTTCTTGCCCTCGAGCATGAAGAATTTTTCCGAGGCGGACGAGGACGACAAGGATTCGTTCGCGATGGTCACCTCGGCAAGAATTTCGGCGCTATTGCTATTATACGGGGAGCGGATGCGCACTTTCCACCCGGGTTCGCCCGGAGGCGTTCCTATCGCTACCAGACTGCTGGAGCCTGCGTTGAGCAACGCCGATTTCACCCCCTGGTCTCGCAGCGCCTGCGCCGCCCAATCCAGGGCCAGTCCCTTGCCAATGCCCCCGAAGTCGATGTACATCCCCGGCGTCTTGAACTGGACGGTCTTCTTGCTTTCGTCAATGAGGACTTTGTCGAAACCGACTTTGTCCAAGGCCGCCTTGATTTCCTCGTCCTTGGGAAGATGCCCTTCCTTGCGGTAGAACCCCCAAAGATCGAGCAACGGCCCGACCGTCACGTCGAATATCCCATGCGTCCGTTGGAAGGCTTCCCGCGAAAATATGAGCGTCCGCATCAGTTCTCCGCCCACCTCGACCGGATGGTCCGCCGCTTCGCGGTTGACCTTGGACAACTCGCTGTCCGGTTTCCAGTTACTGAGGCGGGCGTCCAGCAGATCGATGGCCGCGAAGGCGGGTTCCGCCAGATGATTGACTTCCTCGGACTGCATGTCCGGCGTGGGCGGATAAAGGATGATCTCGAAGGGCGACGCCATGGCTTGATGCGTGACGGTGGCGAAACGCTGGTCCTGGGGGGCGGCGGCGATGAACCCTTCTTTCTCGCCCGCCATCGCGTGTTCCCCAACCAGCAAAACGGCCAGCGCGGCACACACGCTTCTTGCCAGGACTATGCGGGGAAATGCCATCGGAACACCTTGACCAAACCGCGACGGGAAGTTAATTGCGCGGAAATTTTAGCGCAAGACGGGAGTTGGAATCAAGAAAAACTCGAAAGAAACGTCGAAAGCCCTCTCCGGAACATCCCGCCGAGGCGCGGAGAAAGATGCCCTTAGTGGGTTGTTTCATAAGTTCGGTAACGTATTTTATCAGGCCGCGTTTGGCGCCGCTCGCAGGAGAGTGTAACTCGGAATGGTCCCACCTGGAGATGGGACCTACGGAAGACGTTCGA
>Ga0172368_10008889_pt1 | contig 10153 bp, 8 predicted proteins | sample Lak11m_FD_114540 | JGI IMG/M metagenome (GOLD analysis project Ga0172368, IMG submission 114540) | Freshwater microbial communities from Kabuno Bay, South-Kivu, Congo - kab_022012_11m | ecosystem: Environmental > Aquatic > Freshwater > Lake | place: Democratic Republic of the Congo: South-Kivu...
CAAGAAGGGTAGCACTGGGTTCCATGAGGTGTCAATCGGCCGGCGTCTGTCCGAGAGTGCGCCATCCGCTGAGCGGAGCGCGGCGTGTGGGCCGTTTGGCCGGTTGAACGCGGCCGCCCGGCGACGTTGCTGCTGGGTGCGCCATCGTCGGTCGCGCGGCGCGTAGCGAGACCGCGGGACACGAGCGCGGAAAGCGCCGATGTTCCGTGCGTGTCGTGTCTTGGGTCGGTTGCGAAGCGACAACACGGCGACCAGGGAGGGCGACCTTCATCACAAACCGTGACACGCACCCCCAATGTCCCCTTCAGCAGGTGTCGCCGCCCGTCGCGTCGAACCCCGGTTCCGGCAATGAACATCACGCAACCGTCCGGCGAACCGCCACCGCTCTTGTTCGAGATCCCCGTCGAGGTCACAGATGCACACGTGGAAGCGCCAGGCCACCACGTGAACAACGTCGTCTATGTCAGATGGGTGCAGGAGGCCGCCACGGCCCACTGGCGCGCGATGGCGCCGCCCGACCTGCGGGACACGGTCGTATGGTACGTACTGCGTCACGAGATTGACTACCTCAAAGAGACCTTCGTCGGTGACCGGCTCATCGTCCGCACCCATGTTGGCGAGTCCAGAGGCGCGCGCTTCGAGCGGTTCGTCGAGATTGCCCGAGAGGACGGTGTGGTCGTGGCCAGAGCCCACAGCACCTGGGCGGCCATTGACGCGCGCTCGGGTCGGCCGCGGCGGATCACGCCCGAGATGAAGGCGCCCTTCTTTGCCTCGGCTGAGGGGACGTTCTGCTTTTCCGCGCCTGCAGCCGCTCCGGCCCACCCCGACGGCTGAGCGCGGAAAAGCGGATGTCCCCGTCCTGCACTCGGCTGAGGGGACGTTCTGCTTTTCCGCGCATGCGCCCGTTCCGGCCCGCCCTGACGGTTGAGCGCGGAAAAGCTGAATGTCCCCGTCCTGCAGATGGCGGCGGGCGGCGGCGCACCTCGTGGCACGCACCCGTCTGGTGTGGCATGCAGGTCCGAGCCTTCCGGGTGTGGAATGTGAGCGGCATGTGGAGCATTGCGGCGCTTACCGTCACGCTGATGCAGGCCGGACGGCCCGCCGTCCCAATCCTGTTCGTGGACGCCGGCGTCATTCAGAGCCTGAAGGACGCGTCGCTGCGCCTCCACTCTCCCGAACCGCGCGAGGTCGCCATCCGGTTCGATCGGCCATGGGAAGGCAAGGAGAGCGGCTACGTGACGGTGATGAAGGACCATGAAGGCCGCTTCCGCATGTACTATCGCGGTGGAGGCGAGCACACGCGGGAGGTGACTTGCCTCGCGACGAGCATTGACGGCGTCGCGTGGGAGAAACCGCATCTGGGGCTGTACGAATACGGCGGCTCAAAGGCCAACAACATCGTCTACTCGGTCTCTGCGCCGTCCTACATGGAGTGCCACAACTTCACGCCGTTCCTCGACCTCAACCCCTCCGCGTCGTCGGACGCGCGCTACAAGGCGGTCGCGATGGGCCGCGCCTATCCGCCGGTCACTGCGGACCGCCAGAAGGCGCTGATGGCGCTCGGCTCGCCCGACGGAATCCACTGGAAGCACCTGGCGGAGAAGGCGGTAATCCGGCAGGGCTCCTTCGACTCCCAGAACACGGCCTTCTGGGACCCGAACCGGCGCGAGTATGTCTGCTACCTGCGCGACAGCAAGAACGGCATCCGGAGCGTCAAGCGCGCTACGTCGAAGGACTTTCGGAAGTGGACGACCCCGGAATGGCTCGACTTCGGGCCGGCACCCCTGGAGCAGTTCTACACCAACGCCATCGCTCCATACTTCCGCGACCCGTCGCTCTACCTCGGCTTCCCTATGCGCTTCATCCCCGAACGCAAGGCCGTGGGCTCCATGCGGCACAGGACGGATGGCGTGTCCGACGCAGTGCTGATCTCAAGCCGTGACGGGCTCCGGTTCGACCGGACCTTCAGAGAAGCGTTCATACGCCCGGGGCTGTCCCCGGAGAACTGGGGCGACGCTCACGGCAACAACACGCCGGCCTGGGGTCTGCTCCAGACCGGCCCGGAGACGATCTCCATCTACTGGAGCGAGAACTACGGCGGCACGCCGCATGTGCGCCGCGGCGTGCTGCGGCTCGACGGCTTCGCATCGGTCCACGCGCCGGCGTCCGGCGGCGAAATGACGACGAGGCCGCTTGTGTGCTCCGGTCCTGTCCTCGAGCTGAACTACTCGACGTCGGCGGCGGGCGGCATACGGTGCGAGGTGCAGGACGTCACGGGCAAGCCCATCGCGGGCCTCGGGCTCGGTGACAGTGTCGAGCTCTTCGGCGATGAGACCGCCGGTACCCTCCAGTGGAAGAACGGCGCGGACCTCTCCGCCTTGATAGGCCGCAAGGTCCGGTTGCGGTTCGTCATGCGGGATGCCGACCTGTATGCCCTACGTTTCCGGGGACGCTGAGGCGGCGCCCTTTCTGCCGCGTGAAGGCGGCTCGAGGCCGAAGAGCCCGAACAACTCCCGCTCGCTCAAGGCCGTCGCGAGGTCCAGCGACACGTCGTCCACAATCTCCGAAAACAGAGCGCGCTTCACGCGCAGCTTGGCGTCAATGCGCTCCTCAATCGTCCCGGCGCAGATGTAACGATAGACGGTTACCGGCGCCGTCTGTCCCATTCGGTGGGTCCGATCTTCGGCCTGAGACTCGATGGCGGGATTCCACCAGCGGTCCATGTGGAAGACGTAGGACGCCGACTGCAGGTTGAGGCCCAGTCCGCCGGCACGAAGAGAAAGCGCCATGACACGCCGGTCGGGATCCCGCTCGAACTCGTCCACCACCCGCTGCCGCTCGGCGGCGGACATAGCGCCCGTGTACTCAAGAGGCCGGAACCCGGCCAGCGCCCTTGCGATCCATCGCACGCCATACTGGCCGTCCGTGTACTGCGAGAACACCAGCGCGCGCTCCCCTGTGGCGGTGATCTCGTCCAGACGAGCGGCGATATCATCGAGCTTGGCGCTCTCAGACGAGACCGGGTCGTGGTTGCAGATCTGCTTTAGCCTCGAGATCAGCTCCAGCACGTGGGTGACGGTGATGGACTGAGCCGATTCCTTGAGACGCACGACGCCTGTGGCCTCGGCTTCGTCGTAGGCCAGACGCTGTCGCGGGTGCAGCTCCAGCCATACCTCCTGTATCTCCTTAGGCGGTAGGTCGGCCAACACGTCCGCCTTCTTGCGACGGAGCTGGACGAGGGCAAGGTCCTCCCGAAGCGACCAGCGATGGGCGCTCATCAGGCGCGGACGTTGCGGGTCGCCGAGCAGGAACTCCAGGATTGTCTCGACATCCTCGGTCCGGTTCTCGAGGGGCGTCCCCGTGAGCGCCCACCGCCTTGCTCGTGGGAGGCGTCTGCAGGCCAGGGAAATGCCCGTCTCCCGGTTCTTGATGCGCGATGCCTCGTCCAGGACCACTGCGTCCCAGGTCCGCATCAGCGCGGGGCTGTCGCGAACGTCGAGCACATCGCCCCGCAGCGTGTCGTAGGAGACAAGCTTTACATGAGCCGGCATGCGCCAGAGCGCTGCACGATCCTCGGCGCGGCCTCGAACAAGGACCACGACGAGCTCGGGCGCCCAGCGCTCAAACTCGCGGTACCACTGGATGAGCAGGCTTGCCGGACAAACCACGAGAGCCGCGTTGAGAACGCCCCGATAAGCCAGTACCCTGAGAGCTGCTATGGCCTGGATCGTCTTTCCAAGCCCCATTTCATCCGCAAGGAGCACCTCGCGCCGCTCCACCAGCACGGCAATGCCGTCCTTCTGAAACGGCTTGATCGGCGCGGGCCAGTCCAGCATTCCGCCGGGAGAGACAAGAGCGGCAAGCGGCGGCTGCAGCAACGCCCAGAGGCGTTGTGGCAGGTCGTCTTTCGCCTGGCTCTCGGCGTCTATGATGTTGCTCGGTCGCTTCGACTTGGGATCGGCGTCCTGCGGTCCGGATCCGACGGCGTCCGCTGCGGGCGCCGTAAGCAGAACCGGGCGCACAGCTATCGAGACCCCCGGCCCGCAGATCATCTTGTTGGCCTCGACACGCGCCGCACATCCCGCGCCGATTGCGTCCGGCGCCAGTCGCTGGGCATGTGGCGCTGCGGGTGCTTCGATCTGCGCGACAGCGGGAGCGTTAGGCGCGGGGCGCCACGGCCGGAGGACCCACGATGCCGGCGGGTAGGGACTCACACGGTTCAGAGCAACAGGACTATGCCGGATCGGCACGGTCTCAGTCCCAGGAAGCGTCTGGATAGACTTCCCGCAGCCCTGCCTGCACGCGTGCCAGTGGTTCCAGCGGGTCGCCGCGCGCGCGAAGCTCCTCGGCAAGGCTCTGTGCTTCCGTGCCGGGTGCGGGCGGCCGGCTGATCCACACCCAGTCACTCGGACTGAGAAGCGCGAACGGAGTGAGTGGCGCGAGCTTGTCGCGGCAGAAGTCAGGCGGCCCCAGCGTCTCCTCAGCGAGCAGCAACACCGGTTCGCGGGCGCAGGCGTCAAACAGCGAGTGGCACAGCGCGGTCACGGCAGCCTCGCGCACCTGATCCCCCGGCCACATGAAGCCGCGGGGCGTCTCGACCCGGTTGTGTACGAACTCGACCGGTCGTCCGAGCGCGTCGGTGAGCAAGATAGCGCCGAGATAAGCGCCGTCGGAGGCGCGAACAACGCACAGGTGAGCGATGGCCGCCTGAACCCTGGCGGCGGGCGGGTGACGATAAGGAATGGGCATGGCTTGGGCGGCGGCTCCCCGTTACTCGTTCCCAGCCTCGGGGGCCAGATCGTCGCTCCACTCCTCGCCGTCCTGCATCTCCACGTGCCCGACGGCGATGTCGGGGATGTAGCCGGGATAGAGGCGCTGCATGTCCCAGTAGGCGATCCAGCGGCGTATCTCCGGACGCACCGACTCCGGCTGGGACTGGACCTGGAGGTCCGCAACATGGGCCATTCCGTATGCGCGCTTGTAGAGCTCCGCCACCCGGAACTGCAGGTCGCGTAACTGGTCGGCGCTGGGCGGCTGTAGATACGCGAAGCCCCCCAGCGCTTCCCAACCTCGCCAGCGAGGGCTCTGGGTCAGAATCTGCTGGATGTTGGCCCGCGTGCTGTCGGTGGGAAGGCTGCCGAGCAAATCGGTCAGTATGAGTGAGCGGTCTCGGTCGCGCCCGGCGTTGAGTTCCTCCGTTGCGAACCACACAGGCACGAGCGCCGAGCCAGACTCGCGGGCAGCGTCGGCCCACCATGCCACCTGCTCATAGGCTCCCATGCGCTGTTTGGACGTGAAGCTCTCGAGTCGCTCCATCTCGTCGAAGAAGATCACGAGCCCATGGCGGCCGAACGCACGGAACCACTGAGCAAGCAGGCGGATCCGCTGCGGCGCAAGCGACCGGGCACGAGGCGTTCCTCGCAGATCGTAGGCGCTCGTCTGCCGCAGTTCCCGCAGGGCGCGGCGGATGTCCGTCAGAGGCATCGGCTTGCCCTGCACGTCCTCCAGGATGCGCACGCGGAAGTCCACATCCGTGTGCAGCTCCTCGTAGAGGTACATGAGCGCCTGGAACCTCTGGACAACGCCCGTATTGCGTGCCCACAGCCGGAACTCGGCCCAGTTCCGGGTGTCGGTTGTCACCGAGGCGTGGAGCTCGCGCAGGGCGTCGCCGACCCGTCCTTCGACCGACGCGTTCCGGCAGATCTCGCTCAGGACAGAGGCCGGATTGCCGAGCGGCGTCTCAGGGCTTACCACCACAAGCGACGTGGCGAAACCGGCGCGCTCAGCCAGCGTCCTGAGGTGAATGAGCAGGTGCGTCTTGCCCTGCCCGAACGGCGCCATGCAGCCAATCGGCTCGGTCCCCTTCGCCTCGCGAAGATCGTCGAGGGCCGCGCGAGGGGCGTCCTCGATCTCAGTGTGGGTTGTGCCCAGCTGCTCGACCACGGCGCGGCTCGGCACTCCCGCTCGCAGCGACTCGATGGCCCGGCGAGCCTCCAGCGCTTCGAGTCTCATTGCGCGTTCTCCCTCAGGTGTATCAACGCGGCGTCCGGGTTGGGGCGTTGCCGGTCGCTCACCTCCTCGCCGATGCGCGTCTGAAGGGCGGCGTAGTCCGTATAGCGGCGCTCCTTCAGAGCGGACGGAGCGTAATAGGTCGGGGATGTGAGCACTATCAGCGCCAGGCCCCGGAACCGGTCTATCTCGTCAATGAACCTGCGCAGCAGCGAGAGCATCTGCACGTACGCCTTGCTCGAGTACTTGACATCCGGAGCATCGGCCCTCGAAGCCGTCATCATCGCCAGAATCGAATCCGTCCCTGCGCCGCGAGCTATAGCAGCTTCGATCTCCCGCAGGATCTGCTCGGACCGCGGTCCAGTGCCGCCGACCCATTCGTAAGCGCGGAAGTCCAGCACAACCAGGATGCCGAGCCGCCCCGTGCGACGAGCCCACTCGCAGAACGACACCAGATAGTGGCGCGCGTTGGTGGCATTGATGCGGCCATAGATCTGGCAGTTCCGCAGCACTCGGGCGCCCCCGGGCGGCGCAGCACGCCCGCTCAGCCATGTGGTCAGCACCTCTCCGCGGCCTGGAGTGGACGTATCCGGCTGAAGCTGGTCGCCCCAGAGGTTCGTTACGGCGCTTCGAAACTCCACCGTCATATCGCGGTCCTGCACAGCCCGCTGGGTCTCGCGATGGTACTGCTGGATCAGGTAGTCCCGGTCCATGCCGTTGGCTGCCGCGAGCTTCTGGATGTCGCCCAGATCGCAGCCCTCGGGCACGCGCACACCAAGGCGATCCAGCACCGACCGAGCCTGCTCCCGAGCCCAGCCCTGCCAGTCAACGCCGTCGGTGACCGCACCGTAGAAGCGATCAATCAGGTGGTAGCTCGGAGGCTTGCCGGTCGGTTGCCTGGCTCCGGCGTCGAGCAGGCGGTAGTGGTAGTTCCGCTCAGCGGCGACGCGCTGCAGGCCGTCAACAGCCTCCGTGAGCGTCTGCGGCTCTCCGCTGATGAACCGCACGACGGAGCCCCCGCTCGGCACATAGTCGGACAGGTATCGCTCCTCGAATGCGCTCAGCCATTCGCCGGAGGTGAGTGTGCGCGGAGCCTGATCCTCGGGCATGGGGAGCCTCCTCAGTAGAAGCGTATGGCGTAGAACTGATGCAGCCGACCGTCCTCGCCGTAGACGCCGAAGATGTCGCGTTGCTTCACCTTGCCGCTGGGTATCTGGACCTGAAAGCGCTTTCCGTCCCTGGTGGTCTGGAGGCCGGATACGCTGAGCGCGTAGATCATCTGGCCGAAGTCCAGTTCCGTGTTCTCCTTCTTCCAGCCCGGCGTCAGCGCAAACAGGCTGTAGACCTCACGGAAGGTGGCCCGGAGGTCGGAAGTGCCGCGCATATGGCGCGTCGCCGCATAGAGGGCTTCGAGGTACTCCTGTGTCCGCGCGCCCGCGACCCGGTCTCGGAGTCTCTTGATCTCGGCGGCGACTGCCGAGGGGCGCAGCGCGCTGAAGGTCTGCCTTCCCGCTCGGACTCTCCCTCTCTCCGGCTCGGCGACAAGCGGCAGAGGCGGGCAGAGCAGCGCCCCGCTCGGGTCCTCGATGGCGGCGAGACCCAGCGCCCTCAGCGACTGGGCGATCTCCAAATGCCACGCCGGCGACCTGAGCCATGCCGCAACGTCAAACGACCAATCCGCTGCCTGCTTGACCGGCCCCTCGATGGCAGCGGCCATGCGTGCAGCCTGCTCCGCAGCACGCTGACGAGCGCCCGTCTGGCCCTGTCGTGCGGCCTTCTTCCAGGCCTTCAGCGCCGAGACGTATCGCACTGCGTCCTTGAGGAGCGCGTCGACGTCGGCCTCGTGTTGCTGGAGCGACGCCTCCAGGCTTTCGCCGACAGCAACGGGCGGGACCTCGCGGGCCTCTTCGACCCCGGCTTGCGGCTCCGATGACTCGTCCGTGTCGGCGAATAGACCACCCGTCGTATCGCTGTCCATGTGATGTCCCTCCTTGAATCGGCTCACCTCGCCGTCACCGACGGCGAGTGCATTCTACGCTCGGGCATGCGCATTGTCAAGGCGCCGGCTGCGCCCGTGCCTCAGGGGTATCTCGGCACCGCAGGGAACACCGCGACGGGGCGCACAGGCATGCGCGAGCTGGTGCGGCCCCGCGGACGGCTCGACGGAGGATGAACGGGAGACGGACCAGGAGGGCTCTGCTCTGTTCGGCGGAACCGATCCGCGGCGCCATCTGGATACTCGACGGTCTGCGACAGAAGCGGAAAGGTCCCCGCAAGATAACGGTGGTGGATCTTCGGAAGACTCCGGGTAGCTCTGCCGTCGGCTGACGCTACCCCTCCTCGATCACCTGTCGCGCGATCTGCGTCCAGCGGTCGAAGCGCTCGGGGTGGTGCTCGCAGGTGTGCGTGTCCTTGAGGATCATCTCCATGACGCACCCGTGCGTGGCCCGGACGGCGTGGCGAAGGTAGGACCGGAGGCGCTCGTCGTCCTGCTCGCCGATGAGCATGGCCGGATCGGGCTTCCATGAGAAGATGGCGGCCCGACCCAGGCGTTCGGCGGATCGCTCTACATCGGCCATCGGCGCGATGGAGATGCGGCGGATGTGGGGAATCGTCAACACGTCGTCGAGCTTGTCGGTCAGCACTTCGCAGCAGCCGTAGCCGGTCAGACCGAAGGGCTCCAGGAGCCGCTTCTCATACTGCATGCTGAACTCTACATGCATGCGGGGACCCACCTGTGCCAGTTCCTGCGCTTCAGCGCTTGCCCACATATCGCACGGGCGCACTCGCGCCGGATCGAAGCCGGGGGCCGGCAGCTCGTCGGTCCAGCCGTTGCCGCCCGAGGAGTGGTACGTGTTGTCGTTGTTGAGGCTCAACAGGTTCAGGTCCACGTACTGCTCGATCAACCGTCGGTTTCCCTCTTCGAGGAACGCCATGGCATCGTGAAGCCATCCCGGGTTCTCGCACATGTCCATCATCGTCTCTTCGAGACCGCGGAGCCCCGTCCAGTGGTTCATCAGGTGGAAGCCGATATGGCTGACACCCTTGAGCTTGACTTCGAGGATGTCGGCGAAAAGCTCCCGGGCCTCCGTGAGCGCGGCCTGCGTGGCATCTTCGTCCACGGTGATCTCGGGAGAATGGAGCTTCTTCATATCGGCGGGGGTTCGTATCACGGGATCGAACTTCCACGCGCCGCGAGCCCGCGGGCTGTCCTGATGGCGAGCGTCAAGCCCCCAGCCGGAGCTGCGGATCGCCATGTGCACGACCCATTCGCCGTCCACGACGTTGTCGCCGGCGAAGTGCTCGAATGTGTAGATGCGGTGCCGCAGGTCCCATTCGATCTGCCGGGCGCGCGCGTCTTCGCAGGTCATCGTGCCGTACGGGAGCAGCTCTTCCCAGGAACCTTCCGGGAAGACGAGCATCATGGGCCTGCCGGGTTTCAGGGCGTTATGGCGCTTCCACTCCCGGCGCCTATCCTCCATTTGCGGCAGCGCGCCGATCTCGGCCACCCGTCGGGCGAGGTCGCGCAGGATCGCACGGTCTTTGTTGACGATCATCGGCAGCTCCGATCCCCGTTTTCCGGCATGCCGCCGGTCGCCGACAGGTTCGCCGGCGGTCCTGGACGGTCCTCCGGCCCGGGCTTCGTTGGGTGCGTGTCGCGGTTTGTGACGGGCGCCCGCATCGGGGTGGCCATCCATCGGACCACTGGAGGCGAGGCGCCGGGAGACCGCCGACGAGACCGGCATGTGCTGGAGTTCGGGTGATCGGCCTACTGCGAGACGCGCCGCTCAGACCTTGACAAACCGCAGATTCCGTCCTAGACTATTTATCCGGCTTGTGTCATCGCCCTGCCAAGAGGCTGGGCTATCCGGTTGTCGGCAGGCGACGGCGTGAGTGCCGTGCGCCGAAGATCACGGAGGCATAGCAGTCGCTCTTGAAGAAGGCGCTGATGGCCGTGGCGCTTGTCACGGTTTGCTGCCCGACCCCTTCTGCTTGCGCTCAGGCAGGCGCAACGCAGCCGACCGCGTCCGCGACCCAGGCAAGACCGGACCCGGACCCTAGACCGTACCTGCTCGATCCAAGGCTATTCACCCCCGACGACCGCTGGACCTACGACGCTTCCGACAAGTATGATCGGCCCAAG
>Ga0172368_10008890_pt1 | contig 10153 bp, 11 predicted proteins | sample Lak11m_FD_114540 | JGI IMG/M metagenome (GOLD analysis project Ga0172368, IMG submission 114540) | Freshwater microbial communities from Kabuno Bay, South-Kivu, Congo - kab_022012_11m | ecosystem: Environmental > Aquatic > Freshwater > Lake | place: Democratic Republic of the Congo: South-Kivu...
AACTAACGCTGGATATGATCCGGCACGCCAGTAGTACCCGCGATGTGGATGAAGCCATCAGGGATGCGGGTGAGCTACTGGGCGACCTGTTGCCACTGGCCCAGGAAGATTTACTGGAAACGGGTGGCATAGTGGCTCTGGTGGGGCCTACCGGGGTGGGCAAGACGACCACTATCGCCAAACTGGCCGCCCGGTTCAGGCTGAAACACGGTCCGCGTGAAGTTGCCCTGGTTACGACCGATAACTATCGCATTGCAGCGTATGAGCAGTTGACGACTTATGGCCGCATTCTGGATGTACCGGTTCGGATTGCCTCCGGACTGGACGAATTGCATCAACACCTCGATACGTTTTATGACCGGAAACTGGTACTCATCGATACGGCGGGGATGGGGCCACGGGATTTACGACTGATGGAGCAGATCAACCTGTTCAGCAAGGTCTCGATTCCCATCAAGTCCTGCCTGGTTCTTTCGGCCGCCAGTCAACTGCGTACCATGCAGGAAGCGGTGGGTGCGTTTCGGGGGTTTTCGCCTGAAGCCTGTATCCTCACCAAAATCGACGAAGCGGCCCAGGCGGGTGTATCCCTCTCAGCGGTTATAGAAAACCGGTTACCCGTTGCCTTCATTTGTGACGGGCAGCAGGTGCCGGAGGATTTACATCATGCCAGAAAAGGCATGATACTGGACTGGTGTCTGAGTGACGACGAAAACCGGGATACAGATGCCAATCGCCCATTCAGCTATGAGGACTGGATAATTCACGCCAATGTCTGAAAATATACAAGCACCTCGTGTGCTGGCCATTGCCAGTGGAAAGGGGGGAGTTGGTAAAACCAATGTCGCTGTCAATCTTGGTATTTCGCTTTCGGAAATGAGTTACAGGGTTGTTCTCATGGATGCCGACCTGGGACTGGCCAATGTTGATGTTCTGCTGGGGCTACATCCCCGATACAACCTGTCTCATGTCCTGAATGGTGAGCGTAGCCTGGCCGACATTGTGGTTGAGGGTCCCGCCGGCCTGAAAATCGTACCGGCCTCGTCCGGCTTGCAACACATGTCCGATCTGTCTGCGACTGAGCAGGCAGCCGTCATCCAGGCTTTCAGTGATATCGACAAGGATATCGATGTTTTGCTGGTCGATACGGCCGCCGGTATCTCCAGCAGTGTGGTCAATTTCGCCCGGGCCTGTCAGGAAGTGGTATTGATCGTCTGCGATGAACCCACCTCCATTACTGATGCCTACGCCTTTATCAAATTACTGAACAGGGATTACGGTGTCTACCGTTTTCAGATATTGACCAACATGGTACAGGATACCCGCCAGGGGCAGATTCTGTTCTACAAGCTCAACAAGGTGACGGATCATTACCTTGATGTAACCCTGAATCACCTCGGCATCATTCCGTTCGACGATTTTCTGCGCAAGGCTGTGCAGCGTCAGATCCCGGTCACGTTATCCTACCCTCAAAGCAAGTCCAGTCTGGCCTTCAGGCAACTCTCGGAACGGGTGATGGGGCTGCCAGTGACTGGAAGCGGTAGCGGGCGGCTGGAGTTCTTTATTGAAAGGATGATTCAGTACGGTAGTTTGCGTTCATGACGGGAATTGCCCTCTATGCATCGGTTCAGTTACCCGACACCGAAACCCTGGTGATGCAGAATATGGGTCTGGTCAAACGAATCGCTTACCATCTGATGACCCGACTGCCTGCAAGCATTCAGGTTGAGGATCTGGTACAGGCCGGCATGGTAGGTTTACTTGAGGCCGCCCGGTTATTCGATCCTGCCCTGGGTGCCAGTTTCGAAACCTATGCCGGTATCCGGATTCGCGGCGCCATGCTGGACGAACTGCGCCGTAACGACTGGACCCCCCGATCGGTTCACCGCAAGGCTCGCGAAGTGGCCGAAGCCATTCGCCAGTTGGAGGAACAACTGGGGCGGGATGCCAGAGATGCCGAGGTGGCTGAACATCTTTCCATCAGTTTGACCGAGTATCATCACATTCTTCAGGATGCAGCCAGTTGCCATCTGTTCAGTGTGGATGAACTCCTGGAAAGTGGCGACCAGATTCTGGAAGGGTGTGCTGCGCCCACCGATTCTCCCCTGGAACAAATCCCCCGGTCGGGTTTTACCGAGGCACTGGCCGAGGCCATAACCCGGTTACCCGAACGTGAGCGGCTGGTTTTGTCCCTGTATTACGATGAAGAACTGAATCTCAAGGAAATAGGGCAGGTGCTACAGGTCAGTGAATCGCGCTCCTGCCAGATTCTGGGACAGGCGACTCTACGACTGCGCGGCAAATTGTGTGACTGGACGTTGGCTTGAGGATTGACTGTGGCCCGGACGGCCTTGTCGTAGCCTCGATGTAGCGAAGCGCAATCGAGGAATTACGGTAGGGAGCCGGACTGGCCCTTCAGCAGCGCGTATTTTGGGCTGAAGGATGGCCAAGGCCGCCCGGACGTAGCACCGATGTAGCGAAGCAGAATCGTGCAACATACCGTGCGTATTATTTCAAAGTGAGGTTTATATCATTGGACAAAAATATGAAAATACTCATAGTCGATGACTTTTCAACTATGAGAAGGATAATAAAAAATTTGCTGAGGGAACTGGGTTTCAATAATACACTGGAAGCGGATGACGGACAGACGGCACTCCCCAAGTTAAGGACAGGTGGCATAGATTTCCTGATTACGGACTGGAACATGCCGGGAATGTCCGGCATCGACCTGTTGCGCACCATACGTGCCGACAATAACCTGAAAAGCCTGCCGGTTTTAATGGTAACGGCAGAAGCCAAAAGGGAGCAGATAGTCGAGGCTGCCCAGGCCGGTGTCAATGGGTATGTCATAAAACCCTTTACCGCTGCCACCCTCGAAGAGAAAATAAACAAGATTTTTGAGCGTCTGGGTAATGAATAATTTTAATCCAGGGGAATGGCAATGGTAGAATCAACTCCAGCCCGATTGAAAAGACTGGAACAGGCCAGGGCTCTGGTCATTGCACTGGAAAGTGGTGATGATGAACGGGTGAATGACCTCATCCAGGATATAGGCCAGGTGCAGGAATCTGTGCTGTTTCAGGAAATCTGTAAACTCACCCGGCAATTGCATGATGCCTTGACTTCGTTCTATCTGGATGAACGATTGACCCGTCTGACCCAAAATGACATACCGGATGCCAGGGAACGATTGAACTATGTCATCACCATGACCGAGCAGGCCGCCAATACCACCCTCAATGCAGTGGAAGAACTGCTGCCCATGGTTCGAAGCCAGAGTGACCGCATCGCGGCATTGAAGGAGGACTGGCGCAGATTCCGTGTTCGCGAAATGTCGGTGGATGAATTTCGTGAACTGAGTCATACCATTGCCCTGCATTTCGATGAGTCCGAAAATCAACTGGAGCAGATACACGAACGCCTGACACAGGTTTTGATGGCGCAGGATTTTCAGGACCTGACCGGGCAGATCATTCGACGGGTCATCAATCTGGTCAAGGATCTGGAAGGCAGCATGGTGGATATGATCCGCCTTTCCGGTGGCTCGGGGGCGTTGCCACTGCCAGACACCACTGAACAGGCGCAACTGCAAATCCAACCTCAGCCTGTCCCGTTACACGGGCCTGCAGTTCCCGGACTGGATAACGATGCTGTCAATAATCAGGATGATGTAGATTCATTACTTTCGAGTTTGGGGTTTTGAGGCCGGTATGGCAATCAATCTAGATGACGAAATCGTTCAGGATTTTCTGGTTGAGGCAGGCGAAATACTGGAAAAACTCAATGGACAACTCGTGGAACTTGAGCAAACCCCGGATGATTATGATCTGCTCAATGCCATTTTTCGCGGTTTCCATACGATCAAGGGCGGTGCTGGTTTTCTCAATCTGGTTGCCCTCATAGAAATCTGTCATCGTTCTGAAGATGTCTTCAATAGTCTGAGACAGGGTGCCAGGCGGGTAGATGCCGCTTTGATGGATACCATTCTGGAAGTGCTGGATGTCGTTAATTTGATGTTTCAGGATATTGCATCGGGGCGTGATCCCGTTCCTGCTGAAGCCGCCTTGCTGGACAAACTGGAATTACTGACCCACACGGCCCCGCTCGACAGCGACGAACCCGTGGAAGCACCGGCCCAGGCGATCGAGGAGGATTCTCCGGTTCAGGCGACCGGGCGAACCATCGTCGAGGCCGTGTTTACTTCCATGCTGGAATTTTCGGAGGCTTTGGAACCGGAGGCATCATCGGGCACTGAGAAAATCGTCAGTGAAAAAAGAGCCTCCGCCGATGAAATCACCGAGGAAGAATTCGAGCGTCTTCTGGACGAATTGCACGGTGCCGGCAAACACAGCGGCATGCCTGCCTCCGGGTCTGTGGACGTTAGTGTTCATACCCGATCTGCCACCCTCGATGCTTCTTCGGATGAAATCACCGAGGAGGAATTCGAAAACCTTCTCGATGCCCTGCACGGCAAGGAGAAGCCGCGCAAACCAGATTCGAAACCTGGATCCGTCACTGCAAGCAGTCGGGTATCGTCCTTGCCGATACAGGGGCAGGCAGGAGACATATCCGAAGAGGAATTCGAATCGCTGCTGGACTCGCTGCACGGCAAGGGCAAACACGGTGGCATACCGGCCAGGGAAGCGGAGACTGGAGCTGAAGCCGGTGTCAGTGTTGGTGGCGGCATCAGTACCGGTGCCAGTCTCGAGGCCGTGCCGGTCGATTCCATTGAGCCTCCCGTTACCAGGGCAGTTCGTAAAAGAAACATCCCGACGGCTGCCCCCCCTGCAGTACTGATCCAGGGTAGAAATAACGACGAGAGCGCACCCCGTCCCCCGGTGAATACGGCCAGTCGACAGAGCAGTAGCACACCGGCGGCCGAAACCACCGTTCGGGTGGATACGCAAAGGCTGGATGAAATCATGAACCTGGTGGGTGAACTGGTGCTGGTTCGAAATCGTTTCCAGACCCTCAGGATTGCCTTGAACGATGAGGATATTGCCAAGGCCGTTGCCAATCTGGATGTGGTGACCTCCGACTTGCAGATTTCCGTGATGAAAACACGGATGCAGCCCATCAAAAAAGTATTCGGAAGATTTCCCCGGGTCGTCCGGGATCTGGCCCGCAGTCTCAGCAAGGACGTGCAGCTCGAATTACGCGGAGAAGACACCGACCTGGACAAAAACCTGGTAGAGGCTTTGGCTGATCCACTCGTACATCTGGTGAGAAATGCCGTCGACCACGGCATAGAGACACCCGAAGAACGTTTGAATTACGGAAAGTCCAGGCAGGGTTTGGTGATACTCACCGCCGCACAGGAAGGAAACCACATAGAACTCACGATAGAAGATGATGGCCGCGGCATGGATCCTGCCGTACTCAGGCGAAAAGTCGTGGAAAAAGGATTGATGGATCAGGAAGGGGCCAACCGGCTGGATGACAAGGAAGCATTCAACCTGATCTTCATGCCGGGTTTCTCTACCAAGACTGAAATTTCCGATGTATCCGGACGTGGTGTGGGGATGGACGTGGTCAAAACCCGAATCTCCCAGATGAACGGTTCGGTTGCCATTGACTCGACCCGTGGCAAGGGCACCCGGATCACCATCAAACTGCCCTTGACCCTGGCCATCATGCCCACCCTGATGGTGAAACTCAATGAACAGCCCTTTGCCCTGCCACTGGCCAGCGTCGTGGAAATTCTCGATCTGGATCTGAACCGCACCAACGTGGTCGATGGACAACTGGTCGTCATGGTGCGTCAGAGGGCTCTCCCCTTGTTTTATCTGAAAGAATGGCTGGTGCCCGGCTTTTACCATGAAAAGAAGGGAGACGAACTCATGGGCCACGTCGTGGTAGTGAACACCGCAGGAAGACAGGTAGGGTTTGTGGTGGATCACCTGGTTGGACAGGAAGAAGTCGTCATAAAACCCCTGGGCGTTAAACTGCGGGGTGTTGCAGGGATGGCGGGTGCCACGATTACCGGAGATGGCAAGATTGCCTTGATTCTGGACGTTCCGGGTCTGATGAAACGTTATGCTCCCTGAGTTATCGTGAAAGGCAGGGTACTGCGGTGGATATATTAAGTGTATTGGGTATCCTGCTGGGTCTGGGTGCCATTGTTGGCGGTAACCTGCTTGAGGGCGGGAATATCGGGTCACTGTTGAACGGTCCGGCCATCCTCATTGTTTTGGGGGGGACGCTCGGAGCCACCCTGTTACAAACGCCACTCGAAATTTTTCTGCAGGCCATCAAAATGCTTAAATGGGTTTTTATGCCCAATACTCCCAGTCACCCGGCCAACATAGAAAAAATCGTCAACTGGAGTACCGTATCGCGGCGTGAGGGCTTGTTGGGACTCGAGTCTGAAATCGAAAACGAACCGGATCCCTTTACCCGCAAGGGCTTGCAACTCCTGGTGGACGGAAACGAACCGCCCATCATCCGTGACAGTCTTGAAGTCGACCTGTACGTAAGGCAGCAACGCGAGATGGGGGCAGCCAAAATGTATGAGGCCATGGGAGGCTACTCCCCCACGATCGGCATTATCGGGGCCGTGATGGGGTTGATTCACGTCATGGAGAATCTTGGGGATCCCGCCAAACTCGGCAGTGGTATTGCCACGGCATTCGTGGCCACGATTTACGGGGTTGGTATGGCTAACCTGCTGTTCATTCCCATCGCCAACAAGCTCAAGACACGCACCCAGATCAATCATCAATCCAGGGAGTTGGTACTGGAAGGACTGATATCGATTGGTGAGGGAACAAATCCCAAAAACATAGAAATGAAACTGACTGGTTTCATTTATCAGTAACTGCTATGCCCAGACGTAAACATACCGAAGAAGAGCCTGAAAATCTGGAGCGATGGCTGGTTTCCTATGCCGATTTCATTACTCTTTTGTTTGCTTTTTTCGTAGTCATGTATTCGATTTCCTCAGTGAATGAAGGAAAATACAAGACGCTATCGCAAACTTTTTCCTCGATATTTTCGGCAGATACAACCCGACCGGGTGGCAGTGCCCAGACCGCACTCATCGAACTGGCCACGGAGAAAGGCTCGGCGTTAGTAAACCTGCTACCCGAGGTGCCGCCGGGTTTGCCGCCGCCGGATGGGGTTCAGGAGTCGGAGCGGGCCCAACTGGAGCGGATCGCTACGCAAATGGAGGCTGTGCTGGCACCCTATGTGCAGGATGATCTCGTAACGGTCAAACGCAGTGAACTCTGGGTAGAACTCGAAATCAAGAGCGGGTTACTGTTCGCCAGCGGCAGCGCGGCCTTGTCGAAGGAATCGGGGGCCATGCTGTACCGTTTGTCCCAAATTTTTACCGGTGCGGATAATGTCATCCATGTCGAAGGGCATACGGATAATGTTCCCATTGCCACTTTCGAATTTCCTTCCAACTGGGCCTTGTCCTCGGCAAGATCGGCCAGCGTGGTAAAACAACTCGTCGACTACGGTGTATCACCGCAGCGTATGGTCGCCCTGGGTTATGGAGAATATCATCCCGTTGCAGACAACAAGCAGGAGGAGGGCAGGAATCGCAACCGCCGGGTGGCCATTATCATCATGTCCAAACAGGCCTCACGCTATAAATTGACACCCGGTATTACCCAGGAAACCGGGGCACATACCGAGGCACCATCGCCTGATACCGGCTTATCGATTTCCAAAGGGTCAGGCCAGTGAAAGTCTGGGCTGTTTCCAATCAAAAAGGGGGCGTAGGAAAAACGACGACGGCCATTACCCTCGGGGGTATACTGGCATCCAGACAATTCAGGGTTCTGCTGGTAGATCTGGATCCTCACGGGTCATTGACTACTTATTTTGGTTTGAATCCGGATGAAACCCGTTCCGGTGTCTACAACCTGTTTCAGGATGCCGTGAGCAAGCGTGATCCGGTCGCGGAAATCCACCCGGTTGATACCTCGTGTGAAGGCATGGCCCTTTTGCCGGCTTCCACGGCACTCGCCACGGTCGAACGACTGGCCGGTGTAGGCGGTATGGGGCTGGTTGTAGCGAACAGCCTGGAAACCCTGCAAGCGCGATACGATTACGTTCTGATCGACAGCCCGCCTACGCTGGGTGCCCTGATGGTCAATGCCCTGGCGGCCTGTACACAACTGGTGGTACCGGTACTGTCCGAGTTTCTGGCAGTACAGGGACTGGACAGAATGTTGAATACGCTGAACATGATAGCCCGATCCAGAAAAACCAGAATTCCCTACACGATCGTTCCGACCCTGTTCGACCGGCGTACCCGGGCCTCACTGGATACACTGGAAAAACTCAAGTCACGCTATGGAAACCGGGTATGGGAGCATGAAATTCCGGTGGATACCCGTTTACGGGAAGCCAGTCAGGCCGGCCTGCCTCCCTCTCATTACGCACCCGCCTGCAGGGCGGTGCAAGCGTATTCCCGACTGACCGATACCCTCCTGCAAATTGAACAGGTACTCGACTGATGGAGTCGATACGCCATTGAACACGCTGCAAGCAAACCCTCAGGCCTCATCTGATGTGCAGGATCGCGTCTGGGATACCTATCTCACGGGTTTGCTGAATTATTCCTATACTGCAAACGAGACGGTCGCAACGCCCCGGGTCGACGTTCAGATCGAAGACAGGCCCGCGCCGGAACCGGTATCGATACCGGTAGTGCCGACTACCGAAATAGCACAGGTTCCACCTCCGTTATGGTCGACCGAATCCTTTCAGTGCATGTTTTTCAGCATAGGCAGAATGCTTCTGGCAGCACCCCTGATAACGCTGCGCGAAGTGGTTCGTTATGATTCCAGGCAACTCAGGAATCTGCCTGGACAGGCCCTGTATTCAAAAGGCATCATGGATCATCGGGGCGAAATGATTCAGTTGATCGATCCGGGGCATTTGCTGATGGGTGATCGATATGAGCCGGATGATCGGCGGTATCGCTACATCATTCTGGGTGATCGAGCGGGTATCGGTTACCTTTGCCACGAGTTTGTCGATATGTGTAAACTGAACCCCGACAGCGTAAGCTGGTATACCAACCGGATCAAGAGACCCTGGCTGGTCGGCATATACCGGGAACGGTTATGCACTGTCATCGACATAGACAAATTATTACCTCAAGCCTTTTTACTTTCCCTAAACGATCAACAAGAGAAAACACTATGACTGGAGCCCTGGAAAAGCGTACTGACCCGGTTAATCAATGGGTAACCTTTCGCCTGGGAGAAGAAACCTATGGCGTCAATGTCATGCAGGTACAGGAGGTACTGAGAATAACCGAAATTGCACCGGTACCGGGTTCGCCAGATTATGTGGTAGGCATTATCAATCTGCGCGGCAATGTCGTGACCGTGATAGACACCCGCAAGCGTTTTGGCCTGTATCCGAAGGACTCGGATGACTCCTCCAGAATCGTCATCATCGAAGCCGAAGATCAGGTGATCGGCATATTGGTGGACAGTGTGGCGGAAGTAGTCGAATTGAGATCATCAGAAATAGAATCGGCACCCAATGTCGGCAACGAGGAAAGCAGTCGCTATATTCAGGGTGTCACCAGCCGGAACGGGGAGTTGTTGATACTGGTCGATCTCAACCGCTTTTTGAGTGATGAGGAAAAGGCGGAACTGGAGTTGTTTTAATGGCTGCCCCTGAACAATGATAAAGCCCTGCCAATGATTAACCATACACTCGCGATTGATGTCGTTCAGTGTGTTCTGATCCTTGCGCTTGGCGGATTTGTCTTCCGCTTGCGGGGTCGTTGCAGCACCCTTGAGCAGCAGCAGCAGCAGTTGCAGGATCAACTCGAAAAACATCGCCGGGATCAGTACGGATTGTGTTCTGCAGCCGTTCAGGTCGATAAACGCCTGATGGAGCAGGAAAAACGTTTGAAGGACATCATGGAGAGAATCCAGTCAGTGGCGACTCAGGAGTCGGCGGCTACACCGTATTACACCGCCATTGACAGGATAAGGAAAGGGGCAGGTCCCGAGCAACTGGTAGCAGAGTATGGCATGGCTTTATCCGAAGCCAAGCTGTTACATAATCTGTATGGCCAGCAAACCGGGGCCGGTGACAGTCAGGAGGGCATCCGCGTTAGCCACGAAACACACGAAGCAAGATCGGGCTTGCACGGGTAGCCACGACCGTAGCTACCCGT
>Ga0172368_10008891_pt1 | contig 10152 bp, 9 predicted proteins | sample Lak11m_FD_114540 | JGI IMG/M metagenome (GOLD analysis project Ga0172368, IMG submission 114540) | Freshwater microbial communities from Kabuno Bay, South-Kivu, Congo - kab_022012_11m | ecosystem: Environmental > Aquatic > Freshwater > Lake | place: Democratic Republic of the Congo: South-Kivu...
GCTCCCGCTCGGCCAGAGCGTGGTGATCGTGGCGCCGTTTCTGATTTCGCTCGTCGCGATCACCCTGCTGTGCTTCGGCATCTGCTACGCGGTGTTCATGAGGCAGGAAATCCGCTCGACGTAATTTATCCGGCACAATTTGGAAATCCGATCCCGGCAGCTCAGCGAGGAGGCGCAGGGTCGAAAAAGGTACAGCGCGCGGAGGGATCGGATTTCCATAGTTCCCGATTACTTTACCCGCCGTAGCTGTGAAGGCCGGAGAGCAGCAGGTTGACGCCGAGGTAACAGAAGATCGTGGCGCCGAACCCGGTGATCGACAGGATCGCCGCCCTCTTTCCCCGCCAGCCCCGCGTGATCCTCGCGTGGAGATAGGCCGCGTAGATGAGCCAGACGATCAGCGACCAGGTTTCCTTGGGATCCCAGCTCCAGTAAGTCCCCCAGGCCACATTTGCCCAAAAGGCCCCGGTGATGATCCCGATCGTCAACAGCGGGAAGCCGATGGCGATGGTCTTGTAGCCGACCTCGTCGAGCACATCCGACGAGGGCAGGTAGCCCAGCAGGCCGCCCGGATTTTTTGCCGGTCCTTTCTCGGCTTTCACCTTGAGCAGATACAGGAAACTGACGCCGAATGAAACGGCGAAGGCCGCGTATCCGACAAAGCAGGTGACCACGTGGGAGATGAGCCAGTTGCTCTGCAGGGCGGGGACCAGAGGTTGAATCTCGTTGGGATTGAGAGACGCATAGGCCATGATGATGAACGGGAAGGGGGCGACGAAGGCCCCGGCCGTCTTGATCTTGAACTTCCTTTCCATCAACAGATAGACGATCGCGATCGTCCAGGCGAAAAAGACGAGCGATTCGTAGAGATTGGTCAGCGGCGCCCTGCCGATCCCCATCTGGTAGGATTCGTACCAGCGCATAAGGATCGCCGCGGTCTCGACGATCACCCCCGCCAACAACGTCCCAGTGGCGACCTTCCCCAGGCCTTCGGACCGGAAGGCGAGATAGGACACGTACAGCACCATCGCGAAAAAATAAACGAATATCGAAATCCCGAACAGCAATGAATTTGTCATTAGGCAATCCCCCTGAAGCCTTCCAGCAGCCTCTCCACTTCGGAGACGAAGGCGTGTTTGTTTTTATTCGCCGTTCCGCCGGCGGTTACTTCCACCCGGCCCTTCCGGTCCGTTCCGATCCTGATCCAGAACTTCCGGTGCGACATGAAGAAGGCCATCATGATGCCGATGACCAGCATGATGCAGCCGAGCCATACCAGCCAGACGCCGGGATCCCGGTTGACCTGCAGGCCGGTGTAATTTTTCAGCCTGGCGTTTTTTACGACGAAGGAATAGGTCCCGTCCCGGTTTATTTCGGGCCGCGGTTCCGAAACCCAAATTCCCCGCGGCGGAGCGCCCGAGCTGTAAATGTTGACCCCGTACGCCGGACCCGCTTCGGAGCCGTCGCGCAGGTGAAAATGTTCCTGGTAGTCGAGGACCTCGATCTTGATATCGCCGCCGGGGACGGAAACCTGCGTCCCGTAGGGGGCGGCGACGGTCCCCAGCGAGACCCCGTCCCTGCCCCTGATCTCTAAAGTCACCTCTTCGGGAAGCCGTCCGTAGCTCGACTGGTAAAAGGTGATCCCTTCGAAATCAAGCGGGTCGTTCACGCGGATGGTCTTGCGGACAGCCTCCTTGCCGTCCTTGACGACCGCCAGATCGCTCCGATAATCCTTCGGGGCGCCGTTGGGGTAGAAATCGACGGCGAAGGAGATGCACTTCACACCGAAATTGAGATTCCTGATCTCCCCTTTCCTGGTCTGAACGGAGGTGATCGTTTCGCCCTCGTTGATGTTCACGTATCCCTTGAACCCAAACAGTGACCCGACGATGGCGCCGATGAAGATAACCAGGACGCTCAGATGCGTCAGGAAAAAGGCGACCCGGGTGTATCTCCCCTTTTCATAGAAGAAATGCTTCCCGTCTTCCCTTTGGGTTACCACGGGGGAGGCGGAGAAGCTCTTCGCCGTCAGGGCCGTCACCCGGTTCTCCACCTCTTCCGAGGGAAGGCCATATCTGATCCTGGCCGAGGTCGCGAGCCCCGCCTCGGTCTTTGCGTCGAGCACGACGCTGCGATTCCTAACCCCCTTCATGATGAAGGGATAGCGCTCCATCGTGCAGGCGATGATGTTGAGCGAAAGCAGCGCGAGACAGGCGAGAAACCACCAGCTATGGTACATGTCCAGCAGGCCCAGCTTGCCGAAGAGCGCCACCGTCTCCGGTTTGAATAAGCGATAGTATTCATGAATGGGCTTGTTCTGCTCGATGATCGTGCCCGCTATGGACAGAACCGACAGGACGAGCAGCAGGAAGATGACCAGCTTGAGGGAGGCGAAAAACCCCCATATCCTGTCAATGATATCAACCCGTGTTTCCTTAGTCTTTTTTTCCTCTGGCACTTAACCCCCCTTGACATAAAAAAATACTCCCGCAGATCATGCGCCGCCGCTCCGGCCGACGGTGACCCGAGGAGTGGGTAAGATATTCGTATACAAATCGACTCTTGTCAAGAAAATAATGGCCTCCCTGATTGTCCTCTTAATTGTCTTGACACGACACAACCCTCTTCATATACTCGGCCCGCCTTAAAGAAGGCGAAATCGTAAAAAGTGAAATTTCCCCTCCCCCGGCAGGAGGGGAAATTATCCTGAGACGCGGTCGAGCGGACGATGAAGAAAAAAATTATCTTCGGACTGAGCATCTTCGCCCTGATGTTTTTCTTCGGCAGCATCTACATCGTCTCGACCATGCAGACGACCATCTACGATCTGCACCGGCTCTCGCAATTGCACTACACCATCACGCTACGCAAAGACCTCCTGACCGGCATCAGGAACAATCAGAACAACATCAGGCTCCGGGGCGCCTTCTTTGCGATTGAGACGGGATCCAACGGCGGAAGCCTGGCGGGAATCGTGCAAAAATGCGCGGCCTGCCACAACTCTCCCCCGACGCGGGATACAATCTAGGAGCTGCAGAATCTGATCGCAACATACCAGGCGTTGACCATCCACACGCTTGCCGCCTCTCCCGGATCGGCGATTTCGGAGGGCCGGGCGCAAGTCGCCCTCAGGCTGGGGGACGATCTGATCAGGCGGATGGAGCGCATCATTGCCGTGACGAGCGCGAGTCTCGATAAACAGGAGAAGGAGATCCTCAGAAAAACAAACGTGAGGAAGTTCCACCTTTTCGCGCTGGTGACGATCGGGCCTTTTTTCGCCGTCGGGTTGGCCTTTATCCTGATCCGCGGCCTGACCAGGCCCGTCAACAGCCTGCTCGACGCCACGCGCAGACTCAAGGCGGGCGACCTCGATCACAGGATCAGGGGCCTGCGGGATGAATTCGGCGAGGTGGCCGCTTCCTTCAACGAGATGTCCGAATCCCTGAAAAAACAGATGCAGGAGATGCAAAGGACGGAACAGTTGCGGGTCTGCGGGGAGATGGCCGCCGGCCTTGCCCATGAAATCAGAAACCCGCTTGCCGGCATGAAGGTTTCCATAGAGGTCCTCCTTGCGGAACTCAAGATCGAGCAAAGGGACAGGGACGTCCTTTCGAAGGTGATCGAGCAGATCAGGCATATCGAGCTGCTCATGAAAAACCTGCTCAATTACGCCAGGCCCGTGGCGGCCCAGCCGATAAGCGTCGATGTCAACAAGATATTGGAGCAGGCGGCGTATTTCATCGAGAAGCACCCCTCGTTTGCCGCGGGCGACGGCCGCCGGCGGATCAGGAAGGAACTCGACGCGCAACTGCCGGAAATCGTCGGCGACCCCCAGCAGCTCCAGCAGGTATTTCTGAACATCCTGCTCAACGCAGCCGACGCCATCGCGGAAGGAGGCGAGATCACGGCAAAAACAAGCCACGACAGGCATCAAAAGACCATCGCCGTCGAGGTGCGCGACACGGGAAAGGGCATCCCCGCCGAGGTGCTGGAGAAGATCTTTCAGCCCTTCTTCACCACGAAAGGGAAGGGAAGAGGCACGGGGTTGGGATTGGCCGTTTCCAAAAGGATCGTTGAAGAACACGGCGGCAGGATCGCGGCGGCGAACAACGTCTCCGGCGGGGCCGCATTCACGATCGTTCTGCCCATCAAAGGGAAGGTGGAAGGAGCGGCGACATGAAGGGCCTGGGACGCGTCTATCTTGTTGACGATGACGAGTTGATCCTCGTCATGCTTTCCCGGATGCTGGAGAAGGAAGGCTACGTGACGCGCACGGAAACCGGGCAAACGGGATTCGTTGACAGGATAGTTTCCTGGAATCCGGACGTGGTGCTGCTGGATATAAATCTCCCGGGGCAAAACGGCATTGATGTCCTGAAGATCCTCAAAAGCGACGCCGCGGACATCGAAGTCGTCATGCTCACCGCCGACGACACTGCGGAGACGGCTGTAAAGGCGATGAAGATCGGCGCCCGGGATTATCTGACGAAGCCCTTCAACATGGAGGAGGTCAAGATCGTCATCGGCAAGGCCGTAGAAAACAGAAAACTGAGAAATGAACTGGATTACCTGAGAAAAATAAGCACATCGTTTTTTGAAAGCGATTTCGTGGGCGTCTCGAAGGCCAAGAAGGAATTGAAGGAAAAGGTGGAGAGGATAGCCGAGGCTCATGTTTCCAGCATCCTGATCACCGGGGAAAGCGGCGTCGGCAAGGAGGTTATTGCGCGCAACATCCACCGGATGATGTTCGGGGCGGCGAACAGCCCCTCCATCCCCTTCATCGCCGTCAACTGCAGCGCCTTGCCGGACACCCTTTTGGAGAGCGAGCTTTTCGGTTACGAGAAGGGCGCCTTCACCGACGCGAGAAAAAGCAAGAAAGGGCTTTTCGAAGTGGCCGATGGCGGCACTCTGCTGCTCGACGAGGTCGGCGAGATGAAGCTCAGTCTCCAGAGCAAGCTGCTCAGGGCCCTCGAAGAAAGGGTGGTGCGGCGCATCGGCGGGCAGGAAGAGATCCCCGTCGAGGTCACGGTGATCGCCACGACCAACAGGGACCTCTCCGAGGCGGTCGAAAAGGGCGAATTCCGGATGGACCTCTTCTACAGGCTGAACGCCTTTTTCCTGACCATCCCGCCGCTAAGGGAGAGGAAGGAGGACATCCCCGTTCTGGCGAGGCATTTCCTCGCAGCTTTCGCCAGGGAATACAACAAGGCGATTGAGGGGTTTTCGGCGGAAGCGGAGCGGCTGCTGACGGCCCACAAATGGCCGGGCAACGTGCGGGAGCTGCAGAACGTCGTGCGGGGGATCGTGGTATTGCAGAGTGCGAATGTGATCCTGCCGGAGCACCTGCCCCTGGAAGTCAGCGGTTTTGCGGGCCGCCGCCTGCAGAAGCGGGAACAGGGCAGGTTCGTCCTGCCGGAGGAGGGGATATCCCTCGACGATCTGGAAAAGGACCTGATCGAGCAGGCCCTCGAGAAGACAAACCACAACAAGACCAGGGCCGCGAAACTTCTGAACGTCAGTTACGACTCTTTCCGTTACCAGCTCAAGAAATTCGGATTGGAATAAGGGAGAGGCGGGGGGGGGGGACTTATCCCTCCGGCGCCTCTAAAATTCTTTTGGCAAGCATCCGTATCTGGAGCAGGTCGAACGGTTTTGGAATGAACATGTAGGCGTTTTTCTCGATGCTTTCCTTCATTCCATTGCTCACGATCCCCGCGGTCATCACGACGACTTTTGTCTTCGGTGAGATGGCCGCGATTTTTTTCAGCACTTCGGTTCCATCCATATCCGGCAGAAACACGTCGAGAAAGCAGAGATGACAGGAGGACGCCGAGATTTCCGTTAGAGCCGCTTCACCAGTTTCCACTGTGATGACTTCCGTGGCGGCGGTCTGCAACGCCTTCCCCAATCCTTGAAGGAGCAACTGCTCATCATCGACTACAAGTATCTTTTTCATATTAGTGACCTACGCCCCCGGAGGGCGTTTTATTATTGAGCAACTTTGAAAAGTTTCTCAGAAGGAATTGATTCCACTGATTATTGTCTTCTTTCCCCCATTTCCCACTCTTTCGTTAAATATTAAAACTATTCGCAACTAATATGCCATAGCAGGCCGATAGACGTTAATGTCCCGTCAATGAGCAGATTTGTGATTTGCCAAGAGATAATTATCTCCGTCTGGGTTTTGTATAGTTGGTGAAATCACCGGCCCGAACTGGTGATTTCACCAACTCGGGTGCAAGAAACAAATGTTCTAATTGTATAATTTCTTGATTATACGAATAAACTGTCAATTAATCTCTTTGGCATGTTCATTGCTCATTTCCCCTTTTATAATATTGCGCTGGTCTGCCGCTCGGAGATTTTGCGCCCCGGTTATTTGAACCAGCTACGGGCAGCAAGCATTAAAGATATGACTATTCTATGAGTAATAACTAAGGAGGCGGGGCAATGAGAGTTATGAAATTTTTGGCAATTCTGATGGCTCTTGCATGCGTGCCATTGCTCTCTCATGCGGCGGAGGTAAAGCTGACCAGTTCTACGCAATATCTCTGGTATCAAGATCTTCTGGCCGCTGATAAGGAAAAAAGCCAGGAGGATGTTGCGGAATATTTGCGGGTTAATGTCACCAAGTTGGATAAGGAAGGGAAGATCAACATTTACGGGTATGGGCGGGCCACGAAGCAGGTGTCGACCAGCCAGGACCTCCAGGGGAGATTATATTATTTTTACGTGGATTACCGGGATGCCTTCAAGGAACATCTCGATTTAAGAGCCGGCAGGACCTATGTGAACGCAGCGGCGGTTTCCGGAACCATAGATGGTCTGCATGTTGATATCAAGAATCTGGGGCCGATGGGGATCACCGTTTTCGGCGGCCGGCATGTGATATTTGAAGACAAGAGGGACACGGGTACCCGCGGGGATGCCCTTACGGGGATGAGCCTCTATCTTGATACGATAAAGAATACCCACATCGAGGTGAGTTACGGCAGGAAATACAGCGATACCGACGTGGCGCGCGAGAACATCGGTCTCGATTTTTCTACCACCCCGATTGGTCAGGCCAATTTTTACGGGCGCCTGAAATATGATATCGTTGCGGAAACGAACAATGAGATACTTTTTGGAGCCAAGGTTGCGCCTCTCAATGATTTGGTGCTGCGCGCCGAGTATTATCAGAGCTATCCTACCTTTGATATTGCCTCCATTTACAGTATTTTCGCGGTCAATAAGTACAAGGAAAAAAGCATATCCGCGGAGTATCAGCTCACTGCCAACTACCGGGTCAGCGTCAAGTACGCCAGAGAAGACTTTGGGAATGACGCCGATGCGGACTCTTATGAGATTGGTTTTCTTGCCAGGCCGGTGAAAGATCTTACCCTTAACATGATCTATGAAAAGAGAAATGGATATGCCGGGGAACTCAGCGGCATCCGACTTTATGGAGAGTACAAGATAAGCAATGCGGCGATAATGGCAGGGATCGATTATGACGATTTCCGCAGGGAACTGTCGCGCGAGGGTACGGCAAAGAAATACTGGGCCGGCGTTAATTATGAATTCAACAAGATGATCAGCGCCATTGTGAGAGTTGAGAATAATGTCAATTTCCTGTACGACCACAGCTATCAAGGTTATGCTGCCATCAATATCAACTATTAGCCATGAGAGGGAAGACTATGTTGAACAATAGGACATTGAAAATCATACTGCTGTCCACGGTCTTTGTCTTTACGCTCGTCTGTCTCTCCTTCGCCAGGACCGACCACAGAGACTATAAGGATAACAAACCGGAGGAATGCAGAGATTGCCATAGCGGATCCGGCGTGATGAGCAATCACGGGGCCTTTTTTGTGAAGGAGCACAGGTTGCTTGCCCAGAAGGCGGGAAGCAACTGCGCGGATTGCCATCAACAGTCCTTCTGCATCGATTGTCACCAGGGGGGCGGGATCACGGCCGATTTGCAGAGGAGCCCGTCGAGAAGAGGGGAGTACAAACCAAAGACGCACCGGTCCGACTTCATCTCCACCCATTCAATGAAAGCGGCGGACAACCCCCAGAACTGCTATCGCTGCCACCAGTCGAGTTTCTGCACGGACTGCCACACCGGGACACGCTCAAAGGGTAGCCTGAGGATCAAGTCCCATCGGAAGGCCGGGACATCGTCACAGATATACAACTGGAATTCAGATCACGCGGCGGAGGCGAGGAGGAACCTGCAATCCTGCGAGACGTGCCACCCCGACGCGGATGTGTGCGTCCAGTGTCACAGCAGCGGCAAGGCGAATCCCCATCCCCGGAACTGGAGGGACATCAGTAAACGGTATAAGGATGAAAGCAAAGGACGGACATGTAGAAAGTGTCATATAACATATTAAATTTACTACCGTGAGGAGGAATGGGCAATGAATAAAAGATATCTTGGTTTTGCTTCGATCATGACGCTCTGCTTGTTGCTGTTGCTTATAAGCGGCTGCGGCTCGTCGGGCAACAAGGAAGGCGACGCGGCTGAGCCGATTGCTGTAGGCGACAGACTATGCGTTCAGTGCCATAGCGCGGTGACTGAATCCCTGACGGGTCAGACCCTCATGGCACAGTACGAAAACAGCTCGCCGCACAGAGACTCCGCTCACGCGAATGAAGGCAACGGCTGCGAGGCTTGCCACGGCAATGCTTCCCAGCACCAAGGGGTGGGACCGATTAAATACCCCAATCCCTATGCCGATAGCGGGGCTAGATGCGCGGATTGTCACGCAGGCAACTACGCCGGGAACTTCAGCACCAAGTTTGCCGATTCCAATCACGCCAAAGTGACGATCGAGGAAAGTGCGAATTGCGTGCGCTGCCACACGCACGAGGGTGCGCTGCTCGCCAACATCGCGGGTCTTACGGGTGACTATAATGTGATAACGAATAAGGCGTACCAGACCTTGCCCATCCCCCCCAAGGGCTACACGCAGTTCAAGTGTCAGACTTGCCATGAGCACGGCGCAGGCCTACGGACCGCCATGGCGCGATACAATAACCCCTTCAAACCGACCGAAGCGGCCAACGGTACGATCATGGCGTGGGATCCGAACAACAACCGCGAGCATGATCAGTATGACCTCTGCACCAGTTGTCATACCTTGACGACCAATACGTATGGTACGGGCGTTATCGGCAGCAGCGGGAGGGAAGTGAACTCGTCCCTCTTAATGGCGTCGGGTACACCGGCCCATACGGCGACTGGCAAGCCGCAAACAGTGAAGGCTGGCTACCACGATACGAGCTGGTATCGGCAAATTTCCTCCACCCATTACGACAACCCGGCGACCGGGTTGGACAAGGACAACAAAGCCCTTGCTACGGGCAACGTCATCGAGGGGTACGTGATTCGGAACAACAAGGAGACCCCCTGTTTCGACTGCCATGGCCACGAGTCGAATACGGGTACCCGGTACGGCCAGACGACTACACCCACCATTTACTCCGACTGGGCTCAGTCAGGCCATGCGGGCGGGATGCTGAAAGCCAAGTATTTGGCCGCTACCGGGAAGACGGGTGCAGCACAGGTTGACTCGGTTATGATCTCCGGCGTGGCCGATGCGGACGGCAGCACCGACTATGCCGATGCTAAAGACGCATCCGGCAACACTATTACGATCACGCGAAAAACGAACAACGGCATTGCCTGGTCCCACTATCAGTGGGAGAAGACCCTGACTGCCACTGGCACTAGCGACCGGGGCACCTGCCAGAGATGCCACACGGCGACAGGCGTATCTAATTATCTTACGAAACCCAGTACGTACGACTATAAAAATAATGATTTCTCGCACCTGTCAGGCTGGGTAAAGGCGACTGCAACAGCCGCTACCGTACCCTCCCCACAGCAGGAAGTCCTCTACTGCTGGGGCTGCCATAAAAATGCAGCCATAGGCACGCTTCGTACGCCCGGCGCCATTACGGCGGAATATAACTTCAAAGGTGTCAAGGCCGTATTCCCGGATGTTGCCGCCTCAAACATTTGCATTGCTTGCCATTCGGGGGGTAGTGTAATATTTTTTGTGTGAAATTCATAAAGGGCCATAAAAGGTAGAAAAAAAGGCGCTTTTCCTTTAGAAGGGTTTATCCCCATAAACCTGATCAGAAAGGAGAAAGCGCCATGAA
>Ga0172368_10008892_pt1 | contig 10152 bp, 5 predicted proteins | sample Lak11m_FD_114540 | JGI IMG/M metagenome (GOLD analysis project Ga0172368, IMG submission 114540) | Freshwater microbial communities from Kabuno Bay, South-Kivu, Congo - kab_022012_11m | ecosystem: Environmental > Aquatic > Freshwater > Lake | place: Democratic Republic of the Congo: South-Kivu...
CCCGGACGCCATTCGACGAAGCGTCTCCGCCCCGTCGCGGAGGGTCGCTCTGTGGCTAACCAGCGGCTTCAGGTCCAGATTGCCCGCAGCCATCGCCTGTAGCACAGCATCCCAGTCGTCGCCGCGGTCGTATACCCGGAACGACGAGTTCCATACGCCGACCATCGCGGCCTCCGTTCGCAGCAAGTGCGAGATCACCGACGACGGCATGAGGACGTCCGCCGACGGGTTCCCCAGCAGTACCACAATCCCACCCGGACCCACTGCCTTGCAGGCTTCACGCAGTGTAGCAGGCACGCCGGCCGCCTCGATGCAGACGTCCGCGCCGCTGGACGCGAAGCCTCGGACCACCTCCGTAGCGCTGCAAGTCGCGCTGTCGTAGGCGTTGACCAGGCCAATCGAGCGCGCAAGCTCCAACCGCTCGGGCGAAACATCGAAGACGAGGACGTTTGCGGCCCCCATTGCCCGCGACCATTGGGCGGCCATATTGCCGATCGGACCGACGCCAAACACCGCAACTGTCGCACCCGCAAGCCGGTGCAGAACGCGGCGCACAGCGTGGAGGGCCACTGAGGCCGGCTCCGCCATAGCCGCGACGTCCAGGTCCACGCCGTCCGGGCATGCCCGGATGTTGCGGGCAGGGCATGCCACGTACTCGGCGAATGCGCCATCGCGTCGCGAGCCGAGGTAGTCATAGTTGGCGCACTGTGCGTAGGAGCCACGCTCGCAGGCGGCGCAGCGACCGCACCACAGAAGCGGAAACACGACGACGTGGCGGCCCGCGGGAAGCCCCTGGACATCATCGGCCGCGCGCGCGATGGTGCCGGAGAACTCATGACCGGGGATGAGCGGATGCCTGTGGGCGCCGGTTGTGAAGATACGGGGGAGGTCCGAGCCGCATACGCCACACCATGCGACCTTGACCAGGACCTCGCCGGGACCGGCCTGAGGCATGGGCGCTCGCTCCAGGCGTATGTCGCCGGGTCCGTGCAGGACCAACGCCTGCATGGTCGGACTGGTCACGGTCTTCGCCTCAGTCCGTCGCGGATCGCCATGCGGGCGCGGGTGATGTTGTCCCTGCGGTTGCCGGAGGGGTGGAACACGCTGCTCGATCCGCAGACCAGTATGTCGGCCCCGGCCGCCACCATCTCCGGGATGTTCTCGAAGCTCACGTTGCCGTCCACCTGGATGGGAACCGAAACGCCCTGGTCCCTCAGCCAGCGCCGACACTCAGCGATCCTGGCGACGGCGCCGGGGACCAACGTCTGTCCCGCGAAGCCGGGGTTAACAGCCATCAGCAGCACGAAGTCCAGCCTGTGCAGAACGTGGGTCAGGGCGGACACGGGCGTGGCAGGGCTCAGCGCCGCCCCGGCTCGCATCCCGAGGTCTCTGATGCGCGCCAGCGTCCGGTCCAGATGCCGGGCGGACTCGACATGAACAGACAGATAGGCTACGCCAAGCCCGGCAAGGCGCTCGACGAACCAGTCGTTGTCCATGACCATGAGATGCACGTCCACGGGCACGCGGGCGGATCGCGCCACGGCTTCCACCTGGGCCAGCCCCACGGGCATGTTCGGCGTGAACGCCGCGTCCATGACGTCGAGATGCAGCAGGTCGGCGCCCGCCTCCTCCAGCAGGCGTAACTCGGACCCGAGGCCGAGCTGATCGGCGCACATGAGGGACGGGGCGATGAGCACGCTCTCGGCGCGGCTGGGCGGCCGTCCCGAGACCGGTGGGCCATTGGGGGCAAACGCCTCGAGGCAGTGGCTCAACGACTCGCGCAGCGCAGCTCCCAGGTGATGGTCCGAGTATTCGCGGCCCAGCTTCGGACCGGGTATCTCCAGATAGCCGACGATCTCCCGAAGCGGCAGCTCGCCGGCCCGTTGGTGCAGAAGCGCTGCCACGTCCGCCAGGTTCACCACGCCCCGTTCCCGCTCCTCCGGGCCGAACCCGAAGGTCGCCCCGTACGTCGCATCGGTGTTCTTAAGGTGGAGCTCTGTCGTGAAGCGGAGCCCCTCGCCGAGCATCTGCATGTGGTCGTAGACCACGCGTCCATCGGCGTCCGCATATCCGTGCGAGACGTCCGCACACAGCCCCGCCGCGGCCGTGTCGGCCGGGTTGGCCTCATGGTGCGCCACCAGCTCAGCCATCATGTCCCGCACCTCGCGCGGCGTCGAAGGAGGCTCGGCGGCGCATGACATGGGCTCAAGCGTAAGGCGCTGGACGCCGTGATCCGCGGCATAGCGCATCAGTTCCTTCATCTGGCCAAGGTAGGCTTTGATGCCTGCCTCCTTCGTCTCGAGGCGGTCCCTCGCCACCGATCCCGGGTTGCTGCCGGCCGACTCCGCGCCTACGAGCGCCGCGACCTGGAGGAGCCGCTCGTAGCGCGCTCGAGCCACCTCCGGCCAGCCGGGCTCTCCCCAGAAGAAGCCGCCTAGCTCCCGGTGCGAAGTGAACACGCTCCGGATCGTGATCCCGTGGTCCGACGCCGAACGGCGAAGCTCGTCGAAGTACCCGTCGGGAAGGTGGTAGAGCTCAAAGAAGGTGCCGAGCTGCAGATCACGGACACCGCACTCCTCCATGAGACGAAAGAGCCACGAGAAGGTGTAGCGGTACTCGATCGGATCGGACTTGACTCCGACCCTGAGGCTCAGTGGCATCAAGCGGATCGGCCCTCGCGAACGGTCACCGGCTATTGTAGCACTGCCCACCAATGCCGCGGTTCGCAGTCAGGGTCCGTCCGTGCAACCCCGCCTCAAGGCCATGGACCAGGCGCCAAGCCCTGCCATGAGCGCTATACTCAGGCACGTCAGATACAGACCGACGAGGAACGATGCAGGCTCGTACCGGAACTCCACCACCGATAGGCCGGGTCCGACCGTGACCGACCGTAGCACGGCGTCCGCAATCAGGATCGGGGCAGGTCGACTCCCGCCGCCCGTGCGTATTGTGGCTTTCCACCCCGGGTATGCAGGCTCCGAGACGACCAGCAGCGCGCTTCCCGTCGAGACCGCTTCGCAGACGACCCGGTGCGGGGAGAAGGACCGGAGACGCGCGTCGCCCTCTGCCGAGCGGTCCAGCGCAGGCGGCGCGCCCTCGATCGCGGCTTCGTTGCGGACATCGAAGCCGGGCCGGCCCATGACACCAACCGCGTCTGCCGCGTTACGGGTCCGAACCGCCCTGCGCACCAGCCAGCACGGGCCGCAGGCGCGCGGGTTGCGCCAGATCGTCAGTTCCGCATCGGATTCACGCATGAAGCGATCCGATGGGAGGTCCGTGGGAGGGCACGTCGTCACGTGGGTTACGTTGAGCGCGTCCAGGAGGGGATGATCGGCTCCGGGCAACCTGACCGTGTTGGCCTCGGGGAATGCCGGACGGCGCGCCGACATGGTCTCCGCGACCGCGGACAGCGCCACATGGTATCGGCGCGAATGGACAGAGTCCGCGCCCTGCACCTCTCGGAAACCCACCACCGCGTTGTAGTTCGGGACGATCAGCCCCTTCACGCCCTGCGCCGGCTCTTCCAGCGACAGCACCCGACCGGGTGTCGCCGCCCTCAGGAGCGCCGAAGTCGCCGTGTCATCGGTGAGCATTTCGGGTTCGCACGATGGGTTGAAGGACACCCCCCACAGCATCAGGTCGGCAGCGCACAGCAGCGGCAAGCCGGCCTGGGCAAGCGCGGCCGTTGTCCGGGTCGTACCTTGCCTCAGGGCCAGCCAGAACATGAGCCCGGTCGCCGCCGCGGCCAGGACGGCGGCTCTGATGCCTGCAGCCTCGTACGACACCCACGTTGTCGTCCACAGGATCGGCTCCGCCAGTGCGGCCAAGGGCCAGACCAGCACGGCGCACAGCCCGACACCTGCGGACAAACCGACACCCACCTTCATCACGCGCTGCGCGCCGCCTTCGTTCGCAGGGGCCATGACCGACTCGACGCCGAAGGCAGCCAGCCCGGCCAGCGCGAACGAGAGCAGACACACGGCACGCGCGGGCGCGTGGAACTGCCCGTAGCCCGGTACCAGATAGAAGAAGGCCGCGCCGACCCATGTCCCGAGCGCGAGCGCGAGGCCGAGGAGACCGAGAAGGGCAAGGTAGCGCACATGCGGCGCACGGAACTGCCCGACGAGGCCAACCAGCGCAAGCACCAGTGCCGGGATTCCCACATAGTGCGTGTACTCGATGAAGTCGTACCGGCCGATATACGGATTGCCGGGTCGTGGCTCGCCGTCCACGATCTGCATGTAGTCACGCGGGTTGCCCAGCGCGTTCGGCAGAAGCAGACCGCCAAGGTACGCCGGTGGAAGCCGCAGCGCCACCGACTGCATGTAGCTCCGCGAGTTCGAGCGATGGTTGATGGCGGTGGCCTCGGCAACGGGCAGAATGGTTGCGCCCGCGAGGGCCAGCGCAACCACCAGTGTGGCAGGCACTGCGATCAGCGCGATCCGCGGCGTGCGCCATAGCATGAAGACCGCCGATGCCGTGACGACGTAGAGCGCAAACTGCGGATGCCCTGCGGTCAGGGTCAGCGCAAGGGCAACGGCAACGCCTGCGCCTCCGGCGAGCGGCCTGCGCCGCACGGCAGCCCACTCCCACGCCCACAGGGCCCCGGGCAACCAGCACAGCGCCGCGGTTGGCGTCTGGAACTCGGTCCAGACGAGCATGCAGCCGCAGAGCATCCATGTCAGCGCACCTGTCAGCGCCGACACGGGAGCCAGCCTGACCGTTCGCAGCAAGCCATACATCAGAAGGCCTGTCGCGATCGAGTGGAACAGGGTAACGAGGTTAACACCGACCCACAGAGGCAACAGGTACAGCAGCAGGTTGGGCGGGTAGAGGACCGCCGACTGGCTGTTGGCCAGCAGGACGTTGCCGGCGAGCTCACGAGGATTCCAGAGCGGCAGCTCGCCCGCGCGCATGCGCTCACGAGCGTAGTGCCGCCACGAGTAGTACTCGAAGATCGGGCCCAGCATCTGGTTCTGAGTGAACCTGAACTCCGGGAACCGCGACCGAGCGTTCAGGCCCCAGGGCCGCATCAGCAGCACCACGTCCGCGGGAAGGAGGACCCGCCCGCGGACGATCGCCGGGCCGTGCAGGACCAGGGCCGCGCCGATCACACCCAGCACGCAGACCACGTCCGACCTACGCAACTTGGGGCCTCAGTGTGCGCACAGGCTGGAAGCCTATGCTACGGCAGCACGTTGCTCGACGACTGCGCGCCAGAGAGGCCCGGCTCGTAATCGGGTCCCAATGAGCGTGCAGCAAGACGTGGGGTGTGTAGCATGGCGTGTGCACTAGCGCCTCCTGCGCCGGACGGTCGGTCGCGCCAGTTTTCCGCCTGTGGGCTGTCTCGTCCTGCATGGCTCGCCCCGAGGGTGCATGTCACGGTCTGTGAAGGAGGTCGCGCCGTTAACTGGAGGGCGTTGACACTGCGCTTGGCGGCCGTCCGAGAACATAACACGCGCGGCGCCCCGACTGCGTGTGTCGGCCCACTGTATGCGAGCGGCGGCGGGGCGCCGGCGGGCATGCGGTACGGTTGGCCCGTGCTGCGTGGGTATGCTATCATGCCGCATGTTCTCCGGTGCCGCGCTTCAGCAACCTACACCCGACGCCGGCACGCCGGACGCTCTCGACCGATCCGCAGCCCGCCCCGCGCGCGGCATCACTTTCCGGGCGGTCTTGACCGGGTTCCTCCTGATGCCGATCAACGCCCTCTGGATCACCGTCGTGGAGGTCCGTTGGTACACGCTCGACGGCACGTGCCTTCCCCTGTTCATCACGCCGATCTTCTTCCTGTTCTGCCTCTGCATGGCCAACGCAGGGATCCGACGCTTCCGCCGCATCGAGCCGTTCAGCCAGGGCGAACTGCTCGCGATCTACGTGATGCTCGTCATCGGCTGCGTTCTGGCCGGGCATGACCTGATCCAGAACCTGTTCGGCATCATCGCGCACGCGGATCGCTACAACACACCCGAGCGCAAGTACGACGTCACGTTCTTCCAGTACCTGAAGCCAACGAGCTTCCTGCTGGTCCAAGATGCGGACCCAGGCGGCAAGGATGCGGTCAAGGCCTTCTACCAGGGCGGCGTGCAGTGGTTCGAGCCCCGGTACCTCTACCCGTTCCTGGGCCCGCTCGTATGGTGGACGCTGTTCCTCTCGGTGCTGATCGGAATGTGTCTGTGCATCAGCATCCTCATCCGGCGAGCCTGGACCGAGAACGAGAAGCTGGCCTTCCCGATTGTGCAGCTACCGCTTGCCATGACAGGACAGGGAGCGCGCGCATCCTCGTTCTGGCGGAACCGGCTCATGTGGGGCGGGTTCGCGGTGGCCGGACTCATAGACTTCATCAACGGGATGCACTACCTGTATCCCTCGTGGCCCTACCTCGCGCAGGTGAAGCTGTTCGACCTTGCACCCTACATGACGCAGCGCCCCTGGAACGCGATCGGCTGGACGCCGATCTCGATGTATCCGTTCGCGATCGGCCTGGCGTTCTTTCTGCCGCTCGACCTGGCGTTCTCGTGCTGGTTCTTCTACGTGGCCCGCAAGGCATTCCAGATCCTCGGCGCGGTGCAGGGGTGGGACTCGCCCTCGAACCTGGGGTTTCCATTCTTCGAGCAGCAGTCCTCGGGCGCGTGGATCGCCCTTGGATGCGTCGTTCTCTGGGGGCTAAAGACGCAGTTCCGATTCGCCTGGAACGCTGCGTGGCGGCCCTCAGGGGCCCAGGCTCCGAGCTCCGGCGAACGGCGTCAGTACCAGGGAGCGTTCATCGGGCTGGCCGCGGGCACGCTGTTCCTCTGCTGGTTCTCGTGGCGGACCGCCATGGCCTACTGGGTCGCCCTGATCTTCTTCGGACTCTTCTTCGTCCTGGCAGTGGCAATGACGCGCGTCCGCGCCGAGCTTGGCGCACCACATGAGATCTTCTTCGTCAACCCCCGCACCGTCCTCGTCACCCTCTTCGGCATCAACGCCATCGGCGCGCAGAGCCTCAGCACCACCTCCGTCCTGTACTGGTACAACCGGTGCTATCGCTGCCACCCCATGCCAAACCACATCGAGGCGTTCAAGCTCGCGGAGGGCGGCCGAATGCAGATGGGTCGCCTGATCGGCCTAATAGTGTTCGCCACTGTCGCGGCGACCGTGTTCGCGTGCGTCGCCAACCTCCATGTCACATACGGCGCGGGGGCCGCCAGCAAGGCGGTCGGCTACAAGTCGTGGGTGGGGTTCGAATCCTACGACAGGCTGAACGCCTGGCTTCAGACGCCGACGAAAACGGAGTGGAGCCAGCAAGCCTACGTCATCGCGGGCGCGGTGATCGTTCTGGGGCTCAGGATGATGCGCGGCGCGTTCCTCTGGTGGCCGTTCCACCCCGCCGGCTACGCCCTTGCGGTCTCGTTCGCCATGGACTACTTCTGGTTCGCGTTCTTCGTGGCCTGGCTCATCAAGCTGATCATCGTCCGGTTCGGAGGAATGAGGGTGCACAACGCCGCCGTACCGTTCTTCCTCGGCCTCACGCTGGGCGATTACGTCTGCGGGTCGCTCTGGGCCATATACGGGCCCGTTAACGGCCTGCAGGTCTACAAGATCTTCATCTAGCGGCCGGCGCGAATGGGAGTGAGGCGCGACGAGCCGGGAGTGGACGCCCTTCGCGCACCGCTCGCCCCAACGCTGCCTCGCAGGAGACCTCCGCGCCGCACGCAGGCGCCTGATCTGGACCCTGTCTGCGCGACGATCAGGCACAGGCCGGCGGTCGGCGCCACATTGGCAGTTGGGCTAGGCGTCCTGGCGGGCCCGTGGCAGCCCTCGAGCGCGGTGGCGCTTGGCGCAGCTTGTTTAGCGCTGCTCTTGTGGGCGCGGTGCCGGCGAGACGCCCATATCCAGACGGCGCTCTGCCTGGCCCTCGTCGGCGCAGGAGCGGTCCGCCAGCAGATACAGGGCGCTCCTGGTCCGCACGATCCGTCGCGGCATGCTGCCGGCGGCTACGTGACGGTCGTGGGCACCATCGAGGGCGAGCCCGAGCAAGTGGGCGACCGCTACTCCGCTCTGGTCGAGGTGCGGTCCGTACGGACTGCCGACGGCGTGACGCACCCATGCCGCGGCCGCACCTACCTGCGATGCGCCATGGGCGGCTCGGCGACGCTGCCTAGTTACGGCGACGCTCTGTCACTAACCGGCGCTCTCTCGGGTCTGCCCGGCCCGCGAAACCCAGACGCGGATGCCTTCGCTCGCTACCTACGTCGTCAGGGCGCGTTCTCGGTCCTCGAGGTGCGCTCCCGCTCGGCTTGGAGGCGCCTCCCATCGAGCTACGGCATCCGCGGTATCGTAGTGCGACGCGCCCGGTCCCTGCGGGTCTCCATGACGCGGGCGTTTTCGGCCCATATGGCGGCGGAGCGCGCGGCGCTGCTCACGGCTCTTGTCCTGGGCGGACACTCGACGCTCGGGCAGCAGACCCAGGATGCGTTCTTCCGCTCCGGCCTTCTCCACATAGTCGCGGCTTCGGGCGCGAACGTGGCGATCGTCGTCGGCATCGTCTATTACCTGGCTCGTCGCCTTCACCTCAGCGCGTCGGCCCGAGCGCTACTATGCGTGGCGGCCGTCATCGCCTATGCGATCGCGGCAGGCGCCCAGCCGCCCGTTGTGCGTGCCGCCGTGATGGCCATTGTCTTTGTGGCGGCGCCGATGCTGGACCGTGACCGCGACGCCGCCAGTGCGCTGGCGTTCGCAGCCCTGGGCGCACTGGCGTATGACCCGGGCAACCTTGCCGACGTCGGCTTCCTGCTCTCGTTCAGCATCGTCGCCTTCACGATCGCCTTCTGGCCGGCGTGGCAGCGTCTCGAGCAGAGGGCCATTCCAGTGCTCCGCAACGAAGAGACCGCACGATCGCTTTCAGCGAGGGTCGCGCGTGGCGTATCCGCGACGATCGGGCTGTCGGTGATAGCGGGGCTGGCTGCCGCCCCAGTGACCATCCAGACGTTCCGTTCGGTATCCATCGTCAGCGTCGTCTCGAATGCGCTCGTCGCGCCCGCGGTCGCGGCAAGCATGCCGGCAGCAATCGTGAGCTACCTCGCGTGCCTCGTCTGTCCGCCGGTAGGCGGGCTTGCCTGCAAGTGGCTAGTGGCGCCGCTCGCCTCGTATATCCTCGGCGTCGGCAACGCGTTCGCTTCCATCCCCGGAGCCTCGGTCTCGGTGCCGGCCCCGGGCTGGCCCGCAGTGTTCGCGGCCTACCTGGCGCTGGGCTTTGCCGCCCACCGCATCACTCGAGCGTGTCGGGGCCAATGAGGAGGCGCTGCTCTGTGCAGCCCTGGCGGGCCAGCGCGCTGCTCATCCTGGCGGCCGCCAACGGCTACGTGTGGGGCCTGCTCGCGCGCCCCCCGCTCCCGCTGCGCGTAACGTTCCTCGACGTTGGCCAGGGAGACGCCGCTGTCATAGAGGCGCCCAGCGGCCGCGTGGCCCTACTGGACAGCGGACGCGCGGACGGGAACAGCGACCATGCCCGATCAGTGGTCCTGCCCTACCTTCGCAGCCGCGGCATCAACGGGCTCGACGCAGTCGCGCTGTCACACTGGGATCAGGATCACGCGGGGGGAGCGGCTAGCGTCATGGTGGCTATGCGCGCCAGGATGCTCCTCGTTCCGCTCTGGGATGATCCCCGTCACGGCCCTACCCAGACTGAGGCGCGGACGCTGCGGATCGCGGCGATGCGAGGCATCCCGCGCGTGTCCCTCGTCGCCGGCCAGGAGGTCCAGGTCGGCGGCGGCTGTTCGCTCGTCAGTTTGAACCCACCGGGGACCGCGTACCGACCAGCCCCTCGCACGGACAACGACGCGTCGCTCGTCTTCATGCTAAGGTACGGCGCGACGCGGGTCCTCCTGCCCGGCGATGCGGGCGCGGAGGCGGAGCACTCCATGGTGCGCCGTCGGCTCGATCTCAGGGCCGACGTCCTGAAGCTCGGCCATCACGGCAGCGCGTCCGCCACATCGGACCGTTGGCTGGACGCCGTTCGTCCCAAGGCCGCCATTATCTCCGTGGGACGGCGCAACCCATTCGGCCATCCGGACCGGAGGGTCCTTGCCAGACTGAGGCGCCGCGGTATCCGCGTCTTCCGCACAGACGAGCGCGGAGCAATCACTGTGTTGTCGGACGGCGCACAACTGA
>Ga0172368_10008894_pt1 | contig 10149 bp, 9 predicted proteins | sample Lak11m_FD_114540 | JGI IMG/M metagenome (GOLD analysis project Ga0172368, IMG submission 114540) | Freshwater microbial communities from Kabuno Bay, South-Kivu, Congo - kab_022012_11m | ecosystem: Environmental > Aquatic > Freshwater > Lake | place: Democratic Republic of the Congo: South-Kivu...
CATTGGATCCGCCGCAAAAGACGCGACTATTTAAATGCTCATCCGAGTTTTTACAACCGCGCGAAGTTTCATATTTTTATGGTTTTAACTCGGCTTTTATCCGGCTATAAAATTATAAATAAAATTTTCATTTATCCTCCAACATGATCTATTTCAACAATAACTATTATTAAATTTTTGTTATCAGTGCCTGATTTAATATCAATTTTTGAATCATCAATTATTTCAATTTTAGAATCATTCATTGAATCTTGCTTAAAGTAATTGAATACTCTCTTCTCAAATGTACCTTTATCTTTCTTTATTTTTTTTAAAGCTTTTTCTATATCTATTTTATTTCTTGAGTAAATAAAGCAAAAATATGTTTTACCGGTTGTAGCATCTAACATTAAACTGCTGTATTCATTTGGTATAGCAATATTATTTTTTTTATAGGGCAGCAATGGACTTGTTTTCTCATTCGGTGGAAAAAGTTTTGTAATTTTTTTCTTTAAATCGCTTCCAAATGCGTATATATATGCTGGTTGATTGTTTGATAGGTAAACATTGAATTTTGTACCAGATGTATAGGAATTAATAGTATTAAATATTGAACCACTTTTTTGTAGTAATATTGGGTCACCATTTTCGAGCTTGAACGTAAGTGAACCTGAAAGATTGAATTGTGTTTTTGTATTGCCTATCTCATCAATAATTTCATATCCATAAAAAGTAAAAAACTCAAAGTCTTTGTATCTAATCCAACAGTAGCCTTCTTTTCCCCAATCAGTTCCCCAACTATTTATAACTTCAAACGAGCCGCCAGATAAAGTATCATCATAACCTATAACAACCAGAGCATGCCCGGTTCTCCAATCTTTATATTCAGATGGGTCCGGATTCCAAATTTCCTTGCAAGATTCGAATGAACGTGGAATATCCATAGCAATAATTACAGGCTTATACTCACTAATACTTTTTTGGGTGCTTAATGTTTTATTGTTGCTGCTTCGATTAAAAATTTCGCGATACTCTAAAATTTTATTTAACCCTGCTTTATATTTTTCTTGAGATTTTATTTCTCTTTCACATTCATAACCAAACTCTTTAATTTGCAGTACACCTTGTTCTTTTATGATATTTAAAGCATCGTGCAAAAACACAGGATTTTCACAAGAGCTATCTTTTCTAATTTGGTTATAAACATATGATGGAGAAAATGCATTTTCATTAATTAATGGTTGAATATAATTATTTTTAATTGCGTTTAAAGTAGTTCGGGCAGAATATGAACAAGCCCATCCTGCGCAGGTTGAATAAATCCCCTGATTACCCGGTGTAGGAGTAAATCTTCTCAAAGAAAATCTTTCGGGTAAATTTTGAAAATCCCCACGCATTAATGTTGCAGATACTTGAATATTTTCTGGAGAAGTATCCTTTAAAATTATTCCTTTACCAAAATGCTGTGCAAAAGTTTGTGCATATATTGCAGCAAATAATAACAATAGAATTTTTGTTTTTAATATCATTACTTATTTTCTAATAAAAATAAATTCGCCGCCTTCATTACCATCAAGTTCACCGAATAGTGGTCTTTGACCAACCTGGCTATTGTTGGTTACATTATCTCTAAAATCCAAATACATTTGTTCAGCAATCAAGTATTTTTCTTTATTCTGCTGCAATTTTTTTATAAACATTTCAATAAATACACTCTTATCAGGTACTGGAGTATTAGCACCACTTGTAATACCATTTCTGCTTTTTTTTGAATATGCTAGTTCCAGAGATTTGTCGATCTCGTGAAATGCTTTTCTTGTAATAAAAATACTTCCACTAAAACATGCATCTGCAATTAATAATGTATGCTTACTCTTTACTCCTTTGATTAGATCTATTATTTCAGCATTACTTATCCAATTAGTTTTATCTTTGGAAAGAGCATCGGAAGGCAGCCAGTATCCTTGCTCTAAGTCCTCATCCCAATGACCATGCCCAGCATAAAAAATTAATAAGTTATCATTTAGTGTTAATTTTTTTCTAAGTTGACCAAAGGCATCAAATATTTGAGTTCGTTTTGGGTCCGACAGGGTAATTACATTACTTTCTTCAAAAGTATATTCAGTAACTAATATTTCTCTCAGTTTTTTCGTATCGCGTAAAGGAAAATTTAATTTCATATCTTTTTGCAAATAATTTTCAACACCTATAATCAGGGCAAAATAGTTTTTTTCAGTAACGTTTTTAATATCGATTATTTGGTTATCAACCTTATTTTGTTGTGTTGTTAATAATTGATTATTGTTTATTGAGTATGTTTCAATTTTTTCAATTTCGTTAAATAATTCTGAATGTAATCCAATATTTTTCCAATATTTTACTTCTGTATTTAGAAACTCAATACTGAATCTATCCCCAAAACTTTTTACAGTATTGAATAATCTTTTTGCTCTATCTTCATCATTATTGAGTACGCAGCTAATTCCCCACCTAACAATATTGCTATAATCAACTTCGACTGAATTAATTCTTTCAACCAATTCTATACTTAACTTGGGACAATAAATGTTAAAGGAGTAACATAGTTTATTAAGTTCATAGAGAAACTCATCATCATATTTTTTTAGGGATTTTAGAGCCATATAATCTGCAATTAACCCAATAATCTTTTTGGCGTAAGTTGTATCAATTGATGTATCAAACTTTTTGATCTCTTCGATGCTTAATAAATCTAAATACGTCGAATCAACTTTTGGTTGATTAATAATAAAATCTAAATAATCAAATAAGCGATAATTGTATAAATTGATTATTGATACTTTAGCATTTGTAAATTCATACAAATTTATAAACTGGTTATTAACCTCGCAAAAATGGAATAGTGTTTTTAGTTTACAAAATTCTAATTCAGATAAATTATTAAATTCTGTGTCCTTATTAATAAAATTAGAAACTGTTTTAACAATTATTCTCGCCAATTTTAAATTAGTTGTAAAGTTAAGTGTCGCGAGTAAATGCAAATCAATTTTATATGGACTCCTAAAATTATTTTGATTTTTGAGTAATTCATTTACTAAAAGCTCTTTGTTTCTTTGATAATTATAAAGGACTCTCCAAAGTGGATCTTGTAATTTGATACAATCAGTTAAATTACTTTTTATCTTTTCAAATTTATCCTCGGAAGGATTTGGATTAATTACAAAATAATTTTTCTTTATTCGTATTATTTCTGAACTATCAGTACATAAGTTAATATCTTCAAGTTTTAGATTTAGTTTCTGAACGAGGTTTGCTAAACTTTGATCTGGATCCACTAAATAATTTAAAAGGATATAATCTGAAATTTTTTCAGGCAGAATGTGAGGGGCAATTGCTGTTAGAATATCTCTGAATATTTTTATGTTTGAGTTGATATCGAGGGAATATAGAAATTCAGGATTTATTTTTAAGTTTATATTTGGAGACCCGACGATAAAATATATTAACTCTTGAATTCTTTTAACATCATTTATTTTGTAGTAGTGAACCAGTAATTGAATAATAGGTAACTTACTTTTTATCTTGATTATAGAAAAACTTTCATTTAAAACACTTTCTGGCATCTGATAATAGTAGGCTTTAACCATTGAACTTAGTTGATTTTGGGCTTGCGTGTCATCAGGGTTAATTTTAAGAATTTCTAATATTGTGTTTACTATACCAATATTATTTTGCGATTCCATCAAAATTATAATAACCTGATTGAGACTATCAATCTTTGCTTTATCTATTTTACTTTGAGCATCTATTTTGCAATTGAAAATCATCAAAAATAAAAATGTACAAACAAGTATTTTCATAATTAGAATGAATATAGAATTTGAAATTCAAATCTTTTTACAAATGCTTCGGCAGATTGAGCACCACTCATTCCTAGATATAGATCTTTACTTAGTATCCTATATTCAAATAAATTAGTCGAATTAATATAAAATGAAATTCCAAGTGCCGACCTTCCAAAATCAAAATATGCACCTGGTCTAAAACCTAATGGCACAACATTTATTACACCAATAGTATGCTTTTTAATATCCCCACTTTCAAGAATTGCACCGTTTCCACCAATGTTTAAAAAGTCTAACCCCAAATAAATTGTAGCAGCATAACCATCATTAAAAACATAGGTAATTTCTGGTTGAAACGAGAGTGTGAAAAAATCCACATTAAGCATATAATATTTTATTTCTTGATTGGGATAGAGTTCTAAACTATCGTATGTATTTGAGGAGCCAAACCCCCCTCCAATTTTAAATATTCCCTTTAGCATAAAGTTAATTTCTAATTGAGAAGTAGGTACCACAGAGCCAATTCTGGCAAGATCGTAAATATGTGAATATGTCATTCCATTTAAAGAGATTCGTTCGTTTGTAATGTTACTTGATAGCGGGAATGAACCGGAGAAATAAGAAAATGCGGAGAATGACGTTTCTCGGCTATAGATTTCTAAATTTCCATATTCAGATGTTTGAGATTTGACTTCTGAGATAATAAGAAAAAAGCTGGCAAAAATAAGTATCGATATGGCTTTCATTTTTTCTCCGTGTTTTTTACCTTTCTTGTAAATATAAAATCACCAGATAAACCTTCATCTCCTGTAAATGGTATTGATTTGAATTCTGGGACTTGCCCTGTTTTAGAATTATTTATTACTGGTTCTTTAATCTTGCTGAACAAATGCTGTGCAGTAAAATATTTTTTGTCAATCGTTTTGAGATTTTTAATTAAGTATTCGACGAATATACTTTTATCAGGTGCTTCATCATTTCCACTGATAATAGCTTTTCTACTTTTTACTTTATAAATCTCATTTATTGATTTCTCTGACCCTGGAAATAGGTCTCTCAAAATTGAACTTGCAAAGCAGGCATCCGAAATTAAAAGTGTGTGCTGTGTTTTTATACCTCTCAGATAATCTCTTATAGCACTATTGGGTAACCAATTTGCGGAATTATCTGCACTCGCATCTGAAGGCAGCCAATATCCTGTCTCAGTATCCTCATCATACTTACCATGCCCGGCATAAAATAATAGCAAGTTATCATTTTCATTAAGTTTCTTTTTATATTCGTCAAAGACTTTAATAATTTGGCTTCTGGTAGCATTTTTTAATATTTTTATATTTGCTTTGTCAAAGTTGTAATACTCATTCAAAACTTTTGCAAGGTTCTGTCCGTCCTTAATAGGTCCATCCAAATCGTTAAATGAAGGATCAGAATATTTACCTACAGTTATTATTAGAGCATGGTAATTTAGTTCACCAAGGTCCGATCCAATTGTAATTTCTGGCGACTCCTCCATCAATGCGGAATATGTACACATATTTCCAAAAACATCTGCAATAACGATTTCAACCGAATCGGGTATCTTTTCATAAAACGGAAAGTAAAATGTTTTATTGTGGATTGAATCTACTTTCTCTCCATTAACCCAGATACCAAGTATTTCACTTTGATCTGCAAAAGTTCCGGAAATGGCTGCAAGTGAATCAAATGAATCTTTACTTACTATTTGTATCCCACGGGTTACTTCTGCAAATGGTGGATTTAGGGTTATTGATGGAGCTATAACATCAGCAAGCGGATCGTAATAAAATTTTATTTCTTTTTTATAGATATTTGTTGATTTATCCTCAAAGGTTATTACTTTTTTATTTTCTCCAGGGATCAGATTAATATTTAAAGCAATTGGACCGGGAGTATAATAACCTAAATCTTTTTCATCAATTCTTACTCTTATTTTATTGCTGTTATCACTAAGTACCCCGCTTAAAAGATATAGTGAATCTTTGGAATAAATCGGAAACCCGGTATAAACTTTTGGCAATTGAAATTCAATTTCTGGTTTGATAGTGTCTGGCGGTGGATATTTAATATTTAGTCTAACAGGATTAGAATGAATTTTTGCTACTTGCGCATAAACTGAATTAACGAATATGATGATAAAACATAACTGTAATACAAATTTCATTTTACATCAATCCTCCTTTTTAATTTCATACGATTGAATTGATCTAGCAACCCTAAAACCAACATCATTTGAAAAACGATGGGGAGCTAAAAAACTTCTTTCACTTATTCTTACTGCTTTAGAACTATTGTTAAACGAACCACCTTTGATGACCTTGTATTTACCTAGCCAGGGACCTGTGGGATTAATTTGCTTTGCGGTATCATAGTTAAAAGCATACCAATCAAGACACCACTCCCATACATTTCCACTCATTTGAAACAATCCTAAAATATTTGGTGGATATGCACCAACGCTTTGTTGAGTATTTGGATTATTTTTCAACTGTTTCACTTCAGCTGAGTCAAGAGAAGTCGTTTCTGTGAAGTTAATATTTCTAATATTTGCTATGTTCGAACCGTTTCCATAAATAATTTTTTGTCCTAATTCTCTGGCAGCAAATTCCCATTCTGCTTCGGTTGGAAGGCGACATTTATTATGCTTACAATATTCATTTGCCCCAAACCAAGTAACTCCAACAACTGGAAAATTTTCATAACCTCTTACAGGTTTCCACACACCTTGTACAAATTTTAACCCCTTTTCATTTTCATAAAGTAATCTCTCTCCTTCATACTCACCTGATTTTACTTCGTTAGTTCCGTATGATTTTAGAAAAATACTGTACTGTGTATTGGTTATTTCAAACTTACTAATTTCAAAATCATCTAAAGTTACATTACAAATTCTTCTTTCGTCATATTCTCCTAATTCAAATGAATCGCCTATCTCAAAACTGCCTCCTACAATTTTGGCATATTCTACTTCGTGAGTACTGCCAGGAACAGATAACTTTAATCTAAAAATAAATTTATCCCCAACTAATTCAATCCCTTCTTTTAAAGGTTCCCAATAAATATTTTTATTAGGACCATGTCTAATTCCATATCCAATATCACCAAGTGTTAATTTTGGAATTATTCTAAAATTATTTCCGCCGTCAGTGGACACATCTAACTCAACATAGTAAGATTCTAAATCTGAACCCGACCAAATTTCATAGTTTATCTTAACAGTATCTTCAGACTGTGTAACAATAATATTTTGAAATGTAGTTTGAGACCAAATAAATGTTGGTAAAATAAGAAATGTTAAAAACAGTACAATCTTAAGCATACTGAATCTCCCTGAAAAAAATAGTTTCTCTATTTTTTGAATAATATTTTTACTTTATACATTCTTAGTTTATGACACAATTGCCATAGCATAAGTTTATATAAAAGAAAAATTGCTTGATTCGGAAAAACTTTAATTAATAATTAACTTTTTTTTGAAAGCAGCACAAGTAAATAGGTATATGAGAGGAAATTAGGGATTTAAATCAGTCGATTATTAATATTAATTCATGTAACCTGATTCAAATTAAATTCAATTTGTATTGAATCCGGTGTTATCGGGTTGCTAATTTCTAAAGGCAATGAATTATCTTCCAGATGGAATCTCTGATTTTCTGGTTTTACTACAATATCAAAATTCTTTATAACTTCTTGCTGGGTTGAGAATACAAATATCTTTGAATTCTTTTCGTAGTTAATCACTTTTATAATGTAGGATTTGTCTTCATCATAAAAAGTTTTTGTTACAATTTTGGGTTGTTCTTCAGGTGAGGCAGCAGCTAATGTATAACTGTTCCTTTTCTTTTTTATTTCTTCAACTGGATAAAGTTGAATTAAATTATTGAATTTATAAACAGGAATTTTTTCAGATAATTTTTTTTGTGTCTCAATAGAAATACCTTTGCTCAAAGATTCTTTCAATTCTTTGTAAAATTTTATTGCATCAGTAGAATCTTCAATTGATTGCAAAAACAGTTTTATTTCCTCTCTAACGTTTTCAGGGTAAAACACAAAATTAAATATGTCTCTTTCACTTACTTTCAAATTCTTGTCCTTATTTTCATTATTTCTATATAAAAAAAAACTCTTTACTCGGAAAATTTTTTAATCTCTTCTTTTAGGCTTTCAGCAATTTTGCTGCGCATCACTTTAAGCAGATACTCCAGTATGTTGTGATATTTTTCCTGGTAAGCATCTACCGATAAATCGGGTTTGTGAACAACCAAATACTTATACAGCCCGGGATTCACTCCACCATCTTTCAGATCATTTAGCATATCGTTAAGAGTAAGCTTTAATATTTCAATATCGTTATCAGAAAGTTTACCTTTTTTCTTATAAGTTGCTTCAAGTTTTTCAATCGTTAAAGAGTAAGCTGAACTTAATACTGATTCAATCTCTAATTCATCCTCAACACTTTCATCCATAACTTTATATATATAAGAATTTGTTCTTAATTCCTTAAGCCTCATAACCAATGCATTAAGCGGCACAGCTTCAACAAAGCTTGTCTCAACGGCTAAATAATTAAAAATTTCATCAAACATTTTATTGGGGTTTGTAAACAGATTCGTTGGCAATAACCTGAATTCTTCAACAGAAATCCATTTTGCTTCGTAGTTACAAACTTTTTCTTTTACTATATAACTCATTCCTAAATGGTGAACCTTAATACATCCGTTTTTTTTAACCTGGTATTTTATTGTATCCAATATTTTTGAGAAAATCGGATCGTTTTCTTTTAGTAAAAATGAAATGTGCTGCTCAGTTCTTTTACTTACAACTTTGTTTATAAAATAAAATGCATCATCCTCAGAATTTATTTTAGAGTTCCATCTTTTAAATGTTAGATAAATTACAAGTTCTTTTTGATGTGCATCAGGAATAAATAAACTGGCTGTTGCATCAATCGCAATATCTTCTAAATGATACTCATCTGATGAAGTAAGTCTGTGGAGTTTTTTATGAACTTTACGTAAGTATTGAGTTGAAATTTTGAAACAAATTTCTACCAGCTTTTTAAGCTCCCCTTGAGTCGGACTTGGATTCCTAAGGATAGCAAGAATAGATACTTTATTTATCACATTACAAACTAAAAACCTTAAAGATAAAAGGCAATTATTGTTTTTAATTTTTTATCGAATTTTTCCGAGAAGGCAGGTTTTTGGAATATAAAGACTGATAGAAATTTATTTTATACTCATTTTAACCAAATTGTTGGAGCAGCAATACATGAATAACCAATCAGCAATTTTTCTTCTTATGTCTAATAAAAACAGAAAGACCATTGTTAAAAACGCACAAGAATTCCCGTTAAAAAAGATTTTACAAAATCAAACTTTGGCAGATTTTTGATTACAAAAAGGAGACAAACAGATAGTGAAAAAAACTATTTGTTTTAACGATGTTCTTGGCAATGAAGTTGCAACACTTGTTAACGAAGAAAAGTCAGCAGGAATATATGAAGTTAATTTTGATGCATCACATCTTTCCAGCGGTGTTTACTTTTACCAGTCAAGAACAGGTAACTTTATTGAAACCCGTAAAATGCTGCTGCTCAAGTAAATTTACAGAGGCTGCTGTGGTGATGCATAGCTCACTGCGGCAGCTTTATTTTTATTAGATATTTTCTTTCACCTTTTTTACTGCTTTTATATATTTACATTAGATGAGAGTTTAATTATGAAAAGCAGCCATAAAAAAATAGCAGATAAAATTAAATCAATTCTAGAAAAAGAATTTCCGAATATTATAAGAGAAATTATTATTTATGGTTCTAGGATAAATAAAAATAAAATTAATGCTGATTTTGATATTTCCATAATTACAAATAGTAAGATTAACTGGCAGGGTCAAAGATTAATTAAAAATGTAATTTTTAATTACGGTATTGATAATGATATAGTTTTTGATCCTAAAATATTTTTTTTGCAGGAGTTCAATTCAAAAAAATCTCAGTACACCTTTAGATATAAAATTAAATCTGAGGGCATAAGATTATGAGTTTAACAGAAAGTGATATTGAATTAGTTAAACTTAGAGTTAACAAAGCCAAAACCACTTTAAATGGTATAAAATTACTTATCAATAGCGGGTATTCAGCATTTGCAATGAATAGAATTTATTATGCCGGTTTTTATATAGTCAATGCTTTGTCGTTGCTGGATCAGCAAAATTTTTCTAAGCATCAAGGATTAATTGGTTACTTTAATCGAACATATTTAAAAAACAATTTAATCAACAGAGATGTTGGCAAAATTCTTAACGATTCTTTTGAAAGAAGAAATGC
>Ga0172368_10008898_pt1 | contig 10146 bp, 15 predicted proteins | sample Lak11m_FD_114540 | JGI IMG/M metagenome (GOLD analysis project Ga0172368, IMG submission 114540) | Freshwater microbial communities from Kabuno Bay, South-Kivu, Congo - kab_022012_11m | ecosystem: Environmental > Aquatic > Freshwater > Lake | place: Democratic Republic of the Congo: South-Kivu...
GGGAAAGCCCGCCAAGGTCGCCCTCGTAGCCCTGATGAGAAAGCTCCTCGAAACCGCCAACGCCCTCGTCAAGGCCGACCGCCTCTGGACCCCAAAACCCGCTTGACCAAGACGGATACTCACGGTGTGACTGAGCCAGCCCGTCGCTGCGACAATCTCCTCAATGGTGGCACCGTCAGGTGCGCGCAGCATGGCGATCAGGGTGTCCTGCTTGGTGCCAGTGCGGCGCAGCGGTTCGGTGCCGCTGGGGATCAAGGTCGCGGATGCCGGATCGTCGGTGATCCCAAGCGTCGAATAGGCCAGCGGCGTGGCGCGCAGGGTGATCGAGCCGAGCTCTTCGTCGTGCCGCCAGACCGTGTTCAGGTCGGTAGCGGCAACTTCCTCAAGGAGGGCGTGCTTCAAAAGACTTTTGCACACGTTGCCGACGGCACCGCCTTTCAGCTTGGCCGTGATCGGAAACACCATCCCGTCGTCGCGCCCGCAGGCCGTTGAAAGGATGATGGATTGGGTGTCAGTCAGCTGGATCTGGGTCATCTTCGTCTCCGTATCGGGGCGCGACAATCGCAGCCCTCCTACGAGACCAAGCCCGCCAGTCGGCGGGCGTGTCCCGGAAGGGATACCGTCACTCGGCGTGTTCGCCTTCCTTGAAGGCGCTGTCGGTGATCTCGCGCAGTTTGGCGCGGTAGTGGTTCAGGGTGCCGACGTGCCCCCAATGAACCTCGTCGGGGCTGGTCTCGAAATGGTCAGCGCTGAGAGTTGCCAGCCGCGCGAGCATCCCGTCGATCTCGTGTTTGGCGGCAAGGAAGGCGTTCAGGGCTTTGGAGTTGTCGGTGGCGCGATGGTTCATTTTGAAGGTTCCTTGATCGAGTTGCATCGCTTCGGTTGATCAACGTTCGCTCTAATGGCGGGAAAATCCTAGGCGATTATGAGCAATATCATGGCTTTATGATCGCGTCGTCTTGGCTCAAGCGATCCGATCCGGATCGATCAGCGCGGCCTGCTCAGCCTCATGACGCTGGGCCGCGTCGGGCGGGTCGCGGCGGGCATTGGCAATCGCCACGAAGAGCGCGCGGGCGACGGCTGCCACTTCGTCGGCCCCGGCGCTGGTCAAGTCGGCGTCATGGATGGCGATGGCTTCGCCCAGATCGGTCAGGGCATAGATCGTGGCGAATTCCGCCTCGGTGGGGTCGCAGGTTTCGGTGTCGCGGTCGTGCTCGGACACGGCGACGCTGCGGCAAAACCGAAGGTCAAACCCGATGGCGCATTCGCGGCGGATGACCTCGTCGAGGGTTTCGCCTTCGGAAAAGCAGTTGAGGGTCAGGGTCATGGGGCCGCTTCTTCGGGGGCGTGGGTTTCGGGGCCGAGTTCGGTCCATGTGCCGTCCTGCCAGATGTACAGATGGCAGAACTGGCAGGTCGGGCGCGACAGGATCACCGGGTCGCGGGGCTTGCCGAAAGCTTCGATCTCATCGGCCCGGACCTGACGGATTTCTTTGGCAGCAAGGATATCCTCAGGCGTCCAAGGCGACAGCGCGGGCAGCATGTGCGAGGGATAGCCGTCAGAATGCAAGTAAGTGTGCGCCCATTCCTCGGGGCCGATCTGGATGGCGATCTGCGCGCGAGTGCTCATGGTGCCGCCTCAGATCAGCTGCAGATCGACCAGCACCGCGCTGGCAGCGGCCAGTTGCGCGGTCGGCAGGTCGATCTTCAGGTGCGAGAACAGGTCCGAACAATCGGCCTTGATCCCGCCTTCACGCAGCGCGGCTTCAACGACCTCGGCCACCACGCTGGGGCGGCTGCGGTCGAGATGGTCGGGCAGTGTGGCGATGTCGATGCGGATGGTGGTGGTCGCCATGGTCATAACTCGTCCCTCCTTCAGCGATGGGTGGCGGCCGCCAACATGGCCTTGGCACCAGCGATGCGCCCGGCCTCGTAGGCTGCTTCCAGCGCGCTGCGGATCGCCCAGACGGCGACATCGTGGAAATCGAGGCCGTCGCTGTTGAGGGTTTCCAGCGTCTCGATGCTGGGGAAATGTTTCTGCGCAATCTCCAGCAGGAGGGCGTCTGGGGCGGGTTTTGTCTTGGGGGTCATGGCGTTTGCTCCTGGTCGGGTGCGTTGGTGCAAGATCACGTTCGCTCTCGTCCCGATGCTTATCAACTGAATAAGCCCATGGTTTTGAACGATAATCGGAGCGCACAATGGAGGGCATGAGCGAGCGGCAGTACGCCGCGCATGTGGGCTTGTCGCGGGGGGCAATCCAGAAAGCCAAGGACACCGGGCGGCTGGTCCAGCACGCCGATGGGTCGATCGATGCCATCGCTTCGGATGCGCGGCGGGCTGCGATGACCGATCCCGCGAAGCAGCGAGCGTCAAAGGCTGCGGCCGCGCCAGTCACGCCGAAGCTGAAGCCTGTGCCGGATACCGCGCTGTCGGCCGTAGGTGAGACGCTTCGCGACGAAGGGTTGCCCACCCCGGTCAGCGGTGGTGGCACGACCTTCCTGCAGGCCAGGACCGCCAACGAGGTGCTGAAGGCGCAGGAGCGCAAGCTGAAGCTCGCCCAATTGAAGGGTGAGTTGATCGACCGCAATCGCGCGGTGGGGCTGGTGTTCCGGCTGGCGCGCGAAGAGCGCGATGCCTGGGTGACCTGGCCCGCGCGGGCAGCGGCGCTGATGGCATCGGAACTGGGGGTGATGATCGCGGATCACGGAGTGATGGAGCCCGCCATGATGCAGAAGGTTCTGGAAGCCCATGTCCGCGCCCAACTCGAAAGCCTCGCCGAGGTCCGCATCGATCTTCGCTGAAGGCATGGACGGATCGGCAGCCTTCGATGGCGCTGAAGATCTGCTGCGGTCCTGGGGCTTGGGCATCAGGCCCGATGCCGATCTGACGGTGTCGCAATGGGCCGATGCGCACCGGATGCTGGGGTCGCGCGCCAGCGCCGAACCGGGACGCTACCGCACGTCGCGCACGCCCTACATGCGCGAGATCATGGATGCGCTGTCGCCGAGTTCAGCCGTCCAGCGCGTCGTGTTCATGAAGGCGGCACAGGTTGGTGCGACCGAAGCCGGGAACAACTGGATCGGCTTTGCCATCCATCAGGCGCCGGGCCCGATGCTGGCGGTGCAGCCGACCGTGGAGCTGGCGAAACGCAACTCGCGTCAGCGCATCGATCCACTGATTGAGGAAAGTGCGGCACTGCGCGAGCGGGTCAAACCGGCGCGGTCGCGGGATGCCGGCAATACGATGCTGTCGAAGGAATTCGCGGGCGGCATCCTGATCATGACCGGGGCGAACTCGGCGGTGGGGCTGCGCTCGACCCCGGCCCGCTACATCTTTCTGGATGAGGTCGACGCCTATCCGGCCTCTGCGGATGAGGAGGGCGATCCGGTCAGTCTTGCCGAGGCGCGGTCGCTGACCTTCGCCCACCGGCGCAAGGTGTTTCTGGTCTCGACGCCGACGATCCGGGGGCTGAGCCGGATCGAGCGGGAATACGAGGCCAGCGATCAGCGCCGGTTCTTCGTGCCATGCCCGCATTGCCATCAGTTCCAATGGCTGAAGTTCGAGCGGCTGCGCTGGGAAAAGGCGCGGCCCGAGGCCGCCGCATACCACTGCGAGGGCTGCGAACGCCCCATCGCGGAACACCACAAGACGGCGATGCTGGAGGCAGGCGAGTGGCGTGCAACCGCGACCGCTGCCGATCCGGGCACCGTCGGCTATCACCTCTCGGCGCTTTACTCGCCGATCGGCTGGCTGAGTTGGGAGCGGATCGTGCGGTCATGGGAGGCAGCGCAGGGCTCGGACGAGGCGATCCGGGCGTTCAAGAACACCATCCTTGGCGAAACTTGGGTGGAAACCGGGGAGGCACCAGACTGGTCGCGGCTTTATGACCGGCGTGAGGCGTGGAAGCCGGGCATCGTTCCGGCAGGCGGGCTGTTCCTGACTGCGGGGGCCGACGTCCAGAAAGATCGGATCGAGGTCGATGTCTGGGCTTGGGGCAGGGGCGGGACAAGCTGGCTGGTCGATCACATCGTCATCGACGGTGGGCCCGATCATCAGGGCGCTTGGGCGGAACTGACAAAGCTGCTGGGCCGGACGTGGACCCATCAGAACGGCGCGCATCTGCGGCTGGCCAAACTCGCCGTCGACACCGGCTATGAGGCTCCGGCCGTTTACGCTTGGTCGCGGCGGCAAGGGGTAGCGCAGGTTGCCCCGGTCAAGGGCGTCGAAGGGTTCAATCGCTCCAGCCCGGTGTCGGGGCCCACCTACGTCGATGTGACCGACGCGGGCAAACGCCTGCGCCGGGGCGCGCGGCTGTGGACCGTGGCGGTCTCCACCTTCAAGGCGGAGACCTACCGCCACCTTGGCTTGCCACGCCCGACCAAGGAGGAACGGGCCGAGGGGGTGCAGTTTCCGCCCGGTACTGTGCATCTGCCCGATTGGGTGGACAGCGAATGGCTGAAACAGCTGGTGGCCGAGGAACTGGTCACCGTGCGCACCAAGCGCGGCTTTGCCCGGCTGGAATGGCAGAAACTGCGCGAGCGTAACGAGGCGCTGGATTGCCGGGTTTACGCCCGCGCCGCCGCCTGGATCGTCGGGGCTGACCGCTGGTCCGAGGCGCGCTGGGCCGATTTGGAGGCGCAGGTGGCTGGTGACAGCAGGGACGAGCAGGGTCAGGAAAAAGCCGCCGCAGGATCAATCCGTGCGGTGCGCAGTCCGGCACGGCGCAGGTCTGTGGCGTCGAATTACATGAGGTAGACATGGCCACAATAACCGAACTGAAATCCCGTCGCGAGGCACTGGCGGCCTCACGCTCGAGCGGCGTGGCGCGGGTCAGCTATGACGGCAAGACCGTGGACTACCGCAGCCTTGCGGAGATCGACCGGGCAATTGAGGTGCTGGACCGCGACATTGCGACTGCCGAGGGGCGCAAGATCATCCGGCAGGTGCGCGTGATCACCACCAAGGGGCTGTAACGCATGGGCTGGCTTGATGCCTTTCGCCGCCGGGGAACCGGCGGTCCTGTCGCTGTGCGCGCGCGGCTGGAAGGGGCGATGTCGCAGCGTCGGTTGCGGGGCTGGCAGCCGCCATTGGAGAACATCAACTCGCTGATCGCCTCGGGCGGGCCGCGTCTGTTGGCGCGGTCGCGCGAGTTGGTGGTGACCAACGGCTACGCCGCCAATGCCTGCGAGGCCTTTGCGTCGAACCTCGTCGGCGACGGAATCAAGCCGTCGTCGCTGATCGAGGATCCGGTCTTGCGCGATCAGGTTCAGCGGCTCTGGCTCGCCTGGACCGACGAGGCGGATGCCGATGGGTTGACTGATTTCTACGGTCTGCAGGCGATGGTGGCGCGGGAGATGTTCGTCGCGGGTGAATGCTTCGTGCGGCTGCGTCCGCGCCGGGCCGAGGATGGTCTGCTGGTGCCGATCCAGCTGCAATTGCTGCAATCGGAAATGCTGCCGTTCGAGAAGACCGAGGCGGCAGCCAACGGCAATCGCATCCGCTGTGGCATCGAATTCGATGCCATCGGCCGCCGCGTCGCCTATCACTTCCGCCGCCGCCATCCTGGTGACAGCACAGATCAGGGGATGGTCACGCCGGAAACGGTCCGCGTCCCGGCCGGGGACGTTCTGCATATCTACCGACCGATTGATGCAGGGCAGATCCGGGGCCTGCCGCATGTGGCGCCCGCCATGGTGCGGCTGTTTCTCCTCGACCAATATGACGACGCCGAGCTTGACCGGAAGAAGACAGCGGCGATGTTCGCGGGCTTCATCACCAAGACCGCGCCCGAAGAACAGCTGATGGGTGAGATTGAGGCAACCGACGACAGTGGGGCGACCGTCAGTCTGGAGCCCGGCACCCTGCAGGTTCTGTTGCCCGGCGAAGATGTGAAGTTCTCCAGCCCCGCAGATGTCGGCGGCGGCTATGAGGCCTTCCAGTACCGGACGCTGTTGTCGGTCTCGGCCTCGCTCGGGCTGCCCTATCATCTGGTGACCGGCGATGTCCGGCAGGCGAACTATTCGTCCTTGCGCGCCGAACTGGTCGAGTTCCGCCGCCGCGTCGAGCAGTTGCAGCACGGGGTGGTCGCGCATCAGCTGTGCCGTCCGGTCTGGGCGCGCTGGCTGGAAACGGCGGTGTTGTCGGGGGCGCTGGACTTGCCGGACTTCGCCCGGTCCCCCGCGCGTTATCGTCCGGTGAACTGGATCCCGCCGCGGTGGGACTGGGTCGATCCGCTGAAGGACATTCAGGCGCAGGTGCTGGCGATGGAGGCGGGGATCATTTCGCGGCGCAAGGTGGTCGAGGCCACAGGCTACGACGTCGAGGAAATCGACCGTGAGAACGCAGCCGATGCGAAACGCGCCGGGGACATGGGTCTCACCTATCGCACCAGCCCCGGCGAGACGCAGGGGGCGCGGGCCACACCAACCCGCAAACCGGAAACCGAGACAGAACAGGAGGCGTAAGCCGATGAACAGCTGGTACACGATCCGCGCCCAAAGCACCGGCGCGGAGGTGGTGATCTATGACGAGATCGGGGCCTACGGCGTCTCGGCCAAAGGGTTTCTGGCGGAACTGGGCGCACTGCCGGATGCCACGCCGCTGGCCTTGCGGCTGAACAGCCCGGGCGGCTCGGTCTTCGACGCGGTGGCGATCTACAATGCGATCAAGCGCCATACCGGCACGGTCACAGTCTGGATCGACGGTATCGCCGCCTCCGCCGCCTCCTACATCGCGATGGCGGGCGACGAGATCGTCATGCCGGAGAATGCTTTCCTCATGATCCACGATCCTGCCGGTGTGGTCATGGGCACCGCCATCGACATGCGCGCGATGGCCGAGGCGCTGGACAAGATCAAGGGCAGCCTGCTGCAGGGCTATGCCGCCAAATCCGGCCTGGCGCAGGAAGAAATCGCTCCCTTGATGGCGGCGGAAACCTGGCTCGATGCCAAGGATGCGCTGGATTTCGGCTTTGCCGACCGCATCGCAGAACCGGTCCGCATTGCTGCGCGGTTCGATGTCGGGCGGTTCCGGAACGCACCGCCTGTGCTGGCGGAGAGTGCCGGTGACGAGGCTATGGATGAACCCTCGGGCACTGCGGAAGCAGATGTTGACCCTGCGCCAGAGGAGTCCGCGTCCGACGACGATGCCGAAGGTGCCGCTGGGAACGACGTATCTCTCAATGTAGATCGGCCCGCTGCCGAGCCCGATCCGCCCCCTGATCCCGGCGCGCCGCCGCTGGCACCAGATGCCGCCAGTGCCGTCCCCATTGTCGATGCCGCCACGATGCGCGCCGACATCCTCGCCCATGCCCGCGCCGTCGTGGATCTTTGCCGTTTGGCCGGGCAGCCCCAAATGGCGGGCCGGTTCCTCGAACGGGACGCCGGTCTCGACGAGGTCCGCGCTGCTCTCCTGGCCCTCCGCGCCGAGACGGAACCCGACATTTCCGCCGCCCATCCGCAACCCGGCCGCCCGTCTGGCGCGCGCCCCTGGGGCGACGTCATCGCCCGCACCTTCCGTCTGAAAGGATAGACCCATGCCGATCCTCACCGAAACCCCGCACGCGGGCGGCTTCCTCGTCTGGGAAGCACTGCGCGACTATTGTCGCAGCACCGTCATTCTTGCCTCCGGCAACCTGCAACCCGGCACCATTCTGGGCAAGATCACCGCCTCGGGCAAATACGCGGCCCACGATCCCGCCGCCTCGAACGGCACGCAGACGGCCGCCGCGATCCTCTGGGACAGCGTCGATGCCAGCGGCGGCGACAAGAATGCCGTCGTGCTGATCCGCGGCCCCGCCATCGTCAACCAGTATGAGATCACTATCCCCGGCACGCCCACCGCACCGCAAATCGCCGCCGCCCATGCGGCCCTGCTGACGCTCGGCATTCTCGTCCGCTAACCCCCCAAATCAGGAGGCACCCCATGGCCACCATGGACATCTTCGAAGGCGATGCCTTCTCGATCATCGAACTCACCCGCGCGCTGGAAAACATCCCCTTCAAGCCCGCCACCCTGTCGGGGTCGGGTCTTTTCGGTCCGCGCGGCGTCCGCTCGCGCACCGTGGTGATCGAGAGCCGCGACGGCACGCTGTCGCTGATCCCGTTCTCCGAACGGGGCTCGGCCTATGACCAGCAGACCCCGGAACGCCGTGACGTGCGCGCCTTCGTCTGCCGCCAGTTCAAGAAACAGGACGTGATCTGGGCCTCGGAAATCCAGCAAGTACGCGACTTCGGCAGTGAATCCGCCACCCAGCAGGTGCAGGCCGAAGTCGCCCGCAAGCTCGGCCGCCTGCGCAATGACGCCGAAACCACCTTCGAGTATCACCTCTTCAACGGTATCCAGGGTCTGGTCAAAGACCCGCGCGACGGGGCCACCGTGGTGAACTACTTCACCGAGTTCGGCATCGTCCCGGCAACGGAAGTGGACTTCGACCTCGACAATGCCACTCCCGCCTCGGGTGCCTTGCGCAAGCGCTGCCAGGCGCTGATCGAAAGTGTCGAGGATACCATGGGGGGCCTTGCCACCGGCGCCATCGCGCTGCGCGCCGAATGCGGTTCGGCCTTCTTCGCTGATCTCGTGGCCCACAAGGAGGTGCGTGAGACCTACCTCAACACCGCCGCCGCCGCCGATCTGCGCTCGCGCATCGCCGACGAGGTCAGCTTCGGCGGCATCACCTTCCGCCGCTACCGGGGCGGGGCGGGCTTTGGCGTCGCCACCGACAAGGCGGTGTTCTACCCCGAGGCGGTTGACGGGCTGTTCGAGATCTACCACGCCCCCGCCGACACGTTCGAGACGGTCAACACGCTGGGCCAGCCGCTCTACGCCCGGATGATCCCCGACCGCGACCGCGACGAATGGGTGCGCCTTGAGATCGAAAGCAACCCGCTGCCGATCTGCACCCGCCCGCAGGTGCTGCGGTCCGCGCGGCGGACGTGATGAACGCCTTTGCCGCCGCCATCGAGATGCTCTTCGCCGATCCCAACATCGGCGTTGAGGCGATCTACACATCCGATGGCGGCGCGCCTGTTGTCGTGCGCGCCGTTGTCAGGCGACCGGACGAGGTGACAAACTTCGGCGATGCCCGGCTTTGGTCGGAAACCACGCGCATTGATTTGCGCGTCGCCGAGGTGCCGAACCCGCGCCCCGGCGACCGCATCGAGATCGACGGCGACGCCTTCCTCATCCAGGGCGAGCCGGTCCGCGACCGCGAGCGGCTGGTCTGGACTGTCGATCTGAGGCCAGCGTGAAACTGAAACTCGCAATCGATCCCGACATCGTCACTCTGATGGCGACCGAGGTTGCAGCCTGGGAACGTGCCGTCACCGCCGCCATGCGCGAGGCTGGCACCGACCTGAAATCCGCCTGGCGCACCCAAATCACTGGCGCGGGGTTGGGCACACGCCTCGCCAACTCGATCCGCTCCGCTAGCTTCCCAAAATCCGGCGAAAGCCTGAACGCGGCGGCGCTGGTCTGGTCGAATGCCCCGGTCATCATCGGCGCGCATGACAGCGGCCCGCTGATCCGGTCGAAGAACGGGTTTTGGCTCGCCATCCCCACACCAGCGGCGGGCAAATCCACGCGCGGCGGCCGGATCACCCCCGGCGAATGGGAACGCCGGACGGGCTTGCGCCTTCGGTTCATCTATCGCCGCCGCGGGCCGAGTCTGCTGGTCGCCGAAGGGCGGTTAAACACCAAGGGCCGGGCCGTAGCGTCAAAGTCGAAAACCGGCCGGGGCGTCGTCACCGCGCCGATCTTTCTGCTGGTCCCGCAGGTCAAGCTGCCGAAGCGGCTGGACCTCGCGCGGGATGCCGAGCGGGCGGTCGACGGTCTGCCGGGGATGATCGTGGCGCGCTGGGTGGAGGGGCGGACATGACGCGTGACGCGGAAACTTGGACGCACTCGGTTTATCGGCTGGCCTGCCGCGCGCGATCTCGCGCTTCTCGGCGGATTGCGACGATGAGCACCGCGATGCAGCCGACGAGCAGAGCCAAGCCTCCCACCAGCGGGGAAAGGCTTGTGCCGTGGGTCAGCACCGCTGTCCCCGCGACTACAGCCAAAATGGCTGCGGTCAGTCGGGCATCGCTGACGAACATCTTGAACAGTTCGGACAGGACATCCTTCAGAATGCTCATGGCGTCACCTCCAA
>Ga0172368_10008900_pt1 | contig 10142 bp, 13 predicted proteins | sample Lak11m_FD_114540 | JGI IMG/M metagenome (GOLD analysis project Ga0172368, IMG submission 114540) | Freshwater microbial communities from Kabuno Bay, South-Kivu, Congo - kab_022012_11m | ecosystem: Environmental > Aquatic > Freshwater > Lake | place: Democratic Republic of the Congo: South-Kivu...
CCACCGAGCGGAGGAACTTGCGCGAAACCTGGGATGCACTCTGGAATTTCAGCGGTTTTCCCGAACCTTTTTTAACCGGCAAATTATCGGCCTACACCCGCTGGTCGAACGCCTATGCCCGCCAGCTCATTCGCGAAGATATCCGCGACCTGTCGGACGTCCGGTCTGTCACGACCATGGAAACGCTGTTTCACCTGCTGCCTTCCCGCATCGGCCGCCCGCTTTCCGTTGCCGGGCTGGCCCGCGATCTCCATGTCTCTCCGGTTTCCGTCCAAAACTGGCTGGCCCTGTTCGAGCGTTTTTTTCTCACCTTCAGCATCGGCCCCTGGACGGCAAAGGTGGCCCGAGCCATCGTGAAAGAGCGAAAGTGTTACCTTTTTGATGCGCCGCGCATCAAGGACGAAGGCGCACGTTTTGAAAACCTGGTTGCCATAGAGATGTGGCGCGCCGTTACTTGCTGGAATGATGGGGGATTAGGGGAATTCGGCCTGCATTTCATCAAAAACAAGGAAAAGCAGGAAGTGGATTTCCTGCTCTCGCGGGACAACGAACCCTTCTTGCTGGTGGAGGCAAAGCTGAGCGAGCAGGAACCTTCCGCGCCCTTGAGGAAATTTCAACAGGCCCTGGATGTGCCAGCCCTGCAGCTCGCCGGCGCCGGCGAAGGCTACCGCCTGTTCCCCAACGGAGAGCGGCAGATCATGGTAGCACCCGCCTATCTGTGGCTCGCCGGGCTGCCGTAGGGAATGTTTACGATCTAATACGGATTTGCAATACAACGTAAACAGAATTGATCAAGCAAAGTCTGAGCACGGCCACAGAAAAAGGTGGAAAAATAATTTGATTTAGACAAGAACAGCGAGGGATAGAGAAAGGAGCCCCCTCGCTTATCTTGGCCGATTCGTTGAAGGGGCTCCTGCCTATAGAAAGGTAGGAGTAATGATATCACCACAGATCCTCCAGAGCAAATCACTTTTTTCCCTTTTACACCAAATCGATGTTGATCTTGCTGAAAACGTCCGGTTAAAGAGCTGCCCCGGTGTGGGGGTCCCCTGCATTATGCCAAGTATCTGCGTAAGCCTCGGGGAGGGCCTCCTGATCTTGATGAGGTCTACGCATTTCGCTTGAGTTTGTGCTGTGGGAAGGAGGGCTGCCGACGACGGGTGTTGCCGCCATCGGTACTGTTTTGGGGGCGCCGTGTTTATTGGGCGTCGGTGTTGCTGGTGGCGACGGCGCTGCGCCAAGGCCGTGATCATGGTTATACGGTTGAGAAGCTCAAGGCGCTTTTTGGTGTGACGCGTCCGACATTGACCCGTTGGCTTTGCTACTTTCGGCAGATTTTTCCATGCAGCCAGTCTTGGCGGCGACTGTCGGGGAGGCTGATGCCGCCGGTGACCAAGCATGAGTTGCCCGGGGGCCTGATCGAGCGTTTTGTGCGAACCCGTGGAGATCCCGAACTGGGATTGACGGCATGTTTGCAATCGCTTGTCGATCTGTAAGGTATCGATTTTTGAGGGAGCCGTTATCCGCCAAGCTCCCACGCAAAAGATGTGCGGCTGTATAAAAGGAATTGATCAGCTACAGGGATCTGTCAATGGGTTCGACGCCGTGATCCTCCATGGTGGAGGACGAAGAAGCGAATCCAAAGGAGATAAGACCCGATGGGTGATCCCACGATGCCCCGGTGGCAGCACTGGGCACAGTTCCGTTTTGCCGTTATTGGCTCTCTTTTGTCCAGCCCGCCGGAGGGCGGCCAACTGCAGCAGGAGTTGCAGGCCCTGGCCCAAAAAAGCTACCAGCACCCCTTTACCCCCGGCAAGCGGATCAGTCCGAGTTTTTCGACTATCGAGCGTTGGTACTAACAAGCCAAGGATGCGCCGGATCCGATTACCGCTCTGGGGCAAAAACTGCGGGCCGATGCCGGTCAGCGCTGGGCGATAAGCGAACCTCTCAAGGCGGCCATCGCATCCCAGTATCATGCCTGAGGGTGGACTCGATAATCGAGGGGACGCTGGCCAGGGAAAATAAGGAATTTGGATCATTGCCTTTACGACCATTTGCGAAACCGAGACGGGTAAAGATTCGCGCTATGCTCCTGGCTGACGGCAATGGACGCCCCCCCATGTATTCCATTTTCTGGAGGATGGCCTTGGCGGGAGCAGGAGTCAAATTAACAATCTAACTACATAATATAAAAGATAATAATTTGACGTTAATTTTCGTGATACCCCCAAAAATACCCCCAAAATCAAACCGCCACCCTCTTTTTTTATATCTCATACCCATAACGAACGCCAGAGATTTCACGGTCTCGAATCCCGAAAACAAATCGTTCTGTTGACTTATTGGCTTCGTAGTAGGGTGATTGTTTCTTTATTTTTAAAGTGAGATTTTTTGATGACTCGACGTAGTAGCAGCTTTCAACTGGCAATGGTTGGTCTAAGGCTACGGAAATGGCAAATTGGCAGGTTGTCGTCTCCACCTACTAACAAACAACACCGATCTTGCTGCGAGTCAATGGATACTGTTCAAAATATTTGTTTCCGCATTGTACAAACGCACGACAAACGGCCACATCTAATTTTTACATATCAATGCACAGGAATAATAAGACCATCTGCAAATTTGCCTGGTTGGGCTGGTTTCTGTATCAGTATCATGGGGCCATCATTGCTAACCAAGTCCAGTTTCCCGTCACCATTCAAGTCTCTACTGGCAATGGACTGCGGTGTATAGCCCGCTCCGTAACTCTGAGGCAAGAGAAATTTCCCCGGCGATGCGCTATCTTGAATAAAGACCTGGACTACACCGGGACTTTGTGATGAATATACAATGGCAGCTACAGCCAGATCTGGCCTGCCATCGCCGTTGAAATCACTTACTGCAACTGAACGTGAACCGTTTGCTGATGGATAATTTGTGGCATCGTGAAATTGCCCAGGATTACCTTGATCCTGAAAATAAATCGAGATACGGGAGTTCCCTCCACTTGACGAATCGCCGGCATTAACAACCACCATGTCTGCCAGTCCATCACTATCAATATCGTGTATGACAACAGATGATGCGCGAGGGCCCGCAGCATATGTAGCAGCAGACAAAAATATTCCCGGCAAAGTAGGATCTTGAGTGAAAACATAAATATTATCAGAAGTGGTAGCGACCAGGTCAGGCCTACCGTCCCTATTCAGATCCCCAATAGCAACCGATGAGGTACCCGATGGCAGCGAAAGACGTATTGCAGGTAAGAAAGCTCCTGTGTTAACGGGGTGTTGGAAGAGAATGCATACTCCTTCATTTATCGCAGCTGCAATATCAGGTCGCCCATCACCGTTTAAATCACCGATAGCCACGAAGTTTGTATATGATCCGGAAGTATAGTTTATGGCAGCGCGGAAACTGTCTGAATAGGTCGTGTCGTGTAAAAGTACTGACACATCGTTGGAATTTGTATTGGCCACTACGATATCAAGTTTACCATCGCTGTTCAAGTCAGCGATAGCGATATGCCAGGGATCACTTCCAACAGTATAATTAACAGCGGAGAAAAAGGTACCAGGATTTGCGGGATCTTGTAAATAGACAGCAACATGGCCGGGATGAGGCGGAGGCCCTGCTATGTAAGTAGTCACTAAGGCCAAATCAAATTCGCCATCACCATTTAAGTCACCCGTCGCTATAGCGTTATTGATTGTAAATGGCGTTATGATATCGCTACCACCACCTCCACCACCACAAGCAACGCATAAAGTAAGAAATACAATAACGACAAACATCAGAAACCTTGCGGGTGTTTGCATATATCTTGCCTGCGGACGCGGAGAGGGACAAAGAAATCATCATAATAGTTGGGATTCTCACCGTAATGGGCCTGGGCATCATTGATCTCAACCCCCTGCTCCGTCTTTTTTTGCACGATTTTTTCGTAGTCAGCTTCGAAGACATCTGAACAACGCTTGAGAAACCTCCCAAAGATAAAATCTTTGTACGTGGCGGCATCCATACCCTCGCGGCGCAGAATATCCGCAGCGCCATAGAGATGTCGTTCAAGTTTTGCTAATGAAAGCTTAGGCATGGAAAATCTCCGGAACGTTTATAACTTCAAGCCCTTGTCATCCATCACAGAAATTCCGCATGATGCTCATTCAGCCACTGTAAGACTTCATCGTGCAGCTCGTTTACATATCCGATAAGCTCCGTCACATCTTCTTCCGTGACACCGCCCACATAATCATATTCCACCACGTTTCTTTTATTACGGCAGGTGTCTAAATACCTGGCGTCTTGTGCATATTCTTGCCCCATGATCAAAGGCAAGCCTTGAGTAGTTCTGCAAGCTCATTTTCAGTGCCGATAATGAAAATCTTGGGTGACCCAAGAACCTGATTCAGGAAATGATCCTGTTCTTTTTTCCGCTTTACAAATTCCTGCTCGGTTAAGGCATGTGGGTTGATTTCACGGCCAATCCTTCCAGAGGCACCCATGAGCAGTCCCGATAATTTTCTCAATCCCATGTCACCCAGAACCATAAGGTCTATGTCACTATTGGCTTTTTCTTCCTGGTGCGCGAACGATCCGAATACAAAGGCTGCTTTAATGCCCTGCTCATTGCCTAGGGCATCTTTTATCACATCTACCAGGCCGGTCGTTTTCAGGACGAGGTTGCGGATTTCGGGGTAAAGGGAATGGGTGGTGTTTGCCCGGTAATAAACACGGTTGCCGTCTTTCACCCGTAAAATGATTTCCAGACGCTGGAGCTTCTTCAGCTCCGTCTGCACGGTGCCGATGGCAAACCCGGTACGCCTCTCGATCTCGCGCATGTGGAGGGTCGTCTCGGAAGCGACGCCAAAGAGGAGGTGAAAAACCTCCGCCCTGATTTTTGATGACAATATTTCGGACAAGATTCCCATGGTGTATGCCTATACCATACAGATGCATGACTTTACCATACATTTAATAGCAATCAATGGGTGCGAGGTCATGTGCATGTGCATGTCCCTGTCGTGCTCTGCCGATAATTCACACTTACAACGGGAAGTCAAGAAAATTAAGGGAATAACTGTTCTAAAGCGTTGTGTTTGGAGCTGGTCACTTGTGGAGGTCCTCGCTGTATCCATCAAAGAATCTGTTCAGCTCTTTGATGCGTTCGCCCTTCGTCGGCATTTTCTTGAGCAGAATCGCGAGGTAAATCCTCCAACCGCTGTCGGCCGGCTCTAAAATATCATCCGTTATACCAAACATCCAATTTTCCGGCTCCAATTTCACAAAGCCGGGCCAATACTGCTGAAACGCTGTTTCTTCCTGCTTCTCCAAAAGTAGATGACCATAATCCTGAAGAATAAATTCCAACCGGGTCGGTTGGGGGGCGTCAGAATCGTCGAGGTGCAATTCCAGAAATTCCTCATAAGGATCGTCTGCCAAAAATCCCCTTAAATCATCAATGGCCAGAGTCCCCTCAAAGTCTTTGGGAAAATTGTAAGCCGGATACAGGCCTTTCAGGTTTTCATAAAAACCGGCGTGAAAACCGAGGGATATGCAATCAAGATAATTGCTTTCCGTGGCAATACGGTCACTTATCTTGCGTTGCTCTTCTGTCAGGTCCAGCTCGCAGCGGCTGAGATAATCCTGTAGCCATTCGACGTATCTGTCGTAACTGATGTCATAATCCGGAATGGCTCCCCCTGGGTAGCCGTTCAGCCGATAGTCCTTCAAGATCAGCATGTCCTTGTGGATGGATTGATCGGGATAGGGAACCTGCCAGCCGTTGGCAAGCGTCTTCATAATAGGGCAGAGTTCCATTTCTCATTTCTCCTTTATCATTTCGCTAATCATTACCGGAAAGCGTCGCTCATCCTTGCCGGTCCTAACGCTGGCAAAAACCGGATGGACATCTACCGGAAACAAGACTTCGCTCAGTTGGGTCAAGCGTGGCATGATTTAGTCCTCCTTGTTTACCGTAACACTGATGCGGCGCGTGCTGCCATTGTCTATTCCGATGCATGGCCTTTTGTCAGAAAATCCCTCAGCCAAATTTCTAATGGCTGCTGATCAATGGTCGGCTCATGCTTCTCAATTTCGGCTTGCAGCCACCTACGGCTTTTCTCCACAATGCCTTCCCACTCGTCCCTTCTTTCCCCAAATTGCATTTCCAAAATAAGAAGGATCAGCATCGTCATCAGTATCTTTGCCTTGTCAGTGTGGGCCTTAACGGATATCATCTCGGCCATGTCGCGCACGCCTGTAAGACTCGCATATTCCAACAAAGATTCATCGAACTCGAAGCCTCCGGTGGCCTGCTGACGGGATAAAATCTCCAACAGGAAATCCTTCTTGTCCGAAACAGGCGGAACACCTGCGCGTTTTCTTAGGAAGGTCGGGATATCGAACTTGAACCAATTCTTTTCTTTAAGCAATGAGGCCGCAGATGCGTAAATAACATTGCCACTGTCATTGTCTTCCTGAATATCAGTTATGCGCTGAAAAGAATATTGCTCCAAAGAAGGTTTCTCTCTGCGACAATACATAGTCACTGAGTCGTGAACACTTATTTTAGCGGCTGTACGGTCAAACAATCCCCCCCAGCCTTTTGTCAACATGACGGGAACCTTCCTTAACACGATCTCGGCAGTTGATTTTTCGGATTCCGAGCGCCTTTCGATACCGATAAAACTCGTCTCACTGCTGACAATGCCGTATCTTTTGGATATTTCGATAATGGCCTTGGTCGATTTTCTATCGGTCCTCTCACGTTGCCGGGAACCCTGGGTATTTCCCTCTTCTATGTCGCGAATCCTTTCTCTCGCCCAGAGTATGGGTATCGGGCTGCCTTCATCAACCGCTGACAGGGCAATATCCCACGCTCTCAATCCTGATCGTGTTTCGCCGGTGATCTTGACTGACGTATGTTCGGCAACGGCACCCGTGATTCGCGCGAAAATACTCATTCCCTGGCTGATGAAGGCATTGAGGGCCACCGGCGCCTGATCAACATCCATACCCCAGTGAATCTTGACATTGCGCAGCCTGCCATCCATGACCTTCTTGAATATTCTCAGGATTTTCGGTTCAATGCGTTCGTTTGGCGCAATCAGCTCCGATGCTCCCCCGGACAAGCGGGCAAGGCTTCTGATGAGAAATTCATTGGAGCCGTTGCCTATGCCCACCATATGGAGTGCAGTCTTGTCGGCGTGCCGTTTGGCCAAGTCAATAATTTCATTTTCATTACTGACCTCGCCGTCGGTGATCACGACGATATCCCGATGTTGATTTGCCTTCAATTGGTGCTGGTAAATATCTTTCAATGGCGCGAGCATTTCCGTGCCCCCGAGAGAAGCATCCGTATTGGAGATATACGTTAGGGCCGCCTGCATTCCCTCCTTGCTATATGCCTTGCTGCGCTTGAATAGATGCTCGAAGCTGCGGCCAAACCGGTATATGTTGAATGACGTATCCGGATTTAATGCCTTGATCATGATTTCCAGCGCCGTCTTTGCTTCATCAATGGATTCGCCCGCCATAGATCCCGAGCAGTCGAGAACAAAGACAATTTCCCTCTCTCTGGACCTGTCGTCATTATGGGCGGCGGAGCGATCCTCATGGGGCATGAAATCAATCTGGACATAGCTGTCATCATCGCGGTCATGAAAGACAAAGCCCCTGTTGGCGAACTCTTGCTGGTAAACAATCGTCAGGATAAAGTCCCGATCCATGGCTGCCGTATCGGAGGTAAAGCCTATGGCTGCCTTATCGTCAGTAAATTCCGTATTGATGGGATGAGAGGCAGAACCGATGGAGGCAACCTTTTTCCTGCCATGGATATTGACATTTATTTTCAGGCCGTAGGGAACCGAAAGCGCAATCGGAGGATTGACAATAGCAGTGACCGGTATCCCGTTTCGATCAGGCTGGTTTTCCGGCGTATAGCGAGGCGATATGGTTGTGGGCAGAGAGAACCTAACCTCGGTTCCATGCGTATCCAGCAAAACGACATAGCTGATTTCTATCACAACAGTACTTTGGGGTTTTATATTGCCGACGGAAAGGGTAAAAATGTTGGGCCGCTCTTCATCAAGCAATTGCGCCCCATGTCCGTCAGACAACGCCTGGTCGTAAAGCTCGAAGGCTTCCTCGCGCTCTTCAATGTGCCCTTCGATCACTCTGTCGTCAACAATGGCCTTGAATCCGCATATCGCCGCGCCTTCGGGCAACGGAAACTTATAGACCACTTCGATGGCGTTGTCTTCTACGTTCCGGAATCGCTGGCGCAGTGTTACTTTTGCGCCCCGGCCGATGATATCTCCCTCAACTTCCACGCCTTCCAGGGGGATAGAGCCGCCCTCCACCTGAAACAACCCCGCACTGGCCTGACTGCTTTCACTCATTTTTCACCTTCCCTTGCGCAATGGCTTTTGCAACCCTGATGATTTCGAGGATCTTCTTTGGTTCCCTGATTTCCGCTTCTCTGCTGACATTCAACTCAATACCGGGAACGATTTCATAACGAATGATGACCTCTCTGGCTGTTATCACTGTTTCGGGTGGTTCTTCCTTCAGTAAGGCAGCCATCGCCGAGATTCCCATGCCCTTTTCCTGATACGCTTTTATTTGTAGCAATCGCTGCAAATGACTGTCATAATAAAATCCACCCCGTCCTCGACCGGCAGGGGGTTCAAGAAGCCCCTCCTGCACATAATACCTTATGGTGCGTCTTGAATATCCAGTAATTTCGACAAGGTCTTCTATTGTGTATTTTTCTGCCTGCATGGTTTTATAATGACATTATGCTGTCGTTATGTCAAGAAGTATTTATTTGGAATTGAGATTTCTGGATAAGAATAAACATTGCCCTCAGGCGGTTGGCTGCGCAATCAAGTGACGTTGCCTCCGATCTGGTCCGCAATCGTCAAGCTGCCAAGGCTATCCCTTTGCCGTCTTGAACGGAACCACGACGGCACCAGCCTTTAATCCATCAAGATAATCCGCCCACTGCTGCATCATCTTCCGGCGTTCTTCAAGGTGCGCCGTGCGATTGTAAGCACGTCCGTTCGGGTCACGCACGGCATGGGCAAGCTGATGCTCAATATAATCGGGACGGACATGCAGGACTTCGTCAAGGATTGTCCGCGCCATCGCCCGGAAGCCGTGGCCGGTCATCGTATCCTTGTCATACCCGGCCCCCCGCAAGGCTGCGTTGATGGTGTTTTCGCTCATAGGGCGGGCATAGGACCGAACGGACGGGAAAACGTAACGGCCCCCGCCGGTATAGTCATGAAGCTCTTTCAGTATATCAACAGCCTGTTTGCATAGGGGCACAATATGAGCCTGTTTCATCTTCATCTTGGGCGCGGGAATGTTCCAGGTTGCTTCGTCAAGATTGATTTCCGCCCATTCGGCATGTCTTAACTCTCCAGGACGAACGAAAAACATCGGGGCAAGGCGAAGGGCGCTCTTGACGACAAAGCCTCCTTGATAGCCTTCCAATGCCCTGAGAAGGATGGCAACTTCTTGCGGTTCTGTTATGGCGGCATGGTGTTTTACTTTGGGCGACGGCTTCAAAGGTTTCCCTCTCTTGTGCCGTCGCTTGCTTCTGTGCCTTCTTCACCGCGCCTGGGTCAATGCCCTTTGCAATCTGTTTTCGTGCTTCGTCGCGTCGCTGCCGGGCATCGGCAAGGCTGACTTCAGGGTATGTGCCAAAGGTAAGTTTTTTCTCTTTATCGGCATAGCGATATTTTAAATGACATAGCCTGCCGCCTGACGGAGTGACCATAAGGAAGAGGCCCCCGCCATCGAAAATCTTATACTCTTTATCTTGTGGCTTTGCAGTACGGACTTTTACGTCTGATAGTGGCATGATCCTCTTTGGCATTGGAATACCTCCTTTTTGGGGGCCGGTATTTTCTATGGGGGCCGATTGCTCAAAAATCAGCCCCCATAGGGGCCGGATTTTGATAAACATCTTAACACGTCACTGGATAAAAGGCAACAAAAAACCCGCTATTTCTAACGGGTTTCGTACTTCTTTGGACTGTGTTGGATTATGAATTGGCGGAGGGAGCAGGATTCGAACCCGCGAACCTTTCGGTCAACGGTTTTCAAGACCGCCGCCATAGACCACTCGGCCATCCCTCCATGTATGTCTAATCTGC
>Ga0172368_10008901_pt1 | contig 10140 bp, 11 predicted proteins | sample Lak11m_FD_114540 | JGI IMG/M metagenome (GOLD analysis project Ga0172368, IMG submission 114540) | Freshwater microbial communities from Kabuno Bay, South-Kivu, Congo - kab_022012_11m | ecosystem: Environmental > Aquatic > Freshwater > Lake | place: Democratic Republic of the Congo: South-Kivu...
ATATGCCACTCATTCGTGTTGATGAAATTGTTCGTGAATTTTCTACTGGCGAGGTTGCCACAAAAGTATTATTTGGCGTTAGTTTTAAGATAGAGAGCGGTGAGTTTGTAGCTATCATGGGTCCTTCCGGCAGTGGCAAATCTACGCTTATGCATATTCTTGGTTTTTTAGATAAAGCTAGTAGTGGTAAGTATTGGTATAAAGATGAGGATGTATCGGATTTATCGGAAGATGAGCTTGCGAGGATGCGCAATCAAGAAATCGGTTTTGTATTTCAAGCCTTTCATTTACTCCCTAAGTTAAGTGTGTTGGAAAATGTTAAGCTTCCCTTGATTTATAATGCCAAAAAAAATAAAGATGAAGCTGCGAGAGTGGCTTTAGAAGCAGTGGGACTCTCACATCGGTTGCATTATTTTCCCAACCAAATTTCTGGTGGTGAAAAGCAGCGCGTCGCTATCGCCAGGGCGCTCGTCAATGAGCCATCTATTGTATTTGCGGATGAACCAACAGGTAATCTTGATTCAAAATCAGGACAACAAATTATGTCAATCCTGCAAGATTTAAATGAACAAGGAAAAACTATTGTCCTCGTGACTCATGAGAAATATACTTCCCAACATGCGAAAAGGATTATTACTATTCGCGATGGTCTGATTGAAAGTGATACGCTGGTAGCCAATCGACTCATTGCCCGGGAACAAACAGAACTAATTAAATAAATGAGCATTCTCGCTCAAATAAGAATCGCCCTCCTTGCTCTGCGGGCAAATCGTAACCGTACTTTTTTAACCATGCTGGGGATAATTATTGGTATTGCTTCGGTTATTATCATTATCTCTGTGGGTAAGGGTGCGGAAAGTTTATTGTATAGTCAGGTAGCATCTATTGGTTCTGATTTGATTGGAATTTTGCCAGGCGCCAGTAATGAAAATGGACCACCAGCTTCAGCCATGGGTATTACCATTACCACTTTAAAAAATAAAGATGTAATAGAGATAGAAAAACAAGTAACTGGTATTATTGCTGCGTCTGGATATATGCGTGGTCAGGAAACCATGGTGTTTGAAAATCAAAAAATGGATGCTGCATTTGTAGGGGTTGACGCAGATTATCCACTTGTGGAAAGTACAGAAGTGGTGACGGGTAGATTTTTTACTGACGAAGAAAATACAGGACTCGCGCGAGTCACTGTGCTGGGTAGTAAAATATATGATGAGTTATTCAATGGTGATGAAGCCGTCGGCAGAAAAATAAAAATTGGTAAAGAATCTTTTTCCGTGATTGGTGTGATGCCAGAGCGTGGCAGCGCTGGATTTATCAATCAAGATAACCAAGTTTTTATCCCGCTGGCGACAGCCCAAAAAATAATGCTGGGTGTTGATCATTTAGCGTTTGCCCGAGTGCGCGTAGAAAAAGATGTATCTATGGAGAGTGTGTTGGAACAAATTAGACAAGTACTTCGTAGTCAACATGATTTGCGGGGAAGTGAAGTTGATGATTTTTCTGTGCGGAGCGCCACGCAAGCTCTTGATTTACTTTCTACTTTAACCTCAGCGTTGTCATTTTTTCTAGCTGCTATTGCTGGGATTAGTTTGATCGTCGGTGGCGTGGGGATTATGAATATTATGTTAATCGCGGTCAATGAACGCATTCAGGAAATTGGACTTAGAAAAAGTATTGGCGCTCGGTCGGTTGATATAACAAATCAGTTTCTTATAGAAGCAGTACTCCTAACCTTGATTGGGGCGCTCCTGGGGATTGTGATTGGATCTTTTATTTCATTTTTAATTTCTCTAGTTGCCGGTCAGCTAGGTTATGTGTGGGATTATATTGTGACACCGTTTTCAATTTTTTTGTCATGTGGTATTGCCTTTTTGATTGGTATGATTTTTGGGTATTATCCCGCGAGGCGCGCATCACTACTGGACCCCATTGAAGCATTGCGTTATGAATAATATATGATATTACCTATCAAAGAAGCCCTGAGAGCTATGAGTACCAATAAGATTCGTTCGGCATTAACTGTCCTCGGGATTATTATTGGTATTTCTTCGGTAATTATTATTTTATCAGCTGGTCAAGCATTGCAAGGATTTGTAGAAAAAGAATTAAGTTCATTTGGTAACAATATTATTCAAGCAGAAGTAAAGATACCTTCCACCAATCGGCAGTCCGCTGAAAACGCTGGTGGTATGGCCATGGGAATTACGATTACTACATTAAAGAATGATGACGCAGTTGCAGTGAGTAAACTTAGTAATATTGATAAAGTGTATGCTGGTGTGTTAGGACAAGATATTGCGTCTTATCAAGATGCCAATAAGGTAGTAAATATTTATGGAGTCACTAGTGATTTCATAGATGTAGATCAGGCAGAAATAGAGACTGGTAGATTTTTTTCAGCTGAAGAAGAAAGAACCCAAACACAGCTAGTGATACTTGGTTCAGGAATTAAAAAAAGTTTATTTGGCGAAAATGATCCTTTGGGTCAGCAGATAAAACTCGGAAAATTAAAATATGAAGTAGTTGGTGTACTCAAAGAGCGTGGTGCGAGTTTATTTTTCAATATGGATGATATGGTTATCATGCCCCTGCGGACTTTGCAAAAAAAAGTTATGGGTATAGATCATGTGATGTATTTTATAGGCACTATGAAAGATCTAACTCAAGACAGCTTGACCAAAGTGCAGATTGAAGATTTGTTGCGTGAACGCCACAATATAGAAGATCCAAAAAAAGATGATTTTGCAGTGACTACGCAAGAAGAAATGCAAGCTATGCTTGGTAAAATTTTGGGTGGTATTCAAGTGCTCCTGATTGCGATAGCCAGTATTAGTTTGATAGTCGGTGGGGTAGGGATTATGAATATTATGTATGTGACAGTTGCTGAACGTACATTTGAAATTGGGCTTCGTAAGAGTTTAGGGGCCACAAAAAACAATATTCTTTGGCAATTTTTATGGGAAGCAATTTTTGTTACCCTGGCGGGAGGCATTATCGGAATCATTATCGGCGCAGTAGTAGCGGAAATACTAACCCTGGTAGCGAAAAGTTTTAATATTGATTTTGTTTTTACCCTGCCCTGGTGGTCAGTGACGATTGCGGTAAGTTTTGCTACGTTTGTCGGACTTGTATTTGGCATATACCCAGCAAAAAAAGCAGCTATTCTAGATCCTATAGAAGCATTACGAAAATAAGTGGTTTTTTAAGTATTTAGCACTCTTGACATAAGAGTGCTAATTTTTATATAATGAATAAAGAGCAATAATTATGGTGATTTTCAATAGTATATGGTTACTTTAAGACAACAACAATTACTAAAAGAGATTGTGGAAAAGTATATTGCTGAGGTTGAGCCAATTAGTTCAAAGTTACTGGCGAGCAATTTGCCTGTCTCATCAGCTACGATTCGCAATGAAATGAATGAACTGGAAAAGCTCGGGTTTATTTATCAACCGCATACTTCAGCCGGTCGGGTGCCCACTGCCAGTGGTTATAGGTTTTATGTGGAAAATTTTTTAAATAAAACTTCAACTGTTAGCGAATCAGAAAAGGAAAAAATTTTACAAGTCTGGCAATCTAAAGATGAATCTTTGGAAGTGATTTTGAAAAGCATTGCCAAAGAAATTTCTGAAGTAACAAGTAATGCCGTATTAGTTGGATTTACATTACAATCATTTTATTACACGGGACTATCTCGTTTATTCAATCAGCCGGAGTTCAATGAAGTAGATTTAGTAAGGAGTATAAGTTATGTAGTAGATCATTTAGATGAAACAATCAGAAAAATTTTTAATGAAATTGATGAAATAGAAGTACGCATAGGCAATGATAATCCTTTTGGTAGAGATTGTAGTGTGGTCATCGCAAAATTTCCGTTTCAGCGCAGTCAGGGTGTCTTTGGCATCTTAGGTCCCGCGCGGATGGATTATCAAAAGAATTTTTCTTTACTTTCATTTGTCAGACAATTAACCACTCAAGCACATGAATAAAAAAAATCAAAATTTGGCAGATGCACATGAAAACTTAGAGTCCATAGCAGATGAAGTCGCAGTAGATTTACAACAGCAAAACCAAGAATACCTTGCAGGGTGGCAACGGGCAAAAGCTGATTATCTAAATTTAAAAAAAGAAACAGACGATATCATCGGTAATCTGCGTCACAGTATAAGTACAGATTTGTTTGTTGAATTTCTTTCTTTATGGCAACACATGCTTTCTGCCATCGGACATATTCCTGAAGATTTGAAAAATACTGATTGGGCACAAGGTTTTATTCATAGCCAAAAGCAAATTGAGCATTGGCTAAAAAGCAATGGGATTACGCGTATTCACACGATAGGAGAAAAATTTGATTATGAAAAATTTGATGCGGTTGATACTATTTGGGACGCTACTAAACCGCCTGATATAGTACTCTCTGAACGAGCGCCTGGATATGAACGTCAGGGCAGTGTGATTTTTCATCCCAAAGTGGTGGTGAATACCGCACCAGCGGATGAAGTGCCTCATGAATAAATATTAATTATTAATTTATATTCCACTCAGCTTGCATATAAGACAAGTACGTGGATAAGAAAGGGAACATATATGGCAGTTATAAAATGGACACCATGGCAAGACCCGTTTCAAGAATTTGAAAAAATGTTACAAGCCTGGCCAGGGTACACAAATCTTCAATCATTTGTACCCGCAGTAGATGTGTATCAAGATGATAATAATGTATTTGTGGAAACGCCTTTGCCAGGTATTGATATTAAAGATGTAAATATTGCTATTGCCAATGATATATTAACTATTGAAGGTAGTAGTGAACATAAAAGTGAAGTTGATGAAAAAGATTATTATCGAAAAGAAGTGAGATCAGGTAGTTTTCATCGTAGTCTCGCGTTGCCAGCTAGTGTAAATGGTGATAAAGCTGAAGCAGCCTATAAAGATGGAGTGTTGAAAATTATCATTCCCAAAGAAGAAAAAATAAAACCAAAAAAGATTAATATCAAAACAAACTAATGGAATCTCAATTTTCACAAATTCCAAAAAAACTAAGTCATCATTGTCCGATGTGTGGTGAACAGTTAGCGGACGGTGAGATAGATATTTTACGTGCTCGTGATGGTGAAATGATGGTGTATGTCACCTGCAATAGTTGTGGAGTTGGCATGGTAGCAAAGTTATCAGTCGTGCCACAGGGGCTTGTGGGATTGGGGGTGCTCACTGATATGTCGCGAGATGAGGTAATGGGTGTGCGTCAAGCAAAACCAGTGAGCGCGGAAGAAGTACTTGCGATGAAAATCTTAACTGATAAAGGATTTTTGGAAATCAAAGTCTAATTAACAATTATTAACAATATACTATGGGAAAAATTTTAGGAATTGATCTTGGAACTACCAACAGCGCTATGGCGGTGATTGAAGGTGGTCAACCAAAGATTTTAGAAAATAAAGAAGGAAATCGTACGACACCTTCGGTGGTGGCGATGTCCAAAGCGGGTGAGAGAATTGTTGGGCAATCTGCCAAACGACAAGCCGTAACCAATCCGCAGAATACTCTTTACTCTATTAAACGTTTAATTGGTCGGAAGTTTGATGATAAAGAAGTACAAGAGGCGATGAAAAATTTGCCTTTCAAAGTAGTGAAAGATCAGACCAATCAAGGGTGTAAAATAGTAATGGATAATAAAGAATATTCACCACAAGAGATTTCGGCTATGGTTTTGCAAAAATTGAAAAGTGATGCGGAAAGTAAATTAGGTGAAAAAATTGATGAAGTAATTATTACTGTGCCTGCGTATTTTGATGATTCACAGCGTCAAGCTACCAAAGATGCAGGTGAGATTGCTGGTCTCAAAGTCAAGCGTATTATCAATGAGCCAACTGCGGCCGCACTTGCGTATGGATTTGATAAGAAAAAAGATCAAAAAATTGCAGTCTACGATTTAGGTGGTGGCACATTTGATATATCTATTTTAGATATATCAGCAGATACGGTAGAAGTAAAAGCAACCAATGGTGATACTCATTTAGGTGGCGATGATTTTGATGAAAAAATTATTAACTGGATTTTAGCTGAATTCAAAAAAGATCAAGGTCTTGATTTATCTTTAGATCCACTCGCATTACAACGGGTAAAAGAATCAGCTGAAAAAGCAAAAATAGAACTTTCCACTGCGCAAGAAACAGAAATCAACCAGCCGTTTATCACCCAAGGGTCTGATGGACCAAAACATTTGGTCATGAAGATGACCCGGGCAAAATTGGAAGAACTAGTTGGTGACTTGGTTGCAAAAACCATGGGTCCAGTCGCGCAAGCATTGCAAGATTCTGGACTTGCAAAAAGTGATATTCATGAAGTAGTTATGGTTGGTGGTATGACGAGGATGCCACTCGTGCAACAAAAAGTAGAAGAATTTTTTGGTAAAAAACCAAATATGTCAGTCAATCCAGATGAAGTTGTAGCAGTCGGTGCTGCAGTGCAGGCAGGCGTTCTGCAAGGTGACGTAAAAGATGTACTCTTACTTGATGTAACACCATTATCACTAGGTATTGAAACATTAGGCGGGGTAATGACTAAGCTTATTGAACGCAATACCACTATTCCAACTTCCAAGTCGCAAATATTTTCCACTGCCGCTGATAGTCAGACCTCAGTGGAAATTCATGTACTGCAGGGCGAACGTCCTATGTCACAGGACAATAAATCTTTAGGAAGATTTATTTTATCTGGGATTCCACCTGCTCCTCGTGGTGTGCCACAAGTAGAAGTGACCTTTGATATTGATGCGAATGGTATTTTGAATGTGAAAGCAGTTGATAAGGCTACAAATAAAGAACAGAAAATTACCATTACTGCTTCCTCAGGGCTTTCTAAAGAAGAAATTGAACGTATGAAAAAAGAGGCCGAAAGTCATGCTACTGAAGATAAAGCCAAACAAGAAGCAGTAGAGGTTAAAAATACTGCTGATTCTATTATCTTCAACACAGAAAAAATATTAAAAGAAAATGAAGGGAAAGTGCCAGCCGATGTAGTCACAGAAGTGAATGAAAAAATTGAAGCCTTAAAAAAAGTAAAAGATGGTACAGACTTAGAGGTAACCAAAAAAGCGATTGAGGATATGAACCAAACAGTGCAAAAAATTGGCCAAGCAATGTATGCTGCTCAGCAAGCTGCGGGTAGTTCTCAGAGTGCTCCAGGTGCTGATGCTGCAGGCACAAATCCAAATGCGCAAGAAGCAGAGTTTGAACAAGATAAAAATAAAACTGAAGAAACGAAATAAAATTTTAGTCTAATTATCTAAAACAATATAATGGAAAATCAAAACCAACAGCAGATGCAGATTAAGATAGATGACGCAGTGCTCAAAGGTGTGTATGCCAATGCCCTGCAAGTCGGACATACCAAGGAAGAGTTTATTTTAGATTTTATGAACTTAGTTCCGCCACAAGGTATTGCCGTGTCCCGCGTATTTTTAAGTCCTGGACATATGAAGCGTATCGTGAGCGCGTTGCAGGACAATCTAAAAAAATACGAAGAGCAGTTTGGTAAAATAGAAGAAGCACAAGCACCCAAGAACGAACAAAAATTAGGTTTTAACGCTTAATCCCAAATTGTTTGAACACATATAGTAGTAAGATTTTTATTTTCTATATGTGTTCTTTTATATCAACGTTATGAGTAAGGATTATTATGAAATTTTAGGTGTGAAAAAAAGTGCGAGCGCTGAAGAAATAAAAAAAGCGTATCGTAGTTTAGCGCATCAACATCACCCAGATAAACAAGGTGGTAATGAAGCAAAATTCAAAGAAATAAATGAAGCCTACCAAGTACTTGGGAATCAAGAAAAACGTCAGCAGTATGACCAGTTTGGTCAATCTTTTTCAGGCTCGGGACCGGGTGGTATGAACTGGCAAGATTTTGCCCGTGCGCAAAATCAAGGTGGATTTGATTTTTCTCAAGGCTTTGGCAATGCGAATTTTGATTTTGGCGACGCTGCAGACATAGAAGATTTGTTTTCTGGAATCTTTGGTGGTGGCTCGCGAAGGCGAGACAATCGTAGTCGTCGTGCGCGTGATTTAGAAGTAGAGCTTACTTTAGAATTTGAAGAAGCAGTGTTTGGCGTGCGAAAAAAAGTAGTTTTGGAAAAAAATGTAATATGTTCACAGTGTGAAGGAATTGGCGCAAAAAAAGGCAGTAAAGTAGAAACCTGTAGTCATTGCAAAGGTAATGGATATATAGAAACCGTTGCCCGGTCATTTTTTGGTATGGTGCGTCAGCAACAAGTCTGTCCAGCGTGCCAAGGTGAAGGAAAAACATTTGCAGAAAAATGTTCAACCTGCCAAGGTGCTGGTATTGTCAGAAGGCGTGAAGAAATAGATATTGAAATTCCCGCAGGAGCGGATACTGGCACAACTTTAAAATTATCTGGTCAAGGTGATGCTGCGGGGAAAAATGGACAAAGTGGTGATTTATATATTCACGTTCGCGTGCAAAAGTCCAAGAAATTTATCAGGCAGGGAGCTGACATTCATGTACAAATAAACATAAATTTTACTCAAGCAGTCCTCGGGGATAAAGTACCGATTGAAACGTTAGACGGCGAAGTAAAATTAAAAATTCCCGCTGGTATAGAGTCTGGCACAGTATTGAAATTATCTGGTCAAGGGGTGCCTCATTTAAATAAGCGAGGCCGGGGTGATCATCTGGTAAAAGTGTTTATAAATATTCCTAAAAATTTATCTCGGGCGCAAAAAAAACTTTTAGAACAATTGCAGTCCACAGGGTTATGATATGGAAGTTATTGCTGTAACATCTCCTTTGCTAAGACCGCCACGTGCGGACTTATTTATGGCGCTTATAGCAGTAGCCGAGCAACTGCAACCAACTGATATTGTGGTAATTACTTCCAAAGTCGTAAGTATTCATCAGGGACGGTGTGTAAAAATAGATAAGGAAAATTATGCAATACAAAAAAAAGCAATGATTCAGTCAGAAGCAGATGTGGTAGTGCCACTGGAATTAACAAAAAATTTAAAAGTTAGTCCCTTAACCAAAAAAGATAATATGTGGATAGGATCCTCAGGTATTGATGAGTCCAATGGTGATGGATATTTTATTTTATGGCCACTTGCACCAAAACAAGAAGCAAAAAATATATATGAGTGGCTACGGGCGAAAAAAGGTTTTGCTAATTTTGGCGTCCTGATTACTGATACGAGTAAACGTCCGTTTCGTATGGGAGCTATTGGGTTTGCACTTGCGCATTATGGGTTTCAAGCTATTATTTCGTATGCGGGTAAGAAAGATTTATTTGGCCGGGAGTTTAAAAATGAACGTATCAATCAAGCTGATGCCCTGGCAGCAGCAGCTGTCCACGTGATGGGCGAAGGCAGTGAAGGTACTCCGTTTGCACTTATTCGCTCAGCACATAATATTACATTTGTACCTGATACTGACCAATTAACTCCTATACCTGGTGAAGATTATTTTGTGGGATTAATGAATGATAACTTTGATAGTTAATTAGTCATTTATAATTTAATAATTTTTTACAAAGTGTTATACTATACGTATGTTTACGATGTTTACAACCACTGCCATGCAATTGGATTTTGATTCATGGTTGAGTTCGTTTGATTGGTCGCGACCTAGCTGGGATATGCTAGTGGTAGCATTTATTATTTTTGGTGGTCTGGTGTATGGTATGAGTTTAGGCCGAGCGAGGCTCGCGCTTACTACCGTGGCAATTTATATGTCTATGGCCATCGTGAGTGCAGCGCCTTTTGTAGATAAAATGTTTGCAGCCAAAGTAAATTTTGTTGGCTATGCGTTTGATATAAAAATAGTAGCCTTTTTAGGCTTGCTACTGGTAGTAATATTTTTCTTTGCGCGGGGGGCACTTTTCAGAAGTTTTTTAGGCGGGGATAGTGCTGGTGGATTTATTCAGTCACTCCTACTCAGTTTTATTCACAGTGGACTAGTGGTTTCTATTGTAATGAATTATCTACCTACAGAAGCGCTTGCAAATTTTTCTCCTCAGATACGCAATTTATTTTACGGCGAATGGCAGTTATTTTATTGGCTGTGTGCACCAGTTGCGGTGATGCTTATATTTAGTGTGAAAAAGAAAACTTAGTATTGTCATCC
>Ga0172368_10008902_pt1 | contig 10140 bp, 9 predicted proteins | sample Lak11m_FD_114540 | JGI IMG/M metagenome (GOLD analysis project Ga0172368, IMG submission 114540) | Freshwater microbial communities from Kabuno Bay, South-Kivu, Congo - kab_022012_11m | ecosystem: Environmental > Aquatic > Freshwater > Lake | place: Democratic Republic of the Congo: South-Kivu...
TGGACGGCGGTTTGCCGAGCCGTTAGCTTGAGTGCTGGGCAAATTTTTGCCCCCACCCAAAAATTTGCCCCTTGCAAAAGACAAAAAAGGGCAAAAAATCAAAAAACTATGGTGAGGCGAAAAACTATTTTAAAATTCGAGCTCTCCTACCAAACTAAGCCGAAAATATGGATCGTATTCGGATAAACCTAAAAGAGGAACTAGTCTTCCATCTTGTTTTTTTTCCGCTACAGCCCATCCGATTCTAAATGTTTTAGGGTACCACTCAAATCGACCCGTACCATGGCTTTCTATTTTAATTTGCATAAATCTATTTATAGGATGATCCAACATCGATATTGCATTATTAGTAAAAGGCCCGTAAACAACTTTTTCCCCATTTTTACCTACGGTGCTCACATAAAGATTTGCCGTTTCATCTCCTTCAACTACCCAATCCCATCTGACCACTTGAACAATCTTATAATCTCCAGCGAAAACTTTATCAATCAATCTATTTTTTAATGCTAATTCATACACTCTAAAAAAAGGATCTGTTGGCATGATATTCAAAATATTTTTAACTGCTTCTTTAAGCCCATTAACGTCTTTTTTATTCAAATATTCTGAGAATTTTTTGAGATTCTCTTGTAATTCTTCAATGTCTTTTTGTGCAACATATTTACGAAGAGATTCTATTTTTATCGGTTGAAGATAACGATCTAAACCTTCAACCTTAGTAAGCTGCTCTAAATTATCACTTATCGTATTTAAACTCCCCTGCATTTTTTGATGTTCTCTATGAGTCTGATATTGATCTGCACTAGACAACAAAAACTGTAAACCAGCAGATACAATTACAACTGCTAGAAGAACATATTGAAGCCAATTCTTATTTGCAATTAACCAATCCATGAGCATAGATTTAATAAAAAATATCGTTTACTTCTTCAAACAATTCTGGATTATCAAAGTCTGCCGGTAATGCATTTTCTGCCGGCTTGCCAAATAGATAATCGCCCTCTTTATAAAATCCGGTAGCAATTAGCTCTGAACAAAGAAATCTTCTACGACTGCTAAAAAGATTGTGTAAAACTACGCCCATTTTACCACAGGCAAGAGACAAAGGAAACCAGAAAAACTGCAAGGTATCATAAGGCAAATTATTCATTGTGGCCCACCAAAGGGCGACTTTATAACGCTTTTGCTCTGATTGGCCATTACGCCGCATAACCTTTATTTCAAAACCTCTATCAACATATTCTCTTTGCAGATTCACAACTCTTGAGCGTGGAATATTGGCCTCTACTGCGTCATAACCACCGAGCGAGCCGGCAACATGAGTCCACCTGGCACTATCATTATATCCGGCTTCCTGCTGGAATTTCCGTATCGCAAACTTCGGGGTAGCAACTAAGATTACACTGCCGATTTTAAGTTTGTCGGGGTTTAGTGTTAGCATTAAATAGAACTGTGCCCTAATTTTATTCTTTCCAATCTAATTGCAAGCAACCGCATTGACAAGAAATTTTATTTTGTCCTGGGATTTTAGTTTCTCGATTTACGATTCTTACTTTTGAACAAATAAATAAATCTCTAAACTTTTTCACTTTCTTTAATACTTCTTCTATATCAGCGCCCATACTAGAAAAATCAGGATTATGATGTGAAGATGCTACGGTAACAAAATTAGAAACCTCCAAATCTTTATATTCTGGTTTGTCCTTTACATTACATTTATGTTTATTTAAACTGGCTGTTAAAGCTGGGAACAGCTCGCCTATCATCCGCTGCTCATTTTCTACTCCCAGCCGAAACGGCAGTGGCACATCTAAAGAAACACAAATATCTTTTAATAAAGATTCAATATATATTCTAAGATTGTTACCAATATTTTCACATTTTGCATGTCTCTGGGACAATTCTAATAATTCATCTGTTGAGGAATCTTTAAAATGAATACCATTTTCAAAACACCATGAAACCTCTTCCAAAATCCAATTTGGAAATTTTCTTTTTATCATTTCATACCAATATTCTTCATGGGTAAATAATAGGACTTGATAATCTGCAAATTCTTTGGCTAACAGGTCCAACAGCCTCATGCGGTAATTTCTGTCAAAGCTAACAAGAACATCATCAAGTATAAAAAACTTGTTCGCTTTATTAAATTTTTTTACAGCCGCAAGGAAAAAAGCTATCCCTAAACTATTAAATTGGGATTCACTAAGATATTTCTGTGGCGGCGAAGCAATATTATCATAAAATTCTAGCGAAAATTCTATTCCCTCTTCTCCGGCAAGTATAAGTTTTACATTTTTTATTCTATCTTTGCGATTCAGATAACAGAAAATTTTATTCACATCTTCAGATAACAGATTTAATATTTTAGCCATTGTCGCATTTTGTATTTCCAGCATCTGTACTTCAATAGTACGCATGTCTAAAATGAGGCGCTTGATCACTTCTATTTCTTTTTGAAGTGCAATGTTTTCCAAAACTAAAGTTTTTCCACGCAGAATTTTTTGATACGTGTTATGTTTAATTTCCTCTTCTTTGGTAATCGTTAAACTTTGAATTCCCGCAGTAAGCCGGGAATTTATATCTTTAATTGCCAAATCAAGTTTGCTGATATTTTTCTTTAAAATGCTCAAATCAGCAGTAATTACTTCTCTTGATCTGTACTGGACATCCACTGACTGCCTGAGATTCTTTAAAATCTCGGCGTATTCTTTTAATGATGAATCATAATTAACTTTCTTCAAATCCAGATTTTGAATAATCTCTGAGGCTTCTCTTTCGATTTGTTGCAACACGGTCAAAAACCCTGAAAACTCCCGTCCGTTGCTGTTTAATTTCTCTCTGATATCAGTTAATTTATGGTATCTTTCAATGACTCTTTTAAGCAGAGAATCTTTATCTGTAATTTTTTGTTCGCAGAGAGGGCACTCTTTTAACTGCGGAGTGGAATTTAACACACGTTCTGCCTGTCGAAGAAAATCATCAAGATTTAAATTTGACAAGTTCTGTTTATCGCCGATTAAAATATTGAATTTAGAAATACAGCTTTCCAGAGCAGTAATAAAATCTTTCTTACTATTCAACTCTTGTATTTTTCTCTGAAGATTCTCAAGTTCTATTCTTTCCTGAGCCCGTTTCTGGCTGGGAAGGCTGTCAAAAGCTTTTTTCAGCGCATTGTCCAATTCATTTATATTCGTTAGACGATCTTCAATATTGAATAGTTTGAGCAGATCTTCGCTCTTTTTAAGCATTGTTCCAATATCGTTAATGGCTTCTCCGTAAATTTCCTTGGTCAATAAGCCTTGATTTTGTGATAATCTTCTTTGAGCATCTGCAAGACGAACATGGCGTTCAAGATTTCTTAAAACCGAAGACAACGTCGATTTAGTCTTAATAATTTCTTCATATCCAACAATCTCAGCTATTGATTCCTTTTTTGCGCCTTTAGTCTGAAGCAAAAACCAAAGGATAGATTGTTGATCTACATAAATTCTGTCGTAACGGACTTCTTTATCAAAATAATTAACAAATGGTAAGGAAGAATTCGAAAGCCTGCTTCTTCTTTTTACTTTATCAAAAGTTTTAGAAGAGTTTAGTTCGCTCTTGTTAAAAACTATATTAACGCTGGTTTCGTCTTGAGGATTAGAAGCAAGATTGACAAGATCTTCAGTTACAATGCCTTCTCCCCTTAACCGTGCAATCCTGTCCATATAAAACCATTCTATCGCCTGTGTAACTGTACTCTTGCCTTCTCCATTATATCCAAAGATTGCACAACTTTTACAATCTTGGCCGAAATCTAAATCTACTAAATTTCTTGCGCCACGGAAATTTTGCAGAGAAATTTTTCTTAACTTTATATCTGGTATACTCATCTTGATCTTTTTTCTATTAACGCATCTATTTCCCGCGTTAAATAGGTTGTCGTACCGAGTCTTTTCTGCTCCCAGAGTTCTTTCATAATCGCTCTAATTTCAGGATCAATGCCGCCATCCTGGCTTAGTTGCGTAAAATACTCATCCAATATTTCAGAACCCGTTTTAATACTTTCTTCTGCCATATTATTTTATCATCCTTTAAAAAATTCCCAATCAATTTGCGGGAGATTTTTAAATTCCTGCTCCTTTTCAGAAGGACCTCTTCTGTTATTGCATATAGGATAAACGCCAAAAAAATTGGCAAAATCTTCAAGAAAATATGTTTCAATTAACTCTATAGTCAGAGATGGAAAAACCTGTTTTAGAAACTCATAGTCTAAATAAGTAAAACTAAGTTTCCACTTTTTGTGATATCCAATTATCCCTGTATTTTTTGACCTTCCGGCTATATGGTCTCTAAGCCTGTTTCCCATGCTATTAGATCTTGATTCGCTCATTCCGATATAAATCAACCTCGATTCCTTAAAAGGATAAGGAATTATTAAATCTTCTAAAAAAATAAAATATAAACCAATAGATCCTATAAGAGCAGAAAAATTCTTGATATTAAATTTATTTACTAATGTTTTATTAAAGCGAATTATCATTAAAACATACTCCCATCTATTTTAGAATAGTATGCCTCAAATTTCAGATATTAAATTAAAGTAAAGTATAAATTTTATCTTTTACAAAAGCCATAAACCCGCTTAAGCCGCTTGGGTATTGTTTCTGAATGGCTTGTTTCTTAGCAAACATATCTGGCATCATAAATACTTGTGCAGATAAACTATCTTCACCGCTATATTTGTATTTATCTAATATATCGTACACGGCCTCTTTGATTGCCTCAGCATGCTTTGCTACAGCTTCGCTGTTTTCTCTTATAAAATGCTTAACCCTATCATCCCGTGTTAACAATGGTGCGCCAAAAACAATATGGGCTATAATATCAAAGCTATCACTATCCTCTAGGTTATCTATTGAAGCAATAAGGCCGATATTTATACTTTTCTTTTCAAGCTCACTCATAAACCATGCTTTTCTATTGGTATCGAGCCAAATCTCTCTTAATTCCCCTGTTGAATGCACCTTTTCCTTTATATTGTCTTTTGAATACTTACGATATTCAGCAAACGATAATTTCCTGCCCTCAAATTCAATTTCAACCTCTTCTGCAATAGCAACATCAACACCTTTAACTTTGATCTTTTTAACCTTACCTTTTTCTAATTTTAATTTAAATTCGTAGGGCGTTTCGTTCTCTGTTTTCTGTGGGGTTATTCTTTTGATAAAAGTTTTATATTTATCTTTTTCTACTGTAATTTTTACTGTTTCATTGGAAGGAACACCGTAAATCTTAAAAAAACCTTTATCATCTGAAAAGCCGGTTTTATTCCATCTGCCAACTTTAATTTTAATGTTTGCTTTAGAAATGACTCTGTTGGTTTCATCATCAACTATTAACCCAAACGCTAATTTATTGTAAGGCGAAATCGGTTCTTCGGGAGGCAATGGCGGCTCTGGCGGCAGATCCCAACCGTCTATTAGTCGACATGCGTTAGTAAAGTCTATTATTCTAAAAAATCCCTTGTCTTCGAATAACCGTGAACCTCTGCCTATAATTTGTTTAAATAACACCCTTGAAGCAATGGGCCTCATAAACACAATATTTTGAAGATGGGGAATATCAACGCCTGTCGAAAGCAAATCAACTGTTGTAGCAATAACAGGCATTGGCCGTTCTTTATCCCTGAATTTCGCCATATCATCCTTATCTTCTGCCACAATGCGCGTTACATAATCTTCATCGCCTTTTAATCTATTTAAGGTATCTTTCACTTGCTGAGCATGCACCATATCAACACAGAAAACAATAGTTTTGCCATAGGGGTTAGTTTTATCTAAAATTTGCATAACTCGCTTTGACAATAAATCAATCTGATCTGGTATTGTAATAGCTTCTTCAAATTCGGACGGCTCGTAGAAAGGCTTTATTTTGACTGGATCGATCTCGTCATCATATATAACTTCCTCTGCATCGCTTAAACGCAGGCCACCTTGATATAAATTCGTAGTTATTTTATAAATTTTATATGGCACTAAATAACCGTCATCTATCGCTTGACCTAAACTATACTCAAATACAGGTTCGCCAAAATATTTATAGACGTCTATATTGTCTTCTCGTTTAGGCGTAGCAGTCATACCAAAATGATAAGCAGCATTAAAATGGTCTAAAATAATGCCCCAATCCCCATATCGTGAACGATGGCATTCATCAATTATGATTAAATCAAAAAAATCGTTCGGAATTTTCTTATATAAATCATTAGCAAATAATGTTTGGTATGTAGAAAAGTAAATATTTCTATTTTTATTGAACTTGCCGCCCTCTATTTTACACCGAGCATCATTACTTCCTTGCATAAATGGGCCAAATTCATTATCATGCGCCTGGTCTTTTAAAAATATACGATCCGTCAAAAATAAAACCCTATGCAAATGTTTTGACTTAACTAATTTCCACACAACCTGAAAAGCGACGTAAGTCTTACCCGTTCCTGTAGCCATTGTAAGGAGCGTTCTTTTATTACCCTTGACTATATTTTCAATGACACGTTTAATAGCTGTTTCTTGATAGGCCCTTGGCTTTTTTGCACCGGATATATGAAGAGGATAATTTAAGGCATCGGTTCTAGTAATATTTAAACCTTTCCAATCAACATATATTTTATAAATTTCTTCCGGAGACAAGTATTTATTAACTTCGTCTATTTTTTGATTTCTTCTATCATATAAAATAGTGGTTTTGCCATTCGAAATATAGGCAAACACTGAATCCAATCTTTTTGAATAATCCTGAACTTGACTTAAATGTTTTTCGGGATCTTCGTCTTCTGCTTTTGCTTCTATAACTGCAATAATCATCTCTTTGTACTTCAAAACATAATCTGCAAACTTCCGCGTTGGTAATCGTTTATACTCCTCGCCCTCAACAAAAAAACGATCATCAGCTATCGGATATTCACGAATAATATAATCTTCAAGCCAGCCATTTTCCCGTATTTTAGGATCAATGAATTTAGCTTTTACATCTGCTTCGGATAGAGCCATAGTTATAATTTACCTCGAAATGCTTGATTTAAAATTGATTGCTTGAGCTTATTAAAATCATCTAATTGATCTTGGCATCTTCTCTCAAGTTCACTTGTCGCATCTTGTATATTTTTAAATCTTTTAACAACCCGCCTTTGTTCTTCAGTGTCTGGCTGATTATTTTTTAAAGGAATTCTTATTTTTAGGCTTTGCGTTGTTTTATCTGTTAAATTTGGTTGGGCCGCTCCTTTTGACAGCTCTAATATTTGTTTTTGAGAATAATCAGATAGGAAAAAATAATAAACATAGTCAATATCGATGCAGTTATTCGGAACAATTTTTCCTACTCGTTGATTCAACAATGCAACATCATCCCGAACATATCTGCCTATTTTTCCTGTGGTTGCACCACTTAAAGCAATAAGAAGATCACCTTTTTTTAGAATAAACTTTTTATAACTATCTTTAAATTTCTCAGGCAAAAACTGGCAGCTATCTAACACAACTACATTGTTTTCGAGATTTCCTATTCTTATTAATGGTATTCCTGCTGATTTATAGTCAGTGCTTTTAAACGAATAACCGTTAATTATCTTTGCATGATCAATAAATCTCTTCTCTTCCCAACTGTTTTGCAACCCATACTCAAATACTTTTGTTAGCTCGCTCTGTAATAATTTCTGAGCGCTCGCTAGCGTTAATCTTGTTTTTTCTATCCCTTTTTCAATTTTACTAAATAAACGATCTATTTTATCGGCAACTTTTTTCTGCTCTTCAAAATCTGGTTGGCTATTCTTAAATGGAATCGGCAAGTTAACCTTTTCTAGATTTCTCCTGCTAATTCGTTTTCTTGAACTCCCCGTAAGAAATTTATTTACTTGCGACATAGATCCATAAGAATTCAATAAATAATTGAGGTATTTCGAATCGTATTGGCTCTTCGGCCGAAAAATAGCACAATCAACTGCCGTTATCAACCTTGATTTTAATTCAGGGATTATGCATGACCTTCCTACAGGATCTGGTAATCGAGAAATCAAGATGTCGCCTGGAAATATTTCTTTACAATCTAGTCGCCTAAACGTTTCTTCTGTTATGTATTTTCGGTCCTCTTTATTTCTATATTCAATAACGCCCACATTACCTGTTTGAATCAAAAGTATTCCTGAAAGAGATTGATCTTTTTTTTCTATCCAGTCTCCATCACTGAGCTCTTCGGCTATTTCACTTAACTCCTTATTTAAATATTCCATATTTATATAATACTTTCTATTTCGCCCAAAATTTTTTCTATTTCCCCATGAGACTTCTTGAGATCTATTATTATTTCTTTTGGTTCGGGTAATTCAGTGAGTATTTGTGCTGTAGGATTTTTAGGTAATAAATCAAATCCACGTTTCCTTATTTCATCTACTGAAACAACCCAACTCATATCTGAAATCTCTCTTTTTTTCCATTTTTCAAAAATATCTTCTAAATGATTATCCTGGACTATCTTCTTTTTGGTAAACTTGCCAACCACCTCACCATACCATATCTCTTTTGTCGAACCAGTCTTTTCGAAGAAAATAAGATTTGTCTTAATACCGGTTCCCATTTGAGAAAAAGCAGTCTGCGGCAATGAGATGATTGCAGAAATATTAAACTTCTCCAATAGTTCTTCCCTAATTTTTTGAAATGCTCCACCACCAAATAATATTTGCCCCTCAGGCAAAATAATGCCACACCTACCACCATTTTTCAGCCTTCGCATAACATATTGAAGTGCCAATCCTTCTGTCGCTGACATCTGGACAGGAAAGTTGTTTTGAACGCTTTGATTTTCCTCTGCGCCAAATGGTGGATTTGTAAGGATAATATCCACTTTTGAACTTTCTGTAACGCTATGGACATCTTCCATAAAACTATTAACGCGAACTATATTAGGTACAAGAATTCTATGTAAAATCATATTCATTGTGCCAACAAGATATGGTAAAGGCTTCTTTTCTTGGCCATAGAATGTTTTATTTTGTAAAATATTCCACTCCTTCACTCCAAACCGTTGGTTATTCTTTTGCATATAATCAAAACTTTCGACCAAAAAACCGCTGGAACCAACAAATGGATCTAGAATCGTTTCACCTATTTTAGGATTCACAATTTTGATCATCAGGCGAATTATGGGCCTTGGAGTATAAAATTCGCCTGACCAGCCGCCCTCGCTTCCCATTTCTTGTAAAATATCCTCATACACCTGTGAAAGCAAATGGGTATCCTGAAAGTGCTTCATATCAATTTGATCTAAAATATCTATTATATCTGCTATTGTATTACCGGAACGAATCTTATTGCCTGAAAGCTCTCTAAATATTTCAGCTACTTTCTCCTTTTCTTTGGATCCTTTCAAGGCTCGTAAATATGGAAATAATTTCGTATTAACAAAATATATTAGCTCATCTTTGTCCTTCCAATCCTTTTTGGCCCAAGACGACCAGCTATATTCTTTATCAATTATGCCTTGATATTTTTTTCCATCGGCTTCTGTTAATTCTTTTAGTTGTGCTTCAACGCCTTCAAATACCCTTAGAAATAGAAGCCATGATAACTGCTCAACATAATCTCCGGCTCCTACTCCATCATCGCGGCGTAGAATATCGCATACGCCTTTTATTTCTGATCTTGAAAGTTGTTCTTTAACCATATAAAACCTCTTTAAAAATCATTTTCTTCCCATTAACTCATCCAAACTAATCCCAAACGCATCCGCCAGCTTAACCATAGTCTGAATTGACGGCCGCTTGGCGACGCCCTGTTCTATTTTGGTTATCACAGTATAAGATAACCCGGATTTCTCAGCTAATTTCTGCTGAGACAACCCTGCTTTTTTTCTTAATTGTTTTATTCTTTGATCTAGCATTTTTCTTGACAAGATACCACAATTGGGATAGTATATTGAGGATACTTCATATCTATCAATTTTATATTCATTTTAGCACTATATGGGGTTTTTCTCAACTAATTTTCGCCTCACCATAGTTTTTTGATTTTTTGCCCTTTTTTGTCTTTTGCAAGGGGCAAATTTTTGGGTGGGGGCAAAAATTTGCCCAGCACTCAAGCTAACGGCTCGGCAAACCGCCGTCCA
>Ga0172368_10008905_pt1 | contig 10138 bp, 8 predicted proteins | sample Lak11m_FD_114540 | JGI IMG/M metagenome (GOLD analysis project Ga0172368, IMG submission 114540) | Freshwater microbial communities from Kabuno Bay, South-Kivu, Congo - kab_022012_11m | ecosystem: Environmental > Aquatic > Freshwater > Lake | place: Democratic Republic of the Congo: South-Kivu...
CCAAAAATTTTTAAGTAGCCAAAGTCAACTCCATAAATTCCAGTATTAATTGAAGCTTTTGAACTGCTCATATATTGATCTCTGTTACTAGTTGGATTAAGTATAGTATTATTATTTGGAACCCCCAGTCTGTTGAAGATATTACAGATCTCAACCGGAGTAAGAACGCCATAGAAAATCTCATTTTTTACAACAGGGGCCATTGAGCCTGTCAAATCATTTTTATAAGTTGAAAAAACAGGAACAAAAGCATCTTTTTCCTTTTCTTTTGGTTTACAGGACGGGACAGAGATTAATAGTATGGTTATCAGTACAGAGAGGAAGTGTCTCATATCTTTTTGATTTTATAAAATCAAAATTACTAATAAATATGGGAAAGGCAAGGATGGTTTATTTGTAAAGTGAGTAAGGTTTTTTTGTCGCTTGGTTCCTCGCAATGACAGATATCTAAGATTAGTATGTGTCGGCTGCTATAATAAAATCCGATTCCCTAATTTTCTTGAGATAGCTCCCAGGGCAACACTCAGGTTTGCGTACCTTTTTTGCAGCGACAGGACTTTTTCAATATCTTTTGCCTTAACAGCCTCCTCGAGCTGTGTCATTATTTCTTTTCTTATCAAAATGATTTTATCGCTTTTAAACTTGAGAACCACATCACCGACTAAGTCTTTGAGTTTCATCTCCTCAGTTTCAACGAATGTTTGTTTATCCTTCCATATTCTGCTTAGTTCATGAGAGTCTGCAAGAAGATCGGCCGAGAGACTGGAGATCTCAGGATCTTCATGTTTAACAAACTGCTTGTCTCCGGTCATGAGCCCCTGATTAGCATGGAACTGGAATTCGGAAAATATTTTTGCACATACTCTGTCGTTAAAAGCCAGTCCGTCACTTGTAATTTCTCTAACAATAAAATCAGCAACACTCAATACCTCTTCGCGTCCATCCTCCTTGTTTATTGTTCTTTCAAATTCTGTGGACCCGAATTTCAGAAGGAGACGAATAATCTCTCTCTCCGAATAGAGGGGAACAGGGCCGGGCTGTATTTGTTTTGTGATAACAGGTGGAGGAACAGGAAGATCTTCAGGACCCGGGTATTTATTCCTGTCCTGAAAGTTTTTCTGTCGTTGGAGTTTATTTACTTCATTATAAAGAATCGGCTCGGAGACTTCAAGTACAATACTGCACTCCTTTATATATACTGTCCTGGTGATAGCCTCAGGTATAACTGCTATAGATTTTACAATATCCTTAATAAGGTTGGCTTTTTGCACAGGATCGTTATTGGCTTCAGAAAGCAGCAGCTGAGTCTTGAACCTGATAAAATCAGTTTCGTGCTCTTTAAGGAATTTTGTGAACTCCTCATTGCTGATTTTTTTTGAATAAGAGTCAGGATCCTCGCTATCGGGTAACAAAACGATCTTTACGTTCATGCCCTCCTCCAGGACCATATCGATACCGCGTATTGAGGCCTTAATGCCGGCAGTATCGCCATCGTATAGTATTGTTATGTTCTGTGTGAAACGTTTAATCAGCCTTACCTGTTCCTGGGTAAGAGAAGTACCCGATGAGGCAACAACATTCTCGATGCCGGCTTCGTGAAGTGACATCACATCGGTATACCCTTCAACAAGGTAGCACCTGTCTTCCTGTGTAATGCTCTTACGCGCCTGGAACATTCCGTAAAGGATCCGGCTTTTATGGTAGATCTCAGATTCAGGTGAGTTAAGATATTTTGCGGTTTTGGCATCAGTCTTAAGCACCCTTCCCCCGAATCCCAAAACCTGCCCCGAGAGAGAATGAATGGGGAACATTACCCGGCCGCTGAACCTGTCGTAGAAGCGATCTTCGTGTTGTATTGAGAGTCCGGTTTTTACCAGGAAGTCGGTTTTATAACCGTCATCTATGGCTTTTTTTGAGAATGCATCACGTTTTTCAAAGCTGTAGCCCACCTCAAATTTTTTAAGAGTATCCTGCCGGAATCCCCTTTCTTTAAAATATGCAATACCAACGTTCATTCCCTCGTCACTCTGAAAGAGGTTTTCGGAGAACAAGCGGGCGGCATAAGCTGAAACGACCAGAAGGCTCTCCCGCTCATTCTGTTTCTCAAGTTCCTCCTGAGTCAGCTCTTTTTCGACGACCTCAATATGATATTTCTTTGCCAGATATTTAAGAGCTTCGGGATAGGTGAGGTGTTCATGCTCCATGACGAAGTTAACCGAGTTGCCTACCTTGCCGCATCCGAAACATTTAAAGATCTCTTTAGAAGGGGATACGGTAAAGGAAGGAGTTTTCTCATTATGAAAAGGGCATAATCCAAGGTAGTTCACCCCTCGTTTCTTGAGGGGAACGAACTCCTGTACCACATCAACTATCTGAGCAGCATCGAGAATACGTTCTATGGTAGAGCGGTCGATCATAGGGTCTCTTTGAAATACTCTATAGTCTTCCCCAATCCCTCTTCGAGACTTATCGCCGGGTGCCAGTTGAGTTCCTTTTTAGCAAGGGAGATATCGGGACGGCGCTGTTTTGGATCGTCAATTGGTAGTGGCAAGTATTTGATCTTCGATTTGGAGCCGGTCATCTGAATTACTTTTTCAGCAAGTGATTTGATGGTGAACTCACTGGGGTTTCCAAGGTTAACCGGACCGAGGAAACTATCGGGAGTGTTCATAAGTTTAATGAGGCCGTCGATAAGATCGTCGACATACTGGAAACTACGTGTATGTGAACCATCGCCAAAGATTGTAATATCTTCATTTTTAAGCGCCTGGACTATAAAATTTGAGACAACACGACCATCATTGGAATTCATTTTCGGACCATAAGTATTGAAGATCCTTGCAATTTTTATCTTCACATTGTTCTGTTCGTGGTAATTCATAAAGAGTGTCTCGGCACATCTTTTACCTTCATCATAACATGAGCGCGGACCGAGAGTATTTACGTTTCCCCAGTAACCTTCGTGCTGAGGATGAACCTCAGGATCTCCGTAGACTTCACTTGTAGAAGCCTGCAGGATCTTTGATCTGATTCGTTTTGCAAGACCGAGGGTGTTTATTGCACCCATAACCGATGTCTTGATTGTTTTTATGCCGTTATACTGGTAGTGCACAGGCGAGGCGGGACAAGCAAGGTTGTAGATCTCGTCTGTCTCGACGAACAGGGGCATTGTAACATCGTGTCTAATAAGTTCGAAATATGGGTTCTCGAGAAGGTGGACAATATTCATCTTGGAGCCGGTGAAGTAGTTATCCATGCAGATCACCTCATTTCCGTCATTCAAAAGCCTTTCACACAGATGTGATCCAATAAAGCCGGCACCGCCTGTAACTAAAATTCGTTTCATGGGACAATTATTTAAACAAATATAGGGTTTTTTGCCCCCAAACCCCCTAAAGGGGGCTTTCCTCACTTGCCAATTTCGCGAAATTTATTCCAATATCGGTTTTAAAAAGTCCCCTTCAGGGGATTTAGGGGCTCTTAGAAAAGAGTCCTATATTCCGTGGTTTACTCTTAATTCTTTTTCACAGAAATCTTAATAACAGTTTCATCAATCTCCACCTCCCTGCTTTCTTCACCTAAGATGGTCTTCGACAGAGTAACTGTCGTTGCCAGTGTCTGAGAACCAATGTAAGCTGAGTGTCTTCTCACGGCTTCGCTTACGAATTCGTGGTCCTCTATCTGAACTGTAATTTTATCTGTTACATCGAAACCTATCTCCTTGCGTATGTTCTGGATCCGGTTTACAAACTCGCGGGCTATTCCTTCGAACCTGAGTTCTTCAGAAACAGTTATATCGAGGGCAACAGTAAGTTTCCCATCGTTTGCAACCTGCCATCCCGGGATATCTTCTGATATTATCTCGACGTCTTCTGTTGTCAGGAGAATCTGTTCTCCGTTAATTGTGGCAGGATGAGAGCCATTATTTTCAAAAGCAACTATCTCCAGAGGAGTAAGTGCCGAAATGGCATTGGCGATCTCTTTCATCAGCTTGCCATAACGCGGGCCCAGTGCTTTAAAGTTGGGTTTAATCTTTTTGACAAGTATTGAAGCAGTATCGTCGATATATTCCACTTCTTTGACATTCACCTCGGCGAGTATCAGGTCTTTGACAGCTTCAAATTTTGCCTTGAAATATTTATCAGATACCGGAACCATAATTCTTGCCAGCGGCTGACGAACTTTAATACTCACTTTTCTGCGCAGGCCCAGTATCATTGAAGATACCTTCTGGGCAATATCCATCCTCTCCTCCAGGGCTTTATCTATAAGAGAATCATCATATTCAGGGAAAAGAGCAAGGTGAACAGAGTTCTCTTTATGTCTGCCTGTTGCGATATTAAGATCCATAAACAGGCGTTCTGTGTAGAATGGTGCAATAGGAGCGGCAAGCTGGCTCACCGTTTCGAGACAAGCATAAAGTGTCTGGTATGCAGCAAGTTTGTCTTTGTCATACTCCCCTCCCCAGTAACGTTTGCGATTGAGGCGCACGTACCAGTTGCTGAGGTTCTCCGTTACAAAATCCTGTATAGCTCGTCCGGCACGGGTCAGATCATAATCGGCATAACAGTATCCAACCTCTTTTATGAGAGAGTTGAGAAGAGAGATTATCCATCGGTCAATCTCAGGTCTTTCATTTACAGGGATCTCTTTTTCCGCATATCTGAAATTATCAACATTAGCATATAGAGAGAAGAAGGAGTAGGTGTTATAAAGGGTTCCGAAGAATTTGCGTTTTACTTCATCCACACCTGTAATATCGAATTTAAGATTATCCCATGGCTGAGCATTGGTAATCATGTACCAGCGCAGTGGATCGGAACCATATTCTTCAATAGAAGAAAACGGATCCACAGCATTGCCAAGACGTTTAGACATCTTGTTGCCGTTTTTATCGAGAACCAGTCCGTTGGAAATAATATTTTTGAAGGCTACTGAATCGGAGATCATTGTGGAGATGGCATGAAGAGTAAAGAACCAGCCTCTTGTCTGGTCGACACCTTCGGCTATATAGTCAGCCGGGTACATCTCACTGAAATTCTCTTTATTCTCGAACGGGTAGTGAGCCTGTGCATACGGCATGGCGCCAGAGTCGAACCATACATCGATAAGATCAGGTTCGCGGAACATCTTCTTACCGCTTTCGCTAACAAGAATTATATCGTCGACAAACGGACGGTGAAGGTCGAACTTCTCATAGTTTTCAGCTGAGTTATCCCCTTCGATATACTTTTCGAGCGGATTGCTCTTCATGAATCCGGCCCTGATTGATTTTTCTATTTCCTTTTTAAGTTCCGCAGCAGAGCCGATGCATTTTTCCTCCTTACGGTCTTCTGATACCCAGATTGGAAGGGGGGTTCCCCAGTAGCGTGAGCGCGAGAGGTTCCAGTCGACAAGATTCTCCAGCCACTTACCAAAACGACCGCTTCCGGTTGACTGCGGTTTCCAGTTGATTGTATTATTAAGTTCAATCATACGGTTGCGGAAAGCCGTTGTACGTATAAACCAGGCATCAAGAGGGTAATAGAGAACAGGTTTGTCAGTTCTCCAGCAATGAGGATAGCTGTGAACATGTTTCTCTATTCTGAAAACTTTCCCCTGTTGTTTGAGCATCACTGCTAATTCAACATCGAGGGTTTCGGTTTCGGGGGCCAGGGTTACATCATATTCATTTTTAACAGGACGGGCCTCAAAGCCGGCATATGTTAATTTATTAACACTGTCTTTTACAAAAGTCTCATCGAGGTCTGCAATGGGTACCATAAATCCACGCTTGTCGACCATTGGTCCAAAGGTTCCATCTTTTCTTTTTACAAGAAGAGGAGGCACTCCGTTCTCCAGGGCAACACGGTAGTCGTCGGCACCGAAAGTTGGAGCAATATGAACAATACCTGTTCCATCTTCAGTAGTTACGAAATCGCCGGTGAGTACCTGGAAGGCATCTTTGCCCGGATTGACCCAGTCGATTAGCTGTTCGTATCTTATTCCTTTAAGATCGTCGCCTGAAAAATGTTCAGAAACTTTATACGGGATCTTTTTATCACCGGGTTTATATTCTGAAAAAGGGACAGAGCTGTTCTGCTCAGGGAAGAGGTTATGAAGGAGTTCTTTAGCCACAATAACAGTGATTGGTTCGCCTGAATAAGGATTGAAACTTCTTACCCTGACATATTTGATATCTTTTCCGACCGCTAGGGCAGTGTTCGAAGGAAGGGTCCATGGAGTGGTAGTCCAGGCCATCATATGAACATCCTTTGTATCGATATCATGGAAAAGGAACTCCGATTTCTTATCGCGGATCAGTTTGAATAGGGCTATACAGGTAGTATCTTTAACATCCCTGTAGCAGCCAGGCAGGTTCAGTTCGTGGGAGCTAAGGCCGGTTCCTGCAGCAGGAGAAAAAGGTTGTATAGTATAACCCTGATAAAGGAAACCTTTAGTATAGAGCTGTTTCAGCAGCCACCAGAGAGTTTCGATATACCTATTGTCGTAAGTGACATAAGGGTGGTCCATATTTACCCAGTAGCCCATTTTACGGGTAAGGTTTTCCCAGAGGTCAGTGTATTTCATCACATCCTTCCGGCACTCTTTATTGAAATCCCTGACGGAAATATATTTAGCTGAAGCTTTATTGCCTATATCTTCTTTGGTGATTCCAAGAGCTTTTTCAACCTGAAGCTCAACAGGAAGTCCATGAGTATCCCATCCTGCCTTACGTTTCACTTCATAGCCCGACTGAGTCTTGAAACGGCAGATAGCGTCTTTTATAGTGCGCGCCATTACGTGGTGAATGCCTGGTTTTCCGTTAGCAGAAGGAGGGCCCTCATAGAAAACAAACTCACCTTTTCCGTTTACCTCACGTATGCTTTTATGGAAAGTATCATTCTCGTCCCATACTTTTAGGATCTCTTTATTTACAAGCGAGAGATCAAGACCTTTATATTCAGGAAACCTTTTCCCCATTGTATCAGTTAGTTATTATTGGTTTTGGTGTTAAAAAATTAGGAGCAAAGATAGTAAAATACATTATTAAAAAGGACAAACGACTCACGACTCCCGACGAAAGGAAGAAAAATATGATATATGACATAGTATTGATAATAGATGATGGAGGGAATAAAATATGTAATAATTCTACAGGTGGATGCGTTAAAGAATTTCTTAAATTTATAGTCTATTGATGATCGATGAGGACCTCTGTAATCACTATTTTATTATTTGCTGTAGTATCCCGGGTATCTGCCCAGGTGCCGGATACGTTAAAGTACAAGTCACTTGACCCGTATTATTTTCATCTTAATTATTTAAAAGACGAGAAGGCATTGCTGATAGATGTACGGGAAAATTTTGAATACAGGAAATCAAGAATTAATGGGGCCATCAACGTACCTTCTTCAGGCAATATAGAATTTGCAGCTGATACAATTAATAAAGAATTACACCTTTATTTTTATTGCACTACCGGATTCAGAAGCAAAAGGGTTGCAATAAAGTTCTATGATTATGGCTTCAGGAATCTGTATAATCTTGAAGGGGGGATTGCGGGTTGGAGGAAGGAGGGGAATGTGGTGGAACGAAAAAGGGTACACGACACACGACGCACGACAAACGAAAGAAAAGAAAGAAAGTGAGCACGACACACGACGCACTTCGCCAGCCGTGTATCCTATTTCCCCAGTTGTTGGCGGACTATTTTGGCAATATACTTTCCAAGGATATCAAATTCGAGGTTTACGACAGTTCCCTTTTTGATCTGGTGGAAGTTAGTTACTTCCCAGGTGAAGGGGATAATGGCAACCTGAAATGAATTTGTTTTGGAGTTGACAACAGTAAGGCTAACACCATTAACACAAACAGATCCTTTTTCGACTGTTATATAATCATCCTGAGCAGGTGCGTACTCAAATGTGTAATACCAGCTTCCCCCAGCCTCAGTGACACTAGTACAAACTGCGGTCTGGTCAACATGACCCTGTACCATATGTCCGTCGAGACGGCCATCGAGCTTAGTGCTGCGTTCAAGGTTCACTTTGTCGCCCAGTTTCAGCAATCCGAGATTAGATTTTTCCAGGGTCTCTTTTATGGCTGTTACGGTGTATAGATCCTTATCTTTTTTAACAACTGTAAGACAAACCCCATTATGTGAGATGCTTTGATCGATCTTAAGTTCATTGGTAAATGAACATTTCATCGTAATGTGGAGGTTGTCTTTTTCTTTTTCGAGTTTGATAACCTGGGCTGCTTCTTCGATGATACCGGAAAACATGGTGTGTGTGTTTTTAATTTTTTGCAAAGGCAAAAATAGGTAAAATAAGGGAAAGACGCACGATGCACGACGCAGGGAAGAAAAGTTAGATTTCCCTTAAGACGTCAGTTTTTTTGCCGTGTGTCGTTAGTCGTGTGTCGTGCGTCGTTAGTCGTTAGCCGTGCGTCGTTAGTCTTGCGTCCAAATTAGTTTTTTACCAAATCCGAGTCTGTTATCGGTCATCTTCAGATAGGTGAGTTTGACTATCCAAAGTCTTGTATCCATTAAGGCTGCAACAGGAAATCGTAAAAGATAGGCTCGCTTTGCTTTTGAAAGAAGTTCGCCTTCAGGTTCGGAGACGATTCCCTGGAACTGTATACCGCGGATCTTACCGACGACCATTGTTTCAAGAACGACGGTTCCGGCAACAAGGGTATTTATACCGAACTCTTTGCCATGCCGGGTATCGCCCCCCGAGGTGAAAACCAGTGAGTTTTCTTCTTCCATATAAACATAGAAACAATTGGCGCACCAGGGTTCATTATTAACTGTTGTGGCAATAGTGAGGACGTGGTGCTTTCGGAAGAACTTTACAATCCTGCTTTCGGTCATTTCTCCATCCATCTGAAACTATTATTTTCAAATCCGGCAAGATCAATAATGCGGTTTACAACTGTCATAACAAGCTCATCAATTGTCTTTGGGTTATTATAAAAAGAAGGAGTAGCCGGACAAATTATTGCTCCTGCCAGAGTAAGCTTTTTCATATTGTCGATATGTATGAGGCTGTATGGTGTTTCGCGAGGGACAACAATAAGCCTTCTTCTCTCCTTCAGCATTACATCGGCACTCCTTGAGATCAGATCATCTGATGTTCCATTGGCAATACGGCCGAGAGTTCCCATCGATGCCGGACAAATAATCATTGTGTCGTATGCTGAAGAGCCTGATGCGAACGGGGCATAAAACGACCTGTTGTCAAACTCCTTCGCAGGAAGGTTCGGGATGAATTTTTCACCTGTTTCAGCGAGCCAGATCTTTTTTGCTGTATCTGAAAAGACAACAGCAATCTCTTCAGGAGGTGTTTTAAGTTGCTTAAGTTTATCAAGAAGCTTTAATGCATATATTGAGCCACTTGCACCGGTAACTGCTAATATTATTTTTCGATTTTGTGATTCCATTGTGGCTTGATACGCCTTCGCTAAGGCTATGGTGTACGCAGTATGTCATTACTTTTGCTTCATTTTAGCATCCATACAAAGTGTTGCATGAGGTACAGCTCTGAGTCTTTCTTTAGAGATAAGGTTACCTGTTTCGCGGCAGATCCCATAAGTTTTGTTTTCAATTCTAATAAGTGCAGCCTGAAGATGCTGAATAAATTTCAGTTGACGTTGAGCAAGTCTTCCGGCCTCTTCTTTTGATAAAGTGGTAGCACCCTCTTCAAGTACTTTGAATGTAGGCGAAGTATCCATAGTATCATTACTCTCTTCGTGAGTTATGCTGGACTTGAGTATTTCATAGTCTTTTTTGGCTTTATCCAGCTTCATGAGGATGATCTCTCTGAACTCCTCAAGCTCCGCATCCGAATATCTTGTCTTTTCAGCCATAGCATTAATATTAATATCTGGCAAAGGTATGGTTTTTTATTAAATTAAAAAATCGTTAGAAAAATACGATACACGGTACACGACGCACGATGCATGACGCACGACACACGGTACACGACGAACGATGCACGATGCACGGAACGCGACACGCGGCGCACGGGAAATTCAATTCTTTTCTTCCTTTTGTCGTGAGTCCTGAGTCGTGAGCCGTCTGCCGTCAGTTGCTTCTCGCCTTATGGAATACGATGTTCCAGAGCGACATAAAGAAGTATTTAATATCAGTGGC
>Ga0172368_10008907_pt1 | contig 10137 bp, 8 predicted proteins | sample Lak11m_FD_114540 | JGI IMG/M metagenome (GOLD analysis project Ga0172368, IMG submission 114540) | Freshwater microbial communities from Kabuno Bay, South-Kivu, Congo - kab_022012_11m | ecosystem: Environmental > Aquatic > Freshwater > Lake | place: Democratic Republic of the Congo: South-Kivu...
GATGTCGGTAAGATAGTATTCCCGTTGAGCGTTTCTGTCGCCCAGAGAGGCGACGGCGGTAAAGAGAAACGGACTCTCGACGCAGTATATCCCCGTGTTTATCTCCCGGACAAGCTTTTCCTCATTGGAGGCATCTTTTTCTTCAACGATCCTCGCTATCTGTCTATCCCCGGATTTGATCACCCGGCCATAGCCGACAGGATTATCGACAACCGTCGTGAGCACCGTGACCGCCGCCTGGTCTTTTCTTCGCTTCTCGAACAGGGCCCTGATCGTGGAAGGTTTGATCAGCGGAACATCGCCACACAGGATGACAATCTCTTCATTTCGTCCCTCAAACGCCTCTCGGGCCTGAAGTACGGCATGGCCGGTGCCCCGCAGTTCCTTCTGCTCTGCAAAAATAAGGTCCGGCTCCTGAAACAGCGTCCGGATCCTCTCTCCCTGATGGCCGATTACCACAACGATCCGGGAGGAGCCTGCCTCTCTGGCCGCCTGCAGGGGCCAGGACAACAGCGGTCTGCCGCCGAGGTGGTGCAAGACCTTGGCAATATCCGATTTCATTCTTGTTCCCTTGCCGGCCGCCAGAACAATGGTCGAAAAACCGGTTTTTTTGTCGTCCATCGACAACCTCCGAATAATTATCCATTTTGTGCAGCAACCCGCTCTCTCGACGATACTGCTGCCGGCAGCGCGGCAGTGCCTCCAGCGATCAATTTCCCATTACGGTACCACTATCGATGAAGTTCTGTCAATTATGCCGCCGGCCCATGCCCGGTTGCCGATTAGTTTGACTAACATCCCTTTTTCCGTTATGTATCGAAAACGGCTCAAGCCTTTCAACATGGCAATATCGCAAAGGCTGATTGTGAGAAACAGGCGCCTTGCCGCCGACCATGATCGTTACTGCACCAACGAATTAAGGAGATTAACCTATGACCAGAGTTTTGCTTGTCGGAAACGGGGCAAGAGAACACGCGCTCGCCGAGGCGATCATGCGTTCGCAACATGACCCCCGTCTCTATTCTTTTATGAAGACAAACAACCCCGGGATAGCCTCCCTGTCGGAAGCGGTTCGCCTGGGCCTCTATGGCGATCTGCAAGCGATAACCGCCTTTGCCGTCGAGTCCCAAGCCGATTTCGCCTTTGTAGGCCCTGAAGAGCCGCTGTCCAAGGGCGTTGTCGACGCGCTGGCGGCGCAGGGCATTTTTTCCGTCGGGCCGACCAGCTCCCTTGCCCGGCTGGAAACTTCGAAATCGTTCACGCGGAACCTGCTGGAGAAATACGGCATCGCCGGAAATCCCCGCTTTAGAAATTTTACGACAATGGACGGAATTCCGGAATTTCTCGACGAGCTCGCCGAGATTGTCATCAAACCGGACGGCCTCACCGGAGGCAAGGGGGTGCTCGTCCAAGGTGATCATTTTCAGGAAAAGGCGGAGGCAATTGCGTTATGTCGGGAAATACTCAGGGCGCATCCGGGTGTGACCATTGAGGAAAAGCTTGAAGGAGAGGAGTTTTCATTGCAATGTCTGTGCGACGGCTGGACGGTCGTCGCTACCCCGCCGGTGCAGGATCACAAGCGCCGCTTTGTCGGCGACCGCGGTCCGAACACGGGGGGAATGGGCTCCTACTCGGGCGCCGACCACCTGCTGCCTTTCCTTACGGCCGACGCCGTTGCCGCGGGTCTGGCGATTACCCGGAAGGTGGCCGAGGCCCTGCGGATTGAAACGGGAGTTCCCTACAAAGGCGTCCTCTACGGCGGGTTCATGGCAACCCGCGCAGGGGTGCGGCTGATCGAATACAACGCCCGCTTCGGCGATCCCGAGGCAATGAACATCCTCCCGCTTCTGGAAACCGATTTCATCGAACTCTGCCGGGCGATTATCGCCGGGCGTTTGGATGGTCTCGACGTCAAATTTACAGGCAAGGCAACGGTGTGCAAGTATGTCGTTCCACAAAGCTACGGCCTGGCGGAGAGCGGCGCCGGCGACGGGTCGCTTTCTTCCCGGATTGAAATAGGCGACACCGGGGGGGCCAGGCTGTACTACTCTTCCGTTGACAAAAGGCCGGACGGCCTCTACATGACATCGTCCCGGGCAATCGGGGTGGTCGGAGTAGCCGCCGATATCGCCGCAGCGGAGAAAATTGCCGAGGAGGCAGTGGGCGCCATCCGGGGGCCGGTTGATCACCGCCCCGATATCGGGGGTAGCGAGCTGCTTCAGAAACGCATTGACCACATGAAAAGACTAAAGAGCAGCAAAAGCTGACAGGCGCCGTTTCCGGCAGCCATACAGGAGGTAGAAATGCAGCAGAACCTGATAAAACGGGCGCTGATTAGCGTCACAGACAAGACGGGAATTGTCGAATTCGCGAAGGGGCTTCAGGCCTTCGGAGTCGAAATTCTTTCCACCGGCGGAACGGCGTCGCAGTTGCGGGCAGGCGGCGTCAATGTAATTGATGTATCTGATTACACAGGGTTTCCGGAAATGATGGACGGCCGACTCAAGACCCTCCATCCGAAGATTCACGGGGGGCTGCTGGCGCTCCGTGACAAGGAGGAACATCTCGCAGCCTTGCAGAGGCATGACATCGGCCTCATCGACTTGGTTGCCATCAACCTCTACCGTTTCGAGGACACAGTCGCCCGGCCGGGGTGCACGCTTGCGGAGGCGATCGAAAACGTCGATATCGGGGGGCCGACGATGCTCCGCGCCGCCTCGAAGAACTACCGGTTTGTCACCGTCGTTACCGACCCTGCCGATTACGGTAAAATCATTGCCGCGATGCAAGAGACCGACGGACGGATTTCGGAGGCGATCAATTTCGAGCTGGCCAAAAAGACCTTCCAGCTTACCGCCCGCTACGACGGAGCAATTTCCAACTACCTCGGACTGATTGCCGCCGGTGCCGAAGAAAAAAGAGAGTTTCCTGATACCTTCACCGTCCAGTTTACCAGGGCCCAGGATCTCCGCTATGGCGAAAATCCCCATCAGAAGGCGGCCTTCTACCGCGAGAACGATCCGAAAATCTCCGCCCTTTCCAACGCGCGGCAGCTTCAGGGGAAGGAACTCTCCTATAATAATATTATGGACGGCGACGCCGCCTGGCAGGTGGTCTCCGATCTTGCGCTGCCGGGGGCGGTAATCATCAAACACGCCAACCCCTGCGGGGCGGCGACCGACAGCGACATGGCGGAGGCCTTCCGGAAGGCGCTCGCCGGCGATCCCGTTTCCGCCTTTGGCGGCATTGTCGCGCTGAACCGGCCGGTCGATGCCAAGACGGCCGAGGAGCTGACGAAGACGTTTTTCGAGGTGATTATTGCCCCGGCCTTTTCCGGCGATGCGGCAAAAGTTCTGGGAACAAAACAGAACGTCCGGGTTCTGGAAATACCCACCTCGTGTGACCGGCGTTCCTCCGGCCATGACTTCCGCCGGGTGATGGGTGGGCTCCTTCTCCAGGACCGCGACAGCGATTCGTACGACATCAAGAAGGCCAGGGTTGTTACCAGGCGTGTTCCGACCGAAACCGAATACCAGGCCCTCGACTTTGCCTGGCGGCTTGTCAAACATGTGAAATCGAATGCGATTGTCTTTGCGACTCATGATCAGCTTGTCGGCCTCGGCGCCGGTCAGACGAGCCGGGTGGATTCGGTCAAACTGGCTATCATGAAGGCGGTCATCCCGACGGCCGGCTGTGTTGTCGGCTCGGATGCCTTTTTCCCGTTCCGCGACGGGATCGACATCGCCGCCGGGGCGGGCGTCACGGCGATTGTACAGCCCGGCGGTTCGATGAAAGACGGGGAGGCGATTCAGGCGGCGGACGAACACAATATCGCGATGCTTTTTACCGGGATGAGGCATTTCAAACATTGATAAAAATTTACCAGCATTAAACGCCATTTTGAGGGGGAAAAATGCCAAAAAAAGCAGATGTTCTGGTCAGCGTTGTAATGGGAAGCGATTCCGATCTCCCCGTCATGGAAGAGGCGACAAAAATTCTGGAGTCTTTCTCCGTTTCCTATGAGCTTTTTCTCACCTCGGCGCACCGGACGCCGGAACGGACAACCAAATTTGCCCGCGCCGCCGCCGGACGGGGCGTAAAAGTAATCATTGTCGGCGCTGGCGCCGCCGCCCACCTTGCCGGGGTGATCGCCGCGCAGACACCGCTGCCGATAATCGGGGTGCCTATCGACGCCACCTCGCTCCACGGCCTCGACGCGCTTTTGGCAACAGTTCAGATGCCCGGTGGAGTTCCCGTGGCAACGATGGCTATCGGCAAGGCCGGGGCAAAAAACGCCGCCCTCTTTGCCGTCCGGATGCTGGCCGGGGCGAATCCGGCCCTTGCCGCACGGCTCGACGCCTATATTGCTAAGATGGCAGAAGATGTAGAGAAAAAACAATTCCATCTCAAAAAGTGACATGACGATTTTGCTTACGATCGACCCCCGGAACCCGGAACCGGAGAAAATCGCCGCGGCCGTCGCCATCCTCATGAAGGGCGGCATCATCGCCTGCCCGACGGAGACCTTCTACGGTCTCGGTGCGAATGCGGGGGACGAGACGGCGGTGGAGCGGGTATTTGCCGTCAAGGGGCGGGCCTTCAGCGACCCGGTCTCGGTTATCGTTGCCTCGGAGATCGGCATGCTGCCCCTTGTGGCGGAAATCCCTGGAACTGCGAGGAAACTGATGAAGCGTTTCTGGCCCGGCCCGCTGACCATCGTGTTTAAGGCAGCCGCTTGCGTCTCCCCTCGCCTCACCGCAGGCACCGGAAAAATCGGGATACGTGTCTCCAGCCACCCCGTTGCCGCCCTGATTGCCCGGGAACTCGGCGCGCCGCTGACCGCTACCAGCGCCAACCTCTCCGGGGAGCCGGAAAATACCACTGCCGCCGGGGTAAGAGCCTCGCTCGGCAATCTTCCCGACGCGATAGTCGATAGCGGTGCAACGCCGGGGGCGCCCGGCTCGACAATTCTCGACGTCACCGTCTTTCCTCACCGGATTCTTCGGGAGGGGGCCATCTCCGCCCCACTGATCGACTCTGCGCTTGCAGGCGAGTTACGCTGAATCTATGATGCGGCCGGAATGGCGGATTTTGCGGTCCGGCTGGTGTGCCACTGATAGAGAATGCCCAGTGCCATCATGCCGATGCCGACCAGATCGGTCGCGGTGCCGGGATCGATCAACAGCAATCCTGCCGCGGCAAACCAGAGCCGTTCCCACCATTTTATGTTCGTGAAACAGAATCCGATCATTGCGATGCCTACGCCGAACATTCCTCCGCAGGCGGTAATCAGGTTGCGTATAAGGAGCAGCGGGGTTGTACCGATCAGAATCATCGCCGGATTGTAAACGAAGATATACGGGATGATAAAGGCACCGATTGCAAGCTTTGTGGCGGTGACCCCTGTCCAGAAAGGATCCGCCTTGGCGATCCCTGCACCGGCGTAGGCCGCCAGCGCCACGGGCGGGGTGATGTCCGCTACGATTCCAAAGTAAAAGACGAACAGATGCGCCGCCAGGAGCGGTACCCCCAGCATGACGAGAGCGGGAGCGGCAATCGTGGAGGTGATGACGTAGTTTGCCGTAGTCGGGACGCCCATGCCAAGAATCAGCGAGGTAATCATTGTGAAGAAAAGGGTGAAAAACAGATTTCCACCGGCAATGTCCACTATGCCGTTGCCCATTTTCAGGCCGATTCCCGTCAAGGTGACGACACCGACAATGATCCCGGCCGTGGCGCAGGCGATGGCGACGCCGACTGCCCCTCTTGCCCCTGTCTGCATGGCGGTTACAATATCCCAAATACTCATGCGGGTGACTTTTTTGATCAGACCCGCCAGGACTGATAGCCCCAGGCCGACAAGGGCTGCAAAGGTCGGGGTATATCCCTCGGTCAGGACGTAGATGATGGCAAGCAGCGGGACAAAAAGATGCCCCCTTTCTTTCAGGACATGGAAAAATTTGGGCAACTGGTCGCGGCTCAAGCCTTTGAGGCCGCACCGTTTGGCCTCGAAATGCACTTCGATAAAGATGCCGAGAAAGTACAAACAGGCCGGAATGGCGGCAGCTTTGGCGATAACGATATAGGGGGTGTTGGTGAATTCTGCGATCAGAAAGGCCGCAGCCCCCATGATGGGGGGCATGATCTGACCGCCCGTCGAGGCCGCTGCCTCGACGGCACCCGCAAATTCCGGGCGATATCCGAGTTTTTTCATCATCGGGATGGTAAAGCTTCCGGAGCCGACCGTGTTGGCGACCGAGCTTCCGGATACGGTGCCCTCAAAGGCGCTGGTGATTACCGCCACCTTCGCAGGGCCTCCTGAAGCCCAGCCGGCGATAGCGTCGGCGATGTCGATGAAAAGCTTGCCGACCCCGGTTTTTTCAAGAAAGGCGCCAAAGAGGATGAAGAGAAAAATAAACGTGGCGGATACCCCGAGGGGGATGCCGAGGATTCCCTCCGTCGTGAAGTACATGTGCGACACTATCCGCCGAATGGGGTAACCGCGATGGGCGAGAAATCCCGGAAAATAGGGGCCAAAATACGAGTACAAAAGAAATACCGAGGCGATGATGACGATCGGCAGCCCCACAACGCGGCGCGCCGCTTCCAGGGTGAGGAGCACCCCGCAGGCGCCAACGATGTAGTCCATTTGAGTATAGTCGCCGCCGGCTTCCATGATGCGGGTGTAATTGATGGTTATGTAAGCGCCCACATAAACCGCGAAGGCCGCAAAGAGATAATTGTACCACTGGAGTTTATCGAGGGTCTTTTTCGTGGTCATGGGGAAGAGAAGAAAGACGAGGGCGAAGGCAAAAGACAGGTGTACCGACCGCTGCATCTGGGCCGGAAGCATCCCGAACATTGCCGTGTACACATGGAAACAGGAGAATGCGACGGCTATCCAGAAAACCAGCCAGTGGTCAAATCCGACAAGCTTCCGGAAGGTCGACTCCTTGTCCACCTTCTTCAGCAATTCTGTCAATTCTTCCTGCGATACTTCGGAAACCGTCTCTCCTGTACTGCCGGTGTGTTCAGGGACTTTCCGGTCATTGTCCAGCCTTGGTTCACTGTTCATGGCGCTAAACACCCTCCTCCGAGCGTTTGATGTAATGTCTGTTTTTCTACTGAAAATCTGAGGGCTTGACCAGGTTTTGCCAGCGAAACGAAGGGAATCTGCCGCCCTTTTAGGTGCAATACATGTCTGGCCACTCGTCCCACGAAAATGGCAACATCGGGAACCAGACGATTGACTGTGTATTCGAGCCAACTATCCGGACCGACCCGGAGAGGGTTCTCAGGCGAAGTAACCTCCGGCATCCCGGCGCCGAAGGCATCGTAACGGGAGCGGAGTATTCGCAGTTGTGTCCCCTCGATTCGCAGATAATCGTAAACCGGACGTTTGTTGACCGAATGAATATAGGAAACCGCCCACTCCTCCCCCTCGGTCATGCGGGCACAGAGAACCGTTTGTTCCGACTTGACGGTTTTGACGACCAGAACGATTTGTGCGGGTATCATAAAAAAGAACAACACGCCGAGGACCGCCAAAGCAATTAGCGTCCCCGGCATGATTCTTTTCAAACCTTTGATGAAAATATGGAGAAGCTGGGGTTCCGTATGTTCCATCCCCGTTTCTCCCTGATTATTTCATCAGTCCTTTTTCCTTGTAGTACTTGACCGCACCCGGATGAAAGGGAATGGAAACGCCGGAAGACGCGGTCTTCAAACTCAGTGCCTTCCCCTTTGCATGAGACATGGCCAGTTCGCCCTGGTTTTCGAACAGTGCTTTCACCAGATTGTACACCACATCGGTCTTCAAATCGGTGCTGGCGATGAGAACGGCGTTTACCGCCACGGTCTTCACCGGATGGGTCTGGTTTTTATAGGTGTTGGCAGGGATGGTGAAAGGGCTGAGAAATGGATATTTCTTGACGACGAGGGCGGACTTGTCGTCGGCGATGTTGATGATTTTGACGTTGTGCTGTGCGCCGATATCCATGATCGCGGCATTGGGAATGCCCGCCGTGACGATGAACGCGTCGATGTGTTTGTCTTTGAACTGCTCGGCGCTTTCGGCGAACGAAAGATATTGCGCCTTCACATCCTCTTTCTTCAGGCCATAGCTGTCGCAGAGCTGACGGAAGTTGGCCTCGGTGCCGCTTCCGGGAGCTCCGACTCCGATTTTCATCCCCTTCAGATCATCTAAACTGTCGATCTTGCTGTCTCCTCTCACTACCACCTGGATCACTTCCGGATAGAGAACGGCCAGGGCAGCCATCTTGGTCAGCTTCTCCTTGAAGGCCTCTTTGGCGTTGAAGGCAAAATCGACTGTATCGCTCTGGACGATGGCCAGTTCCGCTTCATTGCGATTCACAAGGCGGACATTCTCTACGGAGGCTCCGGTTGCCTGGGCGGTAATGTTCATCCCGGGGACTTTTGAATTCCATATTTTGGCCATAGCGCCGCCAAACGGGTAATAAGTCCCGGCTGTTCCGCCGGTGGCAAGAACCATATTCTTGTCAGCGGCGCCAGCCGTTGCTGTGATTCCGGCTGCCAGCAAAACAGCCGTGCAAACGCTTGCCAACTTCTTTACAAAGCCCTTTTTTACTCTTTCCATAGCTTTTTCCTCCTTATTATTAAGAAATACGTCCGACGGGCGTGAGTATAGGGAGAAGCGTCAGGTGTGTCAAGAGGATTGTGTGTTGACATTGCGAGTCTCCGTCAATATACTCAACCAAGCGACAGAAGTGGTTGTTTCATTACGTTCAGGAGGTGAAGGCCGTGCCGATACACGAGTTTAAGTGTAGGAAATGTGGAAATATTTTTGAATATCTATGTATTCGCAGCGACGACAAGGATTGCGTTGTCTGCCCCGCTTGCGGGCATAAAAAGACGGATATCCAGATATCCAATTTTTCATCGTCGGGGCACAGCGGGGCGGGTTGCTCCTCTTCCTGCTCCCCCGCGAGCAGTTGTTCCTGAGGGTAAGGCGGCGCTGTGGTTCACAGTGCAAAACTTGGGCGGAAGATTATCAGGGAAATAACGGGGAGGACTGAGGCTGATGGTTAACGAGGTTACGGATAAAAATTTTCAGGACGCTGTTCTCAAATCGGCATTGACGACGCTTGTCGATTTCTGGGCGCCCTGGTGCGGGCCCTGCCAGAAGATTTCACCTGTTGTGGAGAAGCTTGCTGAAGAATATGAAGGAAGGGCAGCCTTCTGCAAAATCAATGTTGATGAGGCGCCGGAAGTCGCAATCAAATACGGTATCCGCAGCATCCCGACACTGATGGTTTTCAAGGGAGGGGAGAAGGTCAATCAGGTGATCGGCGCTGTCCCGGAGTCTAAAATCAAGGCAATGCTCGACGAGCAGATTTAAAGTTGCGTTCAATCTGTCGGGCCGGGCAGTCTTGTCCCGGTCGGTGTTTGTCCGCCTTTTGCCGCTGCGCTTGCGGCGCCGGTTGTCTGCACGATGGCCCGACTGCCGAAAATGTCTCGGTTGCGGCCGCGCTTTTCCATATCAATAATCGTAAGATAGCTCACTTTTTTGCGACGCAGCAGCCTCGTTTCCTGCGCCGCTTTCGATTGTGCCGAGAAGCTGTTTGAGAGACCGCTGTTTGAGTCCGTAAAGAGCCGAGTAGTAAACGGCGTTGGTCAGCACCTTTTTCACATAAAGACGAGTTTCCGCAAACGGGATTGATTCCACATAGATGGCCCCTTCCAGTTTTCGGGAGGCCCGCCACTTCTGGGCGCGGCGCGGTCCGGCATTGTAAGCAGCGGCGGCGAAGGCGTAATTTGCGGGAAACCGGTTCAGTATGTCTCGAAGATAGGATGTGCCCAGTGCGGCGTTTACCTCTGGCACGGTCAGGCGGGCGTTGTTAAAGCCTGCCATGCCGATCTTGCGGGCGACGATACGCGCCGTCTCCGGCATCAACTGCATCAGTCCCAGAGCCCCCGAGGGAGATCTGGCTTCAGGCGCAAAGAGGCTTTCCTGACGGACAAGCCCGAGAACCACGGCTTCATCGAGATGGCAGTTTTGGGCATTCTTGATAATTATGTCTTTGTAAAAGACCGGGTAGCGCAGCGAGAAATTGTGTTCCGAGGCGGTCAGTTCCGCCGTATTTGCGGAGCGATCCC
>Ga0172368_10008908_pt1 | contig 10135 bp, 27 predicted proteins | sample Lak11m_FD_114540 | JGI IMG/M metagenome (GOLD analysis project Ga0172368, IMG submission 114540) | Freshwater microbial communities from Kabuno Bay, South-Kivu, Congo - kab_022012_11m | ecosystem: Environmental > Aquatic > Freshwater > Lake | place: Democratic Republic of the Congo: South-Kivu...
AATTTAGTTCACTCTCAGCTGACCTACTCAATTACTCGTTTACCAAAGGGTGGTTTTTTGCTATAAGAAAAGCCAAACAATAATTTGAATGGCTTTTCCATTTGGATATATCTTTAGTCCATTGAACGTCCGTAGAAGGAGGTTGGACTATTGAAATATATCATATTTTGTTGTGGCGTGCAAATATAAATGAGTTATCAACAGGTTATATATTGCGGTTATTTTTGGTGGTGTATAATATTTGTATGGTGAATGATAAGATACAATTTAATAATAATTACACGAAAGGATATTCTCATTTCGTTTCTGAAAAGAAGCGACTGGTACTTATCAGCCAGACCAGTGGGAATATCCTTTCGCGTTGTTAAAATATATGGCGAGAAGAATGTTTAGTCCTAATATTGTGAGCAGTGATGCTTTTATTGATATGCCAATATCAACACAAGCATTATATTTTCATTTAGGAATGAACGCTGATGATGATGGGTTTGTTAACCCCAAAAGAGTTATGAGAATGATAGGAATTTCTGATGATGACTTAAAAATCTTAGTTTCAAAAAGATTTGTTCTCCCTTTTGAAAATGGTGTTGTGGTAATAAAACATTGGAGAATGAATAACCTTGTTAGGAAAGATTGGTATAGACCAACAGTTTATGTAGAACAAAAAAACCTTTTATTTATAAAGGAAAATGGGGTATATACCGATGATTGCACACAAGGAAAATGTCTCGTTAACGAACTCGTTAACGTAGGTAAGGATAGGATAGGTAAGAATATAAATAGCAAAACTGAAGTTTTGCAAATTACAAGTAAAAATAAAAATATGAAAACATATAACGAAACAAACCCCTATGAAGAACCAAGTATAGATTTAGATACTGGCGAGAAAACCGAAAAGAAACCACAAACTAAAAAATACCCTAACGCATTAAAAGTTTTTAACTTATTTGGTAAATATCCTCTTAACTGGAAGATAAACAAAACCCAGCTACAATCCGCAGAAAACTTATTCACAGAAAGAGGGTTGGAACAAATTTTAAAAGCAATACAATTTTATCGTGATAATAAGGGTGGAGAATTTTGTCCGATTATAAACTCTCCTTATGACCTTGATAGTAAATGGGCAAAACTTATTTCATTTAAAAAACGAAAATGAACATACAAGAACTAATCAGCAGAATAGAAAAAGAGCAACAAGGTGCAAAACAAGAACTTCACAATGCTGAGGGTATGTTAAAACTCAAGCAAATAGCTGAGCAATACAATGGTGAGTATAAACTTATCTGGTCAGATGCACTTTTAGAAGAAATAAAAAATAGACCTAAAAAAACTTTATATAAAACCAATATTCCTCTACTTGATGATTTACTTGGAGGATTTAAAGAACAACAACTCATAACTATCGGAGGTGCAACAAAACACGGTAAAACTCAATTTGGACTTTTCTTAATGGAACAATTAGTGGAACTTAATCCTGTAATGATACCACTTGAACAATCAAACGAGGAGATTGTAGAGCAGAGATTTGATAATGGTTATTCAATTCCTAAATTTTTATCACCTGAAAAACTATCTGCCAGAGTGACAGTTGATTGGATAGAAGAAAGAATTGTAGAGGGTATTGCTAAATATAATTCTAAACTTGTTTTAATTGACCACTTGGGTTATATAAACGATTTCGGAAAGGGGGGAGAATTTAAAAGAGAAAACCTTGCTTATAGAATAGGTCAAATAATGAAAGGGCTAAAAAATCTAGCAAAGAAGTGGAACGTTGTAATAATTTTATTGGTTCACATTTCACAAAAAGATGAGGGGCATCCACCAACACTTGAAGATATAAAAAACTCATCAGATATTGCCCAAGAGTCAGATGTTGTAATTATGGTTTGGAGAAAGAATGAACAAAAAAATAAAGTGAGAATATACCAAAACGAAACTCTAGTATCGGTAATGGCTAATAGGCGAACAGGAAGAAATGGAAATGTTGGTTTGAAGTTTGATACAAAAACAGGAAGATACAATGAAGATAACGCTTGGGTAGAGTCAATGGAAAAAATAGCTAGGGAACAAATTAACGCAGAAGATAATTTTCAAGAATTTTAATGAAAGACGCATTTGAAAAATATTTTTATACTGATTGGTATGCAGAAAGTTTAGAGCAATTAAGACAAGATTTACTTTTTTATCAAGAACTTAAAAAACAAGAAGTTAAATTACTTTATTGGCCGGCTATCCAGCAACAAATTAAATTAGTAGAAAAATTAAAAATTAAAAAACAATATGGATAAAAAACGCTACGAGCAAGAAAAACAAGTCTTAACAGAAATGATTGATTTATTAAAACTCCGCATCAAAGAAATGAAAGGAGAAGCCCCAGCTTATGAAGAAATGTTAGAGGGCTTAGAGTGGGAAAGAAAGACAGTGAAGGAGAGATTAAAAGATTTAAAAATAAATGAAAATAACACATAACGACTGGGAAGTATTTTTGGTCATTATTTAAGGTATAAATATGAAAAAAATAAAATTAACACAGGGTAAATATGCAATTATTGATGATGAAGACTATGAAAGAGTTTCAAAATATAAATGGTTGGCACACAAAACTCGTGGTGATATATGGTATGTAGAAAATCATTTTGGTAAAACGAAATATCTTCATAGGTTTATTTTAAAATTAAAGAACTGCAAAAAGGAAGTAGACCATATAAACAGGGATCCATTAGATAACAGAAAAGAAAATTTAAGATTAGTTGATAGAAAGTCAAACTTAATAAATAGAAAGAAATTCAAAAATAAATCAAGTAAATTTAAGGGTATATCCGTAATAAAAAAAGGTAAAAAAAATAAGTTTAGTGTTTATTTTTGTAGAGACAAAAAGAAGAAGTGGTTAGGCTCATTTAATAATGAAAAATTAGCTAAAGAAGCGTGGGATAGGGAAAATTTAGTTTATTGTCAAAACTTGACAAAAGTACTATCCACAGTTTTATTATTTTAATGCTTGCAATATTATCACAAGTTGTTATACTTAATCCATAAGCAAGGTATAGGGGAGGCGGGGTCTATGAGTTGGTGAAAGCTGACTCTGTGAGAAACGCCCCCGATTGCCGAGCTTAAAAAATTATGAAGAAATACACAAACATAAGAATCACGCCAGAGATTCACAAGAAATTAAAAAAACTGGCAAAGGTAAGAGGTTGGACATTAAGTTTTTTAATAGAACAACTAATTAAACAAGATGGAGAAATTAACTTTTAAAGCAAATCAAAGACCAAAAGATGAGTGGGAAACATTTGGTCAAGCAGTAAAAGAAATTAGTATAGCAATACTTATGGTCGGAGTATTGTGGGTTTTGGGTAATGTAGTCCTTGGGCTAAACTAAAATGGAATACACAAGAGAACAAGAATTAAAAGATTTAGAGTTAGATATGAAAGATGAATATAAATTGTGGCAAGATGCAGAAGCGGAAATAAAACAAGCAGTAGATTGGAGAGACAAAATGGCTCTAAATTACGCCAAAAGTGCTATTAAATATTTTAATTTTAAAAATCAATAATATGGAAACAGACAACAAATATGACCAGTCATTTGGCAGGTCAGAGATAGAGGATGAAGATACAGACAGCTACGAGGAACAAAGTATTAACAGACGCCAAGACTTTTTAAAAGCTCTTGATAATCACATTACTAGAGAGCCAGAAGATTTTGGAGGAGGTAGAAGTTGGATATAAAACAATGGATAAATCAATAATGGATAAATCAATAATGGATAAGTTAGATGACATCTTAAAACTCACAGCACAACTACAAGTAGAGTGTAAAGAGTTGAGAGATATCACTTACAAGTCCTTAGAGCCAACATTTATTAAAAGCCCAGTTAATTTAGAAGATTTAAAATAATATGGAAACAAAATTTTTAGGAGATGATTATAAATTACCAGAAACCTCTAACTATATGAAATTTAAAGAGGGTGATAATAAATTCCGTGTCTTATCCTCAGCAATAGTTGGTTGGGAATACTGGAACGAAGACAATAAACCTGTCAAAAGACGAGAAAATTGGAATACAGTCCCCGATGATATTAAAACCGAAAAAGACGGCAGTGTGAGAATAAATCATTTTTGGGCTTTCGTAGTATGGAATTATGAAGCAGAAAAAATTCAAGTCCTAGAACTTACCCAGAAAGGTATAATGAAATACATCCAGTCATTAGTTAAAAATATTAAATGGGGCGACCCCAAAGGTTTTGATATAACAGTAAACCGCACAGGTTCAGGTTTTGACACAGAATATACCTGCACAGCAGACCCTCATAGTAAGTTTGACGAAAAGATAATAAAGCAATATGAGGATATGAATATCAAACTAGACGCTTTGTTTACTGGTGGCGACCCATTTATGAGTAAATCTGATGATAAAGAAGAGGAGTTTAAGAAGATTTAATAAAACAACGCTTTAAAATGCCCCAGGTTGAAAAAAATATGCTAAATGAAGTAAACCCTAGTATACACTATTTAAACTCAACCTTGGCGATTATAGAGCCTTGTGGGTATCTTTAAAAATTAAGCTGAGTAAAAATCTGAGTAAAAATAAAATGGATAACATTATCAGAATACAAAATTCTCTCCGTAATAGCGAATATAACGCTAATCCAGCAGGTGCGGCTATTGATAGAGCTATACTGTCAGGGGAATTTGGGTGGATAATGGGGCAATTAGAACTTATCTTACAAAAAAAGCCGAGAATTTGGAACGCTCTAAGACCTAATTTTAAATCGGATACAGCTTGCGAGAGAGCTTGGGAGAAAACAGAAGATGGTCTAAACGAAATTGGTTTAAAATTAAGAGCAAAAAGTGTAGAAAAAATGATGGTTGGGTTAAGTGGACTTATTCGTTTAGCAGAGGCAGATAAGTCAAATATTTACTAACCCCCACTCAGTTGGAGTAGGGAGTAATGAGGAGAAGAATATATGAAACCAAAACCAAAAGACATAACATTTCACTATACAAATGAACAAATGGTAAAAGATTTATTATTACTAACCCCTATAAGGATAACTGATAGCGTATTAGATGCGGGTAGTGGTAAAAATAAAGTATGGTTTAATTGCTTAAAAAATGAGGCAAAATATGAGTGTGAAATAGAAGACGGGTGCGACTTTCTTACTCAATGGGATAGTAAAGTAGATTGGGTAGTAGGGAATCCGCCATTTCACGAAGGTTGGAAGTTCCTTGATAAAGCAAGTCAGGTGGCAAGAAAAGGGATAGCATTTTTAGGAAATCTTAATTTTTGGAATAGTTGTTTGCCAAGTAGATTTGAGATATTAAGAGAACGAGGTTTTTATTTACAGAAAATTCACATAGTCCAAGACAAACGCTGGTTCGGAAGATACTACTACTTAATTTTTACAAAAGAAAACAATAATTTTATTAGCTGGAATAGAAAAACTTATTAACTAACGAGTCCCTATCTCAATAACTGTGGGAAGGAATATGAAAAAATACCAAATAATATATGCAGACCCGCCGTGGAGTTATAATGTCGCTTCAAAAAATGGGACAAGCAGGGGTGTTGCAGAAAGGTATTATCAAACAATGAAACTGAAAGATATTTGTGCTATTATTCCTCCCAGCGAAGAAAATTCAGTATTATTTTTATGGGCTACATATCCTAATTTACCACAAGCATTAGAGGTGATAAAAGCGTGGGGATTTACATATAAAACTGTGGCATTTACTTGGGTAAAAATTTATCCAATAAGCAAAAATCCTATAATGGGTTGTGGGTTCTGGACAAGGGCAAATGCGGAAATATGCTTATTAGCAACAAAGGGTAAAAATTATCCAAGACGAATAAACAAAGGAGTTCAACAAGTAATTATTGAACCGAAAAGAGAACATAGTCAAAAGCCCGATATTGCAAGGGAAAGAATAATACAACTTATGGGAGACCTACCAAGAATAGAACTTTTCGCCCGTCAAAAAACAGAGGGTTGGGATGTATGGGGGAATGAAGTAGAAAGTGATATAGATTTATTAACTAACGAGTCCACATCTCATTAACTGTGGGAATGAATATGAAAAAATATCAAATAATTTATGCAGACCCACCTTGGAGTTACTACAACGACAGCACAGCAAAACCAGACTGCACGACAGTAAAGGGAATGAGGAGACCACCTTATCCAGTAATGAGTTCCATAGAAATAAAAACACTACCTGTAAAGGAAATTGCTGACGATAACGCCATTTTGTTTATTTGGACTACTGATTATCATTTAGTTAAATGTCTTGAAATAATTACCGCTTGGGGATTTGAATATAAGACTGTTGGTTTTGCGTGGGCAAAGAAAAACAAGAAAGGTGAACAAGTTTGTTTTATGGGAGCATACACAATGAAAAGTGGAATTGAATTATGTCTGCTTGCTACAAGAGGTAAGGACGCTCATAAATTTGTAAAAAAACATAATGTAATGTCTTACATAGAAAGCCAAAGGATTGAACACAGTAAAAAACCCGATGAAGTAAGAACTCAAATCGTTGAATTATTAGGAGACTTACCAAGAATAGAGTTATTTGCAAGGCAAAAGACAGAAGGCTGGGATGTTTGGGGAAATGAAGTAGAAAGTGATATAGATTTATCAATAAAAGATTAGAGTCCACACCTCAATAACTGTGGGAAAAAAATATGAGAACTGAAAAAGAAATAATAGAAGAAGCTGTGTACGACATTTTAAAACCTTTTATTTATCGCAAGTACGGAAAAACATATATTGGGTATTATGAAACCGAGGGAGCATTAAGATACGAAGGTATGGAGAAACAGATAATTAAAATCATTAAAAAGGTCATTAAAGAAATTAACATCTCCAAATAATTAACATTAACGAGTCATCTCAATAACTGTGGCAATAAATATGTTTACTCAAATTAAAACAATATCAAATCAAATCCTTTCTTACTTAAAAAGGCATAGAAAATGGGTAAGTGTGAGAGAATTAGAAGATATAGTTATAGGGCATTCGGGTTCTTCCGTAAGTCGTATAGCAAGATATTTGGCAGAAAACGGAGATATAAAAAGAGATTATAAGAAAGTAGTAAAAGAAATTAAGCCACTGGTGTTTTACAAGATATGAAAAGAACTCCATTAAAAAAGATAGGTAAAAAAGGAAAAGAGAACCTTAAATACAAAGAGTTAATAAAAGAATTAAACTTGCCTCAAAATTGCGAAGTAAAATTATCTGGTTGCTTGGGCAGTAGTTTCTTAACAATCGCCCATAGACATAAACGAAGTCATTATAAAACAGCAGAAGAATTAGCCGACCCAAACCAAATACTTATAATGTGCGTAAATTGCCATAACTTCTTAGAACACAGGCGGGACTTAAACAAAATGGTATTTGATAAACTAAAAGGAGATGAAAATAACACTTAAAGGAGAACCACAAAGCACAAATCATATATACAAATCTCATTGTAGATATGGTTTTCCAACAATTTATATGACTTCTGCTGGAAAAACATTAAAAGAAAGCTACCAATGGCAAATAAAATCACAATGGAAGAAAAGGTTAATAAAAGAAAGCATAGAGCTTGGAGTAAAATTATTCTTTGGCACTAAAAGGAAACAGGATATAGATAACTATTCAAAAATACTTTTAGACGCTTTCACAGGAATAGTTTGGGAAGATGATAAACAAATTGAAAAAATAACGATTGAGAAGTTTTACGACAAAAAAGACCCAAGAATAGAGGTTTTCTTATCCACACTTTCATAAGACAATTAAATTATAAATAGTAAAATAATAATATGGATTCATTCATTCAAGAAAAATTAAACGAATTTGACGAGAAATGTAAAACGAATGATTTTGCAATGGAAGACGAGGATGATAATGATTTTTCATTTTATTGGGATGAAGAAAAAATCAAATCCTTCCTCCGCACCTCTTTACAGCAGTATCGGGATAAAGTAAGGGAGGAGATAGAGAGAATGAAAACAAAAGAACCAAAATATGAAAGTAATGAATATGATAATGGTCTTGAAGATATGAAAAAAAATATTTTATCCATCCCCATTCTTAACAAATAAATATATGAAAGAAGAAAAACAAGAAATACTAAAAATCAAAAAAGTTGCCAGTTTTGAATGTGGAATTTGGCAGAATGTTATAGATATAACAATGGCTTTGGCTAAAGCCGGCAGGTTTGTAAATATAGTTAGAAATGGGGATAGTTGGGTTGTTCACATTTATTCAAGGTAATTAAACAAGTATGGGAAAGGCAAAGAAAAAAACAATACCAGAAAAAATTTCAACCAAACATTTAGTGATTTATGACCGAATGTTTGAACAACAAGTAGATGTGTTTTTGAATTACTCGGCCGGTCAATACGAAAAATGGCTTAACAAAAACAAGATTAAAGACGTGTCCACAAAAGAATATACTGAAGAAAATTACGCTGGCTGGACAGCTAACTATACCTGTGATGATGGGCAAGTAAAAGCAATCCTATTTATTCCTAAGTTTCAATGGGCAATAAGACATCAAGGAACGCTTATACACGAAATTACTCACGTCATAATTAAAATATGGGCAAGAAATAACATACCTTTTACACCAGATAATCAAGAATTTTTAGCATCTTCTATTGGTAGAATGTATGAAGATATAGCCCACAAATTATTAGCTTATTGTCATAATTAAACAAAAGATATGACTAATCTAAAAACTTACATAGAGGAGAGAGAGGAATTGTTTGATAATGAGTTTTATGACTTAAGCCATCCAATGGCGACTCATGCACATACTTCTAAATTGATTAAAAACTTCCACCTCTCCACCCTCCTCGGTCTCCTTGAAAAAGATATAGAGATGTGGGAGGGGAAGATACGAGAAATTGTTGGGCCAGTAGATGAGGAATTTCTTGCCTTGCCGAATTGTGAGGATTTTGTTGGAGAGTGGGCCATAAACAAAGACCGCCAACGTATGGTTGCCGAGTTCTCCAACCTCATCACAGATAGGAGAAAGTTAATAGAGGAGCTTAAAAAATAAAGAGGATGAATTACAAACAGCATATAGAGAAAGAGATTGGTGATGCGATATTAAAAGGGGTTGATTTTGGTGCCACAGGAAGAAATGGGGCAGACAATAGTTATCGTGCCCTAGAGAGAGTAAGGGAAAAAATATCAGCCCTAGCCAAAGAGCAGTTGGTGGATTTAGAGGAGCTTAAAAGCAACTAATATGTTTGAAGAACCAAACAAAAAAACATTGAATATGAGGTTTATTAGGATTGGAGATTACGAATTCAAAACAGAAAAAATCTCAAAAAGGGAACTTTTAGAATTAAGAAAAAAGGCAAAGCCCGAAAATTTTATGGCAATAGGTAGAAGTTGTTGGGAGTGTAATTCAGCTCACGTTCATCACTTGGATAGCAAGGGCGAATATAATTGTTTTGTTTGTGGAAGATATTATATGGACGGAGTAGATATTACGAATTATTCGGGAACAAGTTTAGAAAAATACGCTAAAAGTAATCTAAAAAATAATTAAACAAGAGATATGAAAGAAGAAACTAAACAGGAAAGGAAATTTGACGAAGCAAGACTTATTTATCTATGGGAAAAGGGAAGTTATAAGGAATTACGAGAATATGTTTTGTCTTTAATACAAAAGATAGAAAAATTATATACCCCCAAAGAAGAACCAAAAGAAGAATACACAAAAAAAGAGAGTAAATTTGAATGTGGTGAATTAACGGTTGACAGTTTCGGTGGAAATAAACACAAGTGTCCAATTACTAAACCGTGTTGGAAACACGATAATGATAAAAAATTATGAAGGAGGCAATTTATAATTAAACAAAAGAGATTAAAAATTTAACTAATCAACAAATATATGGAAAACGATGAAAGTTTAAACGATGTGTTGCGAGCCGATAATCCCAAAAGAACTGAAAAAGAAGAAAAACGATTCTTTGAAAGAACTTTACAAGAGTGTCATCTAAAATTTGGTATATTTAATCAATACCACGAACTTGTAATGGCGATAGAGAATAGCGAAAAAGCTTTCAAGATTGCCAAAGAGTATGACTACGAAGTTAAGGAATTATTTTAACCCCTCATAATTAAACAAGAG
>Ga0172368_10008912_pt1 | contig 10134 bp, 9 predicted proteins | sample Lak11m_FD_114540 | JGI IMG/M metagenome (GOLD analysis project Ga0172368, IMG submission 114540) | Freshwater microbial communities from Kabuno Bay, South-Kivu, Congo - kab_022012_11m | ecosystem: Environmental > Aquatic > Freshwater > Lake | place: Democratic Republic of the Congo: South-Kivu...
ACCCATCGTTGTGATCGGTGTGGTTCCCGCCGAGCTCGGTGCGGCCTGGCGAGGAGTAGTAGCGGATTCCGTCAGCGCGCTCGTGCCCGTCGCGCCGCGCTCCCGCATGCGCCTGACAATTTTCGAGGAGCCGCGAGGCGAGGAGCGCGGCGCGCGCGCGGTGCTCTTCCGCCGAAAGGCGCGGGAACGCGTCGAGTCCGACAGCGGGTATGCGCTGAGGGATCATGGCGCGCGCCCGCCGCCCGGAGCTTCAGCACTACGCTCGCCGCCCGGAGCTTTCGTCTCAACCCCAGCTTCCGCTTCGACGGACGCGCGCGCCAGCGCGATGTAAGTTTTCGCCTGCGCGCGCAAGCCCTCTACCTCTTCATCGGAAACGCTTCGCACGACGCGCCCAGGATTGCCGAGCACCAGGCTGCGCGGAGGGATCGTCTTGCCTCCGGGAATCACCGCGCCGGCCCCGACGATGCACTCGTCGCCGATCACGCTGCCGTTGAGGATAATCGAGCCCATGCCGATGAGGCAGCGGTCTCCGATTCTGCAGGCATGCACGATGGCCGCGTGTCCAATGGTGACATCGTCTCCGATGATGCACGGGAGATTGTCGGCGACGTGGAGAATCGCGCCATCCTGGACATTCGACCGCGCCCCAACCTCAATAGGCGCCATGTCACCTCGGAGCACCGCGCAGTGCCACACCGAAGATTCCATTCCGAGCCTCACCGCGCCGCGCAGCACCGCGCTGGGCGCTATGTACGCGGCGCGTTCTATTTCGGGCGTCCGCCGAATGTTTTCAAGGTAATCAGTGCTCATTTTCGCATCCGTTGATGAGTATATGTCTCGCCAGGCCGCTATGCCAGAGCCGGCGCACGGCAAATGGGCATAAAAAAGGCGGCGCCGACCGGCACCGCCTTGAAATGGGCTCTCTATTCGCTCACTTCGCCGCTTTGAGGGCCTCAACCGCGAGCGCGATGACGGGAACGGAGATGGATACTCCGGAGACCGCGTCGGTCTCGCCGTTCGCCTTGACCGCGATTTTCGAGGGATCGCCGGCTGCGACGATGGCCTGGGCCACTCGCTCAGCCTGCACGTACCACTCGCCGTGCTTCGCGTTCATCTTGTAGGTTCCCTTCTGGCTCTGCACGAGCTTGGAGGCGCCCTTCGGGTCCTTGGAGATGGCATTCCACACCACATCGACGATGGTGCCGTTCACAACCGTGATGAGGACGCTGTTCTTCCATCCGGACTTGTCGAAGCTGGGATCCTCTGAATAGTACCAGCCATCCTTGTAGGAGCCTTTGGCAACGGGCGCCGACTTCAGCGCTTCCTGCACGAGGGCGAAGAAGGGCTGCGTGTGGAGGGTGGCTCCGGAGATCGCGTCAGTGTAGCCGTTTTTGTCGAACTTGTCGAAATTCGGGTTCTGGGTCTTCACGATGTACTGCTCGACAGCCTTTGCCTGAGCATCCCACTCAGCCTTGATTTTCGAGGCCTTCACCATGCCGTACTTTCCCGACGCCGCGTAGGTCTTCTTGTCGGGCGCGCCCGCGATGTTGGAAACGCCGTTCCAGACTACGCTGACAATCTTTCCGCTGGCCACTGTGACGACCGCCTGCTCCTTCCATCCGGAGCTTTCGAATGCCTTGTCTTCGGCGAAGTACACGCCATCTTTGACCTTGGAGAGATCGACTTGCGCGAAGGCAATGCCGGAAACGGCTACCAGGGCCACGGCCAGCAACAAAATCTTTTTCATTTCCCCTTCCTCCGTAAGTATCGCCATGGGATGCGGAGCAGTACTGCCTCGTGAGTATTCCCATAGGATGTTTTCTATATAAAAGCATCGATTTGTTTCTATGTCAACTAGAACCAGGGTTTAAGCTTTGCCGTGAGCACATTCACAGACCATTGTGAGAGCTGCGCTTTGGAGATAAAATTGACGCAATTCCTTGAAATACGAGGTCTTTATGAATCAACTCGCAGAAGAACTCAATACATTGCTCGCCGGAACCGCCGCGGAGAGGCTTCTCTCCGACATGGGAAGGCGAATGTATTTCCCGAGAGGGATCATTACCCAGGGCGCCGAGGCGACCGAGAAGGCGCATAAATTCAACGCGACAATCGGAATGGCCTACGAGAATGGCGCCCCCATGATGCTCGACGCCCTCCGCGAGGAGCTCCCAGGCCTCAGTCCGAGCGAGGCGGTGGCATACGCTTCGACAGGCGGCGTGCTCGAACTGCGCAAGGTGTGGAAGGAGTCGCTCGTCCGCAAGAACCCTTCGCTGGCGGGCAAGCGCGTTTCCCTCCCCGTGGTGGTCCCGGGTCTCACCGCGGCGGTCTCCTACATCTGCGACCTCTTTGTCGAACCCGGCGACAGCGCGATTGTCCCCGATCTGCACTGGCCCAACTACCGCCTCATCATCGAGGAGCGCAAGACCGCGGCGGGCATCACCTATCCGCTTTTTTCCGGCGACGGCTACAACGTCGAGGCCCTCCTCGAGGGTGTGCGCCAGGCGGGAGCGCGGCGCGGCAAGGCGATCATCATTCTCAATTTCCCGAACAATCCCACCGGCTACTCCCTCACGCTCAAGGAGGCCGATCGCATCGCCCAGGGGCTCCTCGAGATCGCGCGCGGCGGCACCGACATCCTCGCCATCGCGGACGACGCCTACTTCGGCCTGCAGTATGAAGACCATCTCCTCCGTGAGTCGATGTTCGCGCGCCTCGCGGACCTCCATCCGAACATTCTCGCGGTCAAGGCCGACGGTCCCACCAAAGAGGACTATGTCTGGGGCTTCCGAGTGGGCTTCGTCACCTTCGGCGGCGCCGGACTCAGCGATCTACAGTACGAGGCGCTCACGAAAAAGCTCTCGGGCATCATCCGCTCGAGCGTGTCGAGTTCGAGCAGCCTCTCGCAGAACCTTCTCTTGAAAGCGCTGAAGTATCCAGGCTATGAGGCGCAGAAGGCGCGCTACCGGGCGGTGCTCCAGGGGCGCTATGCGGCGATGAAGGCTAAACTCGCAAGCATGAAGCTCCCGAGCGGGCTCTCAGTTCTGCCCTTCAATTCAGGTTACTTCATGAGTTTTTACTGCGAGGGTTTCTCCGCCGAGGCGCTCCGCGTGAAACTGTTGAACGAACAGGGGATCGGCACGGTATCGCTGCTCGACCGCTACCTCCGCGTCGCGTTCTCGAGTGTGGAGGAGCGGGATATCGCCGAGCTCTGCGAGGCTATCGCGCGGACTGCCGCTGAGGTGCGAGCGTAAAGCTGAAGACGAGAAGCTTGTGGTCTGAAATCGGGAAACCACGCCCCGAATCGGGCGCGTCGAGGACTCGGATCGAGGCTTGATCCGAGTCCTTGGCGAGCGCGGGCGAGACGATGAGGTGGTCGGTGACGCTCGAGTACCGCGACGAGGAGTAGGTCGGCGAAAAGTAGCGCCACTTCATGTTCAAGTCGAGAAAATCGTCGTCTCCGCCCGAGTTGTCGCGGAGCTGGAGTATGTCGAGCGTTCCGCCCGGCTGCATGTCGTAGGGCGAGACCGTGTTGAAATCGCCGGCGACCACGATCGCGGCCCGATTCAGCGTACCGCCGAATTCTTCACGAAGATGCGACGCGAGCGCGCGAGCCTGCGCGAGACGCTGGCCGAGCGATCGAGCTTCGTCGTAGGCCTTGAAGTGGGCGTTGAAGACGTAAAGCGGCGTTCCGTCCACCACTACGCGGACTTCGAGCGCCGGGCGCGGCCAGTCTTTGCCTTTCGGGTCGAGAATCGGCCGAGACATTTCTATCGGATAGCGCGAGAAGATGGCGAGATCGTCGCTCTGCGGACCCTTGGCCCAGGCGAGATAGGGCATCGGCCACCCCGCGTCGTCGAGCGCGCTCTTGAGAAGCGCGATGTCCGCGCCTTTTCTCACCTCAATCTGGACTTCCTGAAACGCGATCACATCTATTCTGAGTTCTTTCAGCGTGGCGGCGATCCGCGGATGAAAGAGAAGGGTCTCGCCGCTTTTTCTGTCGGTCGAGGAGCAGTCGTGCACGTTCCAGGTCGCGACACGCAGGGGCGTTGCCGTTTTGGCCGGAAGAAGTGCCGGCGCCGAAGCCTGCGCCAGTTTCGATTCTTGCGCCGAGCCCGGGGCAGGCGCGGCACAGAGTATCGCGGCGAAGAGGAGATATGCGAAGAGTGCCGCATTCCGATGGCGCATGCGAGCGCTACTTCTGCGGCAGCAGGTAGGAGCTGAGCGGCGGGAAGCCGTTGAAGTAGATCGATGAGTAGCTCTGCGTGTAGGCGCCCGTGGTCAGTATGTAGACCTTGTCGCCGATTTTCGCCGACGAGGGCATGAAGTAGGGCGTCCGCTCGTAGAGAATGTCCATCGAATCGCAGGTCGGTCCCGCGAGAATGACTTCCTCGACAGAGCCCTGGCCCTCGAAGTAGATGGGATATTTGATCGACTCGTCCAATGTCTCGATGAGCCCTCCGAACTTGCCCACATCGAGGAAAACCCAGGGGTAGCGATCGTGGATGGATTTCTTCGCGATGTTGACGATCTCAGCCACGATGACGCCTGCGTCGCCTGCCATTGAGCGTCCCGGTTCGATGACGATCTTTTCCGGCCACACGAGGCCGAAGCTGTTGTCGAGGAAGCGCTTGATGTCGTCCGCGTACTGCTGGAGCGAGTCAGTCGGTTCGACATAGTTCGCGGGGAAGCCGCCCCCCATGTTGATCATCTTGAGGTCGATCTTGAGATCGTGGCGCGCCCAGGTGAAGAGCTGGGAGACGATGGCGAGGGCGCTCGACCACTGGCCGACGTCGCGCTGCTGGCTGCCCGGGTGGAAAGAAATTCCATAGGGCTCGAGGCCGAAGCGCACGGCGGTCTTGATGAGCTGCCGCGCCAGGTCCGGGTGCGAGCCGAACTTTTTCGAGAGAGGCCAGTCGGCGCCGAGCCCCTCGGTGAGGAGTCTGAAAAATACTTTCGAGCCTGGCGCGGCGCGCGAGAGGTTGTCGATGTCGCTGATCGAGTCGGTGACAAAGAGGCGCACGCCCTTCTCGTAGAAATATGCGATATCCTTTTCTTTTTTTATAGTGTTGCCAAAACTCATGCGGTCGGGAGAAACGCCGAGCCTCAGGAGTTGATCCAGCTCGTAGCGGGATGCCACGTCAAAATTCGAGCCGAGGTCGCGCAGAAGCGAGATCACCGCGTCGTCTGGATTCGCCTTGACCGCGTAGTACACCTGAGACCACGGAAGGTAGGTTCTGAGGTTCTCGTAATTCTGTCGGATCACGTCGAGGTCTAAGATAAGGCAGGGCGTCTCTTTGTCTTTCGCGAACTCTTTGATGCGCTCGAATTTCTCGCGGCTCATGAAGGTTTCTAAAGGAAAGGAGTAGGCATTTTTCACTGATTCGGCCTCACTGGATGTAGGATAGCTCATGGGAGCTCCAATCGCATACTTTACGCATCTACTTGTCCAAAGGTCAAGCATGGAGTATAGAACAACTATGATCGGGTTTTTCATCAAGAAAGCGTTCTTCGACGGATGGGACCATCTCTACGCGCTTGCTGGTTTCAATGGAATCGCGCTTCTTGTCGCCCTCATATTCTTTGTGCTGCCCGGAACGCTCGGGGCGCCGCTCTGGTTCATTGTGGCCGCGGCGGTTCTGGCGGTGCTCGCGCTCTCGGTGTGGAATGTCGCGGTCTCAGCCTCGATGTACGGGGTTGCCGAGGGCAAGCCCGCGCACTTCAGGGATTTGTGGGGCGCGCTCCCTCGCTCGCTGAAGCCTGGGCTGCTCCTCGGCGGGATAGGCCTCCTCTACGGAATCGCGATCACCGTGGCGCTTCCTTTCTATCTGGCGCAAAAGGCGATGTGGGGCGTGTTCGTCGGGGGACTGCTCTTCTGGACAATGCTGATGGGCCTGTTGATTCTCCAGTATGTTCCCGCGATTCTCGCGCGCGATGTGTGCACGGCCCGGGCCGCGCTCAAAACCGCGTTCTACCTCTTTGTCGACAACCCCGGGTTTTCGATATTCTTGCTCCTATGGAGAGGCTTCACGCTCGCGGTGTCGGCTGCCACCATGTTTCTCGCCCCTGGATTGACAGGGGCGGCGTTGGCTTCAGCGGTCGCGGTTCGTCTCCGAATGAAGAAATATGGCTACTTGAAAGCGCATCCTGACGTGGATCGACGGCGCGTCCCCTGGGACGAGCTTCTCGAGGAAGAGCGGGAGAGGGTAGGAAAACGAACCCTCAAAGGCATGATTTTCCCATGGAAGGATTGAAAAAGGACTGAGTATGATCGATAAATCGAGAAGAGAACCTGGTATGAAGCCCCCCTCGCGCGACAAGAATCACCTTGGCGCCGCGCAGAAAAAGCCTCGCTCGGACAGCAGCGAGGTCACTTCGCTCGCTGAACAGTTCGAGGCGCGCAAGAAATCCGCGCTCTCGAGCGTGGTGTTCATCCGCTTCGACGGCAAGGATGCCCAAGAACACCTGCCTCAGGGCATCGATCCTTCGATACCATACCCTGTGCAGCTCCAATCTACCTCCGTCAAACTCAACCCAGCGCAGATCACTTCTGAGAGTCTGCTCACCGGGATGCTGAGGGTGCTCGCCTGGGATTCAGGCAGCGCGAACGCGAATGCCTATCGAGATTACGTGAGGTCCGTGAGGCCCCAGCTCTTCGAGGAACTGATCGCTGCCGGCATACAGAAGGCGGAAGAGAAGGAGTGGGGTGTCGCTGAGGAAATCTTCTTCGCGGCGAGCGGGCTCGATCCGGCGCGTCCGGAGCCATTCATCAACCTCGCCCTCATGCACGAGGAGCACGCGAAGCAGCTCACCGACTCGGGGAACGAGGCAGACGGCGAAAAAGAGGATGAACTCGCGCACAAGTACTATCAGCACCTCCTCGGACTATTGGAAGCGTTTCCTCCCGCGTACTACCACGCCGCCTTCTTTTTCCTCAGGAAGCACAACTACGACAGGACTGTCGCCCTGCTCACGAGCTACATCGGCATGAGCGACGACGAGGACCGGATCAAAAAGGCGAAGTCGATCCTCGAGAAACTCAGCTCGATGGGATATCTCGACACAATATTCAAGGAAGCCTACGACTTCATCCAGATGGGCGAAGAAGAGAAGGGGCTCGCGCGCGCCGCGCAGTTTGTCGAGAAGTACCCCGATGTATGGAACGGCTGGTTTCTTGTGGGCTGGGCAAACCGCCGGCTCGGCCGGTGGGAAGATGGCGCGAAGGCCTTCTTCACGGCGATCGAGAAGGGCGCCGAGGGCGCGGATGTCTACAACGAACTCTCCATCTGCGAGATGGAGCTCGGCCACCTTGAGCGCGCGAGGGCGAATCTCGAGCGCGCGCTAAGAATCGAGCCCGAAAACGTGAAGATTATTGTGAATCTCGGCGCGCTCGCCTACCGGCAGAGCCGGATTCTCGAGGCTGAAGGTTTCTTCAAAACCGCGATCGAGTTCGAGCCGGAAGACAAGATAGCCCGCGAGTGGCTCAAGAAGCTGGACTCGGGTGAGGAGAAGCGCGCTGACTGAGGGGCTGTCGATGCGGGAATACAGGCTGCCTTCCGATGCCGAATTCGCTGGCTTGCTGGAGCGGGGTCACAGGGCAAACCTCGAATTGTCCGATCTGACGCGGCCTCGCTCCCCCCGCGATGGCCTGCCAGGAGGGCTCGTTCAGCTTTCCGGAGAAAAAGCTCTCATCATCGTTCCCGACCTCCACGCTCGCCCAGCACTCCTCGACACGCTGATCGGCACGGTGTTCCCCGGGCTTGGGTTGCCGCTCCGCGACGCGCTCGCGCGAGGGCAGGCCGCGACGCTCTTTCTCGGGGACATCCCGCACGCTGAGGGGCCGGATGCCGCACGTCGCTGGGTGCGCGCCTCGAAAAGGCTCGCGGAAGAAAGAGACGAACAGGCGATACTGTGTCCCGAGATGGATGAGGAGATGGGGCTCTCGATTCGCGCGCTCAGCGAAGTAATCAGTCTTCAGTCCGCGTTTCACGGGAGCGTCTTCTGTCTCAAGGGCAACCACGACAACATGACGAACGCGTCCGATCATGGGGATTTTCCCTTCTACAAGTACGCCGATGAGGGGCGTATGGGAGCGCTGTGGCTGCGGCTTCGGTATGGGCCTGAGATTGCGCACCTCGTGCGCGAGTACGAGCTCTCGCTCCCGATTGCCGCGCGCGGGGCAGAGATGTGCGCGAGCCACGCCGAGCCCGCCTTCCCTGTCTCCGAATCGATGCTGTTGGACTATCGAGACAATCCCGAGGTGGTTCGCGCGCTCATCTGGACCGCGAATGGCGAGGCGGAAGAGGGTGCGGCAGGCGAGAGCCTCAGGCTCATCCTCGGCTCCGACGAGAGAGCCGCGCACGCGATGTGGTTCTCGGGACATCGGCCTGTGGCGGGTCCGTACGCTCTGCGCGCGGCAGGCCGGCTCGCGCAGATCCACAATACCGGAGCGTGGCAGATTGCGCTTCTTCTCCCTGGGGAGGGCCTGGCGCGCTTCTACAAGCTCGCGCCCGAGCTTCCGAAGCCGGAAGAAATCGCGACCCTCGTCCTTGACCCGTGTGCGCGTCAAAAGTAGGATCAAAGGTATATGGCGGCCAGGAAAAAGCAACGAAAGAGCGCGAGGGCAGGGTGTCTGCTCTGGCTCGCGGCATTTTTGCTGCTGTTGGTGCTCTTTCTCGTGAAATTCAGCGATATCAAGGCTGCGGTGCAGAAAACCGGTTTTCTCGACGCGGTGAGCCATGCGGTTGAAAAACCGGTGGAGACAAAGACGCCCGCGCAGCCTCAGCCTCCTTCAATAAATCCGGCTCAAAACGCCACGCCAAATTCTACTCCCGCCACCACGCCCGTGCCCGTCGCTCCAGCATCGCCAACCTCAGCGATACCGACCCCAGCTCCATCTCCAAACGCGCCCGCGTTACCCGCTGCCCAAGAGCCCGGCCTCGCCCCCGCCGCGCCGAATCCAGGGCAGGCAAAAGAGGGCCAGACGCCTGAGGGGAGCGCCGGAACCAGTTCCGGGCCGAACTCCGCCGCGCCTTCGGCAACCGGTCCATCGGCTCCCCTGGGGACCGAGAAAACGCGCAGCGCCGTGCTCTACTTTGTGCGCATCGATGACAGCGGCGCCATTTCGAGCCAGAAGGTGAAGAGGCTCCTGCCCATCTCCGACAGCCCCATTCAAGACACGCTCGACCAGCTCATCAAGGGCCCAAGCCAATCCGAACTGCGGACGAACCTCATCTCGCTCATCCCCTCAGGCACGAAAGTGCGTGGCATCAGCGTTCGCGGGAGCACCGCGATTGTCGACCTGAGCGATGCCTTCCTCTACAACCGCTACGGCAAGGAAGGGTATGTCGCGCAGCTGCGCCAGGTTGTCTACACGCTCACCGAATTCGCGAACATCAGCGACGTTCGTTTCCTCATCGAGGGCAAACCTCGCGATTACATCACCGAGGGAGTCTCCCTCGATTCGCCGTGGTCGCGCGGCAGTTTCTGATCGGGTCTCGTTGTCAGTCTGCCACAGTGGTGGTAAAATGAAATATCGTTTCAATATTTGAGCAGGAGGAGCCTACGAATACCACGGCACTGCACGAATGGCATCTTGCGCACGGCGCGAAAATGGCGCCCTTCGCGGGATACGACATGCCCATCAACTATCCGACCGGCGCGGTCGAGGAGCATCTCATCACGAGGCGCGCCGTCGGTCTCTTTGATATCGATCACATGGGCCAGCTCGAAATCTCGGGCCCCGGGGCTGACGCTTTTGTCGCGCGCATGGTGAGCGCGAAGGTGTCCGACCTGGCACCGCCTATGGCCCGCTACTCGCTGCTCCTCGATGAGCCAGGCGGCGTGATCGACGACCTCTTTGTGTATCGGTTTCCGAATTCATGGTGGATCGTGGTCAACGCTTCGAACCGGTTCACCGATCTGGAGTGGTTCCGCGCGCACGCTCCAAGCGATGTGACAATCGTGGATCGATCGGACGACACGTATATGATCGCAGTGCAGGGCCCCAAGGCGATTGAACTCATCGACGCCGTATCCGACACCCCTGTCTCGGCGATTCAGCGTTTCTGCTGGGGGAATATCCACATCGCCGGTGTGCCTGTGCTCTTCGGTCGAACCGGCTACACGGGTGAG
>Ga0172368_10008913_pt1 | contig 10133 bp, 6 predicted proteins | sample Lak11m_FD_114540 | JGI IMG/M metagenome (GOLD analysis project Ga0172368, IMG submission 114540) | Freshwater microbial communities from Kabuno Bay, South-Kivu, Congo - kab_022012_11m | ecosystem: Environmental > Aquatic > Freshwater > Lake | place: Democratic Republic of the Congo: South-Kivu...
AAGTTGCCGGCTGGGCATCGTCGCAGACCTCCCAATTAGGATGGCCTAACGATGCCGCAAGTCGGCCCAGTTGGCAAATCGGGTGCTACCGATCGCAAATCAGCCCGTGTCGGGTACTGAGGATGCTCGATGAACTCCACTGGGATCTTAGCCACGGAACACTGTATCTGAGCCCGCGCCTAACCGCGGCGGGCAAGGCGGAGTATGCTGATCTACTCGTCAATGCCATCAAGATCGGAAACGATTCAACTTTGGCATGGAGCCTCAAGCAGAAGCGTTTGCTGAGCGAGACAGAACCGCGACGCAAGCCTTCTGGCGGTTACACCATAGCTAAAGTACCGACGAATGCCCACGAGACACTGGCTGAAGGCGAGTTCAACCGATTCTACGCGCGCGGCCTCTGTCGCCTAGCGCTCGAGATGGGCATCAGCGAAGTGGTTGTATATCGCGCTAAGGCGGTACTGAATCCGAGGAGGGAATCAGAAGTGTTGATCGGTAAGCGGCTACCGGCAGCCGCCCTACTCGAAGATCTACGTACGCATCCAGGAGTAGAGCCAGCGCTCGGCTTGCCACCCGGTCCCAACTCCGGAATCAGCATCAGATTGCCATAGGCTTGATCTGCGCATTTCCATTCCGATCCATCGATCTGCAATCACAGCACTGCCTGGGGCAACCTCGTGGCCAGCGCCGTATACCGTCGCCGCGCTTCGTCGTTCCTTACCGCCACCGCGATCGCCTTCGGATCCCCCACCAGCACCACCAACTTCCGCGCGCGGGTGATCGCCGTGTACAACAGGTTGCGCTGCAACATGATGTGGTGGCTATTCAGCACCGGCACGACCACGACCGGGAACTCGCTCCCCTGCGACTTGTGGATCGTGATCGCGTAGGCCAGGACCAACTCATCCAGCTCGAACGCCTCATACCCGACCACGTTCCCGTTATTTTGGAGGAGTATGGCAGTCAGTGTCACTCGAGCCACCGGTCCGAAGGGGTCGACGCGCAGCCAACTCTGGAGGCACTGTTCGTCTTTAACACGTCGCGTTCACTGCCGCCGCCTGAGGGGGATGAGCCGGTCATCGGCAACATGTGGGCACCCTGGGGCTGATCCTCAATATAGTGAACCTGGCGCAGGGACAGCTTAATGAGTCGGCATTCCGTCAGGCCCCAACCTATGGGCCGTGTTCTGACACCTGCCATACCAGCCAGCGGGAGCGCTGCGCCCATTCCTGGCGCACCGGCAGGTGTTTCAATTGCACGAGCACTAATCTACTCCACTTTACCCAACGAAGCTCGCCAGTTCCCCGTTTCAAGAATATCATGAGTACATTGGCCGCCCCTCACTCGACTCTGACGGTGTCGACAAAGATGGGTCCCATGTAGCCGCCCGGGGTGAAGTGGAGCCCCAACGTTCTACACGGAGTCGGCCACGTCTGGCCTCGCATGTCAAAGGAAACCGGATTCCACTCTCCTGACATCAGATTCACGTAAGGTCCCTGGCGCCAACCCCAGTTTTGATCTTGAGCATAAATTACCGCCGGCATGGATGGCGCACCCGCAGGCAGCCAGACAAAGGCAGTGACCCTATGACCACAAGCATCGTAGCTCACCCCCACATCCTGCGTGGTCCCCGGGTCGTAAGGCCCAAGGGCGGTGAACTTCAGGGAATAACGTCCTGTGTACGCCTCTTCTGTCGAGGGAGCCGCACCCTGGCACGGTTGCGGCAACTGGTTAAAGGGCTGCATTCCCCATCCCTGGCAGTCACCTTCGAAATCGAAGGCCGGCGCCGGTGTGGATGTCGGTGTGCGGGTAGGGGTTGACATCGCAGTCGGCGTGTCGGTCGGCGTAGGCGTACTGGACGGCACGAACGTAGCTGTGTCGGTCGGTGTGGTCGTTGGCGTGAGGGCTCGCGTGTTTGTCGGCGTGGCAGTCGGCGTATTTGTCAGAGTATGGGTTGGCGTGGGCGTGCTGGATGGCATGGCCGTTGCTGTGTTGGTCGGGGTGTGTGTTGCGGTGCTGGTTGGTGTAGGCGCCTCCGTAAAGATACCGCACAGGCTTGTGGTCCACCCGGCCAGGATTTCGGCATCGAGGAACGCCCCGCTCTCGGTGCTCCAGACCCCTATCCAGGTATAGTCGCCCGCGTGCCCGTAGTGGTAGACGGCCGCGAACTTCCGGGAATCAGAGCTAAACCCGCCGGCCTTCACATCGTTGTATGTGCTATACTCGGCGTGGGTCGTCAGAATCACCTTGCCGGTCTGGATTTCGATCACCTGGTAGTGAATACCCGTATCGCTGCTCACTGTTCTCGCCCGATACCGACCATCCGGGGAATCCGGGAACGCTCCACAATCGGGAGTTGGAGTAGCGGTTGCGGTTGGCGTTAGCGTTGGCGAAGGCGTCGGTGACACCGTTGGAGCGTGATGATCCCTCATCACAAGCGGCAAATAGACACCGGCGCCGTAGAAACGCGCGAGTACCTGTTGGGCTGGTTTGTGCTGTGGAGTGAAGGACGTTTCACAGCAGCCGCCGGCATCCGACCAGGGGAACCAGTTCCACCAAAACATCCCGCGGAACCAGCTCTTGCCGGACCAGGCCCGCAGGGCAGCTTCGTAAGCCCTGGCCTGACAGGGACAGTTGGACAGTCCTCCGCCATCCATTGCCCATGGCTCTTTGGCGCAGTAGTCTACGTTCCGATACCCGATCTCCGTAAAGATGACAGATTTGCCGATGGTTGCCTGCCAGTTCGCTATCTGTGCCACCCACGGGGTCCAGCCAGCGATAAGTTCGGCGAGAGTCAGGTCGCGAGCGTCGCTTATGGGGAAATAGGCATCTATGCCGGCCACATCCAGCCGATCCCAAAAGGACACGTTTTCATAGTTGTCCCAGTTAGCCGCGTAAGTGAGCGTACCCGTATAGACATTCCTTACTGCGTCAATGATGCCATCCCAGCAGGAGCGGTATGGGTTGCCGGACACGCTTTCCAATTCCGTGCCCACGCTGAGCAACTCAACGCCGTTATCCCTTGCGATTTCGGCGAAGTGCGTCATAAGGCTCTTGTAGCTATCGCACCAGACCGCCGGGTCTGAAGGGTTAATAGCGCCGCGCCAGGTGCCGTCCTGGACATCAATGTGCGGCTTGAGCAAGACCCCCATTCGGCGGTTGTGTATTTCCCGGATCGTCTTGATGATTTCGTCGTCCGTGTGTGTCTTCAAGGGGTCCGGGTAGATGGCCGTCGAGGTTGGATCGTCCATGTACCAGGTGTCGACCAATGCCACGTAGTTGGTTCCAGTTCCCTTGATTGTATCCAGGGAGTTTTCCACATTCTCAAAGGCATATCGGGGATGCGGGCCGCCCCCGACCCAATCCACATGATCTAGCCACACCGTGCCTGAAAAGGCAGCGGTTGAACCTGCCCCGGCGCCGATCTTCAACCCCAGGAGCACAACCCTGGCAGGGTCGAAGCCCGGATCCATATGACCGTAAGGTGGCGATATGCGTTGCGGAGTTACCGTGACGGTCATCCACGTCCCCTCATCGATATTCTGCCAGTCTCCGTAGAAACTCCGCCAATTCTCATCCTTGACGAATAGTTGAAAGCCGTTGGGCCTTTGCGGGTCTCCCCGGCTCCCACCAGGCGCGAAGACTTTCGCTGTGATGGCGACCCCCTCGAAGTTGACCGGCGCTGTCACACAAGCGGGTGGATCGCAGAGGGGTGGATGATAACGCAGGTCAACGAATACTTCACCGTTGCTTTTGTTAGGGTGCCCACCGACGAGATCCACCCTCAGCTCCAGCGAACCGATGCCCGCATAGGGCTTGCGGGTCATCACTGAGGCGCTTGCAATAGCTTGAGAGTTAACATAGGTCTGGGGTTTCCAACTTGCAGTAAAGGGATAGTCGCCCCTGGTCCACGAGACGTAGGTTACACCCCTGAAACTTGGTCCGTCCGAGACTGCTACAACTGGCACCTTCTGCTCAGGGCTAATACCAGCGCGCACGGTGGCAAACCCAGTTGCTGCAGCCATGTGCGTGCGGATCGCGATCACCAGACCCAAAGCGACGACGCCCGCGATGGTGATGATGCGCATTGACAGGATCCTCGATTTGAATTGTTGGACCGCCATAGAATCCCCTCCCAAGACTAACGCCACACCATTCGGCCGCTGCGGAGTTCAACAAATACCACTCATCTATCGGAGCGCGGGAAATTCGTTCGCGCCCAGAAATCGTATCGGTGCGTTGCCGTTAACGATACCGTGCAGGGTCACGTGAATCGCGGTGTACTCGATGCCGTCAGGCATGAGGTTGGTGCTGAACTGTAGCGTATCCTCGAAGCGGTAGAAACCTAGCTGGTGGCTGAACCTGGCCAGGCGGCCGTCCCAATCCATCCCCACTGTGAAGTACAGGGAGTAGATCCCGTCTGCAACGCGATCCACCTGAACTGACTGGCCCGCGCGCACATAGATGGCGAATAGTGTGCTGCCGTCTGGGCGGGCCAGGACCGCTACTGCGTCAGTATCGCGACCGTTTTCGATCGTGAGCCGACCGGAGCCAAAGAGCCTGTCATCCTTGAGGAAGGCGCCTGATATCGGCCGTGCACTCATCGCAGGAGGCGCTGTGATCGGAAGGATCGGCAATTGCTGACAGGGGCGATCCAGTGTCACATAGCCATTTGTGCCCGCGACCCACCCCTGAAGACCTGTCGGCGTGGTGACGGCTATCCACGCGCAGCCGTTGACCTGACCGGTGGCCTGCAACACATCACCCAAATGGACCTGCCCGAGCGCCGGGTAGCCAGTACCCGGGCCGCCGCGCACATTGAGAACGGGTACATTCACTAACGCCACAGCCTGGCTTCCCTTGAGAAGGATCTGCGGTGCAGGCGCGGTTATCGGAAGCGGCTGGGAACCCGGGCAAAACGCAGGCCGTTGACAGGTCAAGAGCCAGCCAAGACGGGGATCAGGACCGAAGTCGGCTGCCGGCGCTGGATGCCCGGAAGCGAGATTTGGTCTGAAATCGAGCCAGGCTTCGGCAACACGCGGCGCGATGAAGCCCGGCGTAGACAGGCCGGCAACGAGCGCTACGAGCAGGACTCCCAGCACTGGAGCCGCACGGCGAGGCCGCTGATTGCCTGTGGCCATGCCGCAGTTCAGATAGGGCCCCCAACAGCCAGACGTCCCGGAGAAGAAATCTCTGGCCAACATCTCACACCTCCCATGTTACAGTGGAATCAGGGCTTTCGCCGGAGGGCAGACTCCCCTCAACTGCCATCAGCATACGACTGTCGATTGTTTGCCGCCGGCACTGGAAGGGGACGCCCCAGGGACTGGAGGGGCGCCGTTCAGTTGCCCCCTTCCCTGCGAGGGAAAGGGGCAGGGGGTTAGGTTCGATTCGCCCTCCCCTGTGAAGGAAGAGGAGCGGTGCAGCACACCCTTCCTCAGTAATTGACCGTGACCCCGTTTTTCCGAAGTGTCAGGATGGCCACCATGGCCTCTGAGCCGGCTGTAAGGTTCAGGCTGTTGCCATTCAACCAGACTGTATCGCCGGAAGCCAGCCCGTGTTTGTTGCTGTTGGTCACCAGCGGCGACAGATCGCTGATCTGGTTGTTCTCCAGGTCGAGTGAGCTCAGGCCGAGCAGCCCGGCCAGCGGCATCAGATCCACAATCTTATTCCCTGAAAGGCCGAGTTGGGTCAGGCCGGTGAGCCTGGTCAGCGGCGCCAGGTCGCTGATCTGATTGGATGAGAGATCGAGTTCGGTCACGCTGGTTGGCCCGGTCAACGTGGCCAGGCTGGCAATGACGTTGGATGAGAGGTTGAGCGTTCTCAAGCTGCGCAGCACAGCCAGCGGCGACAGGTCGCTGATCTGGTTGGATGAGAGGTCCAGGCTGTTCAGATCGGTGAGCCCGGCCAACGGCGTCAGGTCCACGATCTGATTGGATGAAAGATCCAGTTCTCGCAGCAGGATGAACCAAGCCAGGGGTTTCAGTTCTACGATCTTATTGAACGAGAGATTGAGCTCAGTCAGGCCGGTTGGCCCGGTCAGGGTGGTCAGGTTCTCGATGGCGTTGGATGAGAGGTCGAGCGTCTTCAAGTTGCGCAACCCGGCCAGCGATGATAGATCCACGATCTTGTTTCCTGAAAGGTCGAGGTCGGTCAGGTGAGTGAGCCCGGCGAGCGACGTCACGTCTACGATGTCGTTCTCCGCAAGGTCGAGATCGGTCACATTGATCAGGCTGGCCAGCGGCGTCACATCCACGATATCGTTCCCTGAAAGGTTGAGGCTGGTCAGCCTGGTAAGGCCAGCCAACGGCGTCACGTCCACGATAGCATTGTACTCCTTCCATATCCAACCTGACTCTCCGAGATTGAGGCTGGTCAGGTTGGTAAGCTTGGCCAGCGGCGTCAAGTCCACAATATCGTTCCCCGAAAGGTTAAGGCTGGTCAGCTTGGCAAGGCCAGCCAGCGGTGTCAGGTTCACGATATCGTTGCCATCCAGGTCAAGACTGGTCAGGTTGGTGAGCTTGGTGAGCGACGCTAGATCCACGATGTCGTTGGATGAAAGGTCAAGGCTGGTGAGGCTGGTCAGCCTGGCCAGCGGCGTCAGATCGGCGATATCATTACCCTCCAGACCGAGATCGGTCAGGTTGGCGCAGTACTCCAGGCCGGAAAGATCCTTGATGCCCTCATACCATGCAGACAGTCTTGTCAATCCGCTCAGGTCAGCCGGCCGGATCGGCCCATCGGTTTTGCTGATAGCCCTGCGCACGGCCGCTTCCAGCTCCACATCGGGAAACACAACTTCCCCGGCCATCGGCGTGGGCCGCGGAGTGGCGGTGACGAATGCGGTGGGAGTATTGGAAGGCTCTAACCTGCGGGTCGCTGTACTGGTCGGCCGTGGCATCGGAGTACTTGTCAATGTAGGGGCAGCCGCGGTTTGAATCACGGCGGCGAGCCGGGTTGCCACCCGCGCATCGATCGTCGCGTCCAAGTCGGGTGTGGGTGGTGCCGGCGTAGGACTGGCCGCCGGCGCAGTCGGTGTGGGCGTAATCGTCGGCGCAGCCGGCGCACAGCCCGCCACCAGCGATGATAGAAGCAGTGCGATTAGAATCCAACGGTACCTGTTCATGGTGTTCCTCCTCCAGGTCAAGTGCCTGTCGAAATGCGGTTATCGCACGGAAACCGGAGGCGTGCGCGCCTCCCTCTGGCATTCGTCAGTCGGCGAGGCGGTTCACCTGGCGCGCCAGACCGCTGGTCTCAACGAGCGCGTGCTATCAGACTCATCAAACAGCTTCACGGGATCGGCAGCAGAATGCGCCAGTGGTCCACCCACTTGCTTGCGCATGGTGATGTCATCCAGGTAGGCACCTTCAGGATATGTGTTGCTGGTGTCGCTGGTGAAGCTGAAACCGATCCACACCGCCGGCTTACCACGCAGGTCGCCCAACGTGTAGACGTTGGTCAGGTCAAACTCCTCGTACTTCCAGGCTGACCAGTCCCCCGTGGCCGCGACACCGTAGAAGCTGTTACCATCAATCGACGCGCCCCAGAATAGCTTGTCCCACTGGAGCTCTGTGTTGCTCCAGCGATAGAAAGCCAGTTTCGCGTCCGTGGCATCAATCAGGCTAAAGGGGCCGTAGACATAGACACTACAGGTGTTGTTAGCGTAACTTGCGCCGCACGCCAATGGGCTGCCATCGGCGCCCCCACCGATTGCCCACCCGCCGAACGTGCCTGTGTGCGGCCGGCAGGTGCGTTGCGCCCATAGATACTCGCCGCCGGTCGCGGCGTTGCAGTCCAAAACCTGCCAGCCAGGAGCGGGGAACGTCCCCTCGAAATCTTCCTGGGCAATGGTGATCCAGTGAGCGCTGCCAGTCGCGGTCGGGGTAGCTGTCACCGTTGCGATCGATGTCGCGCTGGCAATCGGTGTCGCACTGGGCGTCCCCGTAGGTATGGCGCTGGCAGTGGGTGTCACGCTGGACGTTGGTGACGGCGTCCAGGTGGGTGACGGACTGGGGGTGTGCGACGCGACAGGCGTCACTGTCTCCGTGGGTGAGGCTGTCGGACTGAGCGTGCGAGTAGGTGTGGCGCTGGAAGTCGGTGTCACGCTGGACGTTGGTGACGACGTCCAGGTGGGTGACGGGCTGGGAGTGTGCGACGCGACAGGCGTCGCCGTCTCCGTGGGGGAGGCTGTCGGACCGGGCGTCCAAGTAGCCGATGGCGTTGGAGTCACCGTTGGCGTGGCGGTGGCGGATGTGATCTGCGTTTCGGCAGAACAGCGCACCTGTAAATGGCCCGGCACGCCATCGTTGATGTCGACGGTGTTCTGAATCATCGTACCTGACGCCACATTATGCTTCACCGTGACCTGGAAGGTTACCACCTGGGCCGCGCCGGCCGTCACACGCCCACTCCAGACGATCATGTCGAGCGCCGGCACATAGACAGCTCCGTCCGACGCGCTGCCTGGCACGTAGCTCGTGTCCGACGGAATCGCGTCCGTGAAGGATGCAGCCAGAGCATCGCCGACGCCGCGATTAAGCAGAATAATGGTATAGGTCAACCGCTCGCCCGGCGCCGTCATTTGCTTGTCTACCAGCTTGGTCGAAGACGTCAGGTCTGGCCCGATCGGTATCTCGATGGTGGAAGTCGGGGATGGCGTAGGAGTGACAGGTGGCAGCGCGTAAGAGGCCAGGATCAAGGGCAAATAATTAAGCCTGGCAGCCAGCAGCGGTGTGCGCGTGGCCGTCGGCGTTGAGGTCGGGACATAGGTGGTCGTGGGGATAGACGTCATGGTCGGCGTCGAGGTATGGGTTGCTGTGGGGGTGGGTGTCGCGGTCGATGTTGCCGTGGGGGTGTGGGTGGGCTCTGCCGTCATGGTCGGCGTTGGTATAGCCGGTGACCCTCCCTCCGTGTGCGCACCGTTGTGGCCTACTAGCAGATTGTCGGCGCCACACGCATCATGCAGCTCCGTCGCGCCATCATACTCGTCGAAGTGCCACAGGGCGCGTGTGGCCGCGTCGCAAGAGAACGGCCCGTTCGGCACCGTGTAGCTTGCACCGCTGTAGCGAGCACTGGCCGAAATCCGAACTTCGTCCATCAGGCCGAGCATGCTTCTGCCCACCTCGACAGGCGCCGTCGTGTTGTTGACTTGCATCTGCCCGACCTGGTAACTATCCTGCCGCGTGCCGTCCATGTAGACCCGCATCTCGCCTGCCGCGCTGTCATAGACGCCCGCAACATGGTGCCAGCCGGCAATGTGAAAGCCGCCACCGTACTGGGTGGCGCAAACCCGAACCGACCGCACACTTGCGCCGGACCCCAACTTGAACGTGAGGCAGCGGAAAGTGTAGCTGCCTGAGCTCTGTTGCTCGGTGACCAAGGCGTAAGCGTTCGCCTTCTCGAGAATCTGAGCTGTGCCGAAGGTACTGAAGTTAACCCAGCCCTCCACCGTCAGACTCTCGCCCTTCTCGCTGCCAACGTCCAGCTCAGGACTATCGGGTGTATCGGCATAAGTGGTGGATCTCCCGGTCAACACTAACTGTCCGCCCATACACGGAGACCCCAGGGTGAACGCCAATGGTTGCTCAAAGAGGTTGGTATCTGCTCCCTCGGCATACAGGGTACCCTGGTAGACGCCAGCAGCGAGATCGGCCGGCACATCGACGGTGACGCTGACATCGAAACGCTGTCCGTAGGGGGTTTCGGGAATGAGGGTAGGCGTCACCGTGGCGGGTAGGCCATTGAAGCCCTCGATCCAGAGTTGAACGTTGTGGCCCGTGACGCCTTCGGTGGCGTTGTAGATCCTGCCCTCGAAGTGCGCTCTCCCGCCCGGAGTGACGCACTTCGTTGTGACCCAACCCTCTGGGGTAAGCCAGTCTATGGACGGTGTAGCTTCCGATCGAGGCATGACTTTGCTAACGGCGGCAGCGGACATCTGCGATGCAGAGAGCAAAAGAACGGCTACCGCCAGAACGGAGAATAGCTTGCGGTTCATGGCTGTTCCTCTCTTTCATACATCCCCAGGGGAATAAACTCGAAAGCATCGATGATCACCTCGGCCGGCTGACCGTTCGCAGGAGGATTGCCGTCCGTCAGCCACAGGTTGATCCGTGCCTTTCCTTCGCCGGCCGGCG
>Ga0172368_10008917_pt1 | contig 10130 bp, 9 predicted proteins | sample Lak11m_FD_114540 | JGI IMG/M metagenome (GOLD analysis project Ga0172368, IMG submission 114540) | Freshwater microbial communities from Kabuno Bay, South-Kivu, Congo - kab_022012_11m | ecosystem: Environmental > Aquatic > Freshwater > Lake | place: Democratic Republic of the Congo: South-Kivu...
GCGCATCCCGGCCAACGCTGCCAGACGCATGAAGGAGCTGCTCCAGTCGGTGCAGGCCCCGGTCGCCGGCTTCGTTCTGAACGACCGCACCTCGCTCTTCTCCGACACCTACGGCTACTACGGCAAAGGGTATTACGGCCGCCGCTACTACGGCTACGCCTACTACGGGGTCGACGACCAGAAAGTGAAACACCAGAAGAAGTCGTTGCGGAAGAAGCTGCTGGGGTAGGAATCCATCGCACGCCATCGAAAAACCGGATGGGAAACGCTGGGCGGGTCCTCCAAACCCGTGACCCGATATCTGAAACGGCATCCCTGGGTACGAAACTTCTGGACCGCCGTGCTGTTCCTTGTCGCGGTTTACATTGTGTACCGGTTCATCGCCCCGGTCGTAGCCAGATAGCGAAAGAAGAACAGGGGATTATCTATACACAACCTGAATTCGTCATCGCGCCCCCCAAGAGCATCGGTTCCCATGGATAAGAAAAACTCCGTTATTCTAATCACGGGCTCAACCGGGATGGTTGGGTCTGCTCTCCTCAGTAAACTTCGGGGATTGTCGTTTGAGCGCATCCTTTCTCCTTCGAGAATTGAGCTCGACCTGTGCAACGGTGAGCAGGTCGATTCCTATTTCAACAGACATCGTCCCGCATACGTATTCATGCTTGCGGCAAAGGTTGGGGGGATTGCCGCCAACCAGGCCGACCCTGTGGGTTATCTCGAGGAGAATGCAAAAATCCAGATCCATCTATTTCAGGCGTGCCACAAGTACCGGACGAAAAAAAACCTGTTTCTCGGAAGTTCCTGTATTTATCCGCGTGAATGCCCACAGCCGATGAAAGAGGAATACCTGTTGACGGGCTCGCTGGAGCCGACCAACGAGGGGTACGCCCTATCCAAGATCATGGGGTTGAAACTGGCGGAATATTATTATCGGCAACATGGGATGAAGACAGTCTGCCTGATGCCCTGCAATATCTACGGGACGAACGACCACTTCGATTTTCATCGCTCACACGTCCTCTCCGCCTTGGTGAGACGATTCGTGGATGCGCAGGATGACGGTGTGGAGTGCGTGATACTCTGGGGAACAGGGGTTGCACGGCGCGAATTCATACACGTTCAAGATCTCGCGGACGCGCTCCTTTTCTTCATGGACCGTTGGGACCGACCGGAGTTCATCAACATAGGCACCGGGGAAGATCTTCCCATCCGAGATCTCGCGACCCTAATCGCCCGAATCGTCGGGTACCGGGGAGAAATCCTATGGGATCCCACAAAGCCGGACGGGATGCCGAGGAAATGTCTCGATGTGACGAAACAAACCGACATGGGTTTCAGGCCGAAAATCACCCTCGAGGAAGGTGTAAAAAAAACCATTGAGGAATACCGGCATCGTAAAAAGGATGGTTCCATCGGATGACCATCGAACTCACGGGCAAGTTGAGCGGCGCGATCGAGCTTCTTCTTGAATCGCACAGCCGCATCAACGAGGCCAAGCCGCAGAATTACTGGTATCCGCTGAGCATGGCAACCTACGGGGTCGAGGAGATCATCGAGGCGCTCGACTCGATGTGCCGCTTCCGGACGACCATGTGGGAAAAAACACAGAAGTTCGAAGGGTTATTCGCGGAGTACCAAGGGACGAAAGCAGCGGTCATGGTGAACAGCGGGTCCTCCGCCGACCTTCTCCTTTCCTTTCTTCTGACCGACGCACTATCGAACCGAATGGTACCCGGCGACGAGATCCTGATCCCGGCGGTCACTTGGCCCACCCAGATCTGGTCGGCGATGATCGCGGGGCTTACGGTGCGCCTCGTCGACGTGGATCCGGAAACGTTGAACATATCGCTCGAAGACCTTGAGCGGAAAGTCACGCCAAAGACGAAATGCCTGTTCATGGTCCATCTACTCGGGAATCCGTGCGAGATGGACAAGATCCTGGAGATCGCAAATAGCAGGAAACTGATCGTTCTCGAGGACTGCTGCGAGGCATTGGGATCGGAATGGAACGGGATGAAGGTAGGGAATTTCGGGTTGGGCGCTTCGTTCTCGTTCTTCTTCGCCCACCACATGATGACCATGGAAGGGGGAATGATAACCACGAACGATGACCAGACGGCCGAATACCTTCGAATTCTTCGGGCGCACGGATGGCTTCGAAACGTGGTGGACCCCTCTCGATATGCGATCGAAGACCCAGACATCGATCAACGATACGCATTCGTCAACTGGGGGTTCAATGTGCGGCCCACCGAGCTACAGGCCGGGTTCGGCTTGCAGCAGATCATCAGGCTGCCGCAATTCAACAAAAGACGAGAAGTCCTTGCGGACCGTTTTTTCACGTTCATTGACCGTTCCCGTTTCTTGTACCGCCCCAGGGTCTCAGCCCTTGCCCGCCCCGCTTGGATGGCGCTGCCGGTCATGATAGCCAAAGGAGCTCCGTTCCCGCGAGCAGAACTGACGCAGCATCTCGAGAGAAACGGAGTGGAGACGCGACCGATCGTGACGGGGAACATCGCGCGGCAACCGGTCGCAAAACTGTTTAAGGGGTTACGTGATGCAACGCTTTCCGGTGCGGACATCATACACGAACGGGGATTCTACATCGGATTGTCCCCTCTCCTGACTGACGCGACAATGGACAGACTCCTCGAATGCTTTGATTCCTTCCTGGTGCGATTCTGACATGAAGGTCATTATCTTCTTGATGAAGTCGGACGGGTTGGTGGTGACACAAGCGATCTCGGGCAGGGTTTCTCCTCCTTCTGGAAGAAGGGGTTGATGAACACGAAAGTGGATCGGGCAGCTTGATCTCGGATCGTGGTACCGGGATAAAAAAACCCGGGTAACGTTTGATACTTGATGGCGATGCAGAGCCCGGGCTCGACAGCAACAAAAGGGGGGAAATTCGAATCCTCTTGATAAGAGTTGCTCCGCATGATGGATTTGCTGGACTTCGCCTGGGAAGACGTGCTGGCTACGCTTCGTTCATGATCGAGCTTTTGCATCCGATCTGGTCGAACATCCCCCTTTGAGTGAGTGAACAAGGAGACCAAACGTCGCACGAACTTGTTAGGAATTTACCCGAAATCGGAGCCGATCTTGTGATTTATCGGGGCTGGTATGCGAGAATTTTCTGTATCTGTTTAAGATAAATACGGAAACGCTTTAAGTTAGTCTCGTTAGGCGCTGATTCTTTTATTGAGGTCTATAATGAAACCTGTTTCGATTTTTATCAGTTCCTTTGATGGGTTTTCGGATTGCTGGAAACCTTATTACCATGGGTTGCAAAAATATTGGCCAGATTGCCCGTATGAAATATTTATAACAACAAACTTCAAAGAGTCAGGCGATGCGTCGATCCGGACGATAAAAGTCGGCGAAGACAAGGGATGGTCTAGAAATACATTACATGCTCTCAGCAAAATAACATCCCCTTACATTATCTACACACATGAAGATTTCTGGATAAACCACAGAGTGCAGACGCACATCATTGAAGAATATGTTGATATGATGGACAAAGGGAGGGCTGATTATATCAGGCTTTTCCCCTGCCCTGAGCCGGACTACGAACATGAATATGATAAAAGACTTGGCGTCTTAGCTGACAACGCCGCTTACAGGACTTCGCTCCAGGTTGCGATCTGGCGAAAGAGTGTTTTTCAGGAATTGATTGTCGAAGAGGAAAATCCATGGCAGTTCGAAACACAGGGCACAATACGGAGCAAGAAGTATGGGCCAAGATTTCTTTCTGTAAGGCGTTTCTATGACGCAAAAAAGGAGCCATTCCATTACGGAATCGATTATGTGTGTACCGCAATTAATAAAGGGAAGTGGTCGAAAGCAGCAAAAATCTACGCTTCCCAAGAGGGACTTGCGATTAATTTCTCAAATCGGCCCCACGAAACCAGTTGGCACGACTTTGTACGATCAACTTTATTTGGTGCTTCCATCGGTAGGATTTTCATCATGCCAAAACGCGTAAAAAAGTATTTATTTTAATATTACAAGCATATTATTCAGGTTCGTTTCTTGGCTTTTGGAACTCATGTCCACGTTTCCATTTTATTTTTTAAAGAGAAATAACATAAAGGGACAGCATGCTTTATCGCCAAGAATTAAGAATATTATCAACAATATGAATTATTATTTTAAATATTTCTGTATTAATTAAAGCAAGATATATTTATTATATTATTGAAGACATTGCATATATTAAGTAATTATATTAGAGAACGGGTGACATGTGTATGGAAAAAGTAATGTTTATCATTTCATGTTTAAATATATTATTATAAATGCTTGCATATACCATTATCTTTAAATTAACTATATATTTACAATTGATAATTATCCCTAATGTCTTGTATAAGATAGGCCATGATAAATAATACTATTGAGGATCATATATTGAGAGTCCGAGTTATACGTCCGAAGAAAGGACTCGTTGCCATAAATTTTACAGAACTTTGGAATTATCGTGAACTTTTTTATTTTCTTGCTTGGCGAGATATAATAATTAGGTACAAACAAACGTTTATTGGCATCTCTTGGGCTTTGATACGACCTATTGTAACAATGATTGTTTTTACAATTATTTTTGGGAAATTGGCTAAACTTCCTTCAGATGGAATTCCGTACCCTCTTCTAAGTTTTACAGCGCTTCTTCCATGGCAATTATTTTCCAATGCATTATCGGAGAGCAGTAATTCCGTAGTAAACAATTCAAATATGATCTCTAAAATTTATTTTCCAAGGCTGGTTATCCCAGCATCAGCAGTGATATCTGGTCTCGTAGAATTTATCCTCTGTTTTTTCCTCTTGTTAGCACTCATGGTTTGGTATGGAGTTACCCCGACATTAAGTATTTTGTGGTTACCTCTTTTTTCGCTCCTTGCATTAATTAGCGCTTTCGGCATCGGATTGTGGTTTTCTGCTTTAAATGTTGAATATAGGGATGTACGTCATATTGTTCCATTCCTTGTTCAATTTGGGCTTTACGTTTCGCCGGTAGGATTTAGTAGTAGCATTATTCCAGAAAAATGGAAACTCCTCTACTCAATAAATCCGATGGTAGGTGTAATTGATGGTTTCCGTTGGGCACTATTAGGTGCGAGAATCCCATTGTTTATTCCGGGTTTCTTGCTATCAAACTTCATTGTACTTATTGTATTAATTTCAGGGTTATATTATTACAGAAAGATGGAACGTACGTTCGCAGATATAATATAACTTTATAATAATAATCTTATTTTTCATTAAAATATATACTTAAAAATATTTAAATCAAATCTTACAATTGAATATATTTACATTAACAACTGAAGGTTAGAGACAAAGAATATAATGACAACTCCGGTTATCTCGGTAATATCGTTGGGTAAGAAATACAAGATTACAAGAAATAAAGGAGGCGATCAGGAATACAAATCCCTGCGAAATGCACTAACAAATTTTATTTCTGCACCACTGCTTTTCTTAAACAAAGATCGACATGTGATAAGTAAGTCACCATCTGAATTTTGGGCTTTGAAAGATATTTCATTCGATATTCAACAGGGGGAAGTCGTTGGAATTATAGGCCGTAATGGAGCTGGTAAGAGCACTCTTTTAAAGATACTCAGCCAGATTACAGAACCAACTGAGGGTGAAGTCCGCATACGCGGCCGCGTCGCAAGCCTTTTGGAGGTGGGTACAGGTTTTCATCCTGAATTGAGTGGACGTGAAAATGTTTTTCTTAACGGCGCAATTCTAGGAATGTCTCGGGCAGAGATAAAACGTAAATTTGATGATATTGTAAGTTTTGCTGAAGTAGGTAAATTCATAGATATGCCAGTAAAACGTTATTCCTCAGGGATGTACCTTCGTTTGGCATTTGCAGTAGCGGCATATTTAGAACCAGAAATACTGTTAGTTGATGAAGTATTGGCAGTTGGAGATGCGCAATTTCAAAAAAAATGTTTAAACAAAATGGAAGGGATCGCTAAAGAGAATAGAACCGTTCTTTTTATAAGTCATAATATGCAGGCGGTTCAATCGCTTTGTAAGCGTGCTATTCAACTTGACCGAGGTCGTATTATTAACAGCGGCGAGCCATCTTCTGTAATATCACAGTATCTTTCTGTGGTTAGTGCAACACGAAGCGAGGTAGTATGGGACTTGCAGTGCGCAGTAGGCGATGCTGCAGCAAAGCTGATATCAATTAGAATTCTTTCTGAAGATGGAATTTGTAAAGGTATATATTCAAGTAAGGAAAATTTGTATGTTGAAATGAAGTTCATAGTCGAAATAAAAAATTCAGCTTTATGCATAGGATTTGATTTAACGTCGGGAGATGGTGTTGTTTTATTTAGAAGTTTTCAAAATGATCTTCCAATAGACGACTGGCCAGATATTGTTAAAGGTGAGAATGTTTATCTTTGCAAGATCAATAGTGGATTTCTCAATGGCGGAATATATTATCTATCTCCAAAAATAAAAATACACAGTACATCTGTTTGGATTGTAAGTCTTGAAGCCGTAGTTCAATTTGAAATTTTGCTCGATCATGGTGTCTCGCCTATGTGGAATTGCTTGGATGGGATCACGCGTCCGGGCAAATTAGCACCTATACTAAATTGGAGAGCAATGGATTAACTACATTTTTTAATTAAATTTTACATTGGAAAATAGACCTATTTTGAGACCAAAATGTTGAAGTTATTCACTGATCGCTTGTACCTTCCAAAAGGGCAGAGATATATTCCATTGTTGTATCCATTTTGGGGTTCGCTCAAAGAGGAGCATTTAGACTCAGATAGGTACAGCGATTATTGTTCTGTTGGAACATCTATCTTTCGGCTTACTACACTGCAGGAAGCAGATGCATTATTGCTCCCCGGCGAATATGTTTTTGGCAGTCAAGAAGCATTAGAAATGGTAGAATTAGCAAAATTACACGGGAAAAAATTATTAGTATTCTTCAATAGTGATTCCGATAAAGACATCCCTCTTGACAATACAATAATATTCCGGACTTCATTATACTCTTCGAAAAAAAAACCAAATGAATTTGCCGTACCAGGTTGGTCAAGTGATTTTTTAAAAACCCACTTTCGAGGCCAAACTCAAATCCGTGACAAACATGATATTCCAGTTGTTGGGTATACAGGCTATATAGATTATTTCGGATTGGGAAGCTACTTTACAAACTTATTCAGAAGAATAAAAAACTATGGCAGAATTCATCCAGGAGCACATTTACGGGGTAAAGCGACAAGACTCATCTCCAATAGTCCCCTGATAAAAACAAAATTTTTTCTAAGAAATTTTTCAGGCACGATTATGGGCAAATACTACTCTGCAAAAGTTTTCGAGGATCTTAGGAATGAGTATGTACAAAATATTATTGAATCGGATTATACACTTGTGTCACGAGGTGGAGGGAATTTCTCATACAGACTCTATGAAGTTCTTAGTTGTGGACGAATACCAGTTTTTATCAATACAGACTGTGTATTGCCCTTTGACCATATCATTGATTGGAAGGATTACATGATTTGGATAGAGGCACAAGATATAGAGCAAATTGCATCAATAATATATTCATACCATGAAAAACTTAACAATGAAAAATATCATCATTTACAGTTTCAAGCAAGACTGCTTTACGAAAATTGGATCACGCCTAAAGGATTCTATTCCAATATATACAAATGTTTATCATAATATCATAACTAATCATTTTATATTATATGTCTTATGGTAATCCCGATCATTATATCATTTGTGTGTTGCGCAATTGGCTATTTTAAACCAGTCGCTGGTTTCGCTATATTCCTGCTCTTCAATACTGGCCTCGGTGGAGCCTTTGATAAATATGGGATTACAACAATCGAACTCGGTCCTTTACAGCCGGGAACGTTAGCATATGCGATGGCAATTATCACATTGCTTCAGAAAAAGCGAGTTGTATCAAATAAGATAAATATTATTAATTATATATTAGTTCTTTTATTTATTTTTACTGGAATAATTCTTTTATCTCGCATTATTGAATTGGGAACATTTTTAACGACTAAAATATTGTGGCAAATGATGGAATGTTTATTATGGGCACCTCTCTATATGGCCTTTCAGCGAATGCATACTGTACAGTTTAATCAGTGCAAAAAAATTGTAATAATATTTTCAACGATAACCGCTGGTATTTCCCTCCTAATATCTGTTACAGGGAGTCATTATTTATACGATATTTTTTCAACTCGGTCAGAGGATCTTACACAAAAAACCTTCATGAGCGCTCGAATTATCGTACATGGATTGTGGTTAATTGTTCCAATGGGGATGTGGTTTTGCCTTATGGAACAATTCAAACAACACAAAAAAAACAACTTTATTATTTATAGCGTTATGGCAATTATTATTGCTTCATCCATTATAGTTAACCTTACCCGCTTTATGCTATTTGGTTTGGTGACAAATGTAGTTTTTATCATACTTGCTTCATTATTTTTGATACCAACTTTAATATCAAAGAGGATCCTTAAGTTTGCTTTATTTTTAATAATATTATCAACTATTACTGTCTTTAGTTCGGATGATATTCGTTTAGGGTGGATAGGAAGATACGAGGAATCTGTTGAAGGAGGAAGTATAGAAGGAAGAATTATACGCAACGAATATTTAATTTCAAGGTTAACAAATGAATTACCTCTTTTTGGAAATAAAGACTATTGGAGTCAAGAGGCAGAACGATCGTTTATCGTCGGTGATCCGCATACGGTTTTGACAGTTTGGACAAGTTATGGACTGATCGCAGCACTAACGTTTGCGGCTTTGATAATCGTTGTGTTTATTAAATTGCTGCAATTCTACATGTCAAGAAAGCAATATATACAGAAAAGCGCCTACGATTGGGTATTCCTATGCGCAATGTATATTCAATTCCATTGGATGATGGTTGCGGGCGACTATTTATTTACAGTAACAGCCTTTGTGTTTGTTTTATTCTTGGCAAATATAGACAGAATTTATATGAGAGAAGCTTTATGTACGCTAAATTAAGTAAATATATTCTATATCTACAAGAAATAATATTTCGAATCGTTTATATTACTACTATATATTTATTTAATATTACTATGGAAGGTATCCGTTCGTGAAGGATAATAAAACTTCTATTCTTATCAGCTCCTGTGACAAATTTTCAGATTGCTGGGATCCATATATTCACGGAATAAAAAAGTATTGGCCTGATTGCCCATATGATATTTATATTATTACGAATTACCTTGACATAAAAGATGATTTTGTAAGAACAATTAATGTTGGAGAGGATAGTGGTTGGGCAAATAATATGTTGATTGCACTAAAATATATTAAAGCCCCCTATATACTTTACACACATGAAGATTTTTGGATAAAGAAAACTGTTGATACGAAAGTTATCGAAGAATACATTAAATTAATAGAGTTGGAAAAGGCGGAATACATCAGCCTTTATCCTGGATCTAAACCATATATTCCGTTTTCTTTAGATACGCGACTTAACGTTATATCTGGCAATGCACCATACCGTACATCATTGCAAGTAGCACTTTGGCGTAAGAAAGTGTTGGAGGATCTTATTGTCGAGGGCGAGAACCCTTGGCAATTTGAAATACTGGGGACCGAAAGAAGTAAAAATTACGGAAATAAATTTTTAGCCGTAAAGCGTTTTTTTGATGGAAATAATGTACCATTTCATTACGGAATAGACTATGTGTGTACCGCTATCAATAAAGGCAGATGGTCAAAAGAAGCATTGCATTACGCAAAATTCGAAGGCCTTAATATCGACTTCACAAATCGCCCACAAGAGAAATGGTGGCATCGAACGACTATGTACGGAAGAATAGAGCATGCAGTCATACGTGTTCGAAGGTATTTAAAGCAATTATAAATTATATTTAATATATTTTCAGAATATTAAATCTATATTACTTTGTATGCTTCATTAGTTTTTATATCATGACGGGTATTTAGTCGTCCCTGAAATTCATGCAACATATTGAATAATAATGCTTTTATTTGCCTTTGACTTGTGTAATAATTGCCGAGAATTGAAGTAAATCCACGAAAACCCGGTGAAACGATGCAGCCGA
>Ga0172368_10008919_pt1 | contig 10128 bp, 9 predicted proteins | sample Lak11m_FD_114540 | JGI IMG/M metagenome (GOLD analysis project Ga0172368, IMG submission 114540) | Freshwater microbial communities from Kabuno Bay, South-Kivu, Congo - kab_022012_11m | ecosystem: Environmental > Aquatic > Freshwater > Lake | place: Democratic Republic of the Congo: South-Kivu...
GTGGTGGCGTCGCTCATCGATGGCGCCCAGAGAGCGACCGTGTCGAACGCGCCCTTAGCGCCCTTCAGCGCCTGTCCGGCTGATTCGATCGTGGTGCGCTCGACCTCGATGGCCAGGTTGTTGTGCAGCGCCATGTCGAGAGCGCCGTCCAGCGTCAACCGCAATTCCTCGCCCCCAACGCCGACGCGGTCGGCGCGTTCAACCGCGCTCTGCTGCGCCAGCGCGCATGCGGCTAAAAGTAGTCCAACAATCATCCTGCTTCTCATATCTGTCCTCGGCTACCGCTCCAACGCGCCCGCTGCTAACGCACTAAACCCGTGATCGAGGCCAGCGCGCGGCGCAGTGGACTAAAGATCCACGCCAGCCCCTTCGCCAAGCGCGCCCATCGCGGCGAGTGCGCCATGTCGTCGAAGATCGAGTACGCCACCGGTGTCACCAGCAATGTCAACAGCAGCGCCAGCGTCTGTCCGCCGATCACGACGATGGCCACGGTCCGCCGGGTCCCGGCGCCCGCTCCCCGGCCCAGAGCCAACGGGATCATGCCGGCGACCAACGCGGCTGTGGTCATCAGAATCGGCCGCAGCCGGTCGTCGCAGCCCTGGTAGATCGCGTGCAGGCGCTCCATGCCTCCACGGCGCAACCCCTTGATGTGGTCGATCTGAAGAATGGCGTTCTTCTTTACGATTCCGAACAGCACCAGGACGCCGAGCGAGGAATAGACGATAGAGAAGTTCTCCCTGGCGATGAAAAGGCTGAGCAACGCGAAGGGGACCGACAGCGGCAGCGAAAGCAGAATGGTCACGGGATCGACAAAACTTTCATAGTTGGCCGCCAGAATCATGTACATGAAGATGATGGAGAGGCCGAAGGCGATCAGGAAGTTGGTCACGGCGCGGCCGAGCTCCCTCGACTTGCCCAACGGCCCATGCTTGATCTCCGGCGGCAATCCCATGGCGTCCATTTCACGTTGGGCGATGTCCAGCACATTGCCGAGGGCCTGGCCCTTGGAAATATTGCCCTGAATCAAGATTCTTCGCTGGCGATTCCAGCGATCGATCGAAACCGGGCCCTCCCCCCGTTCGAATGTCGCCACGTTGGAGATCGGGACGTTGCCCAGCGTCATCGACGGCATATAGAGCCGTTCGAGGGCCATTGGCGAATTGCGGAACTGTTCTTTCACGCGAAGCATGACATCGTAACGGTCGTCGCCTTCCTTATACGTAGTCACCTGGTCGTCGCCGCCCACCAAAACACGCATCGCGTTGGCCACCTGGCCGACGTTGACGCCGAGGTCGGCCGCCTTGTCGCGGTTGATGCGGACCCGAACCTCGGGCTTGCCGGATTCATAGGACGACTCGAGGTCGACCACGCCAGGGATCGCCCGCAGTTTCGCCATCAGCCGCTTGGCATAGATGTCGATCCTGTCGAGATCGGGGCCCTGGAGCGAATACTGGAGATCGACGTTGGCGCCGCCGCCCTGGATGAGGGACGGCAACTGAACCGAGATCGTGAGGTCGTTGTACTTGGCGAGGATGTCGCGCGCCATGTCCATCAACTCGCGCTGCGACTTCTGACGCTCGCTGACGTCCACAAGCGTCACGAGGATCGTGCCCCGGTCGACCTGTTGGCGCTGGTCGGCGCCGACAAGGGTCAGTTTGTCGCGCACGCCGGGGATGGCTTCAAGGTCCTTCTCGATCCTCGCCAGCACGGCCTGCGTGCCTTCAAGCGACGAACCGACCGGCGCCCGCACGGAGACTTCGAACTCGCCCTGGTCCTCGACCGGCAGGAAGTCAACGCCCATGTTCATCATCATCGGAACGGTGGAGAGCATGACAGCCACGCTGATGGCGACGATGGCCCAACGGTGGGACAGCGACCATTCCAGCATCCTGCGGTACGCGCCGGCGGTGAAGCGGAAGAACGCACTGTCCTTGGTGTCGCCGCTCGTGTGGGTGACCTTCAGGAACCGGGAGCACAGCATTGGGGTCAATGTGAAACTCACCAGCAGGCTCACCATGATGGCAAACGCCGCCGTGTAGCCGAAGCTCGACATGAAGCGGCCGACAATGCCTGGCATGACGGCGATCGGGATGAAGATGATCACCAGCGACAGCGTCGTGGCCAGCACCGCGAGCGCGATTTCATTCACGCCTTCCCGCGCTGCCGTCATCGCGTCCATGCCCTTTTCTTCCATGTGCCGGAAGATGTTCTCCAGCACCACGATGGCGTCGTCGATCACGATTCCGACCATCAGCGTCAGCGCCAGCATCGTCATCTGGTTCAGCGTGAAGCCCATCAGGTTGAGCAGCGCGAAGGTCGAGATGATCGATGTCGGAATCGCCACCGCAGCGATGAGCGTCGATCGCCAGTTGCGGATAAACAACAGCACGATGATGCCGGCAAAGATGCCGCCGAGAATCAGGTGCTCCTGCACCGCGTGAAAGGCGGCCTGAATGAATCCGCTCTGATCCCGGGCGTAGGAGATTTCCAGATCCGGCGGCAGCACGGATTTCAGTTCCTCGACTCTGTTCTTCACCGTCGCGATCACGTCCAGCGTGTTCGTGCCGGCCTGCTTGCGGACCTGGAGAACCACGGCCGGATTTCCGTTCAGCCGCGCCACGCTGCGCGGCTCCTCGAAGCTGTCCCTCACCTCGGCGATGTCGCTAATGCGCACTGGCGCGCCGCTGACTGTTGCCACAGTGATCCGGTTGAAGTCCAGCGGCCGTTCGACCCGGCCCATGGTCCGCAACGACAGTTCCCGGTTGCCCTGGTCGATGCGTCCGCCCGGAATTTCGATGTTTTGCGCCGCCAGCGAGGCCCGGACCTGTTCGATGTTCAGGTTGTAGCTGTACAACTTTTCGGGGTCGAGCACCACCTGCACCTGGCGCTTGCGGTCGCCAACGAACTTCACTTGGCCTACGCCGTTCAGCGACTCGATGTTTTTCTTCAACTGGTCGTCGACCAGTTTGGTCGTCTCGCGCAGGTCGCGCCGGCTGGAAACGACGATGTTGAGCACGGGCGCCGCGTCGCTGGCGAGCTTCTCGACCAGCGGGGCGTCGGCATCGCGGGGTAACTGGGACAGGACCGTCGAGATCTTGTCGCGCACCTCTTGTGCGGCCACTTCCGCGTCCTTTTCCAGAACGAAGCCGATGACCACCAGCGAAATGCCCTCGGCCGAGGTCGAGTTCAACTCGTCGATGCCGCTGATGGTGTTCAGCGCCTCTTCGAGCGGTTTGGATACCTGCGACTCCACTTCCTCGGGACTTGCGCCGCGCAGCGTTGTGGTCACGCTGACGTACGGGAATTCCACCTTCGGGAAGTAGTCCACCCCAAGCTGGCGGTAACCGTTCAGGCCCACCACAACGAGCGCCAGGATCAGCATGGTGGCAAAGACCGGGCGCTGAATGCAGATTTCGGCGAGTTTGCGCATTGGGGGCTAACTCCTGCCGCCGGCCGGTTTCACCGGCATGCCGTCGGTGAGCAGTGCGACGTTGGACACCGCCACAATGGATCCCTGCTTGATCAGGCCCTCGGGGATTTCGACGAAACCGTTCTGCCCGAGAATCTCAGGGATCTTGTGCTCCACCGCTTTGCCGCCCTCCAGCGTGAAAAATTTGTTCAGCCCGGCGACCGTGTAGACCGCCTGCTTCGGGATGGCGATCACGGGAAAGGCGGCGGAGGTGACCAGGCGCACCTGGACGAACGCGCCTGGTTTCAGCCGCGCGTCACTTTGAAGAAGGCGCGCCTCGGCGCCAAGCGTCCGGGACCGCGGGTCGAGTGACGGATTCAACTCCGTAACCCTCGCCCTGAATTCGGCGCCGGGCGCCGCTTCGGTGGTGAATACCAGTTCGGTCCCCATCTTGACGAGACTCACGGCCGACTCCGGCACATCCACCCGCAGCCTCAAGGGCGACGTCTTCACCAGCGTGACGATCGGCACGTTCTCTTTGATGTACTGTCCCGGCGAGACATGCTTGACCGAGACCTGCCCGTCGAATGGAGCCACCACCGTCGCGTCCCTCACCCTCTTCTCGGCCAGGCGGAGATCGGCCCGCAGCGCCTTGATCGCCGCCAGTTGAGTCAGCTTGTCGTCGCGCATCATGTCGAAGGCGGCCTGCCGGGCGGCAAGAGCTTTCTCCGCCTCGACGAAACGCTCCTGGGCGATGTCACCGGTCTTGCTCAGCTTTTCCGCCCGTTCGAACTTCGACCTCGCATCATCCAATTGAGCCGTGGCTTGACGCATCGCGGGCGTGCTTTCCGGTACCAAGTTTTCCGGCGCGTCCGCCGCCAGGCCAAGCCGCGCCAGCGCTTGCGCCAGCGTCGCGCGCGTTCGCTCCATTTGCAGCTTGAGTTCCGTGGTGTCGAGTTCCGCGACAACCTGTCCCCGCCTCACCGGCTGGCCAAAGTCGTAGTTCACGGTTTTCACCCGGCCCGCCACTTCCGAGGTCACCGTCACGGTCTCATCCGGCTGCATTGAACCGGTCACCATGATCGAACGCTCGACGGTCCGCAACTCCGCCACCGAAGTTTGCACCTCCACGGCCGCCGCCGTCGCCCGTTTTGCGGATTCCGGTTTTTTCCCGCAGCCGGTCGCGGCGACCACCGCCATGCACAACGCTATCCCTGTCAATCGCATTGCTTTCTCGTTTCCTCCCGCCCTACCGTCTGCCGGCGCCCGACAGAAAGATCTCCACAAACCTCGAAACCGTCTCTTCCCGGCTCCCCTCGAATTCCGGATACTTGAACACCGCGGTTGCCAGCGCGTAGTTGCCCACCATCCCGATGAAGGCCCTGGCCATCACGGGAGCAGCCATGTCCTTGAGTTGGCCGGCCTCGGCCGCGCGGGCCAGTTTGTCGATGAACGGCCCGAAAAACATCGTGACGGACTGTTCGTACCAGATCTCCGCCAGTTCATGGCCTTCGAGCGCGCTGAATAGCAACAGCCGGATGGGCCGCGGGTCGTCCACGTGCCACGACAGAACAAGTTCGCCCATTTTCTGGAGGCATGACCGCAGATCGTCCTCGCTCAGCGCGGCTTCCAGCCGTTCCCCAAAATCCTCCAGACCACGCACGCAGAGGTCCTGCACGATTGCCGTATACAGTTCTTTTTTGTTGGCGAAATGCTGGTACAGGACCGGCTCGCTGACTCCCACAGCCGAGGCCAGTTCGCGAGTCGTCGTTCCCCTGAACCCATCCCTGGCGAAAAGATCCAGCGCCATGCGCACGATCTGCGCCCGCCGCTCCCCCCCGGTCATCCGGCGCCTGGCTTCCTCACCGCTTTTAGTGTTCGCTAACATAGCAAACACTAAATTATCAGACAGAACATCCGCCGGTCAATCCCGGACCACGAGCTTGAACGACTTCAGACTCGTCTCGTACCAGGTTTCGTGCACCAGCTCGAGCACTTCCATCAACTCTTCGAAGGCCTCTTCGTCGCTCTGCCGCAGCGGGTCGGGGTTGTTGAACAGCACGGCCCAGCCCCGCTGCGAATCCACTCTTAGTGACAGCAGGACTTTCTTGAGGGACTCGAAATCCTCGCTGGGAGTTTGGCCAGTTTGGACGAGCTCGCCGAACGACGCCAACAGAGCCCGCCTGTCTTCGATGGCCCCATGCTGATCGATGTGGAACACCGCGTAGCCGCGATTTCGAAGTCCCACGGGGAGGGCCCGCCAGAACTCGTCCGGCATGGCCGGATCGATCCACACGACCGGCGTCTCCGGATCGTCCACACGCCCCAGGATCTGATCCAAAGTTGGAATCATCGACCGTTTTTCCAGAATACGCGATAGACTGGCTCAACGGGAGCGCTCCATGCCCATTGACCGCCGCCAGTTCGGCTTGTTTTCATTCGCGTCGCTGTTCGCTGGCAATGGTACGAAAATGTCCCTCCAGCTTTCTTGTGGTTCCATCGGCGTGAAGGCCGATCAGCGGCAGGCCATCGCCCATGCAGCAACGTACGGATTCCAGTCCGTTGAAGTCGATTCCGGATACCTCGCCTCGTTGGACGCCAAGGCCCTGGGCGCCCTTGTTGAGGAGGCCCGCGCCAAAGGCGTCCATTGGGGCTGTGCCGGAATGCCGGTTGAGTTCCGCCGCGACGACGAGACTTTCAGGACCGGCCTCGCCGACCTGCCGCGCCGGGCCGCCGCCATCCGGGCCGCCGGCTGCACACGCATGGGCACCTGGATCAGCCCAACCAGCGACACGCTCACCTATGGCGAAAACATGAAGGTCCACGCCGCCCGCCTGCGCCAGGTCGCCTCGGTTCTCGAAGATCAGGATTGCCGTCTGGGCCTGGAATACGTCGGCCCGAAGACCTCCTGGTCGGCTCGGCGCTATCCCTTCGTCCACACCATGAAGGAGATGAAAGAACTCATCGCCGCGATCGGAAAGCCGAATGTGGGATTTGTGCTCGACTCCTGGCACTGGTACACATCTGGCGACACGATCTCTGATCTAAAGTCCTTGAAGGCCTCCGATGTCGTCCTGATCGACCTGAACGACGCGCCGGCGGGCATCGCCGTCGACGAACAGATCGATTCCAAGCGGGCGCTTCCTTGCGAAACAGGCGTCATCGACGTTGGCGGGTTCCTGTCGGCGCTGAATTCGATTGGTTGTGACGCGCCAGCGCGCTGCGAACCCTTTTCGGCTCGCCTGCGCGCCCTGCCGCCCGAACAGGCGCTCCAGGAAACCGCGTCGGCGATGAAGAAGGCGTTCAGCCTGATTCGTTAAAATACGGACACAAAAACGGGCGAACCGGGCGCCGTCGCCCGATCCGCCCGCGGCATTCTAACTACTTTTTCACCGGACGCTTGCAGTGGTCGCCGCATTTGCCATTGCATTTGCAGTCGGTCCCACACTTGCAGTCGCCTTTGTCGCACTTGCACGGGTTGCACTTGCACTGCTCCCCGCAGCAGCAGGTTGCCTTGGTGGTGTTGTTGGTGGCATAGACGCCGGCGCCTACTGCCAAAGCCAGGCCAAAGGCCAACATCGCGATTCTACGAGTCATCAAAATTCTCCTGATGTGATTGATCTGATTCAGCCGGTCAACGGCGGTTCGACCAAACGAATGCACAGGCACACGGCGTGCCCGCAGGGACGTCCGGCAATGCCGGCAGCGTCACCGTCAGATCCGGAGAATGTGATTGAGAACGAGTAGGTCGGGCGGAGGCAGGTCAAGCGCCCGGACTGATGGACGAACGCCGGGCAGCAACTCCGGCGACTCCGCCGGAACGTCGGCCAGGATCAGGACCGCCAATGGTTGGCTGATCTGTTTTCCGGTCTGCTTGACTTCCAGCGCCGCGGCCATAATACGGCCCGTGTCCGGACAGTCACAGCGCTCCCGCTCACTGGGCCGCGGCTGATGGCAACTCGGCGCTTGTTTGGTGTGGCGGCAGCACTTATGCTCTGAACCAGTCTGGACACAGCCCACGCAGAGACCGCTCACCAGAGTGAGAGTCAGCGTCAAGGCGACCAGCGTGTGGCACAGGATCTTCATGCTGTCGTACTGATTTAATTAGACGGGCGAACGGCGGTTTTGTCAACCCCTGATCAGTCCGTGGGCAAAGGGGGAGTGCTTATGCGATGGCCCCGGACACGTCGCCCGACATGAATCCCGCTAGCGCGGCCGGCTTCAACCGTAGCGACAGGTAGAACGCCCCGAACAAGCCATACACGGCGCTGGCTTCGTCAAACCGCATCTCATACACGAGTTGCTTAAAGAGCAAGGCGTTGTCCGCAAACAGATCGACGCCCCACTCCCAATCGTCGAAACCGATCGAACCAGAGATCACCTGCTTGACCAGTCCCGCGTACTTGCGCCCGATGGCGCCATGCTCGGACATCATCTCCTGGCGGGCTGCGAAGGATTCGGCGTACCAGTTGCGCTGCTCGCCGCGTTTCTTGTCCATGGGGTAGAAGCAGAGGTAGCGCATGTTCGGAATCTCCGGGTAGAGCCGGACGGCCATGGCTTTACGCTGTCTCTCCAAAGTCTCTTCGATGGCGGCCGCCCAGGCCTCGGTGCCCTGCTCAAGCCCCTTGCCGGACAGATCGTCGTACATCTTGCGGGTGGATTCGTACAGCCCGAGTTCGACTGCGCTGACGTAGGAACCCATCGGCTCCAGGTATTCGAACAGCCGGAGTCTTCTCACTTCAGCCTGTGCCGCGAGCAGCGCCGGGAAATCACGGCGGAAGTGCAACAGCATCAGGTCGCCCTTGTGGCCTAGCATGGCGAAAGCCGCCGACTGCGAACCGGCCGGAGCCGCGCCGGCGGCCTCGAACCAACCGGCGGCCTCCCGCACGGTTTGAGCCTGGCATGCGGGGTCACAGCCTCTCCATGTTTCCCAGCGGACGCGAAACATCTGGTGCAGGACGCTGGAACCGTCCAGCGTCATTGGCGCCATGGGTAATTGTGGTGTGTTCATGCGAATGGATGTTTGTAGGGCGCGCGGTAGGGTCTCAAGAGAGCGTTCCCAGCGGCTGCGTCATTCACAATCTTCGCACTTGTGGCGTCCCAGACGACAGTCCGTTTAGCGTCATACGCAATCATAGCCAACTGGACCATGGCGGTCGATTTCCAGGCATCCTTGACCGTGCAACTCACCTTACCCTCGCCGCGGATCGCCGCCAGCCATTCCTGCATATGCAGCAAGCCCATGTCCGTGGCCGGTTTGATGTCGTAAGCCCGGCGTTCCGCGCCACGCTCTTTCGGTATCACCATCCAGCGCTGATCGGTAGCGAAGACGGTCGCTTTGTCACCGTAGTAAAACGCTCCGTTTTGGGTCTCGGGAGAGAATTCGGCCGATCCCCACAGGCGGTGGCGCCAGACCACGGGGCAGCGGTCGAACTCGAAGTGGGCTGTCAGCGTGTCGGGCGTCGTGATCCGGTTCTTGTATCGGTAGATGCCTCCGGCAGCCTGGACCGACTTGGGTTGGTCCAGGCCGAGTACCTGGCGGGTGGCGTCCATTGGGTGGATGCCCCAATCCACCAGGTGACCGTTTCCGATATTTCGTTCCAGCCGCCAGGATTTGTGCCCGACATTGGGCGAATAGGGCATCTTCGGGGCTGGGCCAAGCCAGAGTTCCCAATCGAGAGTCGGAGGCGGCGCCTGCGGCGTATTGTCCAAAGGGGTTGCGGTGTAATGAATCTGAACGTCGGCCTGAACGATGGTTCCGGCGCCTCCTGAGCCGATGAAATCCCTCGCTTGTTTGAACGCTTCGCTCTGCCTCCGCTGGAAGCCGACCTGAACGGCATTGCCGGCCGCCTGGGCCGCCCTCACCATCGCCTGGCCCTCGCGGACGTCATAGGCAAGCGGCTTCTCCATGTAAACGGGCAACTTCTTTTTGCAGGCGGCAATGAACGGCAGAGCGTGCCAGTGGGGCGGCGTGGCGATGACGACGCCGTCCAAGCCCGGGTGCTCGATCACTTCCTGAAAGCTCTTGGTCAGTCTTGGCCGGGTCCCCTGTTCTTTTTCCATGAGGGCGGCCGCATCGTCCAACATCTTCGTGTCGGCATCGGCGACGGCGGCAAATTCGACGCCTCCTGACTTGTAGGCGGCATTGGCATCCACGATTCCGTACCAGCCCGCGCCGATCAAACCCAGTTTCAGGCGGCGCTGCTGCGCCATAAGGGCTGACCCGGCGGTGACGAGAAATGCTCTGCGCTTCATAGGTTTGAGGCTCCGAATTGCTAACATACCATCGTGCGGCGAACGGTGCCGGAGTGGCGCGATTACATCGTCTCTCTACCCGAACGGGCGGTCCGTTCGGCGTCGGCTCTTGCCGGCGGGTTACTCCACGAGATCGGCGAGGCTACACTGCCTCCGATGATCCGCCGGACGCGGCTCTATCGTTCGATGGTCGAGGCGATTCTCCGCTTTCTCATCGAACAGGTAGGCCAGGTGGAGGGGGTCTTTCCCGCCGAGGGCAAACTGGCGGAAGACTTCCTCCTGCGCCGGACGGCCGGAAACGGCGTTGAACTGATGGGGATTTTGGCGTTCCGGGCATCGCCGGTGTGGGTGCTGGCGGCGCTGGCGGACCTTAGCGGTGCAGGCGCCCACGTCATTAAAGAGGTCGGCGACAGTCTCAAAAAAGAGGGCCTATTGGCTGCGGACGCCGCCCCTGCGTCGATGGA
>Ga0172368_10008921_pt1 | contig 10127 bp, 7 predicted proteins | sample Lak11m_FD_114540 | JGI IMG/M metagenome (GOLD analysis project Ga0172368, IMG submission 114540) | Freshwater microbial communities from Kabuno Bay, South-Kivu, Congo - kab_022012_11m | ecosystem: Environmental > Aquatic > Freshwater > Lake | place: Democratic Republic of the Congo: South-Kivu...
AACCTCGATGATAGCCGAAACAAAAATTAATTCATTGACTGTAATTATGATGGAAGTCCCTTGTTGTGGGGGGCTGTTTCAGATGGCAAAAATGGCCCGGGAGGCAGCAGGAAGAAATATTCCCATAAAAAAAACTTTTCTAAGTATTCACGGTGAAGTTCTTGAGGAAGAGTGGGCATAGGAAAAAATAGCGAAATAGTGAAATAGCGAAATAGTGAAATAAAAAATTATTAAGTAATTAAAAATCTATGAAGACACGTAAACTTTGGTTTGGATTTATCGCCGTGATGGCAATTTCATTTTCTGTCCTTTTGTTTTTCGGACGGGAAATTTACAGAAAAGCTCCACCGATTCCCAAGGAAGTTGTAACCACCGATGGAATATTATTGTTCACCGGACAGGATATCAAGGATGGTCAGAACATTTGGCAATCTATCGGAGGACAGGAAGTTGGAACGGTATGGGGACATGGTTCCTATGTAGCTCCCGACTGGTCAGCTGACTGGTTACACCGGGAATCGGAATACATCCTGAATTGGCTTGCCGATACATCGTATCACAAAGCCTACGCCAATGTCACCGCCGAGCAAAAAGCCATGTTAAAGATCAGGTTGCAACATGAACTGCGTACCAATACCTATGATATTACGTCCGGAAAAATCGTCATTTCACCCCTTAGGGCGCAAGCCATCAAAGCAGTAGGAGAACATTACACCGGTTTATTTATGGATGATCCAAAGTTGGAGAAACTTCGAAGTGCTTACGCAATCCCATCCAATTCCATTAAAGATCTGGGGCGCATGAATCAGATGAATGCGTTCTTTTTCTGGATTTCGTGGTCATGTGTCACAAACCGTCCCGGCAGTGAAATCTCATATACCAACAACTGGCCATCAGAAGAGCTGGTTGACAACAAACCTACAAGTTCATTGATCCTGTGGACCGGCTTCAGTGTAATAATGCTCATTGCCGGTATTGGACTTATGGGCTGGTATTATGCAACGCGGAAAGAGGATAAACTCTCTGAAAAGAATATACCCGGGAAGGATCCCTTATTGGGAGGCATTTTCACCCCATCTATGAAAGCCACTTTAAAGTATTTTTGGGTTGTAACAGCGCTGATCCTTGTTCAGATCCTAATGGGTGTGATTACTGCGCACTATGCTGTGGAGGGACAAGCGTTTTACGGGCTGCCGCTTTCCGGCTTGCTACCCTATTCCATTTCCCGCACCTGGCATATCCAAATAGCCATCTTCTGGATTGCTACCTCATGGCTTGCAACCGGGCTGTATCTTGCGCCAGCTGTTTCAGGGAAGGAACCAAAATTCCAGGCACTTGGCGTGAATTTTCTTTTTATCGCCCTGCTAGTGATCGTAGTAGGCTCCCTTGTTGGCCAATGGTTCGGTGTTATGCAGCGTTTGGGACTGATCACCAATTTCTGGTTTGGGCACCAGGGATATGAATATGTTGACTTGGGTCGCTTCTGGCAGTTGTTTTTGTTTGTTGGACTTATCATCTGGCTGGTTTTAATGACCCGCGGACTCATGCCCGCCCTGAAGGCAAAATCGGAAAATAAATCCCTGCTCACCATGTTTTTGATTTCGACCATTGCCATAGCGGCATTTTATGGCGCCGGGCTGATGTGGGGACAACAGACGAACCTTGCCATTGCAGAGTACTGGCGCTGGTGGGTTGTTCATCTCTGGGTGGAAGGATTTTTCGAAGTCTTTGCAACGGTAGCCATTGCCTTCCTTTTTGTCCGCCTCGGGCTGGTACGTATTGCAACAGCTACAGCCAGTGTGCTGATCTCTACCATCGTATTTTTATCAGGAGGGATACTGGGGACATTCCATCACTTGTATTTTACAGGAACACCAACAGTCGTTCTTGCACTGGGAGCAACGTTTAGCGCCCTCGAGGTTGTTCCGCTTGTGCTGATGGGATTTGAAGGTTACGGGAATTTTAAGATATCTCAAAACAGAAATTGGATATCCGGATATAAATGGCCTATCTACTTCTTTCTTTCGGTAGCATTCTGGAATTTAGTTGGCGCCGGGATTTTCGGCTTCCTGATCAACCCACCAATAGCACTTTACTACATGCAGGGGCTAAATACTACCCCAGTTCATGGCCATACTGCTTTGTTTGGTGTTTATGGGATGCTCGGAATAGGTCTCATGCTTTTTGTATTAAAGAGCATGGAACCTGAGAAAGTATGGAATGAAAAATTTGTAAAATTTGCCTTCTGGGCCATTAATATCGGATTAGCGCTGATGGTTTTGATCAGTGTTTTACCAGTTGGACTTGCACAAACATGGGTCAGCGTGAAAACCGGGATGTGGTATGCACGCTCGGCCGAGTTCATGCAGGATCCCACCATTGCTTTCTTCCGTTGGCTCAGGGTGATCGGCGATACTATTTTTGCAGCTGGATCTCTGGCATTGGCCTGGTTTATCTTTGGATTAAAGCGAGGTTGGTCGATTTCAAAGACGTAAAGCGTAATAAATAAGGCATTAGACATAAGACGTTATGCGAAACGTTAAAGTGATATAATGATGTTATAATAATATATTCAAGTTATGGAAAAAAGCATTTTTGAACATTCACTGGTATTCCGTTTTCCGGAGAAAGTGGAATTTTCTTCCGAAGGAATCATCAGTAAACGGGTGATTGATCGTCCCGTAGGTACAGTTACCTTGTTTTCTTTTGACAAAGGTCAACGCCTCAGTACCCATTCAGCCCCATTTGACGCTATGGTACAGGTAATTGAAGGGAAAGCAGAAATTGTGATCAATGAAGCGCCATTTTCGTTAGTCGCTGGTGATTCCATCATTATGCCTGCCGGCATTCCCCACGCTGTCAATGCAATTGAGAAATTCAAAATGGTATTAACGATGATAAAGGGTTAAAATGAGTGAATTGATAAACAACTCAAGGGATCGGAAAGACTTGCTGAAGCACATGATCCTGCAATTGCATTTAGGGATAGCTCCTGAAGCGGTGAAGGCCCGCCTTGTTGAAATGATGTCTAAAATTCCTTACGGAGAAGTTGTAGAAGTTGAGCAGGAGCTTATCAATGAAGGACTTCCCGAAGCGGAAGTGCTGAGACTTTGCGATGTGCACACCGAAGCATTAGAAGGACACATAGATCTTTCGGGAATGAAGATCGTTGAACCGGGCCACCCGGTCGATACCTTTAAAGCGGAGAACCGGGCCTTGGAACAAGTCGTAAATGAGTTGAACAATCTGGTCGGGAATGTCGATGCCGAAATGACAAGTCCAAGACGAAAAAACTTCATCAATAAATTGAAATCACTTTTCAACAGTTTAATGGATGTTGATAAACATTACAGGCGCAAAGAACACCTGTTGTTCCCATTCCTTGAAAAGTATGGAATTACCGGGCCTCCAAAAGTTATGTGGGGGAAACATGATGAAACACGCGATCTGTTAAAAAATGCAATTAATTCATTGAATGAACCTGGAGATTTTACGCTTGACATGATGCGGATCAAAATAGATTTGAACCTTAAACCTGCATCAAAAGCTATTACCGACATGATCATGAAGGAAGAAGAAATTCTCTTACCGATGACCCTTGATAAGCTTTCTGAAGCCGACTGGTACCAAATATATAAACAAACAAGCGAAATAGGGTATTGCCTGTATGATCCAAAAGTCACATGGCGTCCAGAAGGTGTTGAAATACCAGAAGAAACATTTGGAGAAGAGGGGACTGTAACTCTTCCTAGCGGTAAGGTTTCTTCCGAAGAATTATTGGCTATCCTGAACACTCTTCCGGGGGATATTACATTTGTAGACCGTAATGACAAAGTCAAGTATTTCTCGCAAGGCAAAGATCGTATATTCGATCGCACCCGTGCGATACTTGGACGTGATGTACGGATGTGTCACCCTCCATCAAGCGTGCATGTGGTAGACCAGATTATTAATGATTTTAAAACTGGCAAAGCCGATAGCGCTCCGTTCTGGATACAAATGAAGGATAAATTCATCCATATTGAATATTTTGCTTTGCGAAATGAAAAAGGAGAATATCTCGGAACGTTGGAATTTTCACAGGATCTTACCGAACGTCGAAATCTGTGTGGAGAACAACGTCTGCTCAGTTACCGTAAAAATGAAGAACAACAAATAAAAAATAAAACAACCATGAATAAAACCGACTGGTTTGATAAATCCAGGATTAAAATAACTCTTGATGCAAGCCCTCTTCTTGCTCAAGGGATTCATCCCCTTGAACGGGTACTAAAAGAAACAAACACCCTCCTGGCAGGTGAAATCTATGAGATTATAACCCCATTTCCGCCTTCCCCAATGATAGAAAAAATGAGTGCAGCAGGTTTTGTCGCACATTCGGAATCCCTGGAAGATGGTATGTTTCATACCTATTTTCTGAAAAAGTAGGGAAAATGTGTTGTAGCGTAATAACGAAATATTCATTTTTATCTACCACGGTCCCTAAAGGCCCTGTCACCTGAATTTTATGCTTCGTTTTTTTCGGAAGTATCATAAATGGCCAGGGGTTGTCTTAACCGTGTTTATTTTATTCTTTGCGATCTCAGGAATTATTTTAAATCACAGGGAATTACTCGCGCCTATCGATATAAACAGAAAATGGTTGCCCCTGGTATATCGGTATAATAACTGGAATCTGGCTGCTGTCAAAGGGATTGAACGTACCGGACACGACAGTCTTCTTTTATACGGTAACATCGGCATATGGGTCACAGATCCGGGTTTCCGGAATTTTACCGCAATGAATAATGGATTTCCTGACGGCATTGATAACCGCAAGATCAACACACTCCACTGGAATCCACGGTTCGGCCTATATGCAGGAACTCTTTTCGGACTTTTCAGGTATAATCCTGATCTCAAAAGATGGTGTGAAATAGACCTCCCAACCAAAAAGGAAAGAATCGTAAAAGTGTTTTCAAAAGGTGACAGTTTGATGGTGCTCTCACGTTCGTTTTTAATGTACACAACGATCAATATTGACCACAATAAGTTTAAAATCATACCAATGCCAGCGCCAGCTGGCTGGGATCAGAAAACAGGACTTTTCAAGACCTTCTGGGTGGTGCACAGCGGTGAGATATATGGAGTAGCCGGCAAGCTGATTATTGATACAGTTGGAATTGGTTTCATTATAATCTGTATAACAGGAATAATATATTTCATCATACCGTACCGGTTGAAAAAAATAAAAAACTCATTACCCAGGACACGTCTTAAACGTTTTTACCGGGGATCTTTACACTGGCATAATTTTTTGGGCTCATGGACAATCCCGCTTTTGATTCTGACCACTTTTACAGGAATGTTTCTCAGGCCACCATTGCTTATTCCTATCGCAACAGCACGGATAAAGCCGATCCCCTTTTCGGAACTGGATAATTCCAATCCATGGTTCGATAAGCTCCGGGATATTTGTTATGATGCCTATAACAACCGTTATTTAGTAGCTACCAATGAAGGAATATTCATAGCAGATAAGACTTTCAGGCATCCGCTTATTTACTGTGATCCTCAACCTCCTGTGAGTGTGATGGGAATTAATGTATTGGAAGTTAAAGATAAAAACAAATTACTCGTCGGTTCATTCAGCGGTATATTTGCCTGGGATCCTGAAAATGGGACAGTTTTCGATTATATATCCAATACACCATATATCAATAGTAATGAAGCCGGACCCCCTTTCGGAGCTGTATCCGTTTCCGGTTATATGAAATTGAATGACACTACCGAAATGATCTTTGATTATGCACATGGGGTTTTCGCTCTGAGCGGACAAAACCAGTTCCCTTCCATGCCCGATGAAATACTGTCAAACAGTCCGATATCCTTATGGAATACAAGTCTTGAGATCCATACCGGTCGTATTTTTGAATCACTTATCGGTGATTTTTACATCCTGGTTGTTCCCATGGTGGGACTCTCATCACTTTTTATAATTGTAACAGGTTTCTTTTCCTGGTGGTTGGCTAAAAGGAAAAGAGATCAAATCAAAAATGCCTCGTTTTAAATAATCACTTGAAGAGACTTGTTTATTCAATCAAGGTGAAATAATTAACTTTGAAATAATTTTTAAATGATAACTATGCAGGTCATCTATCCGGCAGAGTGGAAAGAATATGAATTGATCGATTCCGGAAACCAGGAGAAGCTGGAACGGTTCGGCAACTATATTCTTATCCGGCCGGAACCCCAGGCAGTCTGGAAAAAAGGTATGAGTGAAGAGGAATGGGAAGGACATTCACATGCCAAGTACCGACGCAGGAAAGGAGTCGATCCAGGTAAACAGGAAGGCTTTGATCAGGGAGAATGGATACGGAAGAAATCTATGCCCGATCAATGGATGATACATTATAATCATACCGGAATGAAGTTGAGGTTCCGGTTGGGACTGACCTCTTTCGGACATACCGGGGTTTTTCCGGAACAGGCCGATAACTGGAACTATATTTACGATTGTATAAATCAGTCGGCAGTCAGCAGTCGGCAGTCGGCAGTTAAAGTTTTAAATCTGTTTGCATACACGGGAGGAGCATCTTTAGCAGCAAAGGCGGCCGGTGCTGATGTTGTACATGTTGATTCGGTGAAGACCGTGGTGACATGGGCAAGAGAAATGATGGAAAGTTCCGGACTGAAAGATATCAGATGGGTTGTTGAAGATGCGCTGAAGTTTGTGAGACGTGAAGTGAAAAGAGAAAACAAATACCAGGGTATCATTCTTGATCCACCTGCATATGGAAGGGGTCCCGAAGGAGAAAAATGGATTTTACAGGATAGTATCAATGAATTGACGGAATTATGCAGCAAGCTACTGGATCCAAATCATGGTTTTTTTGTTTTCAGTCTTTATTCAATGGGATTTTCGGCCCTGATCGGAGATAATCTTGTAAAGACACACTTTGGTGATATTCCCGGAAAAGAGTTCGGCGAGATATCATTTAAAGACAGGTCGGGGAGAAGGCTTCCTCTCGGAACCTTTTTAAGATTCAACAATAAATAGGTCCGAGGCAATTCCATCGGCAAACAATTTCCCTTTTTCGGTTAGAAGATAAGTTCCGTCAACCTCCTTCAATAAATCTTGATCGATTTTCAACGAGGCGGCTTTTCTGAATAAATCGTAAATCGTAAATCCGAAATCGTCAATAATTTTTTTCGAACGACATCCCCAAACAGTTCGAAGAGAAGTCATGATATATTCGTTAAACCGCTGTGAAGTTGTCAGTGTTTCTTCTTCTGAAATGGGAACTCCGGATTGGATATTTTGAATATAAGAAGTTAAATTAGAAATATTCCATTTCCTTGAGTTTCCATTGAAAGAATGCGCGGATGGCCCAAGTCCAAGATAAGAGACTCCTTTCCAATAGTTACGGTTATGAATGGAATAAAATCCCACCTGACAGAAGTTTGAAATCTCGTAGTGAGTATAATCCCGATCCTTCATTTTTTGCATTAGAAGTCGAAAGTGATCAATGACAGATTCTTCCTCGGGTGGATTGACTTTTTTCCTGCGAATAAACAGGTCAAGGGCAGTGTTTTGTTCAACAGACAGTGCATATGCAGAAATATGCGGAATTTCTAACGAAAGAGTTGTTTCAAGGTTTTGATCCCACCGGGAAACCGTAAGTCCAGGAATACCATATATCAGGTCAACACTTATGTTTTTGAATCCAACATTTTTTGCATCCAGGATAGATTTACGGGCATCCGATGCAGTATGAACACGATTCAGATAAAGGAGATCCTCATCAAAAAATGATTGAATCCCTATGCTGAGTCTGTTAATCCCGATGGAATAAAAATCCTTTAATGATGCAGGATTCAAGTCATCAGGATTCGTTTCAAGTGTAACCTCAGGGTGTTCAGAAATAGAAAAATATTTGGCCAGTGTGTCAAGGATTTTTTGGATTTTGTAGGAATCAAAAAGCGATGGGGTGCCTCCTCCAAAATAGATCGTTTGAACCTGGAAAGGAACCAAATAAGATTGTTCCAGGTAGATTTCTTTCAAAACCGCATCAAGGAAAGCATCTTTATTTTTCGACGAAGCCAGGGAAAAAAAATTGCAATAATGACATTTTCGTTTACAGAAAGGAATATGTATATAGATTCCTGCCAAAACATCTATTTTTTCAGAATGATACGGAAAGTAGTACCCCTTCCAAGTGTGGAAGATTTAACGAAGATCTTTCCTGCATGATAGTTCTCGACAATCCTTCTGGAAAGTGTGAGACCAAGTCCCCAACCTCTTTTTTTACTAGTGAATCCGGGATTGAAGATGGTCTTAAAACGTGATTTGGGAATTCCTTTACCGGTGTCGGTAACATCAATGTGAATGTGATCCGTATCTTCGGTTATCTCAATGTCAAGAGTACCGGTTCCCTCCATTGCGTCAATGGCGTTTTTGCAAAGATTTTCAATGACCCATTCAAATAAATGCAAGTTGAGTGGAATCAGGATCTCAACACTTGATGCAGGTTTAATATTAAAGTTTACTTTCTGGGAAGATCGTGAACGGATATAATTGACAGTATCATGAACAACCTTCACAATATTCATTTTTTCTAAACGTGCAGCCGCTCCTATTTTTGAAAACCGGTCGGTAATAGTTTCCAGACGCTGAACATCTTTTTCTATTTCACCGATCGTTTCCCGGTCGAGACCTTTCAGCTTGAGAAGTTCCATCCAGGCTACCATCGAAGAGAGTGGGGTTCCAAGCTGATGCGCGGTTTCCTTAGCCAATCCAACCCAAACCTGGTTCTGCTCAGATTTACGAGCGTAACTGAACAAGAGGTAGGAAATGAAAAGAAATATCCCGATCACGCCAAATTGAACGTAAGGATAGTATTTGAGCTGGGTCAGCAACGATGAATCCTGATAAAAAATATAACGTGTACCCAGATCGGCAAGGTTAATCTTTATGGGAGTATTTTGTGCTTCCATAGACTTCAGTGTGGCGGAAACGAACGCCGGGTCTTCCATATTATTCTTTGGGATATTCCCCGACTCAACAACATGTATACGTGTACTGTCGGTAATGATCACAGGAACTGAGGCCGAGTTCAACACCACTTCCGAAAAGAAGGAACGAATCAAATCGTCAAGGAGAGTTTTAAGTTCGGAAAAAACCTTCGAATCTTTATAATATAATATGATCTTTTCATCCTTGAAATAGTTTACAACTATAGGAGGGTAAACTGAGAAATCTTTTTTAAGTGATCCTACAAGCCGTTTCATTGTATCAGGCAGATCGACATTTTTGGTGCTCTGAATATTGCCGTCTTTGTCGGTTTGAATAACAGGAATGGAAGTATTTTCCGAAATAATACCAAGAAGAAAATTCAATTCATCACTCGTATAAGCCGTGTTGAGCCGCTTATGCGCTTGGGCAAGGATACTAACCCGTCTTCGTTCTTCATCCTTTATCTCTTCAAATTTTTTATTCGTGAAGTTAACCAGATCAGCTTTACGGTGGATGGCGTCGGCCCAGATCTCCACGTTTTTGCGCTCATCCCGCCGGATTTCATTGACCAGGATATTGGTATAATAAAGGGAAACTGCAACTATCAGTATAGCTGTGGAGAAAAGAAATAATTTCCAGCGTTTTTTACGCAGATAAATATCCACAAAAAAGAATTTAATAATCAACGGGTTCCCGGGAAAAATATTTTCAAGGTATTTAATTCCCGTGATCCTGAGTACAAAATAAGTCAAGAAACAGATCATTACCAAAAAAAGAAAAAAAATGAAATTTCACAGGGGGATAGATTTCTTTTAGTAATATTGTTCAAAAAACTGATTATGAGAACAAAAACAACTTCATGCCTCCTGATGGCATTTCTGATTAGCGCCTCTCTGATTCTGGGGGGGTGTAAGAATATAAAACCTCCCCAGGTAAGACAGATCCCACTTGAGGATTTTTTCAAAAATCCTGAAAAATCCCGATATCAGATTTCACCCGACGGTAAGTTTTTCTCATTCATGGCTCCTTTTGAAAAACGGATGAACATCTTTGTTCAGGAGATCGGCAAAGACAGCGCCATAAGGCTGACCTCGGAGAAAGACCGCGATATTGCCAACTATTTCTGGAAGAA
>Ga0172368_10008922_pt1 | contig 10127 bp, 11 predicted proteins | sample Lak11m_FD_114540 | JGI IMG/M metagenome (GOLD analysis project Ga0172368, IMG submission 114540) | Freshwater microbial communities from Kabuno Bay, South-Kivu, Congo - kab_022012_11m | ecosystem: Environmental > Aquatic > Freshwater > Lake | place: Democratic Republic of the Congo: South-Kivu...
CGGGAAGCCGAGGAGCCAGTCAAAAAACCAGAGATTTATCTTGATGACCCCAGGGCAAGATGCCACTAGTTACGCCACGGCCCCGTACTTTTCGTCCAATTTACGTCATAGAATTTTTTGCGCTCAAATTCCACGACTTGGTAGCATTAGTTTATAAAAAGGTTAAAAAGGCGATGTTGGATGGCAAAGATTGGACTACTGGCGTTAATATGTTTCTAACTGTCGAGCAGGTGTTTTTCTGCCCACTACAAGATATTCGGCGCTGTCAGAATCCTCGCTGAAGTGCGAAATGAACTGGTAAAGCCTGAGCATGCTGTAATCGAGCGGGAGATCTACCGGCTGTTCATCGAGATTGAATAGGCTCAGCACATTCTTGAATTCCGGCTGTAGCGCAGACACAATGCAATAGTGGCTGTTGCGTTCGGTTATTGCATATCCAATGACATTGAACGCGGAACTTACGAAGCTGTGCAAACGATTCATTTGAGCTTCGTGAGTCACCGCCTTTTCAAAATCTATCTCGAACAAATGGTCTGCGCTCATGAAGAAGAGCCCATTGCCTTTCATTATGCGGCTGATTTCGTTTATCATTGCTATGGTTTTTTGCTCGTCCATAGCAGTGTATTTGCCTGCGACCTTGTCACTGCTGGTCAACATATGAAAGTGGACGTGGTCATAATAGTTGGACGGTTCATCCTTAAGGCATTCAGGAAGGGCAGCCTTGGCACGGATGAAATCGACGTTCTTTTGCGCCTTGCCGACATCTATCCTGTGAAAACGGTTGAATAATGTCTCGGGCTCGATGGTTATTGCTTTGAGGGACACACTGCCTGAAGGAAACCGCTCGCTGTATGCGCGCAATGCGTACAGGCCATGGCTGGCAAGATCAAGAACTCGAAGTTTGGGCTTGACCTTGTCATTCTGGAGCACCACTTTATTGTTCATAGTGTTTTTTAATGGTAAAATGTATATAAATGTATCTACTATAATCGCTTGACTCTAGATAGTGAAGATAAGCAAACATACCCTTAAAAATCTTAGTTACCTAATAGGTAACTATGTATTCCGAGATTCCATATGCCTGCATGCGCGCCTACGCGCTCCTGTTCTCCCGCTTCGGGACAGCGCGCGCTTTTGCCCAGTCCGAGCTGGACTTCGCCCTCTCGCCTTCCATGAAGAAAAAAGTGTTCTCCATACTGCTGAATTCGGGCTGGTTAAGGAAGGGCAGCAGGAAGGAATACCACTGCAATGAGCCAGGGGAAGTCATGCGCCACCTGCTGGACTTCAAGGTGCCAAAGATGTTGGGGCAGGCAGAGCGGCCCTATGCTTTCAGCGGCCTCTCGGCAATTGAGGTCTGGAGCGACTACGCCTACACGCAGCGAAGCTACGAGCGCTCGCCCTATTTCATAAGAGTGCTGCGCAGGGACGTGCCCTACTGGAAAGGGTTTTTCGCTGCGAAAAAGGTGCCTGCCTATATTGGGAAAGGCACAACGATAGGCGAGTTTGCCATCCTGCTGCCGGTTGCAAAGATGGAAAGCGTGGAAAAGGACGGCTTGTCAGTAGAACCTCTGGAAGATGCCATGGAAGAGGCAAAGGGGAATGAGATGCATTATTATGCATATGAGTACATGAAGAAGAAGTACGGGCGAGGACATGGATAAGTTCGCTGCAAGGGAAAAGGAAGTGTTCAGCGCCCTTGGGGCGCTTATGCAGTCAAAATGCGAGTTTGCAGTGGTGGGCGGCTATGCGGTGAACGCCTATGCCCTGCCCCGCTTTTCAGTGGACTGCGACCTGGTGGCGAGCAAGGATGGCGCGCTCAAGGTTGCTCACAAGCTGCTCGCCTGCGGCTTCCATCGCGTGCCTGCCCTGAAGCACACGGCATATTCGAATTTCGTGCGCCTTGAGAAGGAGGTGCTGCCCGACATTATTGCCGCGTTCGACATTCTTTATGAAGAGGTGCATGACAGGCAGTCAGGCGCGACCTTTGCAGCGAAGTGGGTGCTTGACCATTCCTCGCTTGTTTCCCTTCCTGCAAAGACGTTTGCTGGCCAGCTGATGGTGCGCGTGATTGATGCGGATGCCCTTTTTGTGATGAAGTTCTGCTGCGCAAGGGCAACGGACATACGTGACATTTTCATGCTATGTGACAAGGTGGAAGACTGGGAATGGGTCAGAACAGAGCTTGCGGCACGGGTGGATTTGGCTGCGCAGCACAGGAAGATAATGCGGAAGGTATCCGGCTCCGAGTTCAGGAAGGATTTGGGCGGCGTTTACGGCTATGTCGAGCCCGCGGCATTCGGAAAAAGGCTGAAAATCTTGGAAGCCATGATGCAATAACCGGCTTCGTTCTTTTCTGTGTGGCAAAACGATATTCCAGTCAAAAAATCGGATTTCCTTCTCGACGACCCCAGGACAAAACATATCAGGCTACGCCACGACCCCGTGGTTTGCTATTGGGTTTATGGCTGGCAACTGTTTAAATAGGTTACAAGAAGCCAGGTGCTATAAGCAGGGGGCTTAGTTCGGCATTTTTGTTTTTATCAATTCAAGCGTCTCATTGGCGCATTGCATCTGAAGATTCATGTATTCCGTATTAGAGAAATTTGTGATTTTGGAAAGGCTTTTCTGTTTCAGATTCGATTTCATGTATGCATATAGGTTTGGGTAGCACTTGTAAGTCTCCATGAGTGCAAGCGCCCATTCGCCTTCCTCTTGCGTTGCAGATCCGCCAATCCACATCGATGCCTTGGTGGTTGATTTTGCATCAAAAACAAGCAGTTTGTCCTCCGGCAAGGAGATTGCAGTTGCACGCAATTCCTTGTTTTTATCAGTAACCATTACAAGCTGGGCACCTACTGCAGATACAATAGTATCAAAGCTCCCATCTGGTGAAACAGATGTATTAGGTTTGAACACAGAAACCACTGTCAAACCTTCCCCGCCGATTTCATTAAGGTCTACGTAGCCATTCCTGGTTCTAGTTTGGTTGTTTTTGTCCTGCGTAACTTCCGATTTGTTCTCTAATTTTGGAGCAGTTGCAGCTGGAGGCTCTGGCATAGTAGGCGCCTTCGTTGGGAGAGACACTGGTTCTGTTTTTAGTTTCTCCGTATTATCCGAGGCTGGCGCACCTGTGCATCCAAAAAGAAGAAGCAAGATAATTGTAAACGATGTAAGTCCTACCCAAAATCTTAACATGATATCAACCTCTATGGCCGGACCCCTGCATCAGAGCCCATCGTCACGCCACGACCCCCTACTTTAACTACTTTTTACCACATATTTTCTGCCCTGACCCGCCGCTCTCTTCCGGCGGTGCCGCAGTGGCTTATTATAGCGCTCGGTTTTTTAAATCAGCTTCAGCGTTCCGAGCGCCTCCAAACTGGCACTGGCTCCCTGACACGAACCACCAGGGCGCCATTCTCCTCCCTGGCGTCCAGCTCTGACCAGTCCTCGTTTATCACTCATAAGGTGCGGTCATGCCAGCAACTTCAGTTGCTGGTGCTCGGCCGCACTGTTCCACAAGGTCGGCATGTGCATTTTGCGCTGCGGCGCAAAATGCATCAGACATCGAACGTTGCGACGTTCGATGCCGATGCCCCCGACTTCAGTCGGGGGTTCGCCGCACCTTATGACTATCCGCAAGCAGTCCAGGCGGCTGTCGAATTCCAGAAAATCACCCTTAGTAGGTGTTCATAAAATAACTTTATTTATTTGTCAGAAACTAAAAATAGTTAAGTTTATATTGGTTTACTTGACTAAATATATCTATGTCATTAAAATTAAGCAAATCGGAAATAAGGGCGCTGCGCCAGGTGTGCCGGCAAGAGGGCACGGTCAGCGCGCTTGCAGCCTTGCTTGGGGCAAAGGAAAGTTTCATGTCGCGCGTCCTGCGAAGCCTGGTGGAAAAGGGGCTAGTCGAAGTGAAAAAAGAAGGAGTGAAAAAAACCGTTCGGCTCTCCGTCGCCTCTCACGCGCAGAATTTCAAGCTGCTTTCAGACTCAAGGCCCGATGCCAAGATAGAGAACTGGCTTTCAGGCTTTGCAATGGATATCCTGGTAGTCTCGGCAGATGGCGCTGAAACGAGCCTGATACTTGAAGAAACGGGGTGCACTGCCGCCACACTTTACAAAGTGCTGAACTCCATGCTTTCAGCTGGCGTGCTCCTCTGGAAAAACGGAAGGGTGGAAATAACTGATGAGCTTCTGAAGAAATTCGTTAGCTCCTACGCGGATAACCTCCAGCTTATGATTCAGCGCAATGCAAAAGGATTCAATACGTCAATCCGTGTCAGGAAGAACGTTATCCTTCGGACGGACGCAAAAAGCGTTCCGCCATATTTCACGCAAACCGGGCTGTCAGCGCTTGCAAAAAGCGGGCTGGAGGCAACGCTGACATCCTACAATGACTTTTACTTCAATCTTGACAGGCAGAAACGTGACTTGAGTATCGGGGAATCGTTTATTCATGCCCTGCTCCTGACTACGCTCCAGCAGCACCAAGACACCCCTGTCCTTGCTATTTTTTACGTCAAAAACAAAAGCAGGCTGGATAGGAGGGAAATTAAAAGGCTTGCAAAAAGATACATGGTTGAGGGCGCTCTTGATGAAATTGTGCAGAAAGTCGAGTTCCACAACAAGATGAAGGGGATCGGATGAGAAGGAGTTTCAATAAAGACGAGCTGGGAGCTGCGTTCCAAAAGGTTGGCGCGATACTGGCTAAGCCGCTGACAGTTTATCTTCTGGGCGGCGGTGCGATGTGCTTCCGCAATCAGAAAGCAGCCACCAAGGATCTTGACCTGGTTTTCACAAGCAGGGGGGATTTCCTGGATTTTGCCTCTGCGTTGGAGAAAATCGGCTTCACTGAGGCAAAACAGGTGGAAACCGAATACGCGGACATGATGGCTGCTGGGATTTGGCGCAACAGGGACGATTTCAGGATGGACTTGTTCGTCAATACTGTTTGCCGTGCGCTTTCCCTTTCAGGAAAAATGGCACAAAGGTCGGAGCTTCTCGGCGAGTACGGCAAACTGGTCGTGAAGCTTGTTTCAAACGAGGATGTAATCCTCTTCAAGGGGATAACCGAGCGGCCTGACGACGCCAACGACATTGCCGCCATAATCCGCCGCTCGGACGTAGACTGGGATGTTGTCTTTGAGGAGTGCGTGGCGCAAAGCAAATCAACCCCATGGTACGGGCTGCTCGCTGACAAGTTCGCGGATATTGAGGAAAGGCACGGGATATCCGTTCCCATTGCAGGCAAAATCCTGGGTCTTGACCGGCAGCTGCTGATGAAGGATGCGCTTGAAATGCGGCTGAAGAGAGGCATGGGCAGGAAGGAAGCCATAGACGACCTGTTGGCGATGGGCTTTTCCAAAAAAGAGCTTGAAGGGCTGTAGTTTTTCCGCGGAAATGCACTCTGCCCCAAGCTTTATTAACGTCGTGCGCAGCAATGTTTCACATGTGTCCAAAAAAGCGGGTTTACCCGGAAGCGTGACCGAGGCTTACGCCACGACCCCCTACTTTTGGCACTAAGTCACGTCGAAGAGGCTTTCGCCCCTCAATTCCATGACTTGGTAGCGTTAGTTTATGTATAAGGTTAAAAAAGAGATGCAGAAGGGTAGGGCACCCATCAGCCAACCGCATCCAGGTACAGGTCCAGCGCCATCCCAACATCCTTTGCAACCAGCATGGAAAAGGCCCTGAAGTCGCCCTTGTCCGCCTTTTCAAGCGCAGAATAGTATGCGCGCCTCTCTTCGCGCCTCAAGATGGTTGGGGGGAAGCCTGCACGCATAAGGCGCAGGTTCATCAACAGGCGCGCCAGCCGTCCATTCCCGTCAACAAACGGGTGGATTCTTACTGTGCCGTAGTGTATCTTTACTGCAGATTGGATAGCAGCGATGCCTTTGCCTTTGTTATTCAGCTCGGAATAGACAGCCTGCATGAGTTTTGGCACTTCCTTCCATTTCGGGAGCCTGATCCGCGCGCCTTCTATGAACACCTGTTCGTGACGGTAAAAACCCGCATCCTGCGGGCTGATTTTGTCAAGAATTACTGCATGGAGGTTAAGCACGTCCATTTCGGTTATTTCCTTTTTCCCATCTGCCGTTTTCTCAAGCAGGCCTATCGCCTCTGCATGATTGGTCGCCTCAAGATGCTCGTTCATGGTTTTGCCCCGTATTGTCATACCCTTGCGCAGCACCATCCAGGTTTCGCGGAGGGTGAGCCGGTTCCCCTCTATCGCATTGGAATGATATGTCATGTCGACCTCAAATTTCTCGCGCAGGCGCTTGACTGCCTCTGGCGGAAGAGGGCGCAGCGCATTTAGCCGTTCCAGCTTTCCCTCAAGTTCTTTTGCCAAGCTTCCGTCAATCCAGCCGCCATTGCCTGCGCTGAATTCGATGCCTTCTTTTTTTGCGTATTCCTCTGCTTCCGATGAGCTCGGAAAATACCTGAGGACTTTCTGCTTGACGCTGTCTCCTTCCCGCACACTCTCAACCAGCTCGTAGTAGTAGGTGTTGCCCCTTGTCCTTCGCCTTATGAATGCCATGGTTATTTGTAGTGGCGAAGATTATTTAAATATAGCAGTTAGAATTCACCACTACAAAAACAGACCATAGTGCGCAGGTGCTGTGCGAAAATTCCGGTTTCCAAGTCAAAAAACCAAAAGCTCATCTCGGCGACCCCCAGAAAAAATGTCGACAGTCACGCCGCGACCCCGATTTTGTGGCTGTTTTTACGTCGTAGTGGCACCGCGTAGGGTTGCACCGCAACCTGGCAGCGCCAATTCGACAAGATGACTGGCATTTGTTTAAATAGGTTTCAAAAGCTCGTATCCCAAAGTTCTTTCCAATCAACAATCTTCAAGCTGCCCCCTATTTTCTTTACCCAATAAACCATGTAGTCAGAACCTTTGGGGTAATTTACTTTTACAAGAACTGCTTCGGATCCAAGAGAGTTTTGCATGCCCAACAATTCGACTGATTCATGCATTACTCCTGATGGTTCCTCTTCCTTCAAATAATCGCTGTTTTCTTTCAAGTCGTCTCCATCACACAATAATTTGCGTTCCTCGTATCTGCCGTGCTTCTCAGCATCGAAAAAGCGGTTCAGAATATTTGCCGTTTCAGGTGAGACTTTTTTCTTAGAGAAAATTTCGATAGATTTTGCAATCCTCTTTCTTGCCCAGTTTTCAGCGGCAAGATGCCCTGCAAACAGTACTAAAAGGATGCATAAAAATGAAAATGCGAGGGTGGTTGGACTTGACTGGTAAATGTCGAACAACATGTCGAAAATCAATACAAATACGAAAAAGAAAACAGCAAAAAGACCGAATCCGACCGGATTTTTAATAACATCCATCATCTTCATGGATGATTTGTTGAGAATGCGAATCACAAGATATAACAATGAAAACGAAGCAACTATGCCAAGAATATATGATTCAGGCCTTGAAGAAATGAATGATACAGCCACATCTACAGTCCCCATATTCCCACCACTAATTCTTAATTCGACTGCTTTATGTCTAAACCCCCTCATCAGAGCCCATCGTCATGCCACGGCACCGTGGCAGCCAGTTTTCACATAATGAAAGTCAAAGAACTCATTGCTGAACAATCGCCACCCGAATCATTAAATAAATACCGTTCATAGAAATTGCAGGTTGATTGGATGTTAGGGTTCACTGGAAGGCATGCAACGCTCGCTCTCATGGTTTTCGTGGCGATGTTCCTGCTTCTGCCTGGATGCGTGGACGAGTATCACAAAAGGCAGGTGAAGATTAACAAGCCTGCAATGCCGGAGTGGGCGGAATCATCGGACCAGGCGGACACTTTCCAGCTTATCCGTGAAGAATGCAAGCAGGCGTGCGAAGGGCAGAACCTTGAGTACGCCAACGGCCAAAAATACGAAATCGTGGAACGAAACGGAAAATTCTACGCGAAGGATGTTGTCTGCATCTGCGCGGACTACTCGATGATAAAGAAATAAATCCCGCCCGGTTCAGCCAGTGTGGAGCATCATTCATTTCATCAAGAACCGCCAATCCAAGATTTTTGTGCTGGCCCGGCAATGAAGCAAAAGTTTAGCCAGAGCAGATGCGGCCGGTTTCATTCGCCTAAAAATCAGCGCAAGACCATCCCTCCTGCGCGGGCAGTCTTCCTCCCCTGTAGTTTTGACTTTGCTCCCCCTTACTTCTTCCCGATTTTGGGCTATTCAAGTTTGGTTAAGGCGATTCGGGCTATCCCGGCTTTGGCTATCCGCTCTGCTTAATACTGGAGAAAGGCGGTCAATCCAGGCTTGGGAACTCCTGCTTGCTTTTGAACAAGTCGTAAGCCGGCTTGATGGCTTTGGCTGGGAAATCTGAACAATTATAAACTTCGGACCGGATAGTTCGCTGTCGAAATGCGGTGCAAGCATGGATGAAATATTCATCGGAAACCTTGTGAAGGGCGGCAAGCCCACGAAAGAGAAGGTAGGCATAAACATCCGCAACCTTGTGATGCACGGGCTTGTGAGCGGAAGCACGGGCACAGGCAAGTCAAAGGCATTGCAGGTGATGGCGGAGCAGCTCGCGCGCGCGGGCGTTCCAGTGCTTCTTGCAGACCTCAAAGGCGACATGTCCGGCTTCGTGCGCCCCAATCTTGCGCCTGAAAGCGCGCAGAGAATGAAAACAATGGGCGCCCCTTATTTGCCCGAGGCTTTCAAGGCGAATTTCTTCTCAATCAACGGGAACTTCATCCCAATGCGCCTGAGGCTCGACCAGGTCGACCCGGCACTTGTCGGAAAAATACTGTCGCTCAACTCCATACAGGTCAGCAACCTGAAAAGCGCGTTCATCTATGCGAAAAACGAGGGCACCGAGCTTTGCGACATGGCGGCGCTCCGCGATGTGCTTGTTTACCTTTCGCAGAACACCGGTGCAATGCCCGGCTTTTCCAAAGCGTCCGCAGATGTGATACTGCGCCAGATAAACGTATTCATCGGAAGCGGGCTTGACGAGCTTTTCGGGGAGCCTTCCCTTGATCTTTCGGACATGCTGAAAACCGGTTCGATAAACGTGGTCGACCTCTCCAACTGGCGCCAGAACAGCTCGCTGCCGTCCGTCCTGATGTCCTTCATCCTTTACAGGCTTTTCCACGAGCTTGACGAAGTGGGCTCAAAGGAAAAGCCGCGCCTCGTGCTCTTCATCGACGAGGCTCACTACCTTTTCCAGGACGCAAACCCCGAGCTGGCGCGCCTGTTCGAAACGATATTGCGGCAAATCCGCTCCAAGGGCGTATCCGTAATCATCAGCACGCAGAACCCCGAGGACGTGCCCGAGGGCGTTCTTGCGCAGCTTGGCTGCAAGGTGCAGTTCGCTCTCCGCGCCTTCACCGAAAATGAGCTTTCCGACATCCGCTACCTTGCAAAATCATTCCCATTGTCAAAAAAGACCGATTTGGCGCGCGAAATACTCGGGCTTCGGATAGCCGAAGCTCTCATCTCCCCTCTTGATGAAAAGGGCAGGCCAGAGGGGCCATTCAAGTCCGTGATATATTCGCCTCTTTCCTCTATGCAGACCGTGCCCGCGCCCGAGCTTGCAAAAAAGCTCCCAAAGCCCCTTCTTGCAAAATACGGCGAAAAAATAAGGCGCGAGCCGGTTGATTTCTTATCCGGGCTTGAGCGCATCCGCGCATCATATGGCGGGAAGAACAAAGGCGAGGGCAGGGAAGCTGCCCGCATGGAGCGCAGGCAGTCCCGCATGGTGAACGCCAGCTGGAACAGGATGCGCTGGCTCGGCATATTCCTGATAATAATACTCCTGCTGACGGGGCTTGTCGCGGCAATGCTGATGTATCTTCTGAAATGAGCCGCAGGCTCAGCAGTGTTAAATAATGCCTCCCCCTTAATCCGAATGCGGATGAGGACAAGTAGATTCGATGAGCAGGCGCGGACTGGACATCCGCCCTGCTGTGATTTCAAATTTTTTTCTGACGCATAACGTTCCAGTTCCAGCTACCAACATGCCATCAATCGGCGTTTATAACCTGACTTCGCCAGTTGAAGTATAAGGAAGGTACGTTGCTTCATCAGTTTTGGTGAAAGCAATGAAACAAAACGTAACCTTCCCAATAGGTGCTGTCGCTC
>Ga0172368_10008923_pt1 | contig 10125 bp, 10 predicted proteins | sample Lak11m_FD_114540 | JGI IMG/M metagenome (GOLD analysis project Ga0172368, IMG submission 114540) | Freshwater microbial communities from Kabuno Bay, South-Kivu, Congo - kab_022012_11m | ecosystem: Environmental > Aquatic > Freshwater > Lake | place: Democratic Republic of the Congo: South-Kivu...
CGCGCGCCTGAATGCGATCAAGGAAGAGAACAAGCCTTCCCTCAAGCTCACGCTGGGAGATTTCGACGGCCCGCCACTCGCCCAAACCGTCGAACCCAGCGACAGCGTGGCGGCCAGCATTGAAATCCCCGCTAAAGGCGGCGCCGCGACCTGGCGATTGCTCGGCCCCAACGGTATGCCTGTTGGCGCGAGCAAGAAAGAAGATGGCATTCCTATCGTAGGCAGCTACAAGGCGCGCACCTCGTTCAAGGCATCCAGGCTGGCCAAAGGCAATTACAGGCTTGTGTTTGATTATCGGCCTATTGAGGCCGAGGCCATTCAAGCCGAGGCGAGATTTACGGTGAATATCATTCCTGTCGAGCTTAAGCCCTTTAGCATCAAGGTGCGACTGAACCAGCACGACGGTCCGCCCATCAGTCGCCCGCTACGTAGCGGTGATATCGTGGTCGCCTCTGCCGATGTCATCCTCGCCGGTAGGCCGGACAAGCCCGAGGTCGGCAGTCTGATGTGGCGCTTGGTCGATGGTTCCGGGAGCCCTATGCCCGGGCATGAAAAAGCGGTACAGACCTTCGAAAAAGGTGGCATGGAACAGACTCACCACACCTTCCCGCTCAATAACCTGCCTGATGGCAACTACAGTGTCCAGTTAATTCATCAACTCGCCATCGACCCGGATCGTGCGGTGAAGGCCGGCGAAAACTTCAGTTACCGGCAACCCGTGCGCATCACCCGTTTGGTGGCCTCTGGTGCTCCCGAGGCCACCCAACACCGCAGCGACTTCCGCAGCCACGAGAAGCCGTATCTGTTCGCCTATCTGAGCCTGATTCCTGAAGAGGCAGGTTACGATGTCGAACTGGTGCTTAAGAAATCGGATGGTGCCGTTATCCAGAGCATATCTGGCCGCAAGGCGCGTAAAGAAGGAGAGCTTCGCGCTGGTATGCAAGTGGGAAGCCCCCTGCCGCCCGGCACCTACAGCTTTGAAGCCACTCTGCGGGCGGGCGAAGGAAGCGTGCATTCGGCACAGACTTTCCGCGTTTCGGACTACGCGCTGGCCGTGTCCGGCCCCAGCACAGTTCAAAGCGGCGAATATGGCCGATTCAGCATCCAGTTGCCGGGCACGTTCGTCGAGCCGATTCGTGTGGATGTAGAGGGCGATTCAGGTACCCTCGTCAGGCATTCCGACAACGACTTGATGGGCAGCGTATCGGGGGTTGCAGATGACGACCCAAAAACTGGACGAGTGCGCATCGCTGTTTCCGATGCCGAAGGGCGCATCGCCAAGGGCGGCTTCGAGTTCGACATCCGTCCGATCCCGAAACCGGACCCCGTGCCAGAACCGCGCAGTTATGCAAGCACCCCCTCAACCAGCAATTCGCCTCCAGCGTCCTATCAGAACGAAGATCCGACACCTGCACCCGTCGCGCCAAAACCGAAAAAAGATCCCTATGACGGATTCATGGCAACGATCAATGCCATGAACAAACAACAGGCAGAAATCCGGCGTTTACAACAGGAAGCTGACAAAGCACGTCAGGCTGTTCATCAAGGCGGCTCGGGGGGGCGTGGTGGTGCGCCTTCGATACCAACTCCACAGTGGATGCAACCACAACAGCAACGTGTCAACCCTGCCACTTCTCAAGGAACACGCTGGTTCATTGAAACCTATGCCAACGAAAAATACGTAATTGGCAAAATGCCGAGAGAGAATTATTCTTGCAGGGAGGTTATATCGCCATCGCGGCCACCCGCTAGCTCCGGGAAGTGCCGAACCTCTGACAACGGGAAACTCAATGTTTGTCTGCAAGATTACGTGGAAGAGAAGGCGCCGTATGGCACCGTGAAGTCATACAAGGTGATGACCATAACCGGGTCAGGAGAATGCAGAAGCTCACCTAGAGCTACAGGTCAATATGCTTATGGAAAAGGCACCGGGGGTTATGTGGATTTTCAAAGATAGATGAACATGAAAAACATTTTTTTGGCAGCAGCTTTATTAACAATGGCAACAATTCCCGTCTTCGCCGGCCAATGCGACACCAACATGACCGGCAGCGATCGAAGACTGCATTACAAGAGTTACCCGGCATGCAAAAACGAAGCTGATAAGGGTGACGCATCAGCTCAATACTGGTTGGGCTTCATGCTGGCCTACGATATGACGAAGCGGTACACACAAGGGCAGCACGAACGCGACATTCCTATGGCAATTGAATGGCTGAAGAAGGCCAGCGATCAAGGAGAAGTTCGCGCCATGTATCACTTGGGCGGGTTATATATCGGCAATCTCCATGACTGGCAACCAGGAAATTCAGAAATCGAAAACGAGGGGCTGCGGCTATTGGAAATGGCCTCATCAAAAGGGCATGCCGGGGCAATGCTTTCTCTCCAGCACTTTTATGAAAAAAGAGACCCAGTCATGGCTTACGCTTGGTATCTCGTGAGAAAGCAATCTGGCTTCACATCTGGCGACACCCTGTTGCGCGACAAGTTGTCCGATAAGCAGCAGCAAGATGCTATTTCGCTTGCCGATGCCTGGATGAAATCCAACAATCGTTGATTACCACAACCCACTACTGAAAGGAGTCTCACCATGAAAACAGCCCGCTATTCCATCCTGCTGACCTCGCTACTTGGCGTCGTCGCGGTAGCCAATGCCCAGCAGCAACAACCCAGCCAGCAGGAAATTCAGGCCTGCATGGAAAAACTGAAGCGGGAATCGGCGGCCAAGGGCTTCCCGATTACCGATCCCCATGCCTTGCGTTACCAGTGCATCGAGATGCTCAAGCAAGGCAAGTAATGCCGAAGGGCTTGGGAAAGTGAGGGCCGATCAGGGCTTTTCGAGAGGATTCCTGTTACGCGTCATTGAAGGAATGGGAATGATGAGGCCCGATCAATGGGGTGATATGAGACAGGCCTGATCCCCGCGCGCAGTGAGGGCAAGTAGCGCTTCATTCGTTTGACACGGGTGCAGCCACGAAAAACTCGACAGAGGGTATGAGTTTGAAATATCTGCTGATTTTATTGTGCCTGTCGGCATTTCATCTGTCGCCCAGCCATGCGGCTGGTGAGACCACGGTGGTCGGTTGCAATCTAGCTGCTTGGCAGCAGGCCGAAAAGCATGATGCGAGAATCGTCGAGACCACGGACGGCAAACTCACTCTCCACGGTGCCAACTTCACAAACGCCAAGTTGGTCAATGGTCGCTACGACGGGAATCGTATCGTTTCTATAAGCACATTCAATCTTGAATGGGCTGACGTTTTTTACAAGTTCGTTGCAGATGGTGCGGATAGCTATCAGAGCATGACGCTAGCTGCGGAAAACATACCAAGCCCTCGCATGTCGACACATCACAGCTTCGCCGACAGTGTATTGGTTGAGAAGCAAACCCCTTACTTCGTTCATATCTCGCTTCAGAACAATGGCATCATCAAGTGGACGCTCTCGAAGAATGCCTACGCAACAGAGTCCGGCAGCGAAGTCGTTGCCTCCAAACGCATTCCACTGATGCTTGATCAGCAGGAGAAGCTGAAAGTGACTCGTTTGGTAGTCGGATTTGGCGACAACTACGCCGGACGAGAGGCGAGCATGACACTGCTCGAAGCAAAAGTTATCCAAATGCGGCCGTCTGGCGGCAGCTTCACGATTCTCGAATAATGGATTGAACCATGAACAAACTCCTGACCATCCTCGGCCTGGTCCTCTCCGCTGCGCTGCCCCTGCCGGCGCAAGCCTTTTTGTTCGGCGGGTTTGGCGGCGGAGTAAGCAGCGAACTGATCGACGAAGACGAGCAGAAGGCGGCGATCACCTACCCCGACTACGCAGCAAAGCACAAAGTGATGGCCGCAAAGATTTCACCCGATGGCAGGTTCTTTGCTACGTTGGCAGAGGAGAGGGTGAATGATAAAAAGCAGGATACTCTGCGCGTCTGGAACAGCGAGACGAAGAAAAGGATCGCCGGGCATCGGCCTGCTCCCATGGGCTGGTTGGAGGGTTTCGAGTTTCTGCCAGATGTTAGTGGCTACGTACTGGTCAAGCCAATGCCCGACTCGCCGGATACGGCCAAGGGTTACCGCTTTAATGAAGCTGTCGTCTGGAATATGGATCGTACCGTTCGCAACCGGCTTTCTTGGGAAGGCGAATTCAACTGGGGGTGCGGAGTGGCCGCCCACCCCGATAGTGGGCAAGTAGCCATTTGCGCGACGTATTGGCCCAATCCCAATTGGAATGCCGCGTTTAGTGAATTCAGAAAAGACATTGCTCTTGGAATCGGCGAATCACATTTCGTGACTAAAGTAATCCTATTTGATATCAGAGAGGGGGTGCAACTGCGGCTATCGGATAATCTCAAGCTTAACGACAAATCGTTTCCTGCGAGTTTGCTTGGTTACTCTCCAGGCGGACAGATTCTTGCAGTCAAGAACTGGGAAATAAAAGACAAACGACTTCCAGAATATCTTCGAGACGCCTTGGAACTTCTTGATGCGTCCAGCTTTAAGAGAGTAGGTGGCAGACCATCTCAGCCCGCCTCGCTGAAAATCGGATTTACCCCTGATTCGCACTGGCTGTATTTGGCAGACAATGCAGTCTGCAAATTTGTTAAAGGGCTATGCAATATCCATATCCATGCGAATCGGCTTGATGGCAAGATTTTGTCCGATGACCATGTATCTGAAATAAAGAAGATAGCCTATGAAACTGACGACTGGGGAGATCCTGTTCTCGTAGTTGGACACCATGGCGTTGTGTTCGCTGGTGACAGCCTTCTCCTCCGTGTGGAAATAAATGATGGTGGCTATAGTTTTTTTCGCCCCATTGGGGACATAACCGCAAGAACTGGCGTTCTTCGTGCCGCCCGCTTTCTGCCAGAAGGCAGCGCCATCCGATTCGTCACCAGCGGTGACACCAGCACGGTTCCCCTGAAGTCCGCCGTCGAACTTCAGCAACTGGCCGAACGTTTCAGGCAGGAGCGCAAAGCCTGCGTGGCGTTCGTCGAGGCGAAAAATTTGGCCAAGGTAGGTATCTGGGGGGCCATGGCAGAAAAGTTTCGGGAAGGCATAGCCGCTGCGCCGGGGATGCGCGGTGATGACGATGATTGCTTTCCAAAAGTCAAGGCCAAGGATATGGTGTTTGATGCGGATGTCAGGAAACATAATCCGAAGCTGGCTCAATTCGGCATGCTGCAACTGGAACTGATTGGGGCCAACGAAAAAGCCGGGGGCGATGTCGTTACTCGTTTGGATGCCTGGGGCAGATACGCCTTGATGGCGAGCCTGGCGGGTCAACCTGCGCTGGTGGCGGCTAGTGCTGAAGAGATGAAGAAGTTGCTGGCCGCAGGAGGCAGTGCATTCAACAAAGACAATGCCGAAAAGCATATTCGCGTTCTCGAAGGCTTGGCGCTGGCGGGCATGGGGCGCGAGGACGAGGCGTTCACTCTACTGGCCCGCGACAATACGCTGAAGCGGCTTGAGTGGGACATTCTGAACCGCCCCGATGTCTTCTGGCCGCTGCTTGGCGACCGTGCGCGCGTGGCCTATCTGCTGGGGATAGACGAAAGCAAGGTGCCCAAGCGCCCAGCCGTGCGTCCCCCGCCACAGCCCTTCCCCGATCCCACCGGGCGCATCATCAACTCGCCCGGCATGGCAGAAAACGCCGTCTCACCAGCGCCGACTTTTTCCGGAAACGTATTGGGCGGATCGGCCGCGCCTGCGCCGGCCACGGCTGGCGGGGTGACGATTCTGGAATGATGCCGAACAGCCTCGCTGTTCCCAACACGCTTGAGGTTGGATATCTGCGCCTTTTCGCATTCATCGGCGCGATGCTGGCTTTTGCGGCAGCAGGTGCGGAAGACTCGTTCCAACAATACTTCCAGGCACGCGATCGTTACGTCAGTCGTCTGACCGCTCAAGCGGATGGACAAGTCGAGGAAAAAGCGCTGGCCGATTTGCTGGACTGGCAGCGCAGGCTGATTCCGATCCGTGTGGTCAGCTTCAAAGGGGAACCGGAAAACAATCTTTACACGCTGAACGCCGATCGCATCGGTTTCGGGCAACTCGATGGTTTGGCCTTTCAGTCCGGGCCGGTATCGTTGCTGATTTCGCGCAAGGAGTTGCTGGCGAATTTTCTGTCGCGCAATCCCGCCTATCCGGCATCGCTGAAGAAGCTGGCGACCACCCCGGATTTCTACCGGGCGGCTCTGCACTCGGACGCGGGGGTGTCCTATTTCGCACCGATCCCGGTGACGGTGCCTTCCGGAATTTTTGCCCATGTTTTCCTTGGACTGGCCGCTCAGGACATCGGCCCGGCTCCGCCGACCGACCTTTACGTGATGATGGTCAAGGAACCCTGGGTGCTGCTCGCATATGCGCCTGCCGAGGCAACGATACCCGTGCCCCGGAAATGCCGCAGCGCCTGGGATGAACTCGATCGCCGGTATCACAAGAAACTGACGGCCTATACGAGCGCCGCGCCGCCCGACGAAAAACTCCCCGACGAGGCGTTTGCCTTGCGCGACCGCGCCTTCGAGGCCTACCGCCGGTGCATGGGCAAAGAGGCACCGAAACTGGGCGAATTCGCGACCCTGCGCGGCCAGGCCCAGCAGCTCGTCAACCGACTGCAGGTGCTTGAAATCGGCAGTTACAGCCAGCCATGACGGAGCAGACCCTATTCTCGATACGTCCCAATGCCGATCGCAGCCTGGTTGCCGTGCTTCTTGCCTGGCTGTTCTGTTGGGGCGTTGCCGAGCTGGTGGCCGCACCGGGGCAACCTTTCTGGGTGAGCTGGATTCCCGTTTTGCCCTTTGCGCTGATCATCAGTTACTACGGCTACTTCAAGACCTTCCTGCAAGGTGCGGGTGAGGTGATCATCGGCCGCGAAGGGTTTTCGATCAGCCGGGGCCACGCCGGCACCGATTACTATGAATGGGATACGGTCGATGAATTTTTCGTCGGCACCCTGGGCTGGTCATTGGCCCATCAGGGTGTTCCAGTCCCACTTTTTCGCCTGAAGGACTCAAAGCAGGAGCATGGCCTGCCTGCGAATACGGCACTGAATCCCAATGAGTTCGTGCGCCTGATGAGCTATCTCATGGCCAGTGCGCGGATTGGTTGGCCCAAACTTCCGGGGTCGCTGGAAGACGCATTGGCTGGGGCGAGGATTCCCGCGCATCTGGGAGGAAAGAAGCGATGACCATCGACTGGCCGGGCTTGTTGCCCTGGCTGGTAACGGCCTCGATCATCGCCTTCGGCTATTGGCGTCGTGCCCGACGAACCCTCGACGAAACCCCGCTGGCCGAGTTGCAGCCGCTCATCAGTCGTCCCTTGCCTGTCGAGATCTCTCGCGATGAACTCCTGGGCAGACTGCAAGCATGTTTCGCTGCCCCCGAATACGCCATCATCAACGAGCCCTCGTCGACACGCCTGATCGTTGATCAAAAGCGCATCGGGGCATTCCACTGGGGGTTCGTTTTCATCCTCGTGCCGATGGCTGGCGGCCGGTGGGAGGCTGGCGTGTTTCCCAAGGAGCCCAATCCCCCGCGCGGCGCGGCCTTGCAGCGGCACTTGGACGATTTTTGCGCAAGCATTGAACAGGAGGCTGTATGTTGAAACTCGTCACTATCCAATGGATCGGGGCAATCCTTGTGTCGAGCCTGCCCTTGGCGGCGCATGCCGTCAATCTCGAACACGAGAACGCGCTCAGGCTTCAGCGCATCATGACGGCCCATCGCGCACAGAGCGACTGCACGGCCGTGCTTGCGGCGCTTGAGGATCTTGGCCGAAGCTCGCCCGAGGAATCCATGAGCCAGGCAAGAGCAAGTTTTGCCCGGACATATCTGCAATACTTCGGCAGGTGCGCCCGCTCCCCTGCCGATGATCTCGACCTGCTGTACGACACGCTCAAGACCCACAATCGCGGCAAGGCCGGCAGCAGGATCGCCGTGCCGGACCCCAAGGCATTCAAGATTTGGGCCGGCATTGAGGTGAAGCTGGAAGCGCCTGCGAATGACATGAGTGAGGCTGCAGCGGCAAAGGACGGCTGGATGGCCAGGCTCAACGCCTATCACGAGGCGGTGCGCACCCGGCATGAGCATTTCCATCCGGCCTCGCAGCCGGATTTGAAGAAATCCTACGAAGTCGCACGGATCATATTTGCCAACGCCCCACAACCCTTTTATGCCCATACCGCCGCTGCGGCCGAGCACATTCGGGACAAGGCCGCCTGGGACAAATTCAAGGGCGACCAACTCGGGAAGCTGGACAGGCTTTACCGTTTCAAGATCGAGAAGGTCTTCAACCAGCAAACCGTATCACCGGCCGGGTTGGCCGAATGGGAGGCGAACGTGAGGGAAGTGGAAGCCGAATTCTCCGGGGGCGCGGAGCGCGTTGCTCCGACGGCGCCCTCGACCTGCGACCAGAGTCTTCTGCATGCCAACCACTGAGGTGGCGCAAACGCCGGGGCGCCGGCGGGTTGGGTGGGGCGTGATGCTGGCCATGCTGCTGCTCGTCGTTGCCCTGACCGCCATGAACATCGCAGCAATGCATCAGGTGGACTACCGCGTCCAGGGGGTGTTGCAGTTCCCCAATGGTCAATCGGCGGGCAGTGCCGAGGTATTGTTGCTGCTTGAAGACCCCGCCAGAATGGAGCCGGGCGAACTGGAAAGGCGCTTTGCCATGCAACGCATGCGATGGCAAAACGATCCCGCCATCACGCCCGACTTCACGAAGCTGTCGTCAAAGCTGGTTTCCGGCATCGTGGGCGCCGGGGGGTATTTCATCGCCGAAGTTTCGGGTCGTTATGAAACACATTCAAACGGCTGGACATACCTTTTCGAAAACCCGCACAACCCATTCCGGCACGCCTGGCTGATTGTGTGGCGTCACGGGAAGATTCTGGCGCCCATCAGCCTTGATGCGAAGTCCTGGTCAGCGCTGCCCGCCGTGGTCGATCTCGGGCCTGTCGGTCTCAAAGAGGAACAAGGATGATGCGTGGCTTGCTGGTCTGGCTTTGGGCCTGCCTGTCCGGGTTATCGCTTTCGGCCGTGGCGGATACCGCCAATATCGTAGGCGGAACCGGAGGCCGCCTCCACATGGCGGAAAGCGCCGCTATCGCCATGCTGGATGAGGAAATCGACATTCGCATTCACCGGCGGCATATCGAATTCGACATCCGCTATCGCTTTCGCAACGAAAGCCGGAAACCGCAACGGGCGATCATGGGCTTTCCGGAAAAGCCCGGCGCATTCACCCGACGCCTGAACAATTTTGCGGCGACCGCTGACGGCGTTCGCGTTCCCGTGGATTACATCGTGGCTCCACCGGGTAGCGCGGAGGGTATGCACTGGCATCGTTACGAGGTGTCGTTTGCCGCAGGGCAAACCCGTGAGGTACTCAATCGGTATTGGATCTATCCAACGGAATATCGCGGCCTGTATAGCTTCGAATACATCCTGCGCACCGGGGCAAGCTGGAAGGGAAAGATCGGCAAAGTCAAGGTCAGAGCAAGGCTGGACAAAGGCCTGGTTGCTGCCGGCAGGCGCTTGCAGAGGCTGGGCATCGAAAACGAACCGACCGGGTGGTCGGTTTCAGGAATGGGAAGCGTGCTCGAATGGCGCGGCGATGCCATCGAGCCGAAGGAAGACCTCAGCCTGTTTTATGAGGTAGCCGGGCAGCCTTTTGCGATGTCGGTCGATGCCGCGTCGGGCGAGATCGGTGAATTTTCCGCCGACAATGCCTATGACGAAGACCTCAATACCGCCTGGGCCGTACCGAAGCCGGGCGCGGGCGAGTGGATTCGGCTACGGTTCGGCGAGGGACCGGTAATCCTTGACTCCATCGGCATTTTGCCGGGACGCGCGACAGACGAGCGTTTCACGGCTTGCGGCAGGGTTAAACGAGTACGCTTGAAATTTTCGGATGGATCAAGTCAGAGCATCCTGTTCGAGGACATTCCGACTCTGCAGTACGTGAAACTAAAACCGGTCAAGACAAGCGAGATAACCATTGTCGTGGATGAAATCGCCAGAGGAATGGATGAGCCCATGTGCGAAAACGCAAGTGCCTTCATTTCTGAAATCAGGGTGCTGTCAAACTGATGGGCGAATCTGGGTCTTGCCAAAGGCAGCTTTAC
>Ga0172368_10008924_pt1 | contig 10124 bp, 12 predicted proteins | sample Lak11m_FD_114540 | JGI IMG/M metagenome (GOLD analysis project Ga0172368, IMG submission 114540) | Freshwater microbial communities from Kabuno Bay, South-Kivu, Congo - kab_022012_11m | ecosystem: Environmental > Aquatic > Freshwater > Lake | place: Democratic Republic of the Congo: South-Kivu...
CAGGTCAGCCAAGCAGGCCCAGAAAACATCCAAGGACAAGCGCAAGCGTTTGGGGGTGATCAAGGAAGAAGCGCCGCTGAGCAATCAGGTGGCACCGGAAGCCTCGTATCCATCCGGTAATTTCGCCAAGCTCAAAGGCCGTTTGCACCTGCCTGTCCGCGGCCAGATCGCCAATCGATTCGGTACCCCGCGCGCAGAAAGCGGTGCGAACTGGAAGGGCCTGTTCATTCGTGCCAGCGAAGGCAGCGAAGTCAAGGCCATCGCTGCCGGTCAGGTGGTTTTCGCCGACTGGCTGCGTGGCTTTGGCAATCTCATGATCGTCGACCATGGCGATACCTTCCTGAGTGTTTATGGCAACAACCAATCGCTGTATAGACAGGTCGGCGACACGGTCAATGCCGGAGAAGTCATCGCAACCATCGGCAACAGCGGTGGCAACCCTGAATCCGGTTTATACTTTGAACTCAGGCAACAAGGTCAGGCCATCGACCCGCTCAAGTGGGCCACTTTGAAATAATCCCTTGGCACACGACCTGATTTTCCAGCGAAGTAATGCAGCGGAGTAATGTTTACATGCGCAAAAGAATTCAACAAATCGGACTGATATTGCTCGGACTGGTCGCCGGCGTGCTGATCAGCCTCAATTTTTCAGCCAGCGCTCAGAAGGAAGATGTCGGCACCACCCTGCCGGTCGAGGAACTGCGCAGCTTCGCCGATGTCTTCAACGCCATCAAGCAGGGCTATGTCGAACCGATTGAGGACAAGAAGCTCATCACGCACGCCATCAGCGGCATGCTCTCCAATCTCGATCCGCATTCCGCCTACCTCGATGCGGACTCGTTCAAGGACTTGCAGGTCAGCACCCAGGGCGAATTCGGTGGGCTCGGCATTGAAGTGGGTATGGAAGACGGGTTTGTCAAAGTCATTTCGCCGATCGAAGACACACCGGCCTTCAAGGCTGGCATCAAACCCGGCGATCTGATCATCAAGCTCGACGACACCGTGGTCAAGGGCATGACCCTCAACGATGCGGTGAAGCGCATGCGCGGCAAACCGAAGACCTCGATCGTCCTGACCATCGCACGCAAGGGCGAGACCAAGCCGCTGGTCATGACCATCGTGCGCGAAAAGATCAAGGTGCAAAGCGTTAAATCGAAAATCCTCGAATCGGGTTTTGGTTATCTGCGGGTGACCCAGTTCCAGGAGGAGACGGCACCGGATGTCGCCAGACATCTCGACAAGCTCTTCAAGGACAAGGACAACAAGGAGCCGTTGCGTGGCTTGGTGCTCGATTTGCGCAACGATCCGGGCGGACTGCTGCACGGCGCGGTGGGTGTCGCGGCAACTTTCCTGCCGGCCAAAACCCTGGTCGTCTCCACCGATGGCCGCACCAATGATGCAAAGCACAAGTATTTCGCAAGTCCGGAAGATTATCTGCGCGGAACCCATGAGGATTTTCTCAAGAACCTGCCTCCCAGCGTCAAGACCATGCCTCTCGTGGTCCTGGTGAATGGCGGATCGGCTTCGGCTTCGGAAATCGTTGCGGGAGCATTGCAGGATCACAAGCGCGCCGTGGTGCTGGGCACGCAGACTTTCGGCAAGGGATCGGTGCAGACCGTTCTGCCGCTGTCGAACAATGCGGCGATCAAGCTGACCACCGCACGTTATTACACCCCCAGCGGCAACTCGATTCAGGCCAAGGGGATTACGCCGGACATCGTCGTCGAAGAATCGCCCAACGGTACCAGAGCAGCCCATGAGCGCCTGCGTGAAGCCGACCTGGAGCGCCATTTGACCAACGACAAGGATAAGGATAAAGCCAAGGCCAAGGAAGCGGTGCCGCAGACCAAGAATATCAAGGGCAAAGGCAAGGACGAGAAGGGCACGCCGGATGAAGAGGCGCCGCCTGCGCCGGTCGAATTTGCCTCGAAGAGCGATTATCAATTGAGCCAGGCCCTCGGCCTGCTCAAGGCCTGGCAAATCATCAAGCAGCGGTGAACGACCAGCAACTCCTTCGCTACAGCCGCCACATCCTGTTGCCGCAGATCGATGTCGATGGGCAGGGGCGACTGCTGGCGGCGCGTGTATTGGTGGTTGGTGCCGGCGGGTTGGGTTCTCCGGCGGCCATGTATCTTGCATCGGCAGGCGTCGGAACGCTGGTGCTGGCCGATGGTGATACGGTCGACCTGACCAACCTGCAGCGCCAGATTCTCCATCGTAACAAAGCGGTGGGGCGCTCCAAAGCCGAATCGGGGCAGGTCACCCTGCTCGATCTGAATCCGGAATGCCATGTCGTTCCTCTGGTAGAACGATTGCAAGGCGAACGTCTGGCGCAGGAAGTCGCTGCCGCCGATATCGTACTCGACTGTTCCGATAATTTCGCTACTCGCCACGCCGTGAACCGCGCTTGCGTGAGTTTGAGAAAGCCGCTGGTATCCGGCGCGGCGATCCGTTTCGATGGACAGGTCTCGGTTTTCGATACCCGTCAACCGAACGCGCCTTGCTACAACTGTCTTTTCCCCGAAGGGCAGGGCGTCGAGGAAATGCGCTGCGCGATCATGGGCGTCTTCGCGCCGCTGACGGGCATCATCGGCTGTATGCAAGCCGCGGAGGCGTTGAAATTGTTGATCGGCTGCGGCGAGTCATTGGCCGGCCGCCTGCTGTTGCTCGATGGCATGGCGATGGAATGGCGATCGATCAAGGTGCCGCGCGATCCGGGTTGCGCGGTGTGCCGGGATAGATAGCAAGGTAATGCCGGGACTCGCTCCGATGGTCTCGCAAACTCGCTTCGCGCAATAAGCGAAGTCCGGGCTACCCCAGCCTGATCACGCCCTTGAATTAGAGGTTATCAGGAGTGCTTTACAGAAACCTTCAGTTCAATAACCGCAGCAAATCAGACAAGCTGCCAAGGATTGCATCGGGAGATGCATCAAGTTGATCGACTGGGGCCGCAGTACGATTGATCCAGAAAGCACGGAAACCGAAATTCTTTGCTCCGCAGGCATCCCAGCAATTCGATGAGACGAATCCGATGCTCTCTCGTGCCACACCCAGTTTGGTCACCGCAAGCCGATAAACCCGCGGATCCGGCTTGTAGATTCTCAACTCATCGACACTGATGACCCCGTCCAAGACTTGTTCCAATCCGTTGTGTCTGACAACCGCATCGAGCATCCCGGGCGTTCCATTGGACAGAATTGCCAGCTTCTTGCCCTTGAGGCGGGGCAGCGCCGACTTGATCTCGGGGAATGTGGTCAGGCGGCGATACTCATCCATCAAGATGGAAACATGAGAATCGTCGCAATCGAGTCTGAGCTGTTTGCAGGCATAGCGCAGTCCGTCCCCGGTCACGCGCTCAAAATCTTCATAACGTTGCATCAGACTGCGCTGCCAGGTGTATTCCAGCTGCTTGGTGCGCCACAACTGGCTTACCGCGGCTCCCTTGCCGGGCCAGAGCTGTTCGCAACGAGTGATCACAGAATGCACGTCGAACAATGTGCCGTAAGCGTCGAAGACCAAGGCTTCAATGGGCATGATCAAATTACCGGATAAATGCTGACTGAAACTATTGTGCCAGTCCGGGAAGAATTATCAAATCGAGGTGGTGATCTGCACCAGCCAATCCGGTGCATATTGCAACACCAGGGTTTCAAAAGCCTTGTCCGCTCCCGTCAGAATCAATCCACCCAGTAATAACATGACCCCGCCCAGCACTTGTTTCCCGGCCTTCCCTGCGGCCAGCAACCTCCCTCTGATGCTCAGCATGGCTTGACGTGAAACCAGCCCAAGTGCCACAAGGGGGATCCCCGCACCAAGACCGAACAGCGCCATCAAGGTCGTGACCTGGACCAGATTTTGTCCCTGACTGGCCAGGGTAATCGCCGCACCCAGGGTCGGTCCGGCACAGGGAGTCCAGACAATCCCGAGCAGCAGCCCGAGAATGAACTGTCCTGACAGGCCGTTGAGGGTTACCTTGGCAAGAATATTCTGTCCGGCTCCGGACAAACCGGAAGTGGCTCCGGCGAATCGTTCCTGAAGCTGGGCGGATATGAGGATCAGTCCAAAGGCCAGCAGCAGGATCGCCGCGACGGTCCGCAGCAGTGCATTATCCAGTCCAATCGCAGCGCCGACGCTGGCGATAAACACGCCGACGACCGTGAATGAAATCGTCAGACCCGCCGCCAGCGCATATGGACCGAGACGATGGGCTGCCACTGCGGTACCCAACAGGATGGGGATGATCGGCAATACACAGGGCGACAGGGTGGATAAGCCACCCGCCGCCAGCGAAAGACCGTAAGTGGCTAGTCCGAATGACATGGAAGGCTCAGATCGCCTTTTTCAGCAGATCGGCAATGCTGTCCTTTTTGGTGTCGCCTGTGGATCGCCCCACTTCCTTGCCACCCTTGAACACAATCAAGGTGCTTTGCATCGTGACCTTGAAATTCTTGACGACATCCTTTTGCTTGTCGAAATCGACACGCAGTGCGTTCAGGGATTTGTACTCCGGCATACCGAGCAGTTCGGAGAGGATCGGCGCTTATGCTTTGCAGGTCGGGCACCAATCCGCATGGATCATCACCAGCGTGGGTTTGCCCTCTTTCTGCAAGGCATCGAAGGCGAGCTGATCGAAAGTGGATGGTGCGGCGAAGGCAGTGCCGGCGATGAAAGCGACAAGCAGCAGAAAGGAACGGGTGAGCTTTTGCATGGTGGATCTCCTTGGTGTGGGGTTGTGTGCTACACCCTTTAGTCGGAGACCTGCCGGATTCCTTACAGCTTATTCATGCGGATCTTTGAAGGCGGATACAAAACGGCGGCTGGCATGACGCAGAAATGCCATTTGTTCATTGAAATTGCGGCAGCCGCTGCACATCATCAGATGGAGTCGCAGGCTGATTCTCTCCATCAGACTGAGCTTGCGGTCTTGAGACTGCGACATCAGTTTGGTGGCGTCTTTGCAGCTCAACATGTCATTTCTTTCCTTGGAACCATTGACCTTCCAGGCACAGGCGCAAAGCCATGCGGGCGCGATGCAACACAACCCAGCAATTGGACGCGGTCATGGATAATTCCTTACAGATTTCTTCGGTCTCGAATTCCAGGAATTCCCTCATCATGAACACCCGCGAGGTATTGGGTGGCAGGCGATCCAGGCAAATCTGAAAGACTTCCCAGAATTGCTTGTTCTCTACTGTCTCATGGGGATCGCCCCAGTTCGACGGGCGTTCAGCCGGCTGCCAATGCTGGCGTTCGTTGAACAGCGCATCGAAGGCGTCTTCGGCGATTTCCGCATCAAAACTGCCTGTGTTGGGTTCGCGTGTGCGCTTGCGGATTAGATCGACGATCTTGTGCTTGAGGATGGCGAATACCCAGGTCTTGACCTGGGACTGACCAGCGAATTTGTCAGCGGCCTCGATGGCTGCCAGCATGGTCTCCTGGACGGCATCTTCGGCAGTGGCATCGTCTCGCAGCTGCAGACGAGCAAACCGCAACAGGTCGTTGCGGAGGCTGGCCAGGGTCTCCGGAAGTGTTGCCGTGGTCAAGGAATCAGACCGTCCTATGATTGGCTCCGAGAACCCGTGAAGACTCGGAGACCAGGGCGTCGATCAAGGCGGCATCGACTTCCGGCTGGAGTTCGTCGGCCGTGCCGCGCTCGCCGTTGTGGATCAGGCGAATGGCACCCTCCTGGCGCTCGAGAGTGGCTTTGGCGCCGCAATGCCGGCAGAACACATAATCCCCGGTCTCTTGGTCGCGGCGCATGACCACGATCGGTCCGCACATCGGGCAATCCAGGAGCGGTATGCCGACATCGGTATGACCGACCACATGATCCAGGGCGTTGGCGCGTCCGAGCAGGATAAAGCGTTCGCCCAGGGTTCGGTCGAATTGCCGTCCCAGGTTGTCTTCGATGATGACCAACGCCTTGGCAATCGGCATGCCTTTCCGGTACGGTCGTGAGCTGGTCATGGCGTCGAACGCATCGGTGATGCCGACAATACGGGCATCGATGGCGATGGCCTCGCCGGACAGTTGTCTCGGATAACCCCGGCCGTCGGGTGTCTCGTGGTGTGAAAGCACAGCGGCACGCGCGAGTTCCGCCAGCGGATGACCTGCAAGCAGGTTGTTGCCGACTTCGGGATGGGTCTTGATGACGGCGTACTCTTCGTCGGTCAGCCGGTCGGGTTTGTTGAGTATCGCGTCGGGTACGCCGATCTTGCCGAGGTCGTGAAGAAAGCCACCCAAAGTAATACGTGCCACATCGCGCGTCGGTAAACCGGCATCTTCGGCGAGCAGGCGCGAGAACTGGGAAACACGCCAGAGATGTCCGCCCGTGTATGGATCGCGCGCCTCCACGAATGAGGCCATGATGTAGAGGGTTTTGAGCAATTGTTCCAGGTGGTTCATGATGGATCGCTCGTCTCAGGCTTCGCCGCGTGCAGGATAATCGTTCTTGATGATGAAATCGAGGGCGCCGAGCATGTCTTTGAAGTGCGGACGGGCAAATGGCATGGTATTTACGGCCGAGGCATACAAGCTTCCGTCCGGCCGGACCAGAAAGACACCGGGTTCGGCGAATAACGCCGGTTCTTCGATGCCCAATGAGGTCTTGCCGCGACTCGATGAGATGTACAACCCCCAGGCACGTGCGGAATCTATGCTGAGACCATAGCCTAAGGGGAGATCACCGAGCTGCCATTGTTCCTGGACTTGCCGGGCGCGTTCCTCGGTGTCGGTACTCAAGGCGATTATGGATACGTCGCGAGCGGCGAATTCGGATTGGAGCGCGGCAAGTTCCTTGAGGTAGCCCTTGCAGATGGGGCAATGGAGGCCCCGATAGACGACAATCAGGGTGAAGTTCTGCGGGTGTTGGTCAGACAAGCGCCAGAAACCACCTTGCACGCTTGGAACTTCGAGATTGGGTGTCGTTTTTCTGGGTATGAGTCGATTCATGGTGCTTCCTATGCGGGTGTTGGGATATCCCTTAGTCGGAGGAAGGGGCTATTCCTTACATTATTTTTCTGCGATTTTCTTGGTAACTGGCCAGAAGGATTGAAACATCCTGCGGAGCGAAGGCCGGGTAGCGGGTGTCAATGGGGGCGTGTTCCCGCAGCAACGCTATCAGAACAGCTTGCGATGTCTCACCCGCCCCGGCGCATGGGTCATCAGTGCCGAGGCAATCAGCAGAATCCAGAACAGGACCGCATCGATGCCGGTCCACCAGCCTGCCAGCACCAGCAGGACCAGCTTGAGAAAAACCAGCTGGCCGTTGAGCTGGCGGAAGTAGGCCGGTTCGGCCCAGCGGTCGAGGGCTGCGATGCCGATGCCGCTGGCGATCAGCAGTGCGACGTACCAGGCCGCGGCCGGACCTGTTGCAGCGCCCAGCACCGTGGCGCCAAGGCCAACTACGCCGACCAGATGCAGCGCGCGCAGCAGATTGATGATCGGGCCTCTTCCGGCAAAGTCGCGACGCGTGTTGTTATCTTTCATTACAGGCGTGCCAGCAGGCGCAGGTCTTTGCCGATGCGGCGCAGATCGAGAATCTGCAAATCGCGTCGTCCGGCAAGGTCGGTGAGTTCCTGGAGATGAAACATGCCTCGTGCGGCCTCGCCCAGCAAGGTTGGCGCAAGATACAGCAGTAGCTCATCGACCAGGTCCGCGCGCAACAGCGAACCGTTGAGCTTGAAGCCGGCTTCGCTGTGGATCTCGTTGATGCCGCGCAGCGCCAGCGCTGCCATCAGCGCAGCCAGATCGACCTTGCCCTGATCGTTGGGTAATAGCATCACCTCGCAGCCGGCGCTGCGCAACGCATCCATCTTGGCGTCGTCGGGTATGGCCGCAACCACCAGCGCTTTACCGCCATCCAGCACTTTTGCCGTCAGCGGAATCTCCAGGCGGCTGTCCACCACCACGCGCAACGGTTGCCGGGAGGTTTCGATGTCACGCACCGTCAGGCGCGGATCGTCGTCTTTGACCGTGCCAATGCCGGTCAGGATGGCGCATGCCCGGGCGCGCCAGTGTTGACCGTCCTTGCGTGCGGCCGGTCCGGTGATCCATTGACTGCGGCCATTGTTCAGAGCCGTCTTGCCATCCAGGCTGGCGGCGAGTTTGAGGCGCAGCCAGGGGCGGCCGCGGGTCATGCGCGAGACGAAGCCCTGATTCAGTTCCAAAGCCTCGTTGGCGAGCAATCCGCAAGCGGTCGCGATACCGGCCTCGCGCAGGCGTGCCAGACCCTGCCCGGCGACTTGCGGGTTGGGATCCTGCATGGCGACCACGGCACGCGCGATGCCGGCATCGATCAAGGCATCGCAGCATGGTGGCGTGCGGCCCTGATGGCTGCACGGTTCCAGCGTGACATAGGCGGTCGCGCCGCGCGCGCCGCCCGCATTTTTTTCCGCATCGAGCAGCGCCTGGATTTCCGCATGGTTCTGGCCGGCCGGCTGGGTGTGGCCTTCGCCGATTTTCTTGCCGTCACGCACCAGCACGCAGCCTACGCGCGGATTCGGCGTGGTGTTGAAAAGACTCAGGCGCGCCTGCTGCAACGCTAGCGCCATGAAGCGATGATCAGCGGCGGAAAATGTCGGCGATTCGTCGCGCAGCATGGAAGCTCGGCGCTTCAGGACTTGGTGCTAGCGCGCGGTGCGCGCGGGACGCGTGGTTTCTTGACTTCCCGGATGGCGTCGGAAAATTCATCGACATCCGCGAAGTTCCGATAGACCGAAGCGAAGCGGATGTAGGCGATCTTGTCGAGCTTCTTGAGTTCGCGCATCACCAGTTCGCCGATCTTGTCGCTCGGCACTTCGCGTTCGCCCAGCGTGACCAGCTTTTCCTCGATGCGGTCGATAGCGACATCGATGCTTTCCGTGGTCACCGGCCGCTTGCGCAATGCCAGCATCATGCTGGCGAGGACTTTCTCGCGGTCGTATTCGGCACGGCTGCCGTTCTTCTTGACGAGGTGCGGCAACTGCAATTCGACGCGCTCGTAAGTGGTGAAGCGCTTGTCGCAGACCAGGCAGCGCCTGCGCCGCCGCACCGTGTCGGCTTCCTCGTTTTCGCGAGTATCGACAACCTGCGTGTTCGGCTCAGCGCAGTATGGGCATTTCATGATTCACTCCGGACGAGTGAATCATGAAATGCCTGTTGGGCTGTGAAGCCCCAAAGGCGGAAGTATTGGCCCCCCACCCCCCAGTCCCCGCCCCAAGGCGGGGGAGTCAACCTGCATGCTGGACTTCGTGGGCAGGTGCGAACCATGTTTTTGTCAGGCGTATACCGGGAAGCGTTTGCACAATTCGCTGACCTTGTTGCGGACGCTGGCGATCACGCTGTCATCCCCAGGCGCGTCGAGCACGTCGGCGATCAGGTGGGCGATCTGCTCGGCTTCGATTTCGGTAAATCCCCGCGTGGTCATCGCCGGTGTGCCGATGCGGATGCCGGAGGTGACCATGGGCTTTTGCGGATCGTTGGGGATGGCATTCTTGTTGACCGTGATATGTGCCTTGCCCAGTATCGCTTCGGCTTCCTTGCCGGTGATGTTCTTGGCGCGCAGGTCGACCAGGAATACATGCGATTCGGTGCGACCGGAAACGATGCGCAGGCCGCGCGTGGCCAGCACCTTCACCATCACCTGGGCGTTTTCGATGACCTGCTCCTGGTAGTTGCGGAACTCGGGTTCCAGCGCTTCCTTGAATGCCACCGCCTTGGCGGCGATGACATGCATCAGCGGACCGCCCTGCAGACCCGGGAAAATTGCCGAGTTGATGGCTTTTTCGTGCTCAGCCTTCATGAGGATCAGGCCGCCGCGCGGACCGCGCAGGGTCTTGTGGGTGGTCGAGGTGACCACGTCGGCGTGCGGCACGGGATTCGGATAAAAACCGACGGCGACCAGACCGGCATAGTGCGCCATGTCGACCATGAAAATTGCGCCGACTTTTTTGGCGACCGCAGCGAAACGCGCGAAGTCGATGCGCAGGCTGTAGGCCGAGGCGCCGGCGATGATGAGCTTGGGCTTGTGCTCCAACGCCAGCTTTTCCATCTTGTCGTAATCGATTTCCTCGCGCTCGTTGAGGCCATAGGGCACGATGTTGAACCACTTGCCGCTCATGTTGAGCGCCATGCCATGGGTGAGG
>Ga0172368_10008925_pt1 | contig 10121 bp, 1 predicted proteins | sample Lak11m_FD_114540 | JGI IMG/M metagenome (GOLD analysis project Ga0172368, IMG submission 114540) | Freshwater microbial communities from Kabuno Bay, South-Kivu, Congo - kab_022012_11m | ecosystem: Environmental > Aquatic > Freshwater > Lake | place: Democratic Republic of the Congo: South-Kivu...
AGCAGCTTCTCTGGATTCTTTAGGTAACTTAGAAATTCTGTTTAATTTATTAAACATTATTGATATAGGACTATTTACTGTATTATTATACACTAAATCACCTTCTGAATTAAAGTGAGCATTTTCTACATAGTCCACAGAATCTTGAATAGCAGCAGATATAAATTCATTTAATCTTCCTGTAAAATCAGCATCTTTCGTAGTACTAAATATTACAGGTTGAGTGCCTTTGATAATATCGTCAAATAAGATATATAAGAAAGCTACTTGACCTCTAGTTACACTATTAAGAACACTTATATCAACATAAATACCTACATCATTTGCAAATGCAAGCTTATTTAATCCTTTAAAATCATTGTCAAATTTACCTCTACTATTTAAATACTTCTTCTTGAAATATTCAGGATTATAGTAATATACATTACCACGCTTGACAACTTTATTCTTACCCGCTCCTTCTATAGATTTACTAAACTTAGCTTTCCAATTAGTTTTAACTCTGTTATGTAAAGTTTCAACATTAGAGTCTATTACTTTAAATTGACCATTAGCTCCCATCAAAGCCATGACATATTTATTCATATTCTTTGAGAAGGTTTGATTAAACTTAGCTAATGTTTCTACATCTTTAGCATTAAAATCTAATGGATTTTCTAAGAATGTACGTATTCTAAGAATATCTGTTACTAATTTCTTAATCTCAGGAACTTTAGTGTATAATCCTTCTAAGATAGGAAGTTTTTCTTCCAAAGTAGTAGTATTAGCTAAGTGGTTACTTAGTATACTAAATAATTTACCAAAGTCTGTTAATTGTGCACCTCCTATGTTATTAAACACTACATTACCATTAACATCTTTTTTAGCTAATCCACCAATTAAAGCTTTCATCATCTTAGTAGAGCTTGCTTTAGCAGATACTTTAAGAGAGGAATAGTTGTATGCAGCTCCTGATTCAGACCTATTAGCTGTATTGTCATCCTTAGAAGTATCTTCAATCTCTTCTTCAATACCAAACTTTTTCAAGAATCTTGTATGATAAGGTATTATTTCAGATTCCCAATTATCTATTACGTATTGTAACCCTTCAAGATATCTTGCTTTAGTTGTAGCATCAAGCTTATCGTTAGCTTTATGATAATCAAGATAAGATTGAATTTCTTGTTTAGAAGCATTGTAGATTTTTTTAACTATATTAGCATCTACACCATCTTTACCAAATATCTCATATAACCCATTAGGCACTACCTCATTAGAATATAAATTTCTAAAGAAGATAGTACTTACTGTATTCATTACATCCACTTCAAATTGTTTATCTCCCTTAAGAGTTTGTTTAATTTTAGCACTATTCTTTGATATATTAAATCCTCTGGTCAAATTAGGGCTAGCATTTTTATAGTATCCAGAATTAATTCTACCAAATACTTCGTTAACTAAATCTTTATTAGCTCCAGTAATCCAATTAATAATTCTTTGCAAAAATCCAAATAAACCCTTTAATTTAGGCTGTCTACGTTTATTAAGACTTTCTCCATTAGTTAATACATAATCTGCAAATTCTTCTGCAAGAACTTCTTCTATAATAGAGTTTTCATCTAATCCAGGATATATGGCTCTAACTTCAGCAATTCTTTTAGCAAATCTTTCATCAGTCTTAACTTGTTCAACCAACCTGTTAAATTCTTCTGGAGACATAAACATACTTACTACAGCATGAAATACTTCGTGAAATCCAGTACCCTCTGTAGCATCTGCATATAAGGTAATAAGATTATCTGTAAATTCTCCCCATCTACCTTCAACCACAACATTCTCTAATCTAATAAAGTCTGTAGCAAACTGGTCTCCAAATTTTTCATCTACCCACGCCATAAAAGCTTCCTTATTTTCTAAGGATAATCTACCATTTTTACCCCTAATTATTCTAAGTTTACTTGAAGGATCAGAAGGCTTAGGAGCTATAGGTGAATTGGCTGCACTACCTTTAGATACAGCTTTATTAAAATCAGGTTCATCTATAAAGTCAGATACTTCTGGAGAATTATCAACATCTGGAAAATCAGGTTCTCCAGGGATAAGCTCGTCATTAGTAGTTTTATTTTTATTCATAAATGAATTTAGATTACCCCCTTTTCCTGAACTTACAGTCTTGCTTAATAAAGCATCTATATCAACATCTGGAAAATCAGGTTCATCATTATATTTATTAGTTTTAGGCCTCGGAGGAACCTTAATATCACTATCTAATACTTCAAATACAACCTTCTTACCTATAGTTGTATTAGCATCTTCCCCATATTCTAAAGATTCTGTAGTAGTATTGTCTAATACATAATCGTTGTACGATGGGTAGTTCTTTAAAATTAGTTCACCATTTTCATAAACCAAAGTTTCAAAAGTGCCTGCATTATTTAATTTATGTTTAGATTTAACAACATTCATATTACGTTTAGGAAGAAACTCCCTTAAAGCAGTCTCAACTTCAGGATTAAGAGTTTTAGTCTTAACATCAGTTTGGTCTAATAGGGGTAACACCTTACCCTCTTTTTCTCCACCAATAACTACTAATCCACCAGGTATACTAGCATGGTCTAAGAAATAGAATTGGGTTTTAGGATTAGAATTGATTTGATAAGCTTTATTTAACCCCTCTTTAATAGAATAATATTCTTTAAGTAAAGATTTTCTTTCAGCCTCAGCTAACCCTTTAGACTCAACTTCTGGATTTTCTAAGAATTTAAGTATAGATAAATTTAAAGAATTAATTTTATCTACAAGATTATGAAGTTTCTCTCTACCCTCTTTAGTAATATTATTTCTATCCTGGAAGTAAATAATATTATCTATACCATCCTTAAATAAATTTTTACCTATGTAGTTACCAGCACCTTCCATACTAATTCTACCATCTTCTTGTACAGTAAAGTTAGATACAAAGGTTTTAAGTAACTGGATAACAGTCTCTTGTTGAGTGTCATTTAGTTTATTGGTCTGAAGCTGAAATATATTCCCTGTTGTAGTATCTTCTATATATACATAACCTAAATTTAATTTAACCTCTGCCCCAGAAGATAACTCAGCAACCTTATTATTACCTATATGAAGTTTGTAAGTACCTTTACCAATAACTTCATGCAGAGATTCTCTTGTAGGCATAGAGCTTTTATCAGCCCTTTGTAAATTCATACCTTGAGTTACTTTAAGAATGGTATGAGTTTTAGGTACATAACCTTCGGTAAGTACTTCTTTACTTGCTTTATCATACCAAGCTTTATATCTGGCTACTTCAGTTTCTACCTTAGCTTTATCATTAGGTATAGATATTTCTCCATTATCTTTAGAAGATTTAGAATCTTTTACTGCATACTTGCCGGATTCTACTAAAGACTCTACTGCACTAAACCTATCAGGTAGTGGAGCTTCCTGAAATATACCTTTAGAATATACTTCCTCTATTGAAATAAAATTACCATCTACATCAACAGGCTGTACTTTACCATCAGTACCCTTTTTACCTACAACAATCTTAATTGATTTAGTAGCATCATCTGTTGAAGTATCTCCGATAGCTTGACCAGATACTATAATTACAGCATGATTACCATCTTTTAAATTGTTATTGTTTAGATAAGTTACGATTCTTTTAACTTTATCAGGCTGATTATCAATACCTTTATCTGAACCTACTACAGGGTCTATTTGAGGAAATGTTCCTGCAAATAAAGCATTAGGTATTAATTCAAATTTAGCATCAGGGTCAAATGGAACATTGCTTACGGGTTCAGTAACTATATTTACTCCACCATAAGTGATGGATTCTTTAAAAGAAACTCTTCTATCAAAACTTGTAACCTCTTCTGTTTTTCCTATAGTTGTATTACCATTAACTGTAGTTATAAGATTTTTCCACTCCTTCCTTTTAATACCAATTTTGTTACCCCTATTATCCAAAGCAGTATATTTACTATCATGGATTTCAACATTAGAAAGAGAAGAAATATCATCATAGAGATTGAATATTTTCACAGGTCTATATGTATTTTTTTCTCCTTTTTCTTTTATAGCTCCATTATAACTATTTTTTATTGTTGCTATACCAGTTGAATCATCTCTATCTATAAACCTAAATAGTTTATATCCATTCTTGGTCTTAATGTAATCAACACCCTCTTTAGCTGTTTTAAGAAATTCTTGGAAGTTATCAATTTCTGATTCTTTTCCCCACAAGGTTGTTAAAAACTTTCCGTCTTTCTCATAAACCATATTATAACTATACCTCCAATGTGAAAATTTCACATTATCTCCGAGATAATCTACTTCTTTTACGTAATAAAATTTGTTATTTCTTATGGTATATCTCTTATTATTTTTAGAAAGTTTTATTTCATGGTTACTTACCATTCTTTGAAGTTCTTCTGGGGTAGTTATTTCAATAGGCTTACCCCAAGTAACTTTACCTCTTTTATTCTTCCTATCTCTTGCTACAAGTATAACTCTCTTTGGTGGGTTTTTGGGAAGAGATAGCCAAACCTTGATTCCTTCAATTAAAATGAAAGGTTTTGTTGGTTTTATTTTATTACTTGAATCGTTAAGTTCTTTCAAATAATTAAATAGATCACCAAATAGAGACGGAACATAATTATCTACTCCGTCATCTTTATGTTGCTCATTATAAGATTTAATGTAGTCTTGTAGTTTTGCTCTACCTTCTACAGTGTCTTTAATGTAAACCGTTTTAAAAGTTGGTTCACCCTTTTCATCCAAACCGTTATAATAATTAAGCTCCAACAACACTTTATTAGGGTTGTTTATTGTATTCTCTGTGGCATTATCATATGGAGCATCGTCTTCTAACTCCTCAGCTTCGAGATTAGCTTTAATTTGTTCAACCTCACTTAATTCTACAGTCTCTTCTTGCTTGTTAATTAAAGCATCAAGCTCCGGAATATGCTGAGATTTAACTAAATACTTTTCGCCTGTTAATTGGTCAGTTCTTACAGTTCCTTCAAACGGCACTGTAATATTAGTAGTGCTGTCTGTTAAATTCCCTGACTCAAAATATTTATCGCTGTAAGTTTTAGTTCCAAGAACAGAGTCATCTCCCTCATTATAAATTCTATAATACTTTCCATCAGGAGCTTTCAAATACTTCTCAGTAACTTCTACTTCTACATTAGTAGCCTTATCGGTTCTTGTAGTAGTGAAGGTAACTAAACTTCCACTGACTACAAGTTTATCTTCAATTACAGATATACCGGAGTTATTAACATCTAATAAGGTAGCTTCACCCTGTTCTACAAGTTTCTGTAATTCAGCATTAAGAGTTTCTTGTAAAGCATCAAATTCAGCAGATGGGGTATAATTTTTTACAAACTCCCTATCTACTTTAATATCAGTTTTAACTGAGAAGCTTCCGATTGAGTTCTTTCCAAGTACCTCGACTTTATCACCTACCTTTTTAATTCTAAACTCTTCACCAGTTTCATTATGTTTAACATGAAATCCTTTACGTAATTTTTCAGCACCAGAAAGAACCCTCTTAATCATAGCATCAGCATTTCTATCAGCTATCTCACCCTCAACTTCCTTACGCATTTTCTCAAATGCTTTAGGGTCTTTCTGGAGTTTTTCCACACTGTCTATATAACTCTTTAAGTACCTTGTTCTAAGAGAATTAAGCTTAAATAAGTCTTTCATATAGGTATTTAATTTCTCAGCCCTATCCGGTGTGATTGGATTTTCTCCAGCTCTATTATATGATTTACTTGCAAGTTCTTCAAACTCATCAATTTTATCTGATAAAGTTAATACCTCGTTCTTGTATTCATCAAATGTCATGTCTTGATAAATCTCAGGAGAAGATTCTACAAGTTTAGTTCTTGCCTCATACTCCTCTTTAAGAAGGGTGTCTAATTCCTTTTGAAGATTGGCAGCCTTTTCTTTATATTCAGAAACTTTATTACGCCACACACCAACATCAGACTGCTTGCTTCTTGCTGCCCTTCTTGATCTTGCAGCAGTAGGCATATCTCCTTTAGATTGAGCTTCAGTAATTTTGCTCTCTAAGGATTCTACAAGGTTATTAAGCCTTGTGATTTGAGATTTAGCGGCACGGGATTTATTATTAAAAGTATTCATCCAACCCTCTTTAGTAGAAAGTGAGGATGCTTTTCTTGCTATATCTGTAATAGTTCTACCATCAAGTAAATTATTAATAGACCTTATAGCTTCGTGGATATTTTGTTCCCTCGAATCTATACTCTTTAAACCTATTAATTGAGATGTGAGAATTGATTTAGCATCGTCTGATAATACTCCACCAAACTTTACGTCAATAGCTTCCCTAACATCTTTTATATTTTTAACTTTATCTCTAAGCTTCTTAGACCTTTCCCTATTGTATTTAGCAATATCTTCGTCAGTCCAGTTTTCAAAGTAATCCTTAACTTCCTCGGATTCAGATACCTTACCATCAGAATCTTTAGTTTTGTTCATTGCCATAAATTCTCTGATTTCAGTAGGAGTTGCTTTCTCCATACCGTCAATCCAATCATAGAGCTGATCTAATTGTCCGGCAGTATAAAAGGTATTAACCATATTTGCAAACTGAGTATCATCCTCAGTTTTCCATTCAAATATATCATCTGAATTTAATGCCTTTTGCTTCTTATCATTAGAAGCCATATCATTATTAAGTGAGAAATATTTTGATTGAAATTGCGGAGTTTTAATAAACTTATTTAGTTTCTCAACTACAGCAGCAGTCCTCTTATCTTTAGACATTTGCTCAGATAAATCTGACCAGATGCCCCCTGCAACAGTAATTTTTTTATTCTGTATAGCCGGCATTCCAATACCTCCACTAAATGCTCCAATTACAAATTCTTCCCAAGCATCTATATTACCATAAGTGTTTCCAAAACCTTCCCAAATAGAGTTAATAAATTCATCTGCTCCACCCTCAGCACCGTCTAACATTCTATGATAATGGTCTTTAGAACTTTCTGAAGCAACTCTTTGCAGCATTTCTTCATTACCTTCAACCATTGCGTTTTTTAATCCAACACCTAATGCTCCAGCCTTTCTTCCTATTTTACCTAAAGTAGTTTTTGGTAATGCCTGAGTAAATTCTTTTGTTGTAACATCTTTAGCAATCTTACCGATAGCTTTCTTCTGTAATTCATATCCTCCAGCAAAGGCATGTCTAAACTGTGCAAAATTACTTGCAGATAATATGGCAGTATTTAACGCAAATACATGATTGCCTACGGATAGTGCTTTTTTATTAATATCATCTAATTCAGCTTGATATTGTTCATCCGATATTTTACCAGATTGATAATCAGCATCTAATTGACCTTTAGCCTCTTCTGTAAATTCCCTAATAGCGTGACCAGCTTCAATTCTTGCTTCACCAACTGAACCTCCAATAGAGCCAATTACCTGATTTGTTAAATTAAGGTTTTTTAGCTTCTTTGAATCTTGTATAATCCCTTTAACCAAATCATCACTAATACCTCTACCACCGGCAGAAAGTTCAGTTAGTAAGGCTCTTTCGGCAGTTTCATCCAAACTTCCGGATAACAACTTAGTCATTAATCCTTTACCAATCTTATTCCCTAAACTTGCCTGTAATACCCGTGAACCTGTAAGTGTAGCACTTATTCCGGCTGTTAAAGCACCTGCTGCATATGCACCAATTGCAAATCCAAAATTCTTTAATACTTTATCTGCCCAAAAGTTAGCTGTATCTAAATTCTGATACCAAGGAGTATCAGTTTCTTCTTTAGTATAATAATTAGGAAGCACCTTTTCAGACCATTCTTGTACATCAAGCATTCCTTGACTAAATGGATTATTTACAAAATCTGATAAACCGCCTTCTTTAGCAGCCATATTTTGTAGCCCAATAACAGTTCCTACGGTACCATCTAAAAAAGTGGTAAGTGCAGTAATACCCATCTTTGCTGAGGCATTACTCCACTTATCTAATGTACTTTGTTTTCGAGATATTGCCTCCTGAGTATTAGATAAATCAGAAACAGTTAATTCATCTAAGTATTTGGATTCTTCTCTTGGTAAAAATTCTCCTACAAATTTTTCAGGAGAATCTCCTTTGACAAACATTCCCGCCATCTCCCTATTAGCTTTAAACAGAGTACTTCTGTCATACAATGGCTGTTGTGTAGACGGTTCAATCATATCTTGTCCTAATATTGAATTTTCAAAATCTACCATATTACTTAGATTGTTTTAAATAAGTTTCTTCAAACTGTGTTACCGCCTCATCTACAAATACATCTGGATTTGTATATCCAACTATATCCTTAGAGTCTTTTTTAAGTGGTTTTTTATTTGGGTAACTCAAATAGGATTCAATATATACTCCTCCTACTCTTTTTACCTTAACATACGCAACAGTTGGTTTTCCGTCTGGTAATACTACTGTTCTTGGTATTAGTGTTGTAGCCTCTTCTCCATCTTTTAGTTTAACAACTTTTGACGCAAATGATGTAAATTCATTAGTCACCGCATCAAGTTTTGCAAGTGATACAGCTACTTTAGTTTTGTCAGTATTAGACGAAAGCTCTATTCTATTTTCTGAAGGATTAAAATGTATTGAGGCATCATTAAAACTTTCTTTGAACTTCTCAAAATCGGATATTTTGGTATCTTTACCCGTAGTTAAGTCTAATACACTATTTCCATTTGAAACCCAAGATAATACATCAGGCATTACATTAGGAACTTCTGTAGGAGAATATGTATATAAGTTTTGTTGCATACCAGCCATTGACTGAGTTTCAGAAGCAAGATTTTCTAAGAAGAATGCGTTTGCTGAATTAACTATTTCTTCCTGAGAAGACTTATCAGTTACACCAAATGCTCTTTGAATCTCTTTATTTGCTGAAAAAACTTTTGAGGATTGGTTATATAGTTTCTTATTGTCTCGAATTAGTGATGGCAATTCCGCATTAATTTCCGAGTTAAATTCTTCTGGATTAGTATATAAATTACCACCAACAAACTCTAATGCTTTATCAACAGCTCCAAAAGTATAGTTAAATCCCGGCACGTTTCTTACAGCCCAACCAGTAACTCTGCCCAAAAGGTTATCATCTGTAGTAGATTTCCCAAGTAAAGACCGACTCATATTTGATAATTTTTTAGCTTTTGTTATATACTGCTGGTCAACAGTTAAAGATTGTTGTATTCTTGCATTACGTTGCCTTGTTTCCTCAGTTCTCTGCATTGCCTTTCTCATCTTAAACTCCCAATTGGGATCGGACATATCTTGGAAAGTTTTTTCCATATTATATTTTGGATCAAATGCAGATTTATAGTTTTCTTGTTGTAGATAGTCTAAGGCATTTTCAATACTGCCATAAATAGCAACTAAATCTTTTTGGGTTGTTTCAGGCATTGATTCAAAATTCTGAGTAGCTAATCTAATAGCTTCCGGCCTACCAGGAGACAATAAGTCATTCTTTGCTTGTTCACTTAAACCTTTAACAGTTTCTCTTGTAAGAATACCTGCTTTACCACTGCTTTTTAAACTGCCTTCAATCTTATTTAAAAGATTAGCCCCATAACTTTCATGGAACATTTTTCTAAATTGTTCAGCATTATAATTAATTCCTCTAATAGAAGAGGGGTCAACAGCTTGTCCAGAAGCATCTGCTATTGACATATTAGCTACATCATTACCAATAAAGTCTGTACCCCATTGATTTTTTAATTGATTTTGTAACTGAGCCTCTTTGTCTTTAACTTTAAGTGCTTGAACATATGGCATGACCTCTTGATTGGCTTGCATTACTGCATTAGCTACTTTTGAAGGACTAACAAAATCTGCATCCAATACTCCTGATAATCTATCTTGTACTTTACCTATAGTTAAATCTCTATCTTGTTTACTATACATATTCAAATCACCATATTTTTCAATAGCTGCTGCTTTCATTGCAGTAGCTCTTTCTAAGTCACTTTGAGCCTTATTAAGAATATTAGCATAAAATTCTATATTCTTTGGTGTATACATTTGTACTACAGACTGTTGCTGGGGTTGAATGAATCTAGCCATTATTATTTCCTCCTTTTAGGTGTAAGAGTTTTAG
>Ga0172368_10008928_pt1 | contig 10118 bp, 9 predicted proteins | sample Lak11m_FD_114540 | JGI IMG/M metagenome (GOLD analysis project Ga0172368, IMG submission 114540) | Freshwater microbial communities from Kabuno Bay, South-Kivu, Congo - kab_022012_11m | ecosystem: Environmental > Aquatic > Freshwater > Lake | place: Democratic Republic of the Congo: South-Kivu...
CGCTCTCCTCCTTTCAGTCGTCGGGGCGTATAACAAGGGATATACGGTTCAGCCCTCGGCTCGGGCTTCACCCAAATTTTTCTTCCACTTCGTTCCAGAAAAACTTCGTATATCCCTAACGTTGTCCGACATACATTTTTTATCTTTTTAGGAGGTTTCCCGCTTCGCTTTAAAAATAAGGAAGCAAAAAAAATTTTTCTTTTTTATTTTTAGAGGGGAAATAAGGTGTTTTTTCGCTCCCGTTGGTCGCTCAAAAACGATTTAATTTAAAATTTTTGCAAAAATGGCTTGACAAATAGCCTTATTTTTGTGTAAAGTATTATGTCATGCCAGTGACGTTAAATGCTGGTATGCACCTTGAAAACTAAATTTGCTAAACCTGAATAGAAAGGAGAAAAGGTCATGCTTCAGGTAAATGATGTGTCTTACTCAATAGGAGACCGGCAGATACTGAATTCTGTATCGTTTTCCTTGATGCCAGGCGAAAAGGTCGCCTTAGTTGGTGTCAATGGTGCCGGTAAGTCAACGTTAGTCAAGATCATAGTCGGTGAAATCATGGCCGAGAATGGTTCGGTCAGTAAACCGGACTTGATCGGTTATGTGCCGCAAGAGATTTCTGGCGACATTGCGGTAACTGAGGGTTTAACAGTTGGTGAATTCATGCTTGAGGGCCGCAATTTGAACGAGGTTGCCAGAAACCTGCACAAGGCCTATCGGTTAGTCGGAGACCCTTCTTTGTCCGGCAAGGAGATGGAAGCTGCGTTGAGTCGTTTGTCAAAACTTCAAGACGAATTCTATTTTCTTGGTGGCTATGAGGCGGAATCCGAAATCGAGGCGGTTTTGCAGGTTGTCGGCATACCCATGAGTCTTGACCGAGAGGTTATGACTCTAAGCGGCGGGGAAAAGACACGTCTGGTTTTTGCCAGATCAATCTTTTCCAAAAGTGATTTGCTTATTTTGGATGAACCCACCAATCACATTGACCGGCAGTATTATTCGTGGCTAGGTAAGTATCTGTGCCAAAGCAAAAAAACCGTCCTCGTAGTTAGCCATTATCCGGAATTCATCAATCCCTTTACCACTCGGATATTGGAGATTGAAAAATTCACGGGCAGGGTTAGGGAGTATCACGGAACGTATGAAGATTATTTGGTGCAGAGCAAGGCCAACGAAGAAACGCTGCGACATCAGATCGAGTGGTTGGACAAGGAAGTCACCAGGTTAAGCGAGTCCGCTCGTCGTTTGCAGTATGGCGGACCAAACAAAGCAAAAGCCGCGCAGAACATGTTTGGAAGAGTCGAGCGGTTACTTAAACAAAAAGAAGAAATCGCTAACGAGATTCCAAAACACGAAAGAAAGCTACGGTTTTCTTTCAGGACCAGCCAACGCTCCGGACAGATTGTAGTTCGGTCAAAAGGACTTAGCAAATCCTTTGCGAGAACCTTGTTCAGAGACGTCAGCTTTGAAGTTCAACGTGGTGAAAGAGTTGCCATACTTGGGCCCAACGGTTCCGGCAAAACAACCCTAATCCGCATTTTGATGGGGTTGATTACGCCGGATTCAGGAAGTATAGAGCTGGGACACAATGTGGTACCCGGTTACTATGCCCAGGAACACGAGAACCTTAATAATGAGGCAATCGTGCTTGATGAAGTCAAAGCGGCGGCCGTCAATAGTCAGGATCGTATCAGGGATATTTTGGGACGTTTCCTTTTTCCTCAGTATAAAGTGTTTCAAGAAGTAGGAACACTCAGCTTAGGGGAGAAAAGTCGTCTATCCCTATGTAAACTGATCGTTAGCGGTCACAACTTGCTGATCCTCGATGAACCCACTAACTACCTCGACGCGGGGTCGAGGGATGCAATTGCGGAAGCAGTCTGCGATTACGAAGGCACGGTTGTATTCGTAAGCCACGACAAGGATTTTGTTTCGGCCATCGAACCGACCAAAGCGGTGCTAATGCCGTCAGGCGAGATGCAACTATTTTCCCGGGACTTGCTGGATCTGTAAGGTTCAGCAAGTCCCAAAGGAGTATCACGATGAAAGAAGCTCTAGGAGAAGCTTACCGTCAGTTTCATCTTCGTCACGGCAAGTACGGATTTGCCCATCACTTAACTTCCAAGGGTAGTTTTTATCAAAGAGAAGTTGGTATGGGTAAAAAGGTTCTTGACCTTGGCTGCCGAGATGGAGCTATGACCTCGGTTTTTGCCGAGGGAAACCAAATAGTATGTGTGGATGTCGATCGGGTAGGTTTGAGGCTTTGTGCGGAAAACTTGCAGATCGACACGGTGTGCCACGATATCAATGAACCGTTACCTTTTAATGATGCCAGCTTCGACGTGGTCGTAGCGTCAGACGTTCTCGAACATGTCGTGCTTCATCAGCAATTGGTCGGTGAGTGCAGCCGTGTATTAAATGACAGGGGCATTTTCTTGGGCTCAACCCCAAATGCCTATTATTGGTCTAACCGGATCAAGATGCTGTTTGGAATCGATATTATAGAATATATCGATCCGATGCACGTCCGTCATTTTGCCATGGGTTCATTGTCGCGTCTGTTGTCCGGTGTTTTCAGTAAAGTTGAGGTGACTCCTTACGGTCACCACGCTTTTGCTAAAATGGCACCGAGACTTTTCGCCAGCGATTTCTTATGGAAGGCAAGGAAGAAAGGAGATAAGCCATGAAAATCGTTTTCTGGACAGTTAGTCACTTACCGGATCTTGGTGGTTTTCAATGGAGCACTTTCAGACTTGCCGAAGCTCTTAAGAAGCTCGGGCATGAGGTGCTGTTTTTGACCGCAACCGCTCAAGATTCCAATCATGATGACATAGTCGAGGCCGTTCGGATCACGGCGTCTAACATTCCGGAATGGACAACAAAATCAGGTGGATGGTTGCTGGAAAACGTCAATCGTTTTGATATCATCCACTCTATCGATCTGTTTTACCGGGCAATCGGTGAACAGTTGGATTTTTTGAATCGTTCCGGGTTGCCATCGATCATCAAAATACCGACAATGGGATGTATTCCCCGTTTGATCACCAGTCAGTCTTTGAAGTGTCAACTGGGTAAAATCGATGCAATAATTGCACTCAGTGACGGAATCAAATCGGAGCTGCTGGCAGCAGGCGTTGAATCCGAGAGGATATACCCGATACCTAACGGAGTCCCTTGCGATAAATTTGTTCCATTGCAGAACAAAGGAGTCGTCAAGAGGACCCTGGGGTTTGCCGAAAGCGATGTGTTGATTCTTTATGCCGGTAGACTGGTTGGCCGAAAGAGGGTCGACGTTCTGTTGAAAGCATCACAGAGACTTGTCGGTGAAGCAAAAGTTATTCTGCTGGGATCAGGGTTTGACATGAGAGATTCAACGGAGAAAGAAATGTTGGATCTCGCACGGTCAATTCCCAACGTTTCTATTGTGGGAGTGCAAGAAAATACCCTGGCTTACTATCAGACAAGCGATATTCATATATTGCTTTCCGAAAGGGAAGGTCAGCCAAATTCGATTCTGGAGGGCATGTCTTGCGCCTTACCTACAGTAGCGACGAATATCCATGGGATATCCAATCTTGTCACGGACGGCATAGAAGGCATGCTCGTTGATGTCGGTGACGTTGATGCAACAGTATCGGCACTTAAGAAGCTTGTCCACAATCCGGAATTAAGATCGGTCATGGGTAAAGCGGGTCGAGAAAGGGCTCTTCATCAGTTTGAAATCGGTATTATTGCCGATCAATACGCAGAGCTCTACAGAAATCTCATCAGGAAGCGGAAAGGAGAACGAAAATGAAGATCGCCCTGATAATACCCTACAACCCCCTTGAAGAAGTCGGCGGGCTGGAGATCGGGACAGTGATGCATGCAAAGACGCTGATTCAGCTCGGACACGAAGCGGTGATTTTTGCTCCAGGGGTCACAGGAACGACTGCTGGAATTTCCGTAATCGGTTTTCCTGACTTTCCGAAGTTATGTCTGGCCTTGCTTTCGCACGCATCCGAATTCGATGTTTTCCACTGGATGGAAATTTTTCCGGGCGAAAGAGAAGTCGAGATTCAAGGCATGACATCTGGCCTGCTTCGATCTCTTAACAAAAAAACCATCCTTATGGTTGCCACGTCGGGCAACTTGCGTAATCGGGGAACGGGATACCTGGTCACTCCTTTGTTGCAATCAACAATGGATGCTTATGTGATCTCTAACCCCGACCAACTCGTTGAATTCGCCGAATCCGACATTACGGATCATGTACATATCATCGGATTTGGCGTGGATACCTCGGTGTTCAAGCCGGTTAACGATCAAGAGCAAGCAGGCTTGCGCAAAGAACTTAATCTACCTTTGGAAAAGACACTTTGTCTTTTCGTTGGCAGGTTTGTTGAACGCAAGCGACCCGACTTCCTGCTTAATGCTTGGAGTCATGCAAGTAGCTTGTATGACCAAGCGACTATGGTGGTTGTCGGATCTGGGATGGATCAGCACGATTCAATCGAAGGAAAGATTGTTGCGCTGGCTAAATCGGCCTCTAACGTCGTATTCCGCGGCATCACCAAAAATCCGGAACGATACTATCAGGCGTGCGATTTGCTTTTACTGCCCAGTGATCGCGAAGGACAGCCTAACGTATTAATGGAAATGATGAGCTGCGGTAATCCGGTTATCGGTTCAGCGATTCCGGGGATTACAGAGTTGTTGAAAGATGGAGTTAACGGATTAACCTTCCCGACAAATGACCAAGCCGCTTTTATTCGACAGATAGAACGATTAGTCCAGGATCGTGATGCCAGAAAAAGACTTGGTCAAGAAGCCAGACACCTGATCGCAGGGACTAAGGACGTCCAAATTGTGACTCAGCAGTATCTGGAACTTTACGGCCAGAAAGGATGAATAGCCATGTTAACGAAAATCCGTGTCTCAGTTTCAAGGACATGCGAGATGAGTTGCATTTACTGTCCTCACGGTCCGCAGATCAAGATGGAGAACTATGACGGCGACAACCGGTATTGCATGACAACCGATGAGATCATAGGGATCCTTGAAGTCATGCACGGTTTTGGCCTGAACGACGTCCATCTGACCGGCGGAGAACCGCTTCATCGAGGAGACCTAATAAGCCTTATAAGACTGATAACGTCTCTGGGGATGAGGGTAGAATTAAACACCAATGGGGTCGGCTTAACTTCCAAAAAAGTTGAACGTCTCAAAGGGGCTGGGGTTGAACTGCTGAAAATTTCCCTTGACGCACCGAACCGCGGTTCATTTCTTGCTTTTACAGGACTTGACGCGTTTGAAAGGGTCGTCGAAGGGATAAAAAAAGCAGTGCCAATTATCCCAGTCAGATTGAATTGTGTTGTTATGAGGTCCAATTTCGACACGATCATTCCTTTACTGGAAATGTGCAATGAGATGCACGTTCCGGAAATTCATCTGCTCGATTTGACCTACTATCCGTGCGTCGGCGGTAAGTCATTTTGGGAAAGAGAATTCGTTTATTTGACGAAGGAACTGATGCCGATATTGGAACATCGTTTCGGCAGCGGATTTGAACTGATGCCCATCTACGGTTGCCGTTTTTATCGTATGACCACAATCCCTAACGGAACAGCGGTCATCCTGAAAGAGGCGGAACCAACAATGCGTATCGCTCACTGCCAAACCTGCGAAGAATATTGCCATGAAGGCGTATTCACTTTGCGTCTTTCGGCAGGTGGTTACATGAACTTCTGCCCGTGTGGCAATCAATTCGGAATTGACGCTCTGGATCTTTATCGGCGCGGAATATTAGGCGAGGCAATCGCCAAATATTCCGCCATATTCGATTCAGCGGTCATAACCAATTCATTCGCGACTTTTCTGGATAAGAACGACCTTACTTATCCGAAAGGAGGAGAATTATGAAGGTGTGCTACCTCAACTTTGACGGCGCACCGACAATTGAGGCAGCGACATGCAATAGAATCGGTGGTTTGAACACCATAGTGTTCAACCTGCTCAAACATGCATCGTCGCTGCCTCATCTAAATTTGTCGGTCATGTATCGCGATGACGGACTGGAGATTCCAAGTGAACTTACCGACTTGCCGATAGTAGTAAAACGGATAGTAGCTGGCAAGCAGCAATCATTGACTCGTAGTGAATTGGAAACTTGCTTGGATGAATTTATCTCCGGAGTCGCGATTCACTGGCAGAGTTACAGACCAGAAGTGGTTCATACCTCGGGTTCAGAAGCAGGCTTTGCCATGATTAAATTGAGGCAAGCCGGTTTCAGAATCCCTTGGGTTCACACTAATTATGCCACCATAGCTGTTCGACGTGTCATGTCTGACAGCAGTACGGCCTCGGAAGCACTACTTGGCAGTATGGAGCAAAGGGAGTTGTCATGCCTACATGAGTGCGACCATGTTATCGCTTTGAGCGAAGTTGATCGGCAAGAAATATCTTCCGTGTTTGGCGTTATCGTTGACAAAATCACGGTAGCTGAGCCCGGGGTTAACCATGAGATATTTCATCCCAGAAACCTTTCATATCGTTCACCTATAGTGATCAGTGCCGGCCGCATGAGCAGGATTAAGGACTTCCCGTTCCTTATCCGATGTTTCCGGCGCGTCGTTGATCTTAATCCTGATCTTCACGGATTGAGACTGATTATCATAGGAGGTAACGATAAAGAAAGGCGTGAGATTGGATTACCTCAAGCGGTTGAGAATCTTGGTCTGAGCTCAAAAGTTGAACTCGTGGACGGCATCAACCAGAGAGGTTTAGCTGAGAGATTCTGCACCGCCAAGGTTTTTGCTGGCGTATCTAAGCATGAAACTTTTGGTCTGCTTCCGGTTGAGGCCCGCGCTTGTGGGGCACCCTTTGTGGTTCGGGCTAACAGTAGCTATTTGGCGACTGCTACTGATGGATTCGGCGGCTACTTTGCCGACAACGACTTGGAGCAGGATATGGCAGAGAAAATCAGCCATATACTCAACCTATCTCAAGCCGATTGGAAAGCAATGTCCCATCAGGCAGTTGAGAGTACTGGCAAATTCCAATGGTCGGAAACAGTAAAGACATGTATCCGTGTCTATCAAGGGTCTGTCGCCAAAAGGCTAAATTAGCAAAAATTGAAAATTTATAGGCTTTATTTAAGCCAAAATAATTTTTAAAAACAGCTAAAAAGTCTATTCGGCAACAGTCCCATCAAAGACTGCTGGGATTAACCAGCTTTGTACCTTAATAAGACCGGCTTCCTTGCGGAAACCGGTCTATTTTATTTGCATAATTTAATTACAGTTTTTTATGAACTTAATCGCCTCAGCCATTTCATGGATTTCACACTCAAGCTCAAAATAGCCGTTATATTTTATCTGTCTTAATGCCTTAATAACTTCTTTCCAATTTATCTTACCCTTGCCCGGGGCTAAGTGCGGATCCGGCCGGTTAAATACCGGCAGATTTTTTTCAGGGGTGCCCAAGTTATCATGAGCATGAATATGTAGTATTTTTTTATTAAATTTTTTAATGGCTGACAAATAATTTTGCCCGCTAACGTTGGCATGACCGATATCAAGAGTTAAACCAAAATTAGACTGATCAACCTCTTTAATGGTTTGATCCAACAGATCAAATTTACAAGCCCGGTCGGGAAACCAAAAGCAGGTCTGAGCTTCATTTTCCAGTCCAATTTTGATATTTTTCGTTTGAGCATAATCGGCGATTTTTTTGTAAGCGTCTAACTCAATCAGTTTTCTTTTTTCTAATTTTAATCCATACGGTTCAAGCGCCGGATGAAGCGTGACGATTTTGGCATTAATAACCTTGGCATTGTCAATCGCATTATAAGCTTGTTTGATTGTTTCCAATCTTATTTTGTTGTTAAAATCATTCAAGCTACCGCTCAGGTATTGGGCATGAACGGTGTAACTTATTTTCTTATCGACCTGCAATTTCTTTAGAAAATTAATTTCCTTTTTAAAATTAAGATCATGCGGATAATTAAAATCAATCTCGATACAATCAACAATCGAGGCTAAGTATCGGGTTTCATCCACAAAATCTTTACCAGTTTTTCGCGAACCCTTGGCGCAAATTTTTAGTTCGTTATTTATCATATATGATAATAATACTATTTATGTAACAAAAAATCAACTGCTGATTCCAGTTTTACAAATTAAATAAACCTTGTATTATCGCAAAAATACTTTATAATCAAATTATAAGGTGTTTTGGGCTCGGGCATTCACCCCTTAATCCCCTCTGCCCTTCGCCCAAAACGGAAAAATTTTGTTTTGCATTTAATAATAAAAGCTAGGCGGGAAACTAAAATGAAAGATAAAAAATGTACGCTGCGCCCTCCGCTATCGCTACGGGCTTGCCCCGTTGCACTCTCGCTCCCGATGGTCGCTCGGGTCGGACAACAGCGTATATCTGGCTCGCTCCTGCCGTCGCTCCACCCATATTTGCCTCCGCTACGCTACGGCAAACATCAGATATACGCGAACGTTATACGCAATTATGCTTATTTATTTTTTAAATTACTTTTATGAAAACATTGCTAATTTCAATGATGGTCATCTCAGTATTGATCTTAAGTGGATGTACCAAAGAACAGCCCCAACTAAATTCTCTCAACGAAAAATCGACAACTAACGAAGTATCACCCGCCCCAAATATTAAACAAGAAAAGAATGCTGCTGACTTTACTACGAGTTATATTCCGGACGGCTGGGTTATCGAAGAAAATTTTTTCTACAGTCCTGAAATGTATAATGCTCGAGAAGGTGGTCCCTATAGCTTGCACCTTACTATAAATGAAAAATTTTCTTCTATAGACAGCTATCTTAAAGATAAAAGCAATTGCGTTGCAGATAAGACAGAATTCAAAACAAATAATTACCCAGCCGTTCAGTTTACAGATTCTTGCGCCTATGGGAAGCCCAAAATGACGATTATACAAATAAACGAGAATTTGGTTGAGGCTTTTAGCTATTCATTTTCTGATGAATCAAAAGAAATAGATAAAATACTGGAAACATTGGAGATAAAAAAATAAATAAGCACAACAGCGTATAACATCGTGTATGAGGTTTAAGAAAAAGCGCGTTAATAATTTTCAGAGGTTGCGCTTTTTCTTTCACCCAAATTTCGCCTCCTCTATAATAAGACAATAAGGAAGTCGGCAAAACTTCTCATACACGCAAACGTTAGGCGAAATTGTGCTGATTTTTTTCTTCATTTTTTCGCCATTATCAATTAACATATAATCATATGAACGAACAAAATTTTTCACAATCAAATGATCTAAACCAAAGCTCAAAAAATATTTGGACAACTGTCATTATCGTAATTTTCACCGCGATTGTCGTTGGCGGCGGTATCTATGCCTGGCAAAAAAATGAAGTTAACAAGGTAAATAATCAACTTATCCAGGCTCAAAAAAATGCTACTGAACAAGCGAAGCAAATAATAAACCTGACAGAAGAAATCGCCCAACTTAAAAGTCAGTTAACAGTAGCTAATGACGAAAAACCAGCTGATGTAGCCGACAAGTCAGTTAGCTGGAAAACATATGTAAATAATAATGATGGGTATTCAATCATGCATCCATCTGAATTTTGGCCACAATATGATCATGATTTAATGAATTATGATATAAACGATCCGCGATACGAACGTGGCAATCCGGACGGAATCAAAATTCAGATTCAGAAGCATACACTCGATTCCGATTTTAAATCATTTGATGAATATATAACCTACCAGAAAAAAACTGCCGACGCTTTAATCAATCCTGCCAAAACAATTAAGTTGGGCGATTTCGTAACTATGTCTCAGTATACAAAAAATGGTCCGGGAGGCGCTTTGATGATATATACAGCGTTTAATACAAATACAAGAAATTACTTCGATATACTAATTTTTGAGCCTGGATATTCTAAGAATAAAGAACTGGTCGAAAAAATTATATCAACCTTTAAAATACTATAAAAAAAATCAGCACAACTATCGCCTAACAGCGTGTATGAGGTTCAAGAAAAAGTGTGTTAATGAATTTTAAAGGTAGCACTTTTTCTTTCACCCAAATTTCGCCTCCTCTATTATAAAATTATGGAAGTCGGCGAAACTTCTCATAC
>Ga0172368_10008930_pt1 | contig 10117 bp, 12 predicted proteins | sample Lak11m_FD_114540 | JGI IMG/M metagenome (GOLD analysis project Ga0172368, IMG submission 114540) | Freshwater microbial communities from Kabuno Bay, South-Kivu, Congo - kab_022012_11m | ecosystem: Environmental > Aquatic > Freshwater > Lake | place: Democratic Republic of the Congo: South-Kivu...
AATAGTAGACTACAGTGAGTTATGACAAACAAAGTGGGGATTCCATTCAACGTTTTAAAACCTTTATTTGGTTACCTTAAGGGTGAGGAAAAGAGATTGAAGGAAGTTAAGGAGAATTTAAAGAAAGAAGATCCCTATAAGATGAAGACACGAGATGAGGATAACTCGTTAGATGCTGATGTTGCGGAGCAAGTGGATCATGAGAGGTCTTCGGCTTTGAGGCGTGAGTTATCAAAGTCGATCATAAATATAAGAAAGACGATGACGAGAATCAAGATTGGGAAGTATGGTATTTGTGAGAAATGCGGTAAGATGATTGATACTGATCGGCTGGCGATCAGGCCGACGGCCGAGTATTGTATAGCCTGTGAAAAATCTTTTGAGAACAAAAAACCTCGTTAGCTGTTGGTGGTTGGGGTTGGGAATTTTCGATTTTACGCTGCAATTTTTGTTTTCTTTGAAAGGTTGGGGGGTAGCCAATAGGGGAGTCTCTTTTGGTCTTAGTGCGCCTGCAATTGTTTGGTATCTTGCATACGCCATGGTTATGTTGTTAGGCGGATACAAAACTAAACTCTTGCTGGCTGGGGCAGTTGGAAATATGCTTTCGAGGGTTATCTTGGGATACGTTTGGGACTATATTAAAATACCTTATATTGAATTATGGTTTAACTTTTCCGACATAATGATAGTGTTGGCGAGTATTTTTATAATATGGAAGTCAAAATAGTGTTTGAAAATGAGGATTACGTTGTAATAAATAAACCAGCAGGGGTGGTGGTGAATAGAGCAGAAAGTGTGGATGGGGAGACGGTGCAGGATTGGGCGGAAAACAGGGGTCAGCTATCAGCGGGCAGTGGTCAGGGGATAGACGAAGAATTGTTTAGGAAGAGGTCGGGGATATGTCATAGATTGGACAAAGAAACGAGTGGCTGTCTATTGATTGCAAAGAATCCTGACGCATTAATACACGCATTAAGAGAGTTTAAGGAGAGAAGAGTAGAGAAAGAATATTTGGCAGTGGTTCATGGCTTGGTTAACCCCGTTGAGGGAACTGTTAAATTGCCTTTATCAAGAACCAGATTCGACAGGGAGAAATTTGAAGTCAGATATTCCGGCAAGATGGCAGAAACCAAATGGAAGGTAGAAAAATACTTAAATGGTTTAACTTTATTAAGGCTTTTCCCGAAGACGGGGAGAACACACCAGATAAGAGTGCATTTATCGCATATGGGTTATCCTATCTGGTCAGACGAAAGATATCTAAGAAAGGACTTCTTGGCTAAAGATCGTGAGAAGTTGGGTCATCATTTTCTACACGCCGAAAAATTGCGGTTGACTGATGTGGATGGAGAGAAAATTGAGGCTTGTGCCGATCTTCCGGAAGACGAGGTCAAACTGTTATTATGGATGAGTGGAGAATAGTTCTTGGATAATTTTGGCACCGGTGTTTTTATTGTCAGTTTTGGTTGGCGCTATATTCAGATATTTAGGACAGTTGAGTTTTGTGGGATACGTGTTGGTGGGTATTGCGTGTAAATATTTTTTTTCATACCTGGGTATTGAATGGTTAAGTGAGTGGTCTGAACTGGCATCTGTTGGTGGGGTGTTGCTTTTATTTTTAATCGGTTTGGAGATGAAGATATCGGACGTGGGTTCGGTTGGTAGGATACTACTTCTGATATTTTTGCTACAAACTGGACTATTGTCGATGATCATATACCCCCTGATGCGTTTAATCGATTTAAATCGAGTTTCATCCTTGCTTATCAGTGTAAGCTTGACCTTTTCGAGTACAATTTTGGTGGTAAAAGTATTGTCGGAGAAAAAAGTCTTAAGTGGTTTGATAGGGAGATTGTCGGTGGGGATGTTGTTGTTGCAGGACTTGTTGGCAATCATGATGATGACAATTATGGCCAACGGCAGTTTGACAGTGGCGGCTAGGGGCAGCTTAATAGGGTTGGTTTTTGTGGTGCTTGGAAACAAATTGGTACTGAGTGTCTTTAAAACATTGATACGTTCAACAGAAGAGGTAGTCCTTTTTAGTTTGGGTTGGTGTTTAATTATTGCCAGTTTTTTTGCTTCTTCCTGGTTGGGATTGAGCCCAGAGGTGGGAGGATTTGTGGCAGGTTTAACTCTCTCTTCGACCTTTGAGAATCATCACATAGTTTCCAAAGTCAAACCTATAAGAGATTTTTTTGTAGTCATCTTTTTTTTGGCCTTAGGTTTTCAAGTTAAACTGGCAGCTTTTACTTTGTTGGGTGGGATAGGTTTGGGGTTGTTGCTGCTATTACTAAAGTTTGGTTTGACGTTCTTTTTAACTAAGATCTTTGGTCTGGCAAATAGGGTAGCTTTTGAGGTCTCTTTTGGTCTTTCTTCGGCATCAGAGTTTACCTTGATATTAATGTCAAGTTTCTCGATATCAAACGAAGTTAAGGCTCTGTTAACAGTGTCGGTTATATCATCGATGATGATCGGATCCTTTCTTTTGATGACCTCAGATAGGTTTTTTGGGATTTTTGGTCGAAGTTTATCTTGGTGGGGAGGGAGATTTAAGGTCTTGGAAGACACTGAGGGGACAATCTGGCCCGTGACGAGATTTGTATTGTTGATTGGTGGGCATAGAATGGGTAGGTCAGTTGTTGCGGCATTGGAGAGTCAGGATAAAGAACTGGTGGTGTTGGATTATGATCCGGAGGTGGTGTCTAAGCTGAAAGCTGAGGGGATAAGGGCATACTTTGCAGATATCTCAGACAGAGAAGTATTGGGAGAGATACCCTTTGGAAGGATCGATTTGGTGATTTCTACAATTCCAAATAGTGCCGATAACCTGGAGTTGGTTTCGTATATAAACAGGAAGAGATTTAAAGTTAAGGTTGTGGTTGACGCGGAGAATTTTGAAGATTCGAAAATATTGTATAAGGCAGGGGTTGATTATGTAGTATTTCCCCATTTCGTTGGTGGTATGCATTTGGCTGAGATTCTGTCTGACGAGTCATCGGGGACTTTGGAGCGGTATAAGGTTAAGCAATCAAAAATGTTGGCAAGAATCTACAATAAATCATGAGATACAAGTGGGTTTTAAGAATGACGGGGATTGTATTTTGCGTCTTGGTAGGCGTTTCCTTGATTGTTAGCGTGTGGAAGAACAAAATGATTGATAGCCGCTTGGGGTTTAACATGGTGGTTTTAGGTGATGACCGTGCAACCGTCATGTCGTATAAACCAGAAAATTTAAGTGTCGACTACGTAGATTTGCCGGATAGTTTAAAAATTGATTTGTTTAATAATGGTTCAGATTTTGGAATTGGGGAGTTGAGGGAAGCTGAAAAAAAAACTGCTGGTAGCGCGAGTTTAAATGACTTTCGCCGGGGACTGTCATTGGAACTGGGAATACCCATACCAATCATCATTCGACACAAGACTCAAAACGACCCCCTTTCCTTAAGAGATTCTTTACTTGCGTGGGGTGGTGCAGACACCAATATGAAGTTTATTGACAGAATGGAGGTAATTAAAATATTGGGGTTGGTTCTAGCCAAGGGGTTAAATCTAAATCAACCCTTTCCTTCCAGGTTAACCGATAGGGTGGTTGAGATTGACGGTGGAATTTATCAGAAGGCGAATGAAGCTGTGTTTTCCTGGGCAAAAAATTATTTTTTATCCGAAGCGGTTTTATCGGAGACTGTAGAAGTTGTGGTTATGAATGCAAGTGGAATACCTGGATTGGGAAGAAAGGTGTCAAGACAGTTCGAAACGGCGGGAATGAGAGTGATAGATGTTAGAACGGGAAATTATATTTTGGATAAGAGATGTGAAGTAGATGGCGATAGGGAAGCACATCCATTGACGATGAATTATCTGGTTAATTATTTTGGTTGCGAGATAATTACAGATTATCCAGGTAAGAATCAAGGAACTGAGATCGTGGTGATAGTTGGAAAGAATTACTAAGTTTCGTCTACTTCTTGATCGTAAATTTCTAGAGGGGGTTGATTGATGTTTTCAGAACTGATATTGATGTTGTCCAATAAATGTCCGTTGGCAAATGAGGGGATACCTCTCATTTTTTTGCCAGACTTAATTTCTTGAACGAAAATTTCCACTTTGTTAATGTCCGCAGAGCGGATTAATGATCGGTATTTACATCCGGCTTTTATAAACCGGATAAGATGGCCGGAGATGTCGTCCGGTAGCGAACCGATATATCTGTGGTTTTGGGTTTCGACTTTAAGTTTTCGTCCAGATATAACTAGATTCACCTCAAGGCCTGTGTAGACGGTATTTATAATTTGGGGTTCTCCGATATTAGTCAGGGGAATCATTTTGGATTTTCCTGGCTCCTCAATAAAAGAAAAGGTGTGGTTGCTGATAGGGGAGTCGGCTAGTAGGGCGGCTGAAGCTTTTGAGGAAGTAATTTTTTTAAGATTGTTTTTGGCTATAGAGTTATAGGGATCAAGTTTAATAACCTTTTCAAAATATTTGCGGGACTTTTCTACATCTTGAGTTTTTAAGTAGGCGATTGCCAAACGATTGAGAGAAGGAATATTATCGGGCTCTTGATCCAAAATTTCTATATTATGATCGATCGCTTCTTGCCAACTTGAGATAAGGGCTTTTTGAATCGCAAGACGCTCTAATTCAAAAAGAGAAGAGTTTTCTGCCATTGATTGTAGATGATAGGTAGGTTGAGTGGCGGTGTCAAGTGATAAAATGTACTTCTTATGTCTGGACACTCGAAATGGTCTAATATCAAGCATAAAAAAGCCGTTACTGATTTTAAGAAATCGGCGATTTTTACCAAACTTTCTAAAAAAATCCAAATAGCGGTGAAGACTTTTGGTTGCGGGGATCCGGAATTTAATGCTACTTTGAGAACAATTTTAGATGAGGCAAGGTCGATGAATATGCCAAATGAAAATATAAAAAGAGCTATTGAAAAAGGATTGGGTGTGGGAGAAGGGAGTTTTATAACGGAGAGTGTCTACGAGGCTTATGGACCTGGCGGAATGGGAATCATGATAACGACAGCAACAGATAATCATAATAGGACCGTCGGAGAAATAAAAGCGATTTTAGACAAAAAGGGGGGCAATCTGGGTGGGCCTGGGTCGGTGGCATATTTGAAGACCTTAGTCCCGATACCGATGATTGAATTGAGGGGGGAAGATTTGGAAAGGGCCAGGCTGTTACTCTCTTCCCTGGGTGATCACGAGGATGTGACTGATTTATGGACTAACTTAAGAGATAGCAATATCGATGAGTAAGAGAGTTAAATTTTTTGGCGTAGCAATGTTTTTGGGTATTTTAATGTGGATGTCGACATGGATTAGTGTGGAAGGTAGATTGGGGGTGACCGTGGGGATAGCCTTAATTTCCTATATTTTGACAGCGTGGGTTCTGTTTGAAGACCTGAAGGGTTGGGAGTGGGTAACTTTGATGATCTTACCGGTTTTATTTACCCTGGGTAGTGGAATTTTTTATAGTTTATTGCCACCAGCGATTCCTAGGATTTTTGGCTTGAACTTCCAGATAGAAACGGGGATATTCTTGTCGGGTGTGTTAAGGCTTTTTTTTTCTGTCCTGTATGTCTTGGGGATGTATACAATATTGTTGACCGAAAACATTTTTTCTGTGGCCTCGATAAGAACTATTCAATTGTTCAGAGCGGCCAGATCGTGGAGTTTTATTATGCAATTGGTCACAGCGACAATGTATTTTGTCATTTTGTTTAGTTTAAGGTTGCCTTTCTACCATTTATTTTTGGGTGTTGGTTTGGTTTCTGGTCTCTTGGCTTTTGGTGGTTTTTGGAGCATAGATTTGAAAACCGAACATCTGGAAGAAGTGTATAGGCTTACGGCGATAACCTCTTGGTTGATGGCCATTTATGGTATGGTATTGGGATTTTGGCCAGTCAGACCTTTTATGGCGGGTTTGGCCTTGACTGGTTGCCTATATGCTATCTTGGGGATTTTTGAACAAAGGCTTCTTAACAAAATGTCATCGGCTGGGCAGTTGGAGTTTGTAATTTTTAATTTAATTGTTTTGGCGGCGGCATATTTTTCAACCAGCTGGAGGGGATAGAGGAGTGGGAACATCCTATAATAAATAATATATTTATATGCAGTTTTCATGATATCCTATAACTTTTCACGATATTGGCATTGAGTGTGGAAAAGTGCTAGATGATACGGAATGATATAGTTTTGAGCCTGTCAGCCAGTGGAGTAGAGAGTGATAGCTTGAGGGTCAAAATTTAATCTAATTGTAGATTTACTTTACTCCACTTAGTAGTTGAACAGATTTTTATAAATCATTTTTTGTGCCATAAGATTTTTTGGGACAGATACCTCTCCTCTACCGCGGAGTGGTGTAGTTACACAGTATGTGTACTTACATTCAGATTGTCGCACAATATAACTTTTGCGACGTTATCCTTATTTGTTAAAATGCTGGAGAAGACCTACTATATCTTTCATATAAACCGTAAAGAATCCCGAAAACTATTTCTGTAAACCCTTGTAAGCCCATTACCTCCCTGATTCTTTTGATCCCTATTAAATAAGTAGTCAGTTTACTATTTTTCGGATATAAACCCGAAAATTAGCCACGATTTTAGAGACTCCAAGATCAGGCCTTATTCTTCGACGATTAGTAATACGAGAAAATCTTTTGTGGGCGTTTTGAGGGCATTGTAGAGCCCCGGATTTTTTGGTTCCGGGGCTCATGAAACTTCTGTCTTATTTGCCTGCATTAACTCTGCTAATTTCCCGACTGGTTAAGTAGCAACCTATCAGCAACATAGCTAAACCAACTACTAGCGAAATGAGTATTCCGATTAAAATTAATTCTTTAAAAAAGTTAATATAGATTATTAAATTTATTAAGTTCATTGCTCTCTCCTTGTTTGTATGTATTATAGGATATTTTAATAAACGTCGTACAATGTAAATGGGACTTCCCTACCCCGAGTATGGCAAAAAAGAAATCAGAAGAATTGATTAGTTTAAAAAAATTAATAAGTCGCTACCTGACTTATATTGAAGTTGAAAAGAACTATTCTATTTATACTGTCCGGAATTATAAACATTATTTAGGAACTTTTGCAGAGTGGTTTTCAAAAAACTATCAGCAGGAGTATATCGATCGCCTGAGTATGGATATCGTTCGATCTTACAGAATTTGGCTGGCCCATTATCTAGATCAATATGGGAAAAATCTATCGCGAACGACTCAGAGTTATTATGTAATTGCCTTACGAGCCTTTTTAAAGTATCTAAGCCGCAAGGGTCATCGAAGCTTGGCGCCCGATAAGGTCGATTTGCCGAAGTCTGAAGGAAGGAGTATTAAATTTATTACGCGGGAGCAAGTGGATAGCTTATTAGAAATGCCGGATTTAAATAAACCAGAAGGTTTAAGGGACAGGGCTGTTTTAGAGGTGCTTTTTAGCACCGGTTTGCGCGTTTCTGAATTGGCCAAGCTAGATTGGGACCGTGTAGATTTAAAGCAACGTGAATTTGGGATTATCGGAAAAGGTCGTCGACCGAGAGTGGTTTTTTTAACTGAACGGGCGGCTGGCTGGATCAAAAGATATCTTGACAGCAGAAGTGACGCCTGGAAGCCGATGTGGATTCGTTTGGGTGGTAAAAAAGTTGATCCGGCGATGGGAAGTGAGAAAATCCGATTATCGGTTCGTGGAATTCAGAGGATTGTAGAAAAGTATCGCCGAATGGCGGGGATTCCGATCAAAGTCAGTCCGCACGTACTGCGACACTCATTTGCTACAAGTCTTCTTCAAAATGGGGCGGATTTAAGGTCAGTTCAGGAAATGTTGGGACACAAAAATGTTTCGACTACTCAAATATATACCCACGTCACCAATCCAAAATTAAAAGAAATTCATGATAAGTATTTGAAATAAAAAAGACGGTGGAGGTACCACCGTCAAGGTTTTATTTTTTCTTGGTTGCGAGGATCAGAAGTAAAAACATTACCAACATTAATAATCCAATACTTAACATTCCACCAAGCCAAAATAAGAGGAATACAATTGGTGGAAGATCGACCAAAAAAACGACTAGTCTTTCGGCGATTGTCATGAATATAACGTACAGGGCCACAAGTAGATAACAAACAAACCCAACACCTGCTAATACTGCGAGCCCGAAGATGGTGCTACAAAATCCTCCGCCAGCGGCTGCCCCAGCTGGAGCAAGAATTACACCAACGACATCATACTTTTGTCCCATTTTTACCTCCGATTTAAAGTTCAAGATTCCCTTGCGGGTTGGGGGTATTATAAGCTATTGGAAGGTTTGGCGGTAGAGATCGTAGAGTTGGCGGGTACTGTCAACGTCGCGTGAGACATAGTCGACAATGGCTTGATGCTCGCCCTTTTTATATAGATTTGAAACGTGAAGTCCGGAGACACCCTTTTCCTTAGGATTGCTTAGACCTAAAAAGCGGGTTAAAGCCTCGAGTTTGAAACTTCGACCTCCCTGGGTGAATTTTTGGGAAAGGTCCAGGTGTTGAGTGCGGTCGAGATTGGTCATTTTGACGGGTACTTTTACCCTCTTGGCGGCTGATCTCAGAAAAAGATAGGGAAAGTCAAACCCGATACCGTTAAACGAGACAAAGGTTTGATATTGGTCGCATAATTCCCAGAAGGCTTTTAGAAGATCAGGTTCCTGAGAATAAGTTTTGACTTCAAAGTTTTTAGGATTGTTAAGTGGAACGTCGCACAAGTGAAAGACGATTCCCCGCCCAGTAGTTGTGTCCTTGGCGGCTATAGAACAAACGAATCCAAAAAAAGCATACAGTCCGGTTTTGTTTTTTGCTTCTGATCGGTTAGTGGCATTTTTTTCAAGATTATTGAGAAAATAATCTTGTTCCCACTCCCCTAGCGAGCTAAAATCTTGTCCGACGGTTTCAATATCAAAGACAAGGGCTGGTTGAAGGTGTTGAAAATTGAGGATATCATCTGGGGTAATTTGAGATTCTTCGATAGTAAGGTCCAAATTTCCTTGATACTCCCCTACTCTCCCCTTGAGACAAATTACTTTACCGGCTTCAATTTGACATAGACTAAAGGTATCAGACCAGATCTTGGCATTGAGGGTGCCGGTTTTGTCGGATAAGATAACGTTTTTAAAAGGTTTTCCCTGGCGGGTAATTTTTTCCTCCAAACTAACGACCCCAAAATTAACTTGGTTAAGGTGGGTACCTGCTTTTAGATCTTTAATCATTCGACTTCTTTAGCAATAGAAGTGACGGCGGCTACGGTATCCCCGGCTTTGGCGAAGCGCATTAAGATGACCCCTTGGGTGCTTCTTTGGAGTTGAGGAATATTTTTAATAGGAAGCTTAATCGCCTGGGCTTCTCTGGTGGTGATAAGTAATTCACCGTCGTCCTCGGTAACAATTAAGGCACCAGCAATCTTACCGGTTTTGGAGGATAATTCGGCGACCTTGACCCCCTGACCCCCTCTATTTTGAAGTGGATACTGTCGAAGATCGGTTCTTTTACCCATTCCGCCTTCACTAATGACAAGAAGATCTTTAAAGACGCCGCGCTTTTTCTCTGTACTTAAGTCTTCGGGGTTTAGATTTTCCATAGAAACGACATAGTCATCTTTACCCAAGAGAATTCCTCTGACGCCCATGGTGTCTCGGCTGGTTGGTCGGACGTCTGATTCGTTGAACCTAATCGATTTACCCTCTTTGGTGACCAAAAGGATAAAATCAGAGCCGGAGGTTTGGTTAACCCAGACCAACTGGTCATTTCCACCAAGCTTGATGGCGATTAAGCCGTTGTTTCTAATGTTGGCGTAGTCGGAAATCTTGGTTCTTTTGACGACACCATCCTTGGTTGTAAAGAAGAGGAAGACTTTTTTGGCGATAGTATCTTTGGAGAGTGACAGCAGTGATTGGATGGTCTCTTCTGGGGTGATATTGATAAGGTTAATAATGGCTTGTCCTTTGCTGACCCGACTGCCTTCGGGAAGCTCCCATACTTTAAGATCAAAGACCCTGCCTTTATTGGTAAAGACCAAAAGATGATCATGAGTGTTGGCAGAAGTTAGGAGTTGAATTTCGTCGGTATCTTTGACGGTCATCCCGGT
>Ga0172368_10008933_pt1 | contig 10113 bp, 11 predicted proteins | sample Lak11m_FD_114540 | JGI IMG/M metagenome (GOLD analysis project Ga0172368, IMG submission 114540) | Freshwater microbial communities from Kabuno Bay, South-Kivu, Congo - kab_022012_11m | ecosystem: Environmental > Aquatic > Freshwater > Lake | place: Democratic Republic of the Congo: South-Kivu...
GAAGGCTTTAATGAAATGCCTCCGCTGTCAAATGTAATGGACTTTCCAATTAGCGCGACAGGTTTTGCTTTTGCCCCTTTATATTCAAGCACGATGAATTTCGGGGGCTGATGCGAGCCCTTTGAAACAGAAAGAAATACGTTCATGCCGAGCCTTTCAGCATCCTTTTTCTCAAGCACTCTTACTGAAACCATTTTATTTTTTAAAGACATCGCTGCCTTTGCAAGATGCGAAGGCGGCATATCGTTTGCAGGGGTGTTTATTAAATCTTTAGAGAAATAGACCGCCGATGCTATTGTTTTAACCCTGTTAATATTTTTCTTTAACTCTCCTGGACTGGAAAGTACAAGAAGATTTTTGAGTTCTTTGTTGTTATTTTTTGTCTGATATTTTTTGAACGTATAAAGCCCGAGCAGAGCGCCTTCAATAAAGTCCGCAGGAGAAAATTTAAGGGATGATATTACTTCTGATGAAAGCGCGATGTCCTTCATACCTTTATCTCTGAGGTGTATCGCTGCTTTTCCGCCGGCCTGTCTTATTTTTTCGGAAGAAACTTTATTTTTTTTGCCGAGTCCGACAAGCAAAAGCCTTTCGAGTTTAATATTCCCTGGTGCAGGGATTAGCATAACCTCATTTTGCTTTCCGGCAAATTCTTTTGAGAAGGCTTTTTTGATAAGGTTTCGGATTGGCGTTCCAAGTTTTTTATATAAGTTGGAATCTCCCTCGGTAAAAGGTAGAATCAGCGCATCGCATTTGCAATTTATCTCATTAATATTTTTGACGGATATATTCATAATTCTCCTAAAAAGAATCCTTGCAGGTGTAGGTTATTTCTTTAATCTTGTACTTGTTTTCGCAGAAATAAACTCTTCTTGTAATACGCTGTCCAGAATCTATCCTGGTGTCTTTAAAGTCTCCATAAGTCCCATCGCATGTAGACTCGTCTTCAAAAACCGCCTTGAAACAGTTGTTGTTTATTAATCTGCTCCCGCCGCCTGTGTACTTAAGGGTTATAGTCGCCTCTCTTTTTTGCAGCTTTGCTCTTTTATTTTTATGAGAGATAGGCCGCCATTTTGTGATGATGTAATCTCCTCCGAATACCGTCTCTGAATAACAGAATATGAGTGCAACAACAGCGCATGACATCAAAAATAATTTCTTTAACATCTGGTCTCCTTTTGTAAGGTTTGGATTTATGCCCTCGGCTTTGCGAGTATCTCAAGGACTCTGAGGTCAAGAAACCTCTTGGAGGCGGCAGACTTAAGAACCATCACAGTGTCAGCGCCCCTTCCGGTTCCGGCAACTGCAAGCACTTCCTCTCCTTCAGGAATAAGACCTGCATCAGCAGCCATCATTACAATCTCGCAGCAGACCTTCGGCCCCTCTCCAAATCTCCTTAAAGACTGGGCGATAATAAGAGTGGGATATGACCCGCCGAACTTGGCTGAGAGTGCGGTCTCTATGGAATGGGTGAGTATGGTCCCTGTAAAAATCTTTGCCCCGTTTGCCTTTATTTTTTCTTTGGCCTCGTCTGATATTTCAATTATATTCGGTTCTTTAAAGCCTGAAGAATGCGTTACAACAACCAGATTAATGCCTGAGTCCTTAAACGCCTCTGAAAATAAAAGGCCTGTATCCCCGCCTGTTGTTGCTACAACAATATGTTTGTATCCGCACTCTTTTACCGCCTGTTTTGCGGCCTCAAGACAGGAGGACGTGTTTTCTCTTCCGGGCCTTTCAAAATATATTACTTTTCTTTCCATGCGCAAATATTATAAATCAAATCAATCTATATTTGGTGCGAGAGAGGGGAGTTGAACCCCTACAGGTTTCCCCACAGGATCCTAAGTCCTGCGCGTCTGCCAGTTCCGCCACTCTCGCTCAAATGATTTTAAAGGATTCTCCTTCTTTGGTCAAACTTTTTGAATACTAAACAGTTTTGAATCTTTTGCTGTCAATAATGCTCAAAACCATCTCTGCCGTTGTTTTTTTATATCTGCCGGTGAAATTCAGTTTTTCCCTGACCTGTTTTTCAAGCTGCGCGATTTTAAGATAGAAATTGGTCCGGTTAATGCGGTAGTCCTTTGGCATAGTTTCTTTTTCCGTGATAAACCTGTAACAGCCGTCGCCGTATTCCATCTTAAAATTTCTGAAAAGCTCATAAGGGACTCCGTGAATCCTGCAGATCATGGGGCGGTGTTCGTAAACAATGCAAGGGCCGTTCTCGTTAAGCGGGCACATAATCCGGACCTCTTCCGGAGAAGAATTATGCGCCTCCGCCACATTCTTTGCCCGCAATGCGATCTCTCCAAATTTATCCCTTCCAAGCTTCTTTAATCCTTCCGCAAGAAAAAGCTCCTCTATCACAGTATGGTGATGAAATTTTGTAACGCAGCAGTTATCAGCGCATCCATCGCATCCGAAATTGTAATGCTGTAATGCCTTGTTATACGCGGCGTCAATAGCCCTGAAAATTTCTGCCAAGCTGTCAATATATTGTTTCATTTTATTTTTTTAGTGTATCAGATAAGCCGGAAAAATTTCTAACTCTGCGAAAATCCTTGACTTTTTTGCGTATTGGCAATAAAATTTTAAAAATATCCTGAAGGAGTAAGAGATGGCGCGTAAGATGCTTCTCGCAGATGACAGCATTACTATTCAAAAGGTTGTAGAGCTTGTTCTTGCAGAGGAAGGGTTTGAGATAAAGTCTGTAAATAACGGCGAAGAGGCTCTTGCAGCAATGGAAACATTCAGCCCGGATATCGTCCTTGCGGATATAGAAATGCCGAAGATGAACGGCTATCAACTGTGCGATAAAATAAAAACAAATCCTGCTACGAAGAATGTCCCGGTCATTCTTCTTTCAGGGGCCTTTGAGCCTCTTGACGAAGAACTCGCAAAGCATGTAAAAGCAGACAGCTTTGTTATAAAACCATTTGAATCTCAGGAATTAATAAGCAAGATTAATGCGTCTCTGGTATCAGCCGCAACATTCGGAGAAACTGCAGAGGCTGCAGAAGAGGCCGTGGAAGCGGAAGCAGTAGAAGCAGAGGCGGTCGGAGCAGAAGATCTATGGGCAATGGAAGCAGTGGAAGGCGTTGCAGCTGAAGCTCCTGCTGGAATAGAAGAGGTCTCGGCAGAAGAGGAAGTCAGCATTGCGCAGGCGCTTGAAACAGCAGAGCAGGAAGCAGGCGCATACGAGGTTGCTGAAGAGGCAGAGGCGCTGCCTGCAGAGGAAATAGCTGTTCCTGATATGGAGGCTGTGGAAGAGCCGATAGCAGAAAGGGCGGTTCCACCTGTGTTTAAGGAGCAGGCTATTCCTGCTGCTGCAGAGATACCTGTGAGAAGAGAAATGCCTGCGGTGCAGGTGCCGTCAAGAGAAGATATTATTCCGATATTTAAGAAGGCTGTTGACGAAAAGGTTGCGTCGGCACTTTCGTCTATAGACATTAAAGCCATGATGCTTGAGTCCCTCGCCCCGCTGTTAAAAGATTCGGTTGAAAAAATCCTGTGGGAAATGGCTCCTGAGCTTACCGATAAACTTGTCAAAGAAGTGCTGAAGAGTTCGCTTGCGTCATTAGGCAAGGAAATTGAAAAGATAATGTGGGAGACTGTTCCTGATATTGCGGAGACTCTGATAGCAAAAGAGATTGAGAAGATAAAGTCAGAGATGTAGTGTGGCTGAATTAAACAAGAGTTATATTCCCGAAGGGATAGAAGAAAAATGGTATGAACTGTGGGTTAAGGAAGGCTATTTCAAGCCTGAGATAAATCCTTCCGGAAAGCCTTATTCAATCGTAATCCCTCCTCCTAATGTCACAGGCTCGCTTCACATGGGTCACGCCCTTAATGCAACGCTTCAGGATGTCCTGGCAAGATGGAAACGGATGAGCGGTTTCAGCGTGCTGTGGCTTCCGGGCACAGACCATGCCGGAATTGCGACTCAGAATGTTGTTGAAAGGCAGCTTTCGGGAGAAAAGCTTACAAGGCAGAAACTTGGAAGGGAAGCCTTTATTGAAAGGGTATGGAAATGGAAGGCTGAATACGGCGGAAGGATAATACACCAGCTTAAAAGGATAGGCGCGTCCTGCGACTGGTCCAGGGAAAGATTTACGCTTGATGAGGGGCTCTCAAAGGCGGTAAGAGAGGTCTTTGTAAGGCTTTACGAAGGCGGTCTTATATACCGCGATAACAGGCTGATAAATTGGTGCCCGCGATGCCATACGGCATTGTCAGACCTTGAAGTGGAACACGACGAGTTTGACGGCGTATTGACATACATCAAATATCCTTTTTCAGACGGAAGCGGCTATCTCACAGTCGCAACCACAAGGCCCGAGACAATGCTCGGCGACACCGCGGTTGCGGTAAATCCCGCTGATGAAAGATACAAGGACGCTATAGGAAAGACAATCTCTCTGCCGCTTACGGACAGGAAGATACCAATTGTTGCTGACGGCGCTGTTGATGCAGAGTTCGGCACAGGCGCCGTAAAAGTGACGCCTGCCCATGATTTTAATGACGAGGCCATCGCAAAAAGGCAAAGCCCTTCGCTTCCTTTTGTTGTTGTCATAGGCCAGGAAGGAAAGATGACTTCTGACGCAGGGCCTAAATACGCGGGGCTTGACAGGCATGAATGCAGAAAACGAGTTGTAAGCGACCTGAAAAATCTGGGATTAATCGGGAAGGAAGAAAAACACCGTCACGCAATTGGGCATTGTTACAGGTGCAAGACAATAATAGAGCCGCTCCCCATGCTGCAATGGTATGTGAATGTCGGCACGCTTGCAAAGGAAGCGATTGATGCCGTGAAAACCGGGAAGATAAGGATAAGGCCCCAGTCGTGGGAAAATTCTTATTTCGGTTGGATGGAAAATATTAAGGACTGGTGCATCTCCCGTCAGATATGGTGGGGGCACAGGATTCCCGCATGGTATTGTCAGGAAACCGGGAACGAGGAATGTAAAAAAAGGGGCGGGGTTATAGTTTCCCGCGAAACTCCAAAGGAATGCCCTTATTGCGGTTCCAAAAATTTAATTCAGGATGAGGATGTGCTTGATACATGGTTTTCATCAGCGCTCTGGCCGTTTTCAACTCTCGGCTGGCCCGAGAAAACAGAAGATTTAAAGAAATTCTACCCCACGAGCGTTCTGGTCACGGCCTTTGACATCCTTTTTTTCTGGGTTGCCCGCATGATTATGATGGGGCTTAAATTCATGGAAGACGAGCCGTTCAAAGATGTTTATATCCACGCGATTATCAGGGACGCTTCAGGGCAGAAGATGTCAAAGTCAAAGGGCAATGTCATAGACCCTCTGATAATGATTGATAAGTACGGCACTGACGCCTTCAGGTTTGCGCTCTGCGCGTTTGCCGCGCAAGGCCGGGATATAAAATTCTCTGAGGATAGAGTTGAGGGCTACAGGCATTTTGTGAACAAGCTCTGGAATGCGACAAGGTTCATAATGATGAACATTGAAAATTCGCCGACTCACCGATTCACCGATTCACCGCTCACTAATCTTGACCTTGCAAGCAGGTGGATACTTAGCAGGCTTTCAGCAACTGCGGACGAGATAAACACTGCTCTTGAAGACTATAGGTTTAATGACGCGGCAAACAGCATATACTCTTTCATCTGGCATGAGTTCTGCGACTGGTATATTGAAATGTCAAAGACAGGGATAAGCAATCCGGAATCAAGCTCTGGAATTATGAACGGTCTGCTTCACACCCTTGAGAACTCTTTAAGGCTGCTTCATCCGTTCATGCCTTTTGTGACAGAGGAGATTTGGCAGAACATACCTAAACTGAGAAGTGAGAAGTCGGAAGTAAGAAGTATAATGGTTTCAGAATATCCAAAATCATTGCCGAAAGATACGCAGGCAGAGAAGGAAATGTCTTATGTCATTGAAGCGATAACAGGCATAAGGACCATAAGAGGCGAGCTGAATATCTCTCCTTCGCTTGAAATAAAGGCTTTAATAAAAACTTTTTCGGATGAGGCGACAGAAATTCTTAAGGCCCATATGCATTACCTCAAGAAGCTTTCGCGGGCTGCGGACGTATCCATAGGCAGGGACGTGAAAAAGCCTGATGATTCCGCCGTATGCGTGAAAGAGTCTATGGAAGTATATATCCCGATAAAAGAGCTTTTGAATATTGACGCTGAAATTGATAAACTTACAAAGGAGTCAAAAAAGGTTGAGGAGGCGATGGACTTTATTGAGAGGAAACTAACGAATGAGGATTTTATGAAAAAGGCTCCTGAGGATGTTGTGAAGAAAGAAAAAGCCAAGTATGCCGAGCTGGCGGCCAAAAAGGAAAGGATAAGGGAAAATATTAAAAAACTTAAAGCATCCGCTTAATCCGTATCAGGCGGAGGAGGGAGGTAAAATGGCGGCGAAGAGCAAGGACATAATCAAAGAAAAGGATGTTGAGATAATTGAGGCCGAATCCGTAAATATAAAGCAGAGCTCTGTCAGGGCTGTTGAAGGCGGTCGCATTGAGATGCAGCAGGTAGGAGCCCTTAGCGTTGATGCCGACAGGATTGAGGTAACACAGGGCCTTGCAGGTATTGTAAGGGGAGAGGACGTAAGCCTCAACCAGAGCATAAGCGCCGTGACTGCAGCAAATAATACATCCCTTAATTTTTCTCTCTCACCTATGGTTGTATCTAAAGAGGAGGCGGTTTCCAATAAGAGCGCAGTGGGCATAATGGCCGCGATGAATATCAAGGTAAAAAACAGCACATCCGTCCTGATGGTTGCAAATAATGTTGAGGGCAATGTGACTACGCTGTTTGACTGGCGCGCGGCCCTTGCCCTGGGAGCTGTTTTTGGAGGCATGTGGGGTCTCTTTTCCTTATTCAAAAAGCGATAGGATATGAAGATACCATACAGCGTCAGAGAAATAATCCGCATAGCCCTTGAGGAGGATATCGGAAACGGCGATATCACGACTGCATTCCTCATCCCTGAAGACAGCGAGTCCAGGGCGCTGATAATAGCAAAGGGCAATTTTGTTGTTGCAGGCATTCTTTTTATAAAAGAAGTTTTTAATGTTTTGGACCGTGAAATGAAGGTTGAAGTTTTTATCAAAGACGGCTCCAAGGTGATGAAAGGGGATGTCATTGCCGAGATTTCAGGCAGGACGAAAGTCTTGCTTTCAGGCGAAAGGGTCAGTCTTAACATACTCCAGCGGCTCTCAGGGATAGCGACGCTTACAAATATGTTTGTGGAAAAAGTAAAAGGACTTCACGCCAAGATTGTGGATACAAGAAAGACAACGCCTGGACTCAGGTTCATGGAAAAGTATGCTGTTCGGATAGGCGGAGGGAATAATCACAGGTTCGGGCTATTTGACGGAATACTGATAAAGGATAATCACATCGAGGCTGTTGGAAGCATAAAAGAGGCGCTTCGCCTCGCAAGCGAGGGGCATCATCTGGCGAAGATTGAGGTTGAGGTGGAAAACATCAATGATGTTAAAGAAGCAATTGAAGGCGGAGCGGATATTGTTATGCTTGACAATATGTCCGTTGCGGATATGAAAGAGGCGGTAAAGATTGTCCGCGCTACAAAGAAAGATGTAATCCTTGAGGCTTCGGGGAACGTCAGCCTTGGGAATGTCAGGGAGATCGCCGAAACCGGCGTGGATTTAATCTCAATCGGCGCCTTAACCCATTCAGCAACTGCAGTTGATATAAGTATGAAGATTGTTAGGTAAGCGCGGCTTATTTGACAGCGAAGCCAAATATGTGTTACATTGTCTTACAAAAAGGAGGCGATGTTATGAAGGACACAATAACGATAAGGCTGCCTGAAAAACTACAAAAAGAACTTAATACTGTTGTCAGAACGGAAAAGACCTCCAAAAGCGAAATAATCAGAGATGCCGTGGCCCGCTATGTTGCTGTCAAACGCTTCCAGCAATTGAGAAAAAAGGTTCTTCCGTTTGCCGAGGCAGAAGGCTTGATTACAGATGAGGACATTTTCAAGACAATTTCATGAGGGTTGTTCTTGATTCCAATGTCATTGTTGCGGCCTTTGCTTCAAGGGGGCTTTGTTCCGAGGTCTTTGAAGTATGCCTTTCAGGCCATAGCATTGTTATAAGCGAACATATCCTGTCAGAAGTAAAAATAAGCCTGCTAAAAAAAATTCGCCTTCCGGAAAGTATAGTGAAAGATATAATCGTATATTTAAGAGAAGAGGCTGAAAGGGTTAAGCCTGTTGAACTTGATAATTCGCCATGCCGCGATAAGGATGACAACATAATAATCGGAACGGCATTGAGCGGCAATGCCGACTTTATCATAACAGGAGATAAAGACCTTCTTGTTTTAAAAAGCTATAAGTGGATAGATATTGTTACCCCAAGGGAATTTTGGAGCAGGCTGAAAGGATAAGGTCACGCTCTCGCCCCATTAGCCCACTTTCCGACTCACCCCCGTCTCAGGCGGACCACCCATTCACCATTTCGTAGCTTTTTTGTTATAATGCTGGCAGGATTTAGAGAGGGGATACTAATGGAGTTAAGTAGTATGAAAAATATGAAATACGTATTTCTTGATTAATGAGCATCAGACAACAGATAATCCCTGTATTTCTGCTAGTCGGTGTCCAACTTGCGTTATTTATTTTGCCACAGTATTTCCCTTATCCTTTCTTTGTTAAAGATAGACTCTTTTTCCTGGTTTATACTACTATCTTTTTTGGCGGCCTATCATTAGGCATTCCATTGGGGTTGCGAAATCTACCATTGATCGTCCTATGCCTTTTAGGGACAATATTGTTTTTCGGAATTCTTACAGGAATGCTGTCATTGATTAGTGGTCTTTTATCTCAGGTTGCAATGGTACCGCTGACTATTTTAACAGAACAAATAATCCCCACTACGATTTGGACTATCATGGGCGGAATTTGTGGTTCTCTCTTGCATGGTGTATTAAGACAAAGTATAGGGATGCCCAAATTGAAATTTAAGTTTGCACTTTACGTAAGTAATGCGTGTACCATTATTATCATTTTATTCGGTGTGGTTGCGGAAATATCATCGGTAGATTCCTTGATTTTTGTTGGTGCTCCGTTATTTTTTGTTGGTGTTATTGTTGGTCTTATTACAACATACAATGCTGTTTTGCTGGCTGGCTCAAGCCAGGCGATATTGACTTTATTTGTCGCATTATGGCTGGCAGCAACCACTCAAGGCGAGGCATCGATGATCGTTCCGATCGTTCTATTTATGATCCCTATTTCTTTTGGATGTGGCGCTATCGGTGCGCTTTATGGAAAATATTTGAGAAACCATTTTCTTGAATTCTCACTTTACACTGAGACATAATTAAACGAATCCCAGTTTTATCCCACTTTTCAGAGCATTACAGCAGGGCAGGTGGCATCTATCGGCTTAGGCTTAAGATTTCTATTCCTTCTCCGTCTGCTGTTTTGTTGAGTATTTCATCAAATGAAGAAAATGCAAGCGAAATATCATTCTGAGTTTTCAGAAGCTTTGCAGAGGAAAGATGAACCGCGTCAAAACCCCGCAAGCCGTATTTTTTTGCCAGGCTGCCAGCCTCTTCAGGATGAAAGTATAGCCCACTTACGCAGCAAGTTTGCTGATTTTGACCTGAAGCTTCACGCGTTCGTGTACCTGAAGAATCTTTATTATCTCAAGAATATTTTCTGCTGTCGGATTGCCACTGGGGCCGAGCATACGATGAATGCTCTTGCTTGATTTCCTTAGCTTTGCCGCAAGCCCCTGAAACGTAATTGTCGCATTGATGTAATCGCGTAGGATTGACTTGCCGGCATCAAGATCTCCGGATAAAAATTCGTTTATGGCCTCTGTTAACATGTGCCTGCGGAAATCCGCATCACGTTCTGCGCGGCCTAATATGGTTTTGCGGAATGCTCTTGTAATCGGCATATTACCTCCTTGCCTTTTTGCTTTCTTTGTCTTGTTTGTACTGAGCCCAAAGCATCTGAGCCCTTTTTATATCCATGTTCTGGGTCTTTTTTGAGCCGCCGCCAAGCAATATAATCAACTGATTACCTTCGCGGCCGAAATAAATCCGATAGCCGGGCCCAAAATCAATCTTATATTCAGAAACAC
>Ga0172368_10008935_pt1 | contig 10113 bp, 13 predicted proteins | sample Lak11m_FD_114540 | JGI IMG/M metagenome (GOLD analysis project Ga0172368, IMG submission 114540) | Freshwater microbial communities from Kabuno Bay, South-Kivu, Congo - kab_022012_11m | ecosystem: Environmental > Aquatic > Freshwater > Lake | place: Democratic Republic of the Congo: South-Kivu...
ATATGTATTTTTTGTTCCATCACAATTCCTTTCTGTGGGTTTTTGTTTTGCCAAACTTACCTTAGAAAGGAATTGTGCTTTTTGCAATTACTCTTCTATACCTACACTTATGAACGATACTAAGATATTTATACGATCAATATCGATTACAAAAACTGCCGGCTTAAGCCCAAATTTTTCCCGTTTCCTCCCGTGACGTAACGGATAAGTGGTGCAGAACCGGTCAACACGCTGCCACCTCGAGAAAAAGAAATAATTCTTATGTACAAGGGGACTTTCACCCGGTTAGCGGGGGCTCTCCGAGCATCTTGGAGAAGGCATTTTTGTCAATCGCCTTTTCATAGGCTGCCTGCGGCGTGATGCGGTCTTCCTTTATAAGCTGCAGCAGGTGCTGGTCCATGGTCTGCATGCCTGCGCCAGTGCCGGTCTGGATGTAGGAGCTTATCTGGGAAATTTTCCCCTCCCGGATCATGCTTGCCAGCGCCGGCGCGCCGATCAGAATTTCATTGGCCGCGCACCTGCCCTTCCCGTCTTTGGTCTTCAAGAGCTGCTGGGCAATGACCGCTTTCAGCGATTCAGACAGCATGGTGCGGGTCTGCTCCTGCCGGTCAGAAGGGAACGCGTTTATAACGCGGTCGATTGTCTTCGCCGCGCTATTGGTGTGCAGGGTGCCGAACACGAGAATACCCAGCTCCGCGCAGGTCAGCGCCAGGGAGATGGTCTCCAGATCGCGCATTTCACCCACGAGAATGATGTCCGGGTCTTCACGGCTTGCAACCCGCAGGGCGTCGGCAAAGCTGCGGGCATGGGTGCCGATTTCCCGCTGGGTTATCAGGCACTTCTTATTGGGGTGGACAAATTCCAGCGGATCTTCAATGGTAATGATATGTGCTTCACGGGTCTCATTGATGTAATTAATGATGGCCGCAAGGGTGGTTGATTTTCCGCTCCCGGTCGGCCCGGTAACCAGCACCAGACCTTGCTTGAGCGTGGCAATATCCTTTACCACCGCGGGCAGACCGAGCTGCTCGACCGTCATGATATCGGTGGGGATAATGCGAAACACCGCCCCCATCCCGCGCTGCTGATGGAGAAAATTGCAGCGGAACCGGGCGACCTGCGCAACTTCATAGGCAAGGTCCAGATCCCGGTTTTTCTCCAGGTGCGCCTGCTGCTCAGCCGAAAGAATTTCATAGAGCAGGCCCCGGTTGGAATCCGGCGTCAGGACCGGATGCTCCGTCGGCACCAGCTCTCCGCGCATTCTCAGAAGCGGCGGAAACCCTATAACCATATGCAGGTCACTTGCGCCCCGCTCCTTCATCTCTCTAAACAGTGCATCTATCTGCGCCATCTGACGTTCCTTCCTTTTTGCTGCGCTTACACATGCAGGCCGGTATTACTCATCGGCGCTGCAGCGTTTTTTATTTCCCGGTCATACCGCGGCTTGAATGCCTGCTTGCTTTGCGCGCCCATGTATGCGTCCTGTGCGCTGATGGTCCCGTCTTTCAACAGGGCCATGAGCGCGTCGTCCATGGTCTGCATGCCCACACCTTTTCCGGTTTGCATCATTGAGGGAATCTGAAAGGTCTTGCCGTCCCGGATCAGGTTTGCCATGGGCAGCGTACAGATGAGAACTTCAACCGCAAGCGCCATGCCGTTGCCGTCAGCCCGGGGAATGAGTTTCTGCGTAAGCACTGCCTTCAGGGATTCAGAAAGCATGGCCCGTATCTGGTTCTGCTCCTCCGGCGGGTAGGAGTCGATAATGCGGTCAACCGTCTTGGGCGCGGTGGAGGTTGACAGGGTGCCGATAACCAGGTGCCCGGTTTCAGCGGCAGATATGGCCAGTGATATGGTTTCCAGGTCCCGCAGCTCGCCGATCATGATCACATCCGGGTCCTCGCGCAATGCCCCGCGCAGCGCGTTGGCATAGGACAGGGTGTCAGTGCCCAGCTGCCGCTGATTAACCACGCCCTTTTTCAGGGGGTGAATAAATTCAATCGGGTCTTCTACGGTGAGAATGTGATGGGGGCGGTTTTCATTAATGTAGTCAATCATGGCGGCCAGGGTGGTCGACTTGCCATGACCGGTGGCGCCGGTTACCAGGATAAGGCCCTGGTGATTATCCAGCACCTTCTTCACCACCTCGGGAAAGCCGATAGCGTCCAGTGCCGGAATACGCGGCGGGATGATGCGAAATGATGCTGCCACACCATCCTTGTGCATGAGCGCGCTGCCCCGGAAGCGGCCAAGTCCGGGAATTTCATAGGCAAAGTCAAGCTGCAGGTCCTCAGCAAATTTTTCCTGCTGCTGCGGGTCCAGAAGCTCAAGTATCAGCTCCCGACATTTCTCAGCTGCAAGAGGCTCTTTGTTTAATTTACGCAGGCTGCCGCACTGGCGGACAATGACCGGCTCCCCCGGGGTGACGTGAACATCTGAAGCCTTCAACTCAACTGCCTGATTGAAGATAGTATCCAGTAACGCCATAGTGTATCTCCCGCAATAGTATGCAATGTTCTGCCAGGTTCCTTTTCACCGGCCGTACAATTGGTCTTATATAATCGTTTTTTGCAGGATTTTCTTTAGGATAAAATTCTTTCTGCTGCGTGCGGAGAAAACTATTGCGGGTATACTGCGAAGGAAAACAGATATCAGCTTTTATGCTTGCCCTTGAATACTGCGCCGAACTTTTTAAGAAAATCAAGCAGGATATAGCGGTGGCAGTTCCTGCCCTTGGCATTGCATGAACAAACCAGCACAACTTTCCCGCTGTCCAGCAATTTATCCCAGGTATACTGGTACTGAATAAAACTGCTCTCGAGAAATTTAAAATACTGCTGCTGCAGCTTTTCTTTGCTCAGCTTACCCGTCTTGTAGTCAAGCTGCTGCTGCTTGGGAGGGGTAAAAACAGGATCGCCGCCGTAAAATGATACATCAATTTTACTTTCGCCCTCGTAGCCCTCGTCCGCCATATAGACGGCAAGCTTGTGCTTCTTTTTAGCTCTTTCTTTGAATGCTTTCTCAATATCTATGGGGATTGCCCCAGCGCCCATGAACAGCTCCTCTGTGTTTTCTCAATTGTTATTCTCTGTTATTCTTTTTTTATCTCCGCTCCAGGCCAACGTAAACATAACCGGGTGAAGGGGTCAGGTGTGTTCATGGTGCGGTACATGCAAAATCAGTCTGGTTGGTCTTTTTAAACTGGGAAAAATTATATCCTTTTTGCGTAAGGCGCTCGCCGATTCCGCGGTAGACATCATCCGGCAGCTGGGGTGTTCGGCTGAGAATCCAGCCGATGCTGCGGCCGGGGTGGCCGATAACAGCGTATTCATAGTTGGGACCGAGGTCTATAATCCAGTAGTCGCCGCTAAACAGCCAGAAGCCGAACAGAGAGACAAAGCTCACCTTCAGTTTCGCATTAGTATTTTTGTCAACCACCCATGCTTTGCCTTGCGCCGCCTTTTTCTTTCCTTCGCTGGTGCAGCACTGGTTCAGCACGCTTATTTTTCCGTCCGTATCAAGCGAATATGTCGCCGTGGTGCCGCCGGCGCATCCCTTCTGGAACCAGACCGGTATGCTGGCAATTTCATACCACGTGCCCAGGTAGCGGGACAGGTCAACCCGTTCGACCACCTGCAGTGCGTTCGAGGCGCTGCCGGCATCCTCGGCCCGAAGGTTTCCGGCGCTGAAGCAGAACACTGCCAAAAGAAGCATCGCGCTTATCACCGCGAGGGTTGATGAAATGGAGTGCATCATATCATGCCTTTCTTGAGCCCTGCCCGGGCTCAGATTTGTTGCCTTTTCAACAGCCCGGGTCTCCCGGATGGCCGCAGCAGTTCTGAAAATTCTTCAGCTTGAGCAGGTTGTTCTTCAGCAGCAGGCGCAGTTTTTCCCGCCACGGCATCCTGACGCGCAGGTTTGAAATAAAATCACGAGGACTGGGTGTTGTCATCTTTTTTTCAGCTCCTGCTGCCAGCCGCCTGCAGCTATTTTTTCAGGCATACCCGGCAGGTCTCACCGGGGGTAACCTCAATTTCTATCCCGACTTTGGCGGCAAATGTCTTCCACAGGGGGATGCACCACTTATGATGGACATCTTCCCAGGTTATGCTGAAGGTCCCAAGCGACCCCACTATTTCAAGCATTTCCTTGTAGGGGCACTGCAGCAGACGCTCACCAGGGCGCACCTCGATTTTTTCAAACTGCTGGTAGTGGCAGGAGTTGGCCTCGAAAATTCCCCACAGGCCCTTTTCCGGCCCCTGCTCCTGCACCCAGCCGCCGATCATCTCAAGAATCGGCCCCAGGATGTAGGCTTCATGCTCCACCTTCTCTTTCCAGAGATTGTGCTTTACCGCGAAATCAAGGCCCTGGAGATGGGCTTTCAGGAGCGCGTCGTTAAACTTGTGCGGATAGGGCATGACGTCAGTATAGGTCTGGAAAAGCATTCTCACCGCTGGCGACACATCTGCTGCCTGTTCGTCAAAATTAAATTCAATACCCGGCATAGTATCCTCCTCATATCTTTTTTGCAATCGGGGTGCCGATGACCGGCAACCGGTTTTAATTTTCGGCAGATGTATTAATACTGCCTGTTATGCGTGTAATTGTTCTTTTATCGCGGCGATGTTCTCAACACCTTCTGATAGAAGCGTAAACGTCGCAGCAGAGAGCCCCGGCGAATGGACCTGGATGCCGCGCCTGATGGTCGGGTGCTCCCATACCGGGGTTGCGCTAAGCTGAGAAGTGGTGCCGGTGGCTTTCAGCAGGGCAAGCCCCACGGCATCGGCTGCTGCAAGATTGGTGCTTGCGATCATGATGCCCGGATCGACAAGGTCGCCGGAATCCGGCCCGCCGGCATTGAAACCCCGGCGCGCGTCAAGAAGGGAGAGCCGCACATTACCGGCACCGAGGCTTATCTCGGCAATGCTCTCAAGAAAATAGAGCGATCGGTGCATTGCGTACCGGTCATTCTGAGGCAGCGCGCCGACAAAGATCTTCAGGCCCATAGTGAACCCGGCCAGCTGATGGGTGCGCAGGGTGGGAAGAACGATGATATGATCCACGTCCTGGAAAATTTTCGGCATGGAAAAGCCGCTGGGCCAGTGGGTTGCCTTTACCGGCTGTACGGCGATCATGTCTTCATCTCTAAAAGTTACCATGCGGGCGCCGGCACTGACTGCCGCGTCATAAATTCCTGTTTCCTTCATACAGTACAGGGTGTCCTGCCAGTCGGGTGATTTATCCCCCACCAGGACGTCGCCGGCGCCATGCTCTTTCAGAAGCGCAACAAGCTCCTGTACCACAAACGGGCTGGTAGTGGCCGGGAAGGGATTGGGGGAATTGAGGGCGAGTTTCAGAAGCACGCTGTCGCCGGGCTGCAGAAAGGAAAGTCCATCAACAAGCTCAATGGCACGCCTGAGCGCGTATGCGTAATCAATATTTTTTACCAGCGCTGCCGAGTCGGGAGTCCTGACGCCGGCATCCTCGCATCCGGGCAGGAGCGGAACGCTCAGCAGCAGAGAGGAATATCCCAGGAGCTTTAAAAATTCTCGCCGGTCAAGGGCATCGGGCACGTGAGCTTGTTTTTTCTTTTTCATATGCATAACAGCATTTGCATCTATTGTTTATAATATACAACATATTCACTCTTTTGCAACACAGTACCTGGCTTTTTAATTGACAAGCACCGGCCTTTTTCTTATGGTGAACAAATAGTGACTATTATTGTTTCCGGAGGAATTATGTCACACCATAAATTAACTGCTGTTTTAGCACTGCTCTGTATGGTCATCGGTATGAGCGGCTGTATCCGGGCGCAGACCCCTGCGCTGCCGCAGAGCAGCACACAGAAAAGTAACCTCACTGCCGGCATGGTTAAAAAGTACGTCAGGGTTGGAAAAGCTACCCAGGCAGATTTACTCGCGGTCTTCGGCGCCCCGAATATCATCACCCGGGACCGGGACGGCAATGAAGTCTGGACCTATGACCGGCAGAGCATGGCAAGCGTTTCGGAAATTGCCGCGTGGAATGCCGGCGGCAGCGCAGCGGTTGCCGGTGCGGGGCTCGCGGGGAGCACACCGGTCGGCGGAGTTGTATCAGGCGGCGGCTCCGCAGGCAAAAGCACTAATACCGGACAGGTGAGCAGCGCAACCTTTACCCTCATGATAACTTTTGGTTCTAATGATGTGGTCAGGGATTATCGCATGATGGCCACCCAGTTCTAACACGGAATCTATCTATGCGGAAATCAGCATACTGCATAGTGAATTTATCATTTCTCGCAGCGTGCCTGCTGAGCGGCTGTTTTGTCGGCGCCGGAAAGCTGGCGCCGCCCCCCCCTCTTTCTTCCCAGCAGCGCGCCGCCATGCAGACTCGGGAGTTGAGCGGCACTTTCGCTACCGCCTTTTCAGCAACCCTGTCGGTTCTTCAGGATGAAGGCTGGGAGATTGATGTGGTGGACAAGGAAAGCGGGATTATCCAGGCAAGTTCCCTGAAGCGCCAGGATACCATAGGCCCTGTTGAAGACTGGTACGCAGAGCAGAACGCAGCCTATCGCGACAACCTGCTCAAAAACGCCCGAAAATCTGAAACAGCGCCCCCTGAGTGGACCCGCTGGGAACGGCTTACCGCCCATATCGAATCGTGGGGCAAAAATACCGTGCGCCATCGCATTACCATAACTAAGTGCGGCTCTTTGACGCCCAGTACTTACAGCTTATCCGGCAGGAAGGGCGAGCAGAAAATTTCCACCACCGGCGGCAAAGAGCAGTCTCAGGTGGCAGAAAACCCCGCAACCTACCAGTATCTCTTCCAGCAGATTCAGCGCGCTGTTTTTGTGCGTGAGGGCATGGACGGCCGTTAGAGCAGATGATGCTGGGGCGGGATATTACCGTTGTGAAGATCTCTTCAGTCAACAGGTTGTTTAAAGAGAGAGATTTTATTTGGAACTCAGGAACTCACAAAAATAAAAACAGATAGTTCCTGATTTCTTGCGTTCCAGATTTTTATTTTGTTCCCATTTTAAAAAGAAATTCAGTTTTAAGGGACTACATTCCACTTGCGCAGCCAGCCTGAAATATCACGGACTCCCTGCACATTAAAATTATCCTGCCGTGCCAGCTCCCGTACCGATGTTAAATACTTGTCGCTTCTGCTGCGGTAGAGGTATTCCAGAACTGAAAATGCCCGGGCAAACGGCTGGCGCAGTCTGATGGATATATGGTAGAGGTCGGTCACCATATGCAGTGCCATGCCCGCAATTACATATTTTAAAACCGGGAAAAGCGGGGTCAGGCACAGCAGAAGGATGAAAAATTCAATGGTGTGAAAGGCGCTGAGGACCAGATAGTTCTTGTCCAGGTTTACCTCTATAAGACTGCTGAACGCAAACACCCCGCGCACATCATAGGAGCGGGTGTCCCGCACATACTCGATCACGTGATCGAGGTCAATGAATATACTTGCCAGGCCCACTGTTACTGCATGCTCACCGATGACCGGATAGAGGACCGCTGTTGCCGCCGCTCCCTGCACTGCGTGAACTGTCAGACTGCTCATGTCTTTTCCCTCTATCTCCTTTTATCTGCCCTTTAGTTTTCTGTGATTTTGCCCGGCACCCGAATGAAGAATTGTCCGGATAGCATGAATATCTATCGTCATTAAAGGGGATAACTTCACGGCTATTATTTGCAGAAATCTTTACCGGTTGTTGAAAGAAATGTTTTTTCCAGGCTGGTCAAAAACATCCAGACGCAAGGCGCGCGAAATCCTGAGGAATGAGGCGTACTATGTGGTACGTCGCAATGATCCCGAAAGCTTTCGGGAATGAGCGCAACAAAGCAGATGGGTGTTTTTCAGCAGCCTGTTCATTTGCAGTCACCGATACGCTTGCCGCTCAAGCGCTGGGTCATTTGCATCTTTCCACCCTCCGGATCATTGAGCGTCATCTTTATGGTGCCCTGCATGGTTTCGCTGCTGTAGGTAACAGTGCCGCTGCCGTCTATGGTCGCCCCCTGCTCACTGCAACGCATCACCCAAGTCACGGTATTTCCCTCTGCCTTTATGCTGGTAATCGTGCACCCTTTGATGGTATCCGGGTTCTTCGGAACAGCGTCTTTGCTGGTCAGACATTGCGCGTATTTCATGGGCACCGTGCCCCCTGCGGGCATTCCCTCCATTTCCATGGTGCTGGTAATTTCCCAATTCCCCTCATGTATATTCGGCCCCGCGCCGGCGTATGAGAGTGAAACACCGGCCATAAGAATTAACCCTGCCATTAGAAGTTTCTTTAGCATACTGCTGACCCCTTTCTCTTTTTCAATAGTATAAATTTACAGTTACCGGATAATATTATAGAGGTAATTGCAAAAGTATTCAATAATGGGATTGCCGCGCTTCACTCGCAAAGACGAATGTCGTTTTTACGGTCATTGCGAGGAGTGTGGCGACGAAGCAATCTCAATAAGTTTGACTTTTGCAATTGGATATATAGTTTAGAATATATCCCTGATTCAGGCAAACACTATTTAACGCTATACTGCATGCCCGGCAACACAGCTCTATCCTCAGTACCGGCAATCTTTACGATTGGCCACTCACAATTCGTGGCTCGGGACTCGGGGGTCGTGGTTAGGATGTCATTGCGAACGCAGTGAAGCAATCTCGGGATTACGGCGTGGCGAAAGGATTCAGGAATGAAATTCGGGTCACGAGCGACCCGCCCTCCGTAACACTAAAAAGCGTGGCCAGTCGAAATTCAAACGGATGCTTAACAATCACCAGTAATGTTTGTTCACAGACAGCGGAGGGTGGACGGGACACGGTTCACGGATATTGCTGACGGCTGATAGCTTACAGCTATTTTTTTCCAGGAGGAACTACTATGGACATGCTGACACTAATAAAAGAGAGAAAAAGTATTCGCTGCTTTTCACCGGAACTGCCGCCCAGTGATATAATCCTTGACTGCCTTGAAGCTGCGTCCTGGGCCCCTAATCCCACCAGCCAGCAGCCCTGGCAATTTATCGTCCTTACCGGTGACGCGCTACAAACCGTGTGCCGGGTCATAGAGGAAAACTTTACCGATGCAGCGGCAAAAATGGCATCAGAGCCTGCGCCCGCTGTGAGCGATCCTGTGGCGCAGGTTTTAAAAGAGCGCAAGGACCGCTCCTTAAGTGAAATGATGGCGTTCCTTAAGGAAAACAATGCGGACCTGAAGGCAATCGGCAGGGGCAACTTTATCTTCCACAGTGCGCCTATGGGGATACTTTTTGCAACCTATCCCTGCAAAGACCAGAACTTTCTCAAGTCAACAATTGCCGCCATGCAGACCTTCCTGCTGGCCGCCACCGCCCGGGGGCTGGGCACCTGCTGGGTGAATGCGATCTCCATCTGCCAGGAATATATCAAGGAAGCTTTGAGCCTTTCACCGGAGCTTATTCTGGTGGATGGCGTGGCCGTGGGCTACCCGGCTGCGGATGCGCCACTCAACCGGATTCCCCGGCACCGATTGCCGGTGGAGGAGGTGACGGTTTTCCTGTAACAAATACCGCCAGCGGATTCCCTACCGATTCACCATAAACAGAAAGCGCCTTGAAGAAGCAATGAAACAGCATAAAGGATTGCTGCAGCAGTTTGAGTCGTTGAAAAAAGAGTTGCAGGGATAAATAGTTGATAGTTGCGGTTGACTCCATATTTTTTGCAATCGATTAAATGACATATTGACATTATGACTATTTGCGACTATGCTTATCGATAGATGCTAATAAATCCATCATAAAGGAGAAGAACATGCTTTTAGCCATCGATAAAAGAGGCAGCATCAACCTGCCAGTTGAAGTCCGCAGGGAGTTTGGTCTGGGCATTGGATCATATCTTGATCTGTCCATTGAAAGCGGTGGGGCTATCGTGCTCCATCCCGTGTCAATTTACCGCAATGTCAAAGTAAGTGAAGCAGGCAGCGCAAAACTGAACGAAGGGCGCAAGAGCGGCACCGGGAAGCTTCCTGCATGGCTTGTTAAGGACATGAAGAATGCCGAACCTGATACCAAGTAAAAAATTTCTACACGACATAGATGCGTTCCAGTCCGACATGCCGTTGCGGAAAAAACTGGCAAA
>Ga0172368_10008936_pt1 | contig 10112 bp, 8 predicted proteins | sample Lak11m_FD_114540 | JGI IMG/M metagenome (GOLD analysis project Ga0172368, IMG submission 114540) | Freshwater microbial communities from Kabuno Bay, South-Kivu, Congo - kab_022012_11m | ecosystem: Environmental > Aquatic > Freshwater > Lake | place: Democratic Republic of the Congo: South-Kivu...
AACTAATCTTTGAACAGTATAACCTTGGCACGAAACTGGATAACACACTTCGCTCACTATAATGCCTCCAGATTTATTAAAATACATAAATGATTTTTTAAAAAGTTTTATGAAATTTTTAATTTTTTACATCTAAGTTTCAAATTAAACAGAAAAAGAATCATTTAAACTTTGGGTTATGAAAAAGATAAACATCATTATAGCAGCAGCAATCACCTTAGTAATTTCTATGCCGGTGGCTCAATCGCAAACATTTTTGAATGGCGATTTCGAAAAAAATCACGAAACAACAGGTGTTGATCAAATCAACTTATCCAATGCAGATTTTAATACCAGGATGCCAAACACTTTTGGATTTGGTACTTATGGTGATGTAGATATTATCAATACAGCTACCTATAGTGGTCTTGCACAAAAAGGCGATTGGTTTATTGGGCTAACCGGTGGCGGAACCGATGCCATATCAATGGAACTTTCAACACCACTGGTAACAGGTAAAACCTATACCATTACTTTTTGGGATAGAGGAAGTTCGGGTTTTGTACCTCAGCCGGTTCAGATTGGAGTTTCAAATGCAAAAGATGCTTTTGGAACTATAGTTTACACTGCTTTATCATTACCCGTTATAGGTGTGTGGACAAAACGCATAGTAAAATTCGTTTCGCCCAGTAACGGGAAATACATTACCGTTCAATTGAGTGGAGCAAACAATATAGGCGACTGGGCACAGGTAGATAATTTTTCGTTTGATAAACCTGAGAATACTATTATTACAGGCATCATAACAGGTGGTCCATTTTGCGCAGGCATGAGCATTGGTGTTCCTTTTACAAGTAACGGAATTTTTGCAACCGACAATATCTACACTGCTCAGTTATCGGATGCCAATGGCGATTTTACAAATGCCGTTAAAATAGGTACATTAAAAAGCAATTTGAACACAGGCACTATTATCTGCACCTTGCCTCAGGCAAGCATAAGCGGTTCATCTTACAGAGTAAGAGTAATCGGCTCAAAGCCCGACATTAACGGAAGTGATAACGGTACTGATTTAACTATTAATTCCACCACTTCTCCTCTGGTAACGATTGATGTGAACCCAGGAACCACCGTAAACGTAGGCACATCAGTAACCTTTACGGCTAATGCAATAAACGGCGGAACAAACCCAAAGTACCAATGGAAGGTTAACGGAATCAATGCAGGTACAAACTCTGCTGCTTTTACATCTTCTACATTAAAAACCGGCGATGTGGTTTCTTTAACATTGATTTCAAACGCACCTTGTGCTACAGTTAATACTGCTTTCTCGAATCTGATAACCATGACGGTTAAACAAATGGTAGCTCCTTCGGTTACTATTGTAGTATCTCCAAGCAACACCATTCGCGAAGGCAGTACCGTTACTTTTCGTGCTGCTGAAAAAAACGGAGGCACCATGCCTGCATATCAGTGGAAGGTAAACGGAAACTATGCAGGGAACAATTCACCTGTGTTTACCACTTCTAATTTAAAAGATGGTGATGTTGTAACAGTTGAACTCACCTCAAACTCCGCTCAGGTGTTCCCTGCCAATGCAACATCCAATGCCATTTCTATGGTAGTAACAATTCCCGCTCAGGTAACCAAGACTTCAAATACAACAGCCGTAGGTACAGGCAGCAGCCATCATGCAAAATCTAAATTGCATATTAAAGCATTCCGTTTTAACAAACGCTTTATGAAGCTAAAGGATGCCATACACAAAAACTGTTTTGGTAAAAAAACCAAGCATAGCAAGAGAATGATTAAGCATTGCTTTACGTTCTAGGTTTATCCTACTTAACCCAAAAAGGTTTCTCACCAAACCGCAAACTCAAAAGAAGACCTTTAAACTTTAAGTACTCTAGCTCACTTTAGGCACTTTCTTCAACTTTACAAACTCCCAACCCTTTGTGACTTGGTGTAAATTTACTTTGTGATCCGTGGTAAAAAAACATTAGATATGCCTTCAAAAAAATCCCCACCTTTCAGTGAGGACCTTTTGAAACGCACCTTGTTTGTTCGTATTTTGCCTGCCCCGCCATAGGCGTGTGTTCGTACTTCGTTGAGCTTCGTAATTCGTAGTATTTCGTACTTCGTAAGTTCGTATCATGTTCGTAATTCGACGGTTCGTATTCTGTTCGTACTTCGCTGTCGCTTCGTATTTCGTTGACGATACAAAGTTACAACATCCCAAACCCCAATGTATGGTACTTTTTGACCAAATTTTGGTACTTTTTGACAAATTTTTGGTATTTTTTGACCAATTGCTGCTTTCTTCACTCCTTTTGCCCTCTTTCCTGCAATATTCTCTCGGAGTAAACCCTGTCCGTTTCTTAAATTTTTTTGTAAAATAGGATACATCACAATACATTAATTTATCCGCAATTTCCTAAACATTTAACGCCTTAGTATCTATCAACTCTTTCGCCCGTTCAATGCTGTATAAAATAGTAAACTGCTTGATGCTTATTCCCTCGGCTTCCCTAAACACCCTGTTCAATTTTCTGTAATTGGTATAAACATTGGTTTTTACATAGTCCGGTAACAATTTCAAATTAATTTTTTCCTCGCTATGTATTTTTTCAATCAGGTTCTTTTTAATAAGGTACACCAGTTTTTCTTTTTCCCCTTTCCGAACCTCGTAAAGATACTGCTCCCTGCTTCGCTCAAATTCCTTTATCTTCCCTGGTGCAACCACATCAGGAAAATCAACAAAACCTAATCCAACCCTATAGCAGGGCATCTCTATCTCCCTCAGCAATGCCTCCACTTTTTGGATGCACTCCACACCCTTCATGTTTTCTATTATCAATCGCATAACCTTTCTTCGTAATTCGCAGCTCTTCGTACTTCGTACGTTCGCATTCTTATTCGTACTTCGCCGATTTAATTACTCAATCAACCACTCAAACGCATTTATTTTATTTTTATTGTATAATTATTAAATTTATTTTATGGTATGTTTTAGTTATTTTTATTTCATTCTATATCACTTATCTCACAGTAAAACTACAAACTTTTCTACCTCTAAATCAACCCACAATCAGTTAACGGTAGTATTTCACAAGTTATCGGTAACAAAATCTCATACTGCCATACCTTTTATAATAATCACTATTTCTAAAATTAAAAACCCTATCTTTATTCAATTCATATAGCTCAACAATTAAAAAATCCCCGTTAAACCAAAATATTTCTTGCATTAATAACTTATTTGTGTATATTTGTATATTCTTTTAATCCTTTATTATGAAAAAATATTTGCTTCTTTTATTTTATGTTTTAGTATCTTCTTCCGTTAATGCACAAAAAACACCGCCTGATGATTGTGCTTATTTGTTTTCGTTTGATGATACTTTGCATTGGCACAGAATAATTATTGATACGGTTAACGATACAAATAACATATGGCAAATTGGTGAACCAAGTAAGACGATATTTAATTCGTCCTATTCAGGTAATAGAGCTATTTTGACTGACACTTTGAATACTTACCCTCCAAATGATACATCATCATTTACTTTAATACATATTGCATTTACATATCCAGGTATGGTGGGAGGGCCTTTTGTTACAAGTTTTCATTATAAAACGGATACTGACACTTTGTTTGATTATGGCAAGTTTGAATTATCAGTTGATAAAGGTTTAACATGGATTGATCTTGTTAAGGACACAACATATATTGAAGACTGGAATTGGTACCCTACCAGACCTTCATTTACTGGAAATTCCGGCGGATGGAAATATGTTTTTCTTGACGCTACTTATTTAGCATCCATGCTTAATATTCAACCATACGATACAGTTTTGTATCGCTATACATTTATTTCTGACAGCATTGATAACCATAAAGATGGCTGGATGATAGATGATATATTTAATTATGATTTCATATCAGGGAACAGTGATATAATATTAATTAATAATGGCATAAAAATTACACCTAATCCCGCAAATGAATATATCACTATTTTTTTTTCAGATGATTTTATTACAGATGATATGGTAATTAAAATTTATAATAGTTACGGTGTAATTATAGGATCTTTTAATTTATCTTCCCCAAAGAAATATTATAAAATAAGTATTGACAATTATCATTCAGGTAGCTATTATTGCTTTATTTCGAATAAGAGGAAAGAAATAATAAAAGGAAAATTTATTAAAATAAAATAATTCAATTACTTATACTACAAAAAATAATAATATGAAAGCAAAAGGAGTATTATTTATTGCATTATTTTTTTCAATAGCATTGCCAATAAAATTGCATAGTCAAACAAATTGGAAAGATGCTTTAAATGATAGCAATGCTAATTTTTATGATATTAAAAATAAATTTTATAATTGGGCAAACACCTTTACAGGTTCAGATTCTACATTAAGTAAGTCATTAAAAAGATTTCAGCGTTTTGAATTTTTTTGGCAAAACCGTATTAGTGCTCCAGGAAACTTAAATGGAAAATTCTCTACATGGGCTGAAGCATTCTCAAACGCATGGGATGATCCATATTGTACTGCTTTAGATGAAGCAAGTTGGGTTACAGAAGGGCCATTCCCTGGCACTGAACATCACATGGGATTAATTGCTTCTGTTTGGAATGATCCTCAAGATCAAAATTTTATCATTGCAGGTTCACGTATGGATGGAATTTGGAGATCGACAAACGGTGGTTATAACTGGAGTTGCGTTTCGGATAATCAGAGAATACCCTTAATGGGTGTATATACCCTAGCAGTAAGTCCTAATAAAATTAATAATAAGAGGGTTATTTATGCTGGCACGGGTGGTGAAGAAACCCGTCATTATAGTATTGGTATTTTAAAATCAGAAGATGGAGGCGATACATGGAATGTGCTCGAGAATTTTCCTCCTCATGCAGCTGGTAATAAAGCCTACTTAGTGTCAAAAGTAGCTGTTGCGCAAAATATATTACCAGGTTATCCTGATATTATTTTTGCTGCATATAATGAAAAATTATATAAATCAGTCAATAGCGGGCAGACTTGGACTCAATGTTCAAATTTAACTACATCAGGTAAAATTTTCGACATAGAGATTTTTCCATCAAATAACTCCAACATTGTTGTTTCAACAAGATCCTATACTGATAATTTAAGTGTTTTTCATCGGGCAGAAATTTGGTTTAGTTCTGATTTAGGACAAAATTGGGTTGAAATTGGTCAAAATATTATCGATCCAAACCTAAGTCAATTGACTGAGGTAGCTATATCTGTACCACTCGACGATCAAGTGTATTGTTATGTCTGTTATTCAGATGCATAATATGCAACAAGAAACATAATACTAACACAAGATTTAGGTAGTACATGGTCAACAGTAAGTTCAAATTTGAATGGTGGAAATTGGTCTAACGCATACTATTTTATGAATTTTGTTGTATCTCCTTTGAATTTATCAAATAAATATCACGCAGGTACAACTACTCACAGAAATTCAACAGAATTACATGGTTATAATGCAACATCCGCAACTCATGGTGATGTACGAGATCTTCAACTTGTTGTTTCTACTACAAGTAACACAACAGATGTGTTAATTGAAGGTAACGACGGTGGTGTTTCTAAATCCTTCAACGGGGGAACAACATGGTTTAGTTTAAATGGTAGTGGTTCTACGGGTCTTGTAAATAATGACATTTTTGGATTTGATATTACATCAAAATTTTCTGACAGAATTGTTGTTGGCCAACAAGATAATCAAGGTCTTTATAAGAGTAATGGCAATTGGTCTGCCGTAACTTTCGGTAATGGTGACGGTGAAAAGTGTGTTTTTAATCCACAAAATCCGAACATTTTTTACCAATTACAAAATTGTTGGATAAAAAGATGTACAATAACTAATAATGATGTTAGCTCATGTACAACATTAGCTAACGAACCGGTAATAAATTGCTATCAACCAAATGCAAACACATACCTAGGCAGGCCTCTTATTATAGATCCGGTAAATCCAAATATTCTTTACACTGGCCGAAGCGATGGTTATATTAATAAGACTATGGATGCTGGAAATTCATGGCAATCACTTGACGTGGGCGGTTGTGGTAAAGCAATAATGGACATAGCAATTGCACCCTCAGACCATAATATCATTTATGCAATTACCAAATATTTTACATGGGATTTGAATCCAATTGAAAAATCAATATTTAGATCAGAAGATGCCGGGCAAACATGGGTTGATATAACCAATAATTTGCCAAACATTTACGCACCAGCCACTGATATTGCTATTGACCCTTATAACCCAAATAGAGTGTGGGTAACTATGGGTGGTATTTGGCTTGATAATAACAACAACCCTATGAATAGAGTGTTTATGACAGAAGATGCAAGGATACAATCTACTGCTACTTGGATAAATATGACCTATAATCTATCGGCTTTGCCCGTAACTGCTATTGTTTATCAACAAGGGAGCGATGATAGGGTTTTTGTTGGTACCGATGCTGGTATTTTTTACTGGGATAAGTCCAATTATGAATGGAAATGTTTTTCTACTGGACTTCCAATTTCATTCGTTACTGAACTAAAAATAAATTATTGCTCAAACGAAATATACGCTAGTTCTTGGGGAAGGGGTATGTATAAATCACAATTACCATTTATTACTTATCAACCAACAATAATTAACACTAATACTTTATGGACAGGTGAAATGTACCAAAAAGAAAATATTATTATTGAAAATAATGCTACTTTGAATATTACTGGTATTATTTATATGGCAACCGATAAAAAAATCATCGTCCAACCCGGCGCCAAACTCATCATTGATGGTGGCAAAATAACCTGCGTTTGCGGTCTTTGGCAAGGCATCGAAGTTCAGGGCAACCCCACCCTTAGCCAAAACCCTGTTAACAATCAGGGCGTTGTCGAAATAATTAACGGAGGAACAATTGAAAACGCACTTGTCGGAATTTTCGCCCCTGCACACAAATACGCAATAGACCCTGTAACTACTGGCTTTGGCGGTGGCGGTATTATAAAAGCAACCGATGCCGTTTTCCGTAATTGCGAAGTAGGTGTTAGGATTGACAATTACCATAATTTCAATCCAATCACACATCTTTCATTACCAAATCGCAGTTATTTTAAAAAATGTTTATTCGAAACCACCAATAGCTTTATCTCAGGTAGTGTACCAAGTACATTTATTTACCTCGATAATGTGGAGGGAGTAAATATATTGGGCAACACATTCCAAAACACAAACACAAGCATGCCCTCTTACGATAGAGGTAAAGGTATCCAAAGCTACGATGCAAACTATTCCGTAAAACCATTTTGCAACAGCTTATGGGTTCCCTGTCCTCCTACATCACAAATACCCAACAATTTTACAAATTTAGTTTATGGGATAAACTCCTCAAACATCAACACGACAAAGTCAGTTTTTATAGATAACAATGTATGAGTTTCGTTCTTTTAAATATTAAAAAACCCCCATCAAACTAAAATATTTCTTGCATTAATAAATTATTTGTATATATTTGTAATTCTTTTTAATTTCGCAACAATGAAAGAACTTTTACTTTCTCTATTTCTTTTTTCTTTTCCATTTATATACTCTTCTGGGCAAATATATCACCCTTTTCCTGACTCAAATTCAATCTGGAGCGAGTACCATCAATATTCAATAAGCTCTGGCTTGCTTCCTTATTACTACAGAAATGCTATTACCAATAAAGATACTGTCATAAGCACAAGAACATATCACCAGCTTTTTTTTAGTTTAACGGATTCTACATTTACAAATCCTATCAACTATTATTATATAGGCGGTTTAAGAGAAAACAATAAGCAAATATTTTTTATTCCAAAGGATTCAAGTAATGAATATTTAATTTATGATTTTTCGTTAAGTATTGGAGACACTATCAGATATGATTATTCGGTTTTTTCAGGATATTATGGTTTTGGACCATTTGATTCCTTGTTTGTTTCAAGTGTAGATTCCGTTTTAATTTATGATGGAACTTTCAGAAAAAGAATAAATTTTTCATCATGGAGTGGTGGTGGGTTTCCTGTGCCAATATTTTATTCCCAGTGGATTGAAGGAATTGGCAATAATATGGGTTTGTTATGTCCTATTCCAAATATTCCAACAAATGGATCTGATAATCAATTGGTTTGTTTTAAGCAAAATGATACACTATTATGTTCAAATATTGCAATCGTTTCATATTTCGGTACTTGCTATCCTATAATTGCCCAATTAGACGAACCTAATCTTGATATTAACAGAATTGAAATTTTCCCAAACCCAGTCATAGGTACAAGTCTAATTAAATGGAATAAAAATGCCCACATAACAATGATTGAAATTTATAATGTACTTGGAAAAACTATTTTGAAAATGAAAATAAATAATGTTTTAGATTATACAATTGACGGACATGTTTATCTCAATGGAGTATATTTTATTAAACTATTAGATAATAATGGTAACAGCTACATAACAAAATTTATAAAACAATAAAAACTTACAATCATGAAAACTAAAATTCTATTTTTCGTTTTACTTATTGCAAATTATTTCAATGCTAACTCGCAGATTAATTATTCTTTAACCTTTAATGCTGGTAATTTTCAAATCAGTAATGATACAATTGCTAATAATATCTATAGCAAAGTAAATTATACAGATTTGTATAATACTGGTAATGTTGGGGAACCATATCTACCTGTTAAAATTCTAAAATTTATTATTCCTGCAAATATGGATTTGGATAATATTAATGTTTCTTCCTCATCATTTCAAGAAATTAATTTATCTCATAAAATTGTTCCAACTCAAAATGACATTCCTATATCTCTAAATTATTCGCTGCCAGATATTGTAGACCCCGATTCGATAATTTATAATTCTAATAATCCATTTCCTGGCAATATAGCTTATCACATTAATACTGGCTTTTTTGATGCTGTAAATAAAATAATTACCATATCTGTTTACCCTGCACAATATATACCAGGATCATATAAAATAAATTTTTATACAAATATCAGTTTTACAATTAATCTTAAAACAAACAGTACATATCAAAACAATTTTAGCATATATAGAAACCACAAAAACAAAATATTTTATAATAATATTTTAAAATCCATTGTTAATAACCCACAAGATATCCCTTTATATACAGATTCTGCTATTTTCAAAACTACAAAATCCCCAAACACTACATTGCCTTTTTATGAGTATGTAATTATTACTGACAACTCTCTAAAAACAGCATTTGATGATTTTGTAAAATGGAAAAAAAGAAAAGGGATTGATATAGGAGTTGTTACAACTCAGGAAATTTATAATGACCCCTCTATCATGGGCGATGAAGTTATTTCTGGTGGTAATGGAATTTATGATAATGCTGGTAAAGTAAGACAATATTTATATGAAGCGTATCAAAATGGAACTGTTTGGACATTATTAGGAGGAGATCCAACCTATGTACCAATGAGAATCGGAAATGGTAGTAATAATAGTGCAGATTTAGGGAATAATATACCAACGGATTTGTACTTTGCTGATTTTAATGGAAATTGGAACGTAGATGGCGATTTGTTTTATGGGGAACAAACACAAGATCATGCTGATTATATTGCAGAAATTTTTGTTGGTAGATTATTATGTTCATCTAGTCAGCAAATTTTAAATTGGTCAAATAATGTATTAAAATATGAACAAAACCCGGGAAATGGTAACCATAGTTACTTATTACGATCATTTTCAATTCAAGCAGATCAGCTTCAACAAGGAAATCAAGCGGGTTATGTTGCTAGTTATTTACCCATGTATACTTCTACAATTTGGGGGGAATTTCCATCGCCCAATGCATTATTTGATAATACAGGAATAGTAACTACACCTGGTCCTTATTTTGGTCAAATGGGAAGTCCAAAAGGAGCAAATGTGATAGCGGAAATGAATAATCATTATGTGTCAAGTTTCACAACGTTGTTGATGTAAATCGACTATTTGTGTTTGCAAATTTATAATTTTATTTTTAAAGTCATCTGGGTTTTGAATAAATATTTCAGGTTTTAACTCAAACCAT
>Ga0172368_10008937_pt1 | contig 10112 bp, 6 predicted proteins | sample Lak11m_FD_114540 | JGI IMG/M metagenome (GOLD analysis project Ga0172368, IMG submission 114540) | Freshwater microbial communities from Kabuno Bay, South-Kivu, Congo - kab_022012_11m | ecosystem: Environmental > Aquatic > Freshwater > Lake | place: Democratic Republic of the Congo: South-Kivu...
CCGCGAAGAAGTCCATCTACTGAGCCTGTTCGACAATCTTGAGCAGTTATGTGCCTGGCAATCCGTGGTGGATAGAGTGCTTCCAGAGGTGCCCAACCGCACGCACATTTTTGGTGAACAGTTCGTGGTGGATGCGACCGGCGAGTTCGTCCGCCATGAGGAACGACTGCTGTTAAACTCGCTCACCATGCAGCTGGAGGAGGCTGTGGCGCGGGTGAACGCGCTGGGAGGGATGGCCATACCGGCTCACATCAACCGCAAGGCTAACGGCCTGATGGAAGTGCTTGGACTGCTGCCGCCCGCTTGCGAAGCGCTGGAAATCTCACGCCACATCACCCCGCAGGCAGCGCGCGAGAAATATCCCCAGATCGGTGAGGTCCCGCTGCTGCAAAACGGTGACGTGCATCACCTGGATGGGTTTTTGGGTATAAATGAATTATTGATGGAAGCGCCAACGATCAACGAGATCCGCCTGGCATTGGCCGGGCGGGATGGCAGGTCCGCCCGCATTTCAAATCCCTGAGTGGGAAGCGGGCAGAGCCTGGTGTAAATCCCGGGGGTCACACAGGCCATTAGCAGGATGCCAGGAAGGGTGGATTTATGGCTTCCAGCCCCATGCTTGCAACCAGCTGCATGGTCCCTTACGCCGGAACCATCTCCAGCCGGCGGATGATGCGCCAGGAGCACAGGGTCAGCCAGCGTGAGGGGGTTTTCTTCTGCCCAAATTCCCAATCGTTCCAGGCTGTCCAGACTGACTCGAGGGTGTAGCGGCCATCCCGGTCAGCCTTGCTTTTCAACAACGCCAGCATGTCGAGCAGGCGCGCATCGTCCCGCAGCCAGGCAAAACGTGAAAGCACATCCAGTACGTGCAGCAGGTCGTACCAGATAAAAGGGACCTTGAGCTTGCGGAAGTCGCTGCCCATGAAAAACATGTAGGGATGCAGGGTGAGGCTTTGGCTCCACAGCCTCAATAACGCCTCGGCGCCGGTCCGGCTGGCCGGGCTGTCGCGCCAATCATCGAGTTCCGCCATCAACTTGAGCATGGCCAGGGTGGCAAACGGGCAGGGATCATCCTTGCGGCCCGGTCCGCGGAAATTGCCAAGCTCCTTTGATACAACACACGGCCAACCATTTTGGCGGGTGAGCCCGGCAAGATAGCGGATGGCATCCTGCACTGCCGGCTCTGCGCTCAACCCAAATTTAACCAGGGCGTAAACCAGCAGGGGGGCGTCGCACAAAGCCCAGGCTGAACTTTCCTGGCCGCTGCCGCCGTACGCGGCGGGAATGTTTACAGGAAGTTGGAAAGGTCCTTCCTGTGACTTATGCTGCAGAATACGCTCGATGATCGCTCCCATGCCCGCATCCCCGGCCTTCAAACCCAGGTCTGCCAGGAAAGTCAGCCTGTGAAAGGGCTGGCCTGCGCTTTTATGGCTGGATATTACCTGCCAGGACCGGGCGCCCAGCTCTGACACCAGGTTTTGGAGGTGCGGATTGACCAGCAGCCCGTCGCGGGCAGCCAGGACGAGCGGATCATGCGTGGATTGTCCGAGCAGATCGAGCCGCGCGCGATATTCGATCCACGGCTCACCATCCAGCAGAAAATCGAGCGGAATATCGATCATATTAATATCCTTTTGCCTTCACGTTTCCGGGCGGGAGTGTATAAAATCAATCCCTGTTTGAGACAGGAAACCCCCGGCAAAATCTTATTTAAGATGATATCGACATGCAATTCTCGGGCAGTGGATATACAATAATAATTATAGATCATATAACTTTATTGATGACAACTTCGTTGTGAGCCCGACCAGGGCATGTCTCCATCACACCTCACACAGCCGGAAGAGCAACCATGCTTGTCATCGCCGAGAAAATCACGAGGATTTACAACCGGGGCCAGGAAAAAATATACGCGCTGCGGGATGGTTCCCTCCAAATCCAGGCAGGCGCCTTTGTTTATGTAACCGGTCCAAGCGGTGGGGGAAAATCCACCCTGCTTCATCTGCTGGGTGGGATGGACCGGCCTGACGCTGGGCATCTTTCTGTCAACGGTTTTGCGCTCGAAAAGGCCAGCGAAGAACAGTTGACCCATTTTAGACGCGACAACATCGGTTTCGTATTCCAATTCTTCAACCTGATCTCATCACTCAGCGCACTCGAAAACGTGATGCTGCCTCAAATTGCGCGTGGGATCCGGGCCAGGGAAGCGCAAAAAAATGCCGCCGCTTTGCTCGACCAACTCGGGCTGGCATCCCGCGTTCGCCACCGCCCGGCCGAATTATCGGGGGGCGAGCAGCAGCGCGTGGCAATTGCCAGGGCGATCATCGGCAGCCCAGCCCTGGTGCTGGCAGATGAGCCGACCGGGGATTTGGATCAAGCCAACGCGGAAGCGATCATAAAATTGATGCGCGATTTGAACGCAGAGTTGCGGATCACATTCGTGGTCGCCACGCATAATAAAGCCCTGGTCGATACAAACAGCCAGGTATTGGAACTGCGCGACGGTGTAATAAAGGAAAGCTGAATGCTGCTGGCTTTGCGCCTGTCATTGGAAGATCTGCTGCGCGACTTGAGCCGTACCCTGTTAAGCCTGGTGGGGTTGGCGCTGGTGGTTGCCAGCTATTTCATTTTATCGGCCCTCTCGGGAGCATTTGGTTACTACCTTGAAAATACCGACCTGAGCCGCAACCTGATCGTGATCGAGAAGGATGTTTACGACCCGGCCGACGCAATCCTTGAACCGGGAGTGATCGCGGTGCCGGTAGAACTGATGCCCGGCAAGGTCAAACGGGTTTCCCCATTCGTATTCCGGCACACGAACATCAACGGGGTGGTGATGATACTTCGGTCAGCTGATCCGGCAGACTGGGAGCCGGTCTACCATCTCTCGCTGGTGAATGGTGCCTGGCCGGGAAAAGCGGATGAAATCGCCGCGGACGCAGGTTACTCCCTGGCCAACCAGTGGAAAATTGGATCGGTTCTCAATATTTTTGGCACACCTTTCAGAATTTCGGGGTTGTACCGCGCCCCAAGCGCCACCTTTTCATCGATCTGGATGCCGTTTTCAAGCTTTCGGGATTTATTCAGCCTGAAAGGCGGCTACCAGGCACTGTATGTCCAGGTGGCGGCTGAGGCCGATCCTGAAGCGGTGCGCGCCCAACTGGAAAACGATCCGCGCCTGGCCGGGAAATATGCCGTGTATTTTGAAGAGAATTACGTCCAACGCAACACCCAGGCTCTCAAGGAAATGCGCAGTCTCAGCGCAATTTCCAGCCTGGTGGCGCTGCTGGGCATCGTTTTTGGAATATTCAATGCGGTTGTCTTGAGCACCGTTGAACGAGGCTATGAGATTGGAGTCCTGTTGGGGATTGGTTTTTCCAAACAAAGCATCCGCTGGTTCATGCTGCTGCGGGTTTTCATGCTGGTCTTCATGGCCTATTTTGTTGGCCTGGCGATTGCCGGGATTTATAGCACCTGCCAGCAAGCATTTTTCCCACTTTTTATTTTTGGGCTGCCTCTCAACCTGCAGATCACGCCGTTAATGGCCTTGAATGGTTTGGGGCTGGTGGTAGTGTTGGGGATGTTCGGCACCTGGCTCTCCACACGCAGGTTTTTCAGCCTGCGTATCGTAGAGTTGCTGCGGGAACGATGATCATCATCCGCCTGGGAATCCGCGAACTGGCCCTGCACGCTCGCTTGACCTTCGTCATGTCGCTGGCTATAGGCGTGCCCTTGATGTGCTTCTTTTTCCTGAATGCTCTTCAAACCGGGTTACAGGTCCGGTATCCGGAAACATTGGATGAATTTTTGGTGGTGCAGGTGAGCGGAAGTTTTGGTGAGTTTTTTGGCAGCCGACTGCCTGCCAGTATGAGCGATGAACTGCGCCAGGCAGGCGCCAGCCTGGTGATTCCCGAAATCCACACCATCGTTGGCACAACCTATGCTGATGCCATCCTGCTGCGCGGTATCCAACTGGACAATTACGCCCTGGTCAATGAATACAGGATGATTGCCGGCCGACCGCTGTTGCCAGGAGACCAACCGCGGCTGGCAATGATCGGCTCACGGCTGGCCAGCTCGCGCAGCGTGCTGCCCGGCGAAACCATCCAGATCCGGGGCCGGGACTTCAGGGTGATAGGGATATTCGATTCGCTGACGTATTCAGGCAATGAAGCCTGGATCTCCCTGCCGGATGCCCAGACCCTGCTGGGCTGGGGCACGGATGTTTCAATCTACCTGATCCCACGCGGTGAAACCTACCGGGATGGGGATATTCTTGATGGTGGGGTTTCAATTGTTCAAAAAGGAGACAGCAACGCCGCGCTTGTGAACGTCTGGCAGCCGGTATTCAGGCTGCTTGGCATGGTTGCAATCGCATTGGGGTTGGCCGCATCGGTTGGGTTGGCCAGCATCCTGTGGCGTCTGGCATGGCTGCAAAGACGATCACTGGCGATCTTGAGAAGCATTGGATTTGGCAAGGCCAGCCTGACTGGTTATTTATTGGTTCAATCCGGGGTGATCTCCATCCTGGGTTTCATGGTTGGAAGCCTGGGCGCCAGGTTATTGGGAGCCTTCAGCCAGATCACGGCGGCTGGCATTTCCATCCAGGCAGTTTTTGACAGCAGGGTGATAGTGGCAAGCATGGTCTTTGCAGCGGGGATCACCATTGCGGGTTCGATCATGCCGGCATGGTGGCTGAATCGTTTCAACCTGGTGGAGTTGCTTCGATCTGAATGAGATTATTTTATAAAGGAGGTAATCATGCTTCGCAATAAAAGGTATTTCATGCTACTGGCAATCCTGCTGGCCGCAGGTCTGGCCTGCAACCTGAGCCGCTCGGGGGACACACAGCCGTCGACCTCGGGTCAAGGGCAGGAACCGGCGGTCACAGAGCAGGCTCCGGGTGGTGGGATATCGCTCTTTGGCTCGCCAACAGAAGTGCCATCCAAACCCATCGGTCTGCGGCAGGGGCTTTCCAGCCTGGACAGCTACCGCCTGACAATACGGATGGTTAATAATGGACCGAGCGCCCTGGATAAGAGCGAATCAACCTTTACGATCGAATCCGGGTCGGATGGGGAGAGTTCGCATATCACCAACCACTCGGTGTCCAGTTCCGAGGAAAGCCCCGAGGCGGAGACTGATGAATCTGATGAATACTTCGTCGGCAATCGCCAATGCAGCGTTCCCAAGGACAGCGAGGTGGATACATCTGACATGGACCCGATGATAAGAGAGGTCTTCGATGCCTGGTATGGGATGCTCGACCTGGTCCCCACGGTCAATGAGCCCGTCTTCGTCAGCGCGGAAGAGATGAATGGGATCACGGCAAACCACTTTAAATTCACGGTCAAAGGTCTGGGTAAAGATACCGGGTCCGAAGTCGTGAGTTCAGATGGAGAGTACTGGCTGGCCCAGGATGGCCAATACATTGTCAAATATGTGGTACAGATCGAGACGCGCAACGGTCCTGCCGCCGATGCCAATACAAAAACGGTGCATTCCGAATTCTTGATCGATGTCAAAGACATCAATCAAAACATCGTCATAGAAATGCCGGCTGCCTGTCAAAAATAAGCCGGCCTCCAGCGCCATATGGCAAGGTGGGCCGGATCAGCGATCCGTCTACAAACAGACGGGGATCCGGCCCATGGCTATATTTTTATATGTGTTACCAGGTATTCCATGTAACGTGATTTGACCTGCTCGGTGACCATGACCTGCTTGATAGGCGGCAGGCGCAGGATGACGCCCAGCACCGCCGCCAGGGCGCGGTGATTCCAAAGGACGCGGTTGTCAAACAACAGGTTTTGCAGGCTGCCGCGTTCGATGGCCATCATTACGCTGCGGTGGACGGAATTGAGCGGTGTGATCACCCGTTCAGCCCTGGCCCGCAGTGACAGGCCCCCGCGCGCGCAGGCGCGCACGCAAACACTGCAGCCCAGGCAGATATCTTCATTTACTTTTGCCTTTTTCATTTTCGGGTAGTGCGGGTCATTTTGCGAGACGAGTGTCATGGCCTCCACCGGGCAGAGGTTGACACACTTACCGCATCCATTGCACTGCTGCTCATCCACCTGTGGAACAAAGTTGGAGGTGTGGACCGGGTTCAACATTCCGAACTTACGGGTAGCGATCATGGCTTCACAGCAGCACCCGCAGCAGTTGCAGATAAAGTTGACGCCTTCGCGCACGTTTTCCCCAAACTGGACCAGGTTTTCATCGTAGGCGCGCTGCAGCAGGTCCATGCCTTCGCTCACATCGATCAGGCGGGCGTAACCGTGGCGGGTGAGGGCCTGGGCGGAGCCGTTGAAGGTCATGCAAATATCCAGGGGGGCGTCGCAGTTTTTGCCGACATGCATCATCTTGTGGCGGCAGTAGCATATCCCGATCCCGCGCTGTGTCGCGGTGCGCATTACCTCGCTGGCGCGTTCGTAATCCAGAACGTGCAGGGCATTATCATTGGACAGGACCGGTTCGTTGACAAAGACCCGACCCAACTGTGTTTGACCGCCCACGAACAGGTCGCGGATGAAATCCTCTTCAACATTCATATACTGGTAAAACAACTCGCCCAGTACTTTCTGGTCGATGTCGCCGCGCATGCGCATCATCGAGAATTCGAAGAAACCCGCCATCGGCGGTGGCAGGGTGTAGGTGGTTTTACCATTCCATTCGACATCCACCAGGATGGCCCGGCTGGCGAGTTCATCGAGCACCTTTTGCGTCTCAACCAGGGTCATTTTCCAGACCTGGCTGGCCTTTTTAACATCGAATGGCTTGATCGGCAGCAATGCTACCAGCTGCGCTTCGCGCTCACTGAACAGGATGTTTAAGATTTTATAGAGAGTATCGGAAGGTGGCGCACCCTGCGGAAAACGGTTGAGGCGGTCGACCAGGTCGGTGTAGCCGGATTTCAGGGATTGATGCGACATTGGGCATGCTCCTGCAATGCTGACGGGTGGCGTTGCAAACACTATACTGATATTTCTCCCCAAAAACAACAGGCTTCCGTCTCATTTGCGGGTGATATTCATCATATTTTATGGTCCGGACTTTTACACTCCTGGTCGAAACTGGTAAATCCAACTTGCCGCCAGGTTTTATTTTTCTCATGCCAGGTGTTCCCGTCCGCATTCCGCGGCAAAACTAATAAATTCCTTTCAGTTGTGATAACAATGTTGGCAGGGGGATATTTGTATAATGATGTAATAATATCGGAATTCCACTGTTGCGACTTATAATGAAATATAGGTCAAAAAACATGGCAGGCTTGGGTAGCATACATCACAGGTGAATTTATGGCCACTTCTTCCAGGATCCTGATCGTTGATGCCGAACTTCTCCACCTGGAGAGTATTCAAAATGTTTTGAAATCGGCGGGGTATGAGACGCTGTGTGCTCACAACGGCGGGCAGGCATTGCAGATTGCCGGGCAGTACAAGCCCGACCTGGTACTGCTGGGAATGGACCTGCCGGATCTGGATGGCCTGGAAGTATGTCGGCGGATAAAGACCAGGCCAGAAGCGGACGGAACCTGTGTGATCCTGATGTCGGGGAAAGGCACCGATGGTGATGATCAGGCAAAAGGGCTGGATATTGGCGCGGATGGTTATATCACCCTGCCCATCCCAGACAGGGAATTATTGGCGCGCGTGCAAGCCTTGGTGCGCATCAAAACAGCTGAACAAAAATTGCACAATGTCTACGAACACATGCCCATGACCTACCAGGCATTGACCTCCGCAGGATCCATCCTGGATGTGAACCAGGCCTGGTTGGATATGCTCGGGTATACCCGCCAGGATGTGCTTGGAAAATCATTCAGCGATTTTTTAACCCCCGAACAGGCAGATCTCTTTCGTCTTTGTTTGGCCCAACTAAATGAAAATGGGAAAACCAGGGTTGAAGATTGTGAAATGATCCGCAAAGATGGGGAGATAATTCAAATTTCCATTATTGCCGAACTGGAAGATGATGACCGGAAGGGTTCCGGGCGGGTCCACTGCTTCCTGTCTGACATCACTGAAAGTAAACGATCGGAAGAAGCCTTGAAAAAGAGCGAAGAAAAGTTTCGATTGGCCTTCATGAACAGTTCGGATGCTTTTTACTGGAGCAGGCTGGAGGATGGGCGGATCATCGAGGTAAACCCGGTATTTGAAGAAATTTTCGGTTATTCACGCGAAGAGTCGATTGGCAAGTCTTCTTTACTATTGCGTTTATATCAAAACCCTGATGATCGCGAAAAAATGATATCCGAGCTGAAGGCAAAGGGTCACATCAAAAACATGGAGCTGAAGGGTAGAAAGAAAGATGGAGGGGAAATCACGGTATTACTCAACGTCAGCAAGGTAATGTGGGAAAACCAGCAAACCATTTTAGGGATCATCAGGGATATATCAGAACGTAAACAAGCGGAAGCAACGCTGCAGGAAAGTGAAGATAAATTCAAACATATTTTTGAACATTCAAACGCGGGAATGTCCGTCACCCAGATTTCTGGAGAAGTAAGCGTTAACCAGGCTCTTTGTAACATGCTGGGTTATTCATCCCGGGAATTCCACAGCAAAAAATGGCATGAGCTGACACATCCTGATGATATTGAATTAACGCAGAACGAGATCGATTCGATGCTTTCCGGTGAAAAGGATGCGGTCCGTTTTTCAAAGAGATTTATTAAGAAGGATGGTTCCATTTTATGGGTGGATCTCAGTTCGTCCATCCGGCGGGATGAAACAGGAAAACCTTTGTATCTTATTTCCACCATGGTTGACATGGCCGAGCGTAAACAAGTCGAAGAAGCGCTCAGGGCTTCAGAAAAAAAATATCGCAGCCTGCACGAAAGCATGATCGACGGGTACCTGAGGGTTGACATGGATGGCAGGTTTGTGGAGTTCAACGAAATTTTTGAAAAAATGCTGGGTTATGACAGCAGTGAATTAAGCCAGTTGTCTAATAAGGATGTTACCCCAGAAAAATGGCATTTAATTGAAGCCAACATCGTTGAGAACCAGATCATAAAACGCGGTTATTCAGATATTTATGAAAAAGAATTTCGCCGGAAAGATGGGGTGATCTTCCCGGTAGAATTGCGTGTTGTTTTAATGCGCGGCGAAAAGGGCGAGCCGGTCGGGATGTGGGCCCTGGCGCGTGATATCACCGAGCGCAAGCGGGCTGAGCAGGCGCTGCTGGAGAGCGAACAAACAGCCCGGCACACAGCCGAACAACTACAAATGGTCAACCAGATCGGGAGCAATATCACCTCCGGCCTGGATTTTGAACATGTCATGCAAACGATTTATGAACAATGCCAGCAAATAGGAGATACCGACACTTTTTATGTAGCCCTCTTTGATGATACGAACGGGATGCTGAGCTTTCCGACCTATTATAAGGACGGTGTATACCGCGTCATTCCGGCGAGCAATATCAAGGATGCAGGCGGTCTAACCAGACATATCATCGAAAACCGCCAGACCCTCTATATACCTGATATTTCCAACATGCCGGACGGATTTACCCCGGTCAAGGATCCGGGAAAATTGACCGTTTCTTATGTTGGAGTGCCCATGATCGTGAACAACCGGGTCGTTGGCGTGCTGTCGATGCAAAGTCACTCGGTTGATGCCTTTTCGCCCGCCCAGATCCAGACCATCGAACTCCTGGCAATCCAGGTGGCGATAGCGATACAAAACAGCCAGCTCTACGAACAGGTTCAATATGAGAGCAACCTGGCGAATGCCCTGATCGATAATATACCCGGCGGCGTTGCGATGGTAAACCAACAGGGTGAGATGGTGCGCTGGAATAAATACCTGCAAGATACCACGGGGTACACTTTTGAAGAGATCAGAACGATCGATGTTTTGTCGCTGATTGTCGCGGAGGAACGGGAGCGCATCAGGAAATTGGTTGAACGGGCTTTCGCAGGTGAACTGGTGTCGACTGAAACACGACTCCAGGCACGGAATGGCGTAAATACCCTGCCCTTTTATGCAATCGGTACGCGCTTGCTGATCAAGAATGAAGCGCACGTGCTGATCATCGGGATCGACACCACCGAGCGCAACCGCTTCGAACAGGCCCTGATCGAGTCGCAGGTTTTGATCAAA
>Ga0172368_10008939_pt1 | contig 10112 bp, 11 predicted proteins | sample Lak11m_FD_114540 | JGI IMG/M metagenome (GOLD analysis project Ga0172368, IMG submission 114540) | Freshwater microbial communities from Kabuno Bay, South-Kivu, Congo - kab_022012_11m | ecosystem: Environmental > Aquatic > Freshwater > Lake | place: Democratic Republic of the Congo: South-Kivu...
AAAAAAGCAGATGTTTCGGATACAACGACAGACACAACTGTCCCCGCTGTTACTGCGATAAATGGTAAAAAAGTGGATGCAAGCAAAGCACAATGTCTACAATTGGTGACGTATGGAATGAAAGTAGCTCTCGCACAGACTAAGTGAGACACGGTAACAGCTACCAAATTAGCGAATGAAGCTATGGAGATGGAAAAAAAGTTGAATCTTGATAATGTAGAATATGAAACGGTTTGTGGAAAATATATGACTGATGCTGCTTTCGTACAAGAAGTCCAGAATCAAGTGAAAGAGCTACAAAAATAGTATATAATCTGATAATATTTTTAAAATCCAATTGATTTTATATATAATTTTTTCCATGATTTTTTATTATCTTATAGCTGCGCTCATAAGTGTAAGTATCATACTCACTTCGTATTATTCTCCATCTACCTTCGCATTTCTTGGACCTGAAGCAGGACAGATGTTTGCAGACGCTGGAATGAACTTGTTGTGGATTGTTCTCTTCGTGAAACCGATATTCATGATACTGGTGAAATATACCGAATTGAGGACGACAACGTTTTCATGACTTCGAAATTATTTCAAGACTATCAAAGGAAGATCACTGAAATGACTGTGATATATGCTATTGAGTATCGTCTATTTCGTAGCAGGGCTTGGTATGAAATATAGAAGAGTATTGTGAACCACTACTTTCCTGATTCTTTTTACTCACGGCGGAATCAATGTAGGACATCGGCTGAACAATAGTTTCACACTTTCCGCGCAGCTCAATATTTTCCGGATTTTTGCGGGATATTTTTCATTGTTAGCTTTGCTTATAGGATTTATGACATCAAATAATTTTTCCATCAGACTTTTCAAACATCATCGGAAGTCAATCCAGAACCTTGCATATGCCGCATTGCTTTTTGGAATACTTCATGTCGCATTTCTTAACTTTAGAGAATATCGGACATATATAGTTCTTCTAGTTATCTATATATTCTTCAAATTAGTGGAGAAGAAAAAAATACGTATTTAGAATTCTCCTCCCTACGGGCACCTCCTTTAGCAAAGGAGGAAGTGACTAAGGTCCCTCTTTGCTAAAGAGGGAAACGAAGGGTGATTTATTTTTATAGGTCGTATATGAAAAATCTAAAATATTTCCTCAAGGGAATTTCTAGAAACGTACTTTTGTTGTGACTTGTTTCATTACTTACGGACTTGAGTTCGCAGATGGTGTTCCCGTTGATACCATTATTTCTTACGAGTTTATGAGCTGGAGCGACAGTCATAGGAATTGTAGAAGGTGCAGCAGATACGACAGCCGCATTGTTGAAAGTATTTTCGTGATATCTGTCAGATAAATTTAAAAAAAGAAAAATATTCGTTTTGATCGGGTATAGTTTCTCTACTATTACGAAACCATTATTCGCTTTGGCGAAAACATGGCCGGTAGTCTTGGTTTTCAGAGTTATCGAGAGAATAGGAAAAGGGCTCAGAGATGCGCCGAGAGATGCGTTAGTGGCTGATTCGACGGCTCCGGAATTTATGGGGAAAGCTTACGGTATCCAAAGAGCTATGGATGGAACGGGATCAGTGGTATGAGCACTCTTAGCGTTAGTATTATTCCCGCTCTTATGATATCAGAATCTCTTCCTCTTCGCGTTCATACCTGGAGCAATTGCAGTGTTTGCTATTATGTTCGTGAAGGAAGCCAAGACGATGAAAAAGGAGAATCATCGAGAACATGTTCACGTGAAATCAAAGATAGAAATACCATCATTAACAACAATAATCAAACTTTTGCCTAATAATCTCAAACGCTTTATCCTGATTTCAGCATTATTCTGATTGGTAAATTTTTGATACGCATTCTTACTACTCAAAGCAAAAAGTGTAGGAGCGAGCGACGCAAGAGCAATTCTTTATTATGTATTATTTTACTGAATATATACGCTCACTTCCACACCAGTTGGGATGCTATCTGATCGTATCGGAAGGAAAAAATTATTACGAATAGCATATAGTTTATTCTTAGTAGTGACCTTATGATTGGCGTTAATCACACAACTCTGACGAGTAATTTTCTTCTTCATCCTTTTCGGTCTGGTATTTGCTATCGTGGATGGAACCGAAAGAGCGTTAGTTGTAGACCTTGCTGGCAAAGATCAGAAATGAACGGCTCTGTGATTATTTCATACTGCAATTTGAATCGTTTCACTTCCTGGTTGATATATCCTTTGAATGCTTCGAGATAAGATTTCACCGCAAGCTACATTCTTATTTGCATTCATTATAGGTATTATCATAATAATCTTATTTTATTCCATAAATATAAAAAAACAAAACATTGCTATTGAAAATAAATAAATAATCTCTATCAATAATTGACAATATAATAAAAATGGGAATAAAAATTTATATTTCTGATATATGTATGTGTATATGTATGAAAAATCTGTTTGATATGGAGATATCTTCAATTGATCATTAGACATCCCTGAAACTTTAGATAAATATGCGACTAAGCCGGATTCTTATATTGCTCATGATCTCATTATATTATTCAAGATGAACGAAATCTACGGCAAAATAGATAATTTTGTCGAAATACAAGAGAATAAATTGGATAAGCTTGATGCACAACTTTATTATATGTATAACGAATTCGGCGAAAGGAATGATTATGAGTATCGCAACAAACGTTCAAAGAATGTATTGGAAAACGCAAAACGGAAAAAGGAAATCACTCTTATAAAAGAAAAGGATAAGATAGATATGCTCTTGAATATCAAACAGAAGAACTTTATAGTGGATAAGATAAAATTTTTGAATGAAAATAATGTTTCTATTATCTGTCTTTCTGCGGTAATCTGAGGTGTCGATACATGATATGATAATGAAGACGAGGATACTTGTGTATTCGTTTTTCCTGAATTCATACTCAACACAACATGAAACATACAGCAGGCAGAAGATGATGATGTGTCTTTGGAACTCAATCTTGATCAGATAAAAGAGATTATAGTCAATGAGACTAAATACATATTTCTTTGCTAAAAAAGCGGATGCTTATTCCGTATATACCACGGAAGTGTCCGCCCTTAAACTTTCTTTTCCAATTTTGTCGCTCCGCAGAATGCGGGGCTTTTTATCCATTACTCCTCATTTTTCTTGTAGATGATTTGCGGATTGAGATTTACTGGGAATTCTTCCAAATCAAAGACCATTTTAAACTCATGTCATTCGGTATTTTTACTCGAATCTATCTGATTAAGCTCTTCATTGCCGAATATAGCTTGTATTTTTTTAAATCCATTGACCAAGAGAGGTGCTGAGAAGAGTGCTATATTTTTGACGATATATAATAAGAATTGTAGGTCTGAAATCGCTTCATCTTTGGTAGCATCATTCTTGTATTTGATCCACGGTTCAGCAGCGGTGATATATTCATTAGTTCTCTGGACCAATTGATATCGATCATCAAGATATCATTTGATATCAACTTTTTTCAGATATTGTTTTTCGATATATGTACTATCCCATCCATCTTCAAAAAAGTGAACGAGCCTGCTATTATTATTTTCTTTAAACAGATTTATTTTTTTTCTGTTGAATTTACCACTGGTGATGCCATATTTCTTACATAAGCTTGTGACTCTGTTTACCAAGTTTCCTCGTCCGCCGATCAGCATGCTTTCGTACATATTTCATAATCTTTCTGGAGAGAAATCACCATCAGTAGCGATGTGAATATCGTAGAGAAGTTGGAATACGAATGCATCTCTATCATAGAGATCGAGGATATCCATAGGGTCTACCACATTACCTGTAGATTTTCCCATCTTTTGACCATTGAGCGTCACGTGTCCATGGACGATGAGTTTCTTTGGTAAATCTATCTTTGCAGAGAGTAACATAGCTGGTCGAAAAGCTGCATGGAATCTCAAAATATCTTTTCCTATAAGATGAATATCAGCTGGTCGGATTGTTTTGAATTTTTTTTCATCGTACTCATATCATTGTCCGGTAATATAATTTGACAATGCATCACATCGGACATACATCACATGATCATCATCACCAGGTACCGGTATTCCTCGAGGTAAACTCGCTTTAGGACGAGAAAAACTCACGTCATTGGCGTTTTCCAAAAACGATAGTATCTCATTTTTTCTAGTGTCAGGGATGATTTGATAGATATCTTTTTTGATAAGATCAGTGACTTGTCCCTTGTATTTATGTAATGCAAAGAAATAATTTTCTTCTTCTATCTTTTCTATATTTCCGGTCGTATGATCAGGACATTTTCCATCGACGAGTTCTTTTTCCGTCTTGAAAGATTCACATCCCGCACAGTAGAGTCAGATATATTTCTTTTTGTAGATATCACCAGCTTCTACGAGTTTATTCCACAATTTTTGTGCTCCAGGATAATGGATTTTTTTGTCGGAAGTCCTGAGAAAAGTATCATAAGAAATAAGTAATCTTGCGTATAAATCCTTGAATACGCTTACATTTTCGTCCAAAAATACCAAAACATCCTTACCTTCTTTTTCGGCAGTACGTCGGTTTTTGACGCCATGTTCATCAGTTCATGTCTGAAAAACAACTTCTTTGCCTAATATCCTATACATCCTTGCGAATGCATCGGCTTGGATGATTTCCAGAGCGTGTCCTATATGCGGTCTACCATTAGGATAAGCGATAGCAGTGGTTATGTAGAATTTTTTCATTACTTTTTTGCATGAAAATAAAACAGCATTGATTACTCAATACTGTATACAAAGCGATTATTTTTTCAAGGGTTATGATTTTTTACAGACAATAACGTGTCCTATAATATTTCCTTCCTCACGGATAGGTACTACATGGAGATCAAAGAAATTTTTCTTCAAAAGTTTTTCTAGGTCTTGGATCCTATGATTAAAGAATTTAATTCTAAACTGATCCTTATCTTTTTTCCGGACGAATTCGCGTCTTTGGATGAAGTGTCCGATAATGAATACTCATCATGTTTTTAATATCCTATACATTTCGCCAAAAAGAAAGTTTATATCTTCGATGTGCTCAAGCACAAAAAAACTTGTTGCCATATCAAAGGATTCGTCGTCGAAGGGGAGAGTATCTTCCAAATCACACACTATTTTTTCTACATCTTTACCGGCTTGTCAGCCGTGGCTGGGATGTCTTTTCAATAATTTTTCAGCAACATCACAAGCAATATATTTTGTCGGTTTCAGTGGTGCGAGATATTTATATAATCTACCGTCGCCAGCACCGATATCAATAATCGCTAAATCTTTTTGTCCTTTTGGTAAAAATTTAACAAAAACACCTTTTTCGAAACTATCAAGGTGTTTGTGGTATGCGCCATATTCTTTGGCTATCATATTGTATCCTGTCTTCGGATCATGGATCAGGATATGTTTCTGATTATAAGACAAACTAAAATAACTAAGAAATTAAAATGTAATATACTTCGTGTAATTAGTTCGTTATACTCACGTAATTTTTTCACTACGTTCGCGTAATTTGCTTTGCGTAATGATAAATTACAATCAATTACGCCCGTTAGGGCTAATTACGGACGAAGTCCAAATTACATCCCAAGGATAAATTACAATATGTTTTTTTAAAAGAATGTTTTATTGGTTTCTTCTTTGGCTTTCTCCAAAAATGGTTGCATTTTTTCTTCAATATTTGGATTTGGCGTGTGAAGATATTTGCTCAGTTCAGTAGTTTTTTCTGCAGCTTTCTTTAGGTGTACATAATATTTGCTCAGTTCAGCTACAACATCAGAAAGATCATCATTTTTTTCCAAGAGTTCTGTAGTTTTCTGTTTCAAGAGTGTATTTTGCTGGACATATTCATCAAGCTCATTGCTGAGATATTCTATTTCCTTGGCAGCTTCTTTGAGATTTGATCTGAGTTGGTTGACAGTATCTTTGTGTTGGAATCTAAGATAGAATAAAAAATATCCAATTAATCCACCAGCTAGTGCCGCTAAAACAATATATCACGTCATGATTTTTAATGTAGAATATAAAGTTCAGAATTATATTGCATATATATAGTAGTTTATATAAGGAAATCAATAAATTCTTTCTATCAACATAAGTAAAAAAACTCTACCGAAGCAGAGTTTTTCTATGATAATGAATTAAGGGACTAAGATTTCTTGATAGCACCTTTAAATTCAGATCCAGCCTTGAAAGTAACTACTTTCATTGCAGGGATAGAGATTGTTTGTGATGGGTTTTGTGGATTAACACCTTTTCTAGCTTTTCTTTTTGAAGCTTTGAAAGTTCCGAATCCTTGGATTCTAACTTCTCCAGATTTTTTAACTCCACCAATTACAGTTTCGATGAATGAGTTAACTAATTCAGAAGCTAATTTCTTAGAAACACCTAATTGTTCTGCTAGGCTAGCAATAAGAGCTGTCTTTGTCATTTGTACAAATAATTACATAATAAAAGGTACTGTGTACATCAATGATATTAGCATACAGGGACTGTATTTCAAGAGATTTTTAAAGAAAAGTGTCTAATTATTAAATAAATGTATTTATCAGATGGGAACTGATATTACTCATATTTTTATGGTGTCATCTGACGATTTATGGTTGACATTTTTATAAAAATGTACGATAAAAAACTATCTATATTCTCAAAAGCCCCACGAGATGCGGGGCCAGAAAATGGTGTCGAAATATTTTTACTACTATATATAGTAGTATTATTTATCTTCCAAAAGTTTTTTTAATTGTTTGATTGCTCTAGAAAGTCTTTGTCTAATCATTTCATGTGTAGTTCATGTTATGAGAGAAATTTCTTCGTTAGTTTTTTCTTCAATAAATTTAAAATAAATAATATCTTTGCTGATATCATCAAGTCTCTTCATTGCACCTTCTATCTGTTCAAACTTAAAATCATTTTCCAAAAGTTTGGTAAGATCTACATCATCCACAAGTGTATCTTCAAATGCCATTCATTCGTCATCAGTCTGTAGCTGTGTAAAAGGTGTATCAGAATTTTTTTTGAAAAAATCTTTGAGAGTGTTTTTAAATATAGTTCGGAAGTAAGCATTAAACGATTGATCTTCTTTATATGACTTCACTGCTTCCCAAAATTTTACATAAAAATCAGAGATGATATCTTCGGCATCTTGTTTTGCGAGAAAATAATTTGCATTAATATAACGAAAAAACATATCAACGGTTTGCAGATAGAACTGGTTGAATATATTTTGGTCCTGCTGTTTAAGTTTTTTTACGTTCTCTGTATTAAATTCGACCAATGTATTCTCTAAAGGAATAAAGGTAATGATTACATATTTTTTTCTAAGACTATTTCATGATGTTCTATATCTTTGATCGCTTCAGAAGTGACTCAACCTATACATGCAAATGTCTCTTGGAAAGTACCATCTTCGCTTCTTTCTAATGGTCTCATTGGTGGTGATATTTTATCTATTTGTATATATTGATTTCATGATATGATTTTACATTTGCATATTCCACAAGAACCTATACCACAAGATATGGGGAACGCTACACCATTATTTTTAGCTAATTGAGCTATACTTTGCTTATCTTCTGCCGGAAAATTAGCAATGAGATTCCCATCAGGTTTTTGAATTTTTATAGTTACTGTCATAGTATAGAGTATAAATTAAATTATTTTTTGATCATCGTTCCGATAACTTGTTTTGCTTTTTCGAGTTGATTATCGATTGCAGAAGAGAGATATTTATCTGCATCAAACTCAACTAAGACATCGGGAGCAGCTCAAGTGATATCTATATTTTCTCCATTGGGTGTATATCGTTTTCCGACCGTGTATTTCAGTGAAGCACCATCATCGAATTCATCCATAGTCTGGATGGATCATTTACCGAATGTTTGTGTCCCTACGAGTTGAGCACCTATTTGTTCTTTCAATGCTAATGCGATGATTTCTCATGCAGAAGCCGTCAAACCATCGATTAATACCACCATAGGGATATTCTGATAATCCACATATCCTTCAGATACTAATTTTTCATCTTCGAAGGTCGTGTATTTCGTACTTACCACTAATTTACCTTTGGGGATGAAATGTGAAGCAACTTGCACAGCGACTGGTAAAAGTCATCATCCATTCCCTCTGAGATCGAGGATTATTCCTTTCATATTTTGATCCTTCAATTCACTCAATGTTTTCTTCAGAAGATTTTCCGTCTCTTCTCCGATGATAGAAATATTGATATATCATAATATTTCTTTATTAGATCAAGTGATTATTTTCCCATTTACCGAAGGAATGACTAATTTATCTCTCGTGATCTCCTTTTCAATAATATCTTTGCTTCCATCTTTGGCGACTCTTTCTATAGTAACTTTCACTGTAGTTCATTTTGGACCTCTTATTCTTGAAACAGCTTGATTAATATCCAGTGATTTTGTCGATCAGGTGTTGATTATGACGATTCTATCTAGTATTTTAAGCCCAGCATTGAAAGCTGGAGAACCTTTGATGATTTCATCCACTTGGATATAATAATCTTTTTTGCTGATGACAGCTCCGATACCTTCAAAGTCTGACGATCATTTGAGTTCTTCTTGGAATCAAGAATTTGTTTCGCTATCCATATATATAGTGTAGGGATCTTCGATAGCATCGACATATGCCTTAAGAGCATTACTGAGCATTTTCCCCGTATTAAGTTTTTCTACATTATAATAGGAACTCTGTAGGATGCCATATACCGTGTCAAAACGTTGATAATCTTTACTTCATAAACCAAGTTCTTTGGTATTTATGACATTTTTTATCGACACAATCAGACCATCCAAGTTAAGCTTCCCTTGTTGGATAAGTGGTTGATGAAAAGTGTTTCGTTCATGACCGATTTGCCGCATAAATCAACCTAAGAGGATTCCTAGTATAAATAATATAAGTACTTTGGTTTTCTTCATATTTTACATATACAAATAAATTTTACGTAGGTTTACGTATTCGTGACATTTTCATAGACTTCAAATATAGAATTATTTTTCACAAATACAACATCAAGTGTATATTCCACCTTTGTAGGATGAGTAAATAAATAATATTCTATAGTATGTTTTACGTGTCATAATTTTTTGAGGGTGACGTAGTCGTGGAAGTCATCCATATAGTCTACGACTTTCACTTCCACGAAGGTCAAAATATTGTCTTTTTGAAAAATAAGATCAAGTTCTCCGTTCTTGATTTGATATTTTCTTTCCAATAAGGTATATCAGTGATTCTGGTAGTGTATGGCCACTAAAGCTTCTCCTTCGTCGCCCTTGTCTTTTTTGTAAGTTGTCATTTCGAACGTAGTGAGAAATCCTAAAAAAAGTCAGGAGTTATTTCGAACGCAGTGAGAAATCTTATATAAAGGTGGAGATTTCTCTTTCCTTTGGTCATCGAAATGACTATTCATGGTTGTTCCTAAAAAAAGTCATCATATATGTCACGTAATGTCGGATTTATGGTTTTTATAAGATTGATTTTCTTCTCCCTTCTTCGTTTTTTGATTTCTTTCTCTCTTGCTATGGCGATTGTTATATCCGTAAATTCTTCATAATACAAAAGCTTATAGATATTATATCTTTTGGTGAATCAATCATTGATTTTGTATTTATGTTCATAGAGTCTCCTAAGGAGATTGTTAGTCACTCATATGTAGTATGTGGTATTGTATTTGTTGGTTATGATGTAGATATATCCTGTTTTCATGATCCATATAATAATGATATAAGGGTCATGTTTGCATGGCATATAAACATAGATTCACTTGTCGAAATGACTATCCACTAAAACGTTCATTCACCTTATCTCGATTGATACATTTCCATATATTCGTTACGTATTCCACTCTACGATTCTGATATTTCAGATAATATGCATGTTCTCGTACATCTATCGTAAGCAAAGCTTTTTTATTCAAAGTCAGGGGACATCACGCATTGCTCGTATTCACAATTTCCAGACTTCCATCAGTATTCTTTACCAACCATGTTCGTCCAGAGCCAAAATTGCTTACAGCGCTAGTGATCATTGTTTGCTGAAACGCTTCGAAACTTCCTCGTTTGATTACTATAGCATCCAATA
>Ga0172368_10008941_pt1 | contig 10111 bp, 9 predicted proteins | sample Lak11m_FD_114540 | JGI IMG/M metagenome (GOLD analysis project Ga0172368, IMG submission 114540) | Freshwater microbial communities from Kabuno Bay, South-Kivu, Congo - kab_022012_11m | ecosystem: Environmental > Aquatic > Freshwater > Lake | place: Democratic Republic of the Congo: South-Kivu...
CCTCGGTTTCCCTTCGTCCCCACGAAGGGCCCCATTGAAGCGCCGATCGCAAGATCGCGCTGGTGCGCTGCCTCGCGGTTTCCCTTCGTCCCCACGAAGGGCCCCATTGAAGCCACCCAGCACGGTAGCTCCCGGCTGCCTCAGGAGACCGTTTCCCTTCGTCCCCACGAAGGGCCCCATTGAAGCAGGCCGACCGCGCCGCCACGCGCGCGCAACTGGAGGCGTTTCCCTTCGTCCCCACGAAGGGCCCCATTGAAGCAGCCGGTGCGACGCGCGCGGGGCCGGCGCGGACGTGGTTTCCCTTCGTCCCCACGAAGGGCCCCATTGAAGCTAGCGGTTGAGCCGGCCCTCGCATCCGCGGCACCGGCGTTTCCCTTCGTCCCCACGAAGGGCCCCATTGAAGCGCTTGGCGCGCCGGCGCAGGAGCCGGTAGGGCCGGAGGTTTCCCTTCGTCCCCACGAAGGGCCCCATTGAAGCGATTCGGGCAGACTCCGGGGCGGGCGGACAAGGGTTGTTTCCCTTCGTCCCCACGAAGGGCCCCATTGAAGCCGCCGCCGGATGCCTGCGACACCTGGCCCTGCAGGGCGTTTCCCTTCGTCCCCACGAAGGGCCCCATTGAAGCCCGTCGAGTCCGACATGGGATTGCGTCGGCGTCGAGTGTTTCCCTTCGTCCCCACGAAGGGCCCCATTGAAGCCGCCACATCCGGCGCCACGCGGCGCCCGTGCCGATGTCGTTTCCCTTCGTCCCCACGAAGGGCCCCATTGAAGCGGCGAGTCGGGATGGGAAAACGACCGGCCGTCGGAGTTTCCCTTCGTCCCCACGAAGGGCCCCATTGAAGCGGCGGGAGCCCCGCGGCGTGGAAGACCGTCAACTGGTTTCCCTTCGTCCCCACGAAGGGCCCCATTGAAGCCACGCCGCCTACGACGGCGGCAGCGGTGCCATCGACGTTTCCCTTCGTCCCCACGAAGGGCCCCATTGAAGCGATTGGACTGCGCTGGCGGACGGCGTGACGCAGGACTTGTTTCCCTTCGTCCCCACGAAGGGCTTCCTGCGGCGACTGCGTTCGCGTGGCCGCAACGGCCCGACGAAGAAAATGGCTCGTCGACAGAATCTGTGGGTGCAAAAGCACGAATGGGCAGGGTGGGCCGACCGACCCGCGCCTCCTCCGTCCGACAATGCCCGTTCGCTCCAGCGCCGGTCGGCGGCCCGCTCCCGCTCATTCTGAGCGCGGCGAGTCGAAGAACACCGGCGGTGGTCCGGCGCTTCCGACGCCGGCGCCAGCGGCGGGCGGGCAGCCGGCCGCGCCGATCTTGGTTGCAAGTCCGGGGCGTTGTCGACGCGGCCGGTCTGCCCACCCTACCGGCCGCGGCCGAGCGCAGCGCCATCCGGGATGCCCACAGATCCCGAAGAGTCAAAAGGATGAAGGATGAAGGGTGAAACGCGACGGGGGCAGGGGCGCCCGCTACTGCAGCGTCCCGTCCATGATCTTCGCGATGATCGCCCTGAGATGGCGCTCGAGCCTCGCGTCGCGCGCCTTGAGCGTGGCGCCTCCCGACGCTAGGCGCGCCGACAGCACGAACTCGCGCCCTTCGTCGGGCACCGGACGCCCCGAAGCGTCCAGAACCGGAAAACACGCGTAGCTGTTCTCCACGAACTCGCCGTCGCCGTTGCCCAGCTTGCCGAAGATGCGCCACTTCCCGCGCGAACGCTGTTCCACCTGCGCGATGTCCACCGCGCTCTGCACGTAGATCGCCCGGTCGGCGCTCATGCCGCCGGCCCGGCCCGGAAACAGCGACGAGCGCTCCGGGCCGTAGAACAGCACGCGCAGATCCTTCCATTGAATGCCCGGAAGACGCGTCGCGGCATCCTCGCGGTGCAGCACGAGACGCTTGAGCGCCTCCGCCATGGCGAGCGTGCTCAGGTGGTTCGGGATGCCCGCGACGGTGTCGCGCGTCACCGACAGGCGGCTGCCGTCGGCTTCCGTGAACACGCAGCCGAGCGCCGGCGGCGGCGCGCCGTAGTTGCCGCCGAAGCTCTCGGAGGCGGGGCGGTTCAGCCACGCGCGGTGCGTCATCGCCTGCGCGTTGACCCGCCCGCCGATGTCGTGGAAGTACGCCGCGCACCCGTTGGACGTGTAGCGGCCTTCGCTGTAGCTGTGGATGACCGTGACGAGATCGCCCAGCGGCGTGCCGTTCTGCGTCGAGGCCGTGATGCCCACCCGCCCGGCGGAGCGCGCGCGCAACTGCGCCGCGGCGTTGGCGACCGCCAGGAACTTGCTGCTGCTCCAGGGCTGGAAGGCGTCGGCGTGCGTGCCGTTGCTCAGGTAGCGGTAGTACGGCACGCCGCCGACCCGCCGCACCAGCACGAGCGTCACTTTCAGCTCCGCCGGCACGATGCCTGCCAGCGCCAGAGCCTCCACGACGATCGAGTCGGTGCCCGGCCGGTACGCGCCCGCGAGTCCCGGCGGGGACGGCGACGAGAACGAGACCGGACAGGTCCAGTCGCGGTCGGGATCGGACGGCTGGCGCTTGCGGTGACACGGATCGTGCAGGAATTCCGGGTCGATCGACGTCGCCGCGGCACACGGTGCGTCGGCCTTGCCCTCGGCATCGCCCTCCGGCGCGCCGACCGGTCCGAACCCATCGTCGGAGCCGACACCGTCGTAGGCCGTCTCGTCGCCCTCGGGTTCCGACGGCGCCGGCGTTTCCGTCTCCTCGCCGCAGCCGCCGACCGCCGCGCACATCAGGGCGGCGATGCTCCCCCGCACCCGCGCGAGCCGCATGATCGCTCCCGCCCGGGATGCGCGCTTCCGCCGCGAAGTCCCGGCGGATCGAGCATGGACCCGGCCGGAGCCGCGTCAATTTTCCGGCCCGAAGCCCTGTGATTCGACAGGCTCGCCAAGAGCGGCCCGCGACCATCGAACGGCCGGATTGAACCGCCTGGCTCCGCATGCGGGCGCCGCACGCTTGACCCCCTCGCGTGCCCCCTGCTACACGCTGCGCCGCGGGAGCGCCGCCGCGCGCACCCGGATCCGGAGCCTCCGATGCCAACGCCCGCGCCTGCCGATGCCGTGCCGGATCGGGCCGCGCTGGAGCAGGAACTGGGCCGCCTGAACGAGGAGTTGCGCGTGCTGCGCTCCAGCGATCTGTCCGCGCGCGCCTACTTCGAGGGCTGGTTCGCGATCGTCTCGTGGTCCGTCGTGGGCAAGCTGCTCTTCGACTGGTACCGATCGCTCGCGAAATGGCCGTGGCTCGCCATTCCGGTCGGACTTCTGGGCGTCTACCTGACCGTCGACCTGGTGCGGGTGCGCGCGCGCCGGCGCCCGGTCGTGGAGCGCGAGGAGGCCGGCCTGCGCCGCCAGCGCGAGCTGCGCCGCCTGCTGCGTCTCGACGAGGCGGCACTCCCCGAAGCAGAGGCCGCCCCGCGGCCCGCCGCGTAGAGGTTCCCCGTGGGCGCTCCCTTCGTCGTCCTGGAAGGCATCGACGGCGCCGGCACCACGACGCAGGCGCGCCGGCTCGTGCAGGCGCTGGCCGCGTCGGGGCAGCCGGCGCACCTCACGCGCGAGCCCAGCGACGGCCCGGTCGGCACGCTCATCCGCCAGTCGCTCGCGGGCCGGCTCGTGCTGCCGTCCGGTTCGCGGCTCGCCCCCGAGACGCTCGCGCTGCTGTTCGCGGCCGACCGGACCGATCACCTCGCCTCGGAAATCGGGCCTCTGCGCGCACGCGGCGTGGCCGTCGTGTGCGACCGGTACGTGCTCAGCTCCATCGCGTACCAGGGACAGGAGCTGGACCCGGCGTTCGTCGAGGCGGCCAACGGCAAGGCGCACCCGCCCGACCTCACACTGTTCCTGCGCGTGCGGCCAGAGACCGCACTCGTGCGCCGGCGCGCCGAACGCCACCTGGGCGACGAGCTGTACGAGCCCCTGGAGACGCAGCGGCGCGTCGCGCAGGCGTACGAGGACGCCGTGGCGCGGCTGGGGGCCGCTCACCGCGTCCACGTCGTCGACGGCGAGAGACCGCCGGACGAGGTCGCCGCCGAGTGCCTGGCCCGCGTGCGGGCGCTGGCGCGGTAGCCAGTGCCTCGCCGAAAAGGGGCGGAGTGGCGGCCTCGGGTCGCCCGGTCTTGCCGGCCTCCGGCCGGAAGCCGCGCTCCGGGGCGGCTGGAAGCCGCCGGGACCAGTCAGCCTGAGGCTGACACTCCGGCCCCGCCACCTTTTCGGCGAGGGTCCAGCTAGCCGCGCCGGCTCTGCACCTGGCGCACCGCGTCCTCCATGAGCGCCGCGATGCCCCGGCGCACCGTGCGCACCGTGCGCGCGCCGCCCGCGTAGTGCTCGCTCACGCGGTGATCCAGCTCCGTGCCGCCCCAGATCGCGACGAGGTCGGCCCACTTCGCGAGCGCACGCGCCTCCTTGCCCGTGTGCCGCTCCGTGCCGTCCACGCAGCGCAGCTCCCAGGCCGCAGGCGCCAGCGCCCGCAGCTCGTCGCGCACCGCCGGCGAGCCGCCCACCACCAGCACCCGGCGGATGCCCAGCGAGGCGAAGACGCGCGCCGCCTCCTCCACCGCGTGGCGGTTGGGCGAGCCGCCGCACACGCGGCAGGCCTCGCGGCGCGCCGCCACCACCACCTCGCGCCCGCCGGCCGACGCCGCACAAGCCGCCGCGCCGCACGTCACGTGGAAGATTCCGTCCAGCAGCTCCGCGACGCGCCCGCGCTTGGCGCCGTCGATGCGCTCCTTGCCCGGACGCGTCAGGCCCGCCTGCTCCATCGCCGAGCGCGCACGCGGCGCCAGCGAGCCGTCGAAGCCCAGCTCGTGCAGCATCTGCTCGATGGGGACGCTGGTGTCGGCCACGGCTCAGGCGAACTGCGCGTCGAGCTCGCGCGCGAGCCGGTTCTCGATGCGGGCCTTGAGCGGACGCAGGACCAGCCCGAGGTCCAGCGCGATGGAGACGCGGTCCTCGCTGACCTCGGCGCGGCCGCTGAACCCCGAGCCGGCGACCGCAACCCCCGAGTCGCTCCACGTCACCTTCGCCTTGAACCGGTCGCCGTATTCCTGCAGCAGCGACTGCGCGCGGCGCAGCGCCTCGTCCCGCCCCAGGCTGTGGGCCCGCTCCACCTTGATCGTGCTCATCCGGCCTCCCTGCCGACCGAAGGCAGCCGCCCGCAACTATAAGGCGTGCGCGCCCCGGCGGCCCGGGCGCACTGCGCAGGACCGCGCCGGGGTCGCCCGCCGGGCGCCGGCAACCCTTCGGAATCACTGCGGAATCCGCCGCACACATGGTCTGCGCCGGACGGGCGTCCCGTGGTTCGGCAGGCTCACCATGAGCGACGCGCCGCGGCCACCACGTTGCTCGAACAGAACCCGACAGGCGCGGCGCACGACGGGCACGCCCATCCTACGCGTCGAGGCCGCCCCACCGGAATCGTCAGGCACCCACGACCCGCGACGGGCTGGCCCGCGCGGGCGGGGCGGGGCAGAATGGGGCCCGTGGAAGGATGAAGGATGAAGGATGAAGGATGAAAGCTGGGCCGGAGCCCGCCGATGACCAGCAAGGCGCAGCGACGGCGACGCGAACGCAGGAGCGAGATCCGCGAACGGATTCTCGACTCGGCGCGCTCGCTGTTCGCCCTGGAGGGCTACCGAGCCGTGACCATGCGGCGGCTCGGAGAACGCTGCCGGTACACGCCCAGCGCCATCTACAAGCACTTCGCGAACAAGGACGCCATCCTGGAGGAGCTGCGGCGCGACGGTCTGTCGCGGCTGGCGCTGGAAATGACCGAGGGCATCGAGTCGGTGGCGGACCGTTTCGGCAGCCCGCTGGCGGCCATGCGGGAGGCGGCACGGCGCTACCTGGCGTTCGCCTCCGGGAATCCCGAGACGTACTCGCTCATCTTCGGCGGGGCCGGCGTCGGCCCGGAGCCGTCCGCCTCCGCCGAGAGCCAGCGGCTCACCGAGGCCTTCGCGGAGCTGGTCGCACGCGCGCGGGGCGCCGAGCAGATGGAGGCGCTCGACCGCGACCTGGCGCGCGTGCTCTGGCACGCGCTGCACGGACGCGCGCTCGCACCCCGGGCGCCTGCGGACGAGGATCTGTCGTTCGTGGACCGCTGCGTGTCCATGGTGCAGCTCGCGTGGCTGGCGGAGCCGCGGCGCAGCGCGGGCTAGCACGAAGAAAAAGCCGACCGCCAAGACGCCAAGTACGCCAAGGAACGCCAAGAGTTTTGGGGTTCCAGGAAAGGCCGGCGCATCGGCGGATCGTCCAACAAGACTTTGTTCTTGGCGCACTTGGCGCACTTGGCGCTCTTGGCGTCTTGGCGGTTCGCTCTTTCTCCGCTACGCCGCCTCGCCCCGCCCCGGGTCGAGCCTCAGCTCCGGACGGTACGGACGTATCGTCACCACCTCGCCCGCCGAGAGCCGCTCCTGCATCGAGCGCCAGAACGCCGACCCGAACAGCTCCCCGTGCTGCTGCTCGAACAGTCTCCCCCACGGCGGCGGCAGCCCCAGGAACGTCCGGAACTCCTCCGGGAAGATGTCCGCCGGCCCCACGTGGAACCACGGCTCCCCCAGCCACTCGTCCTCGTCGTGCGCCGAGCGCGGGATGTCCCGGAAACGGCACTCGTCCAGCAGCACCAGCTCGTCGTAGTCGTAGCAGACCACCCGCCCGTGCCGCGTCACCCCGAAGTTCTTCGGCAGCACGTCCCCCGGGAAGATGTTCGACGCCGCCAGATCCCGCAGCGCCATGCCGTAGTCGCGCACCGCCGCCCCCACCGCCGCCTCGTCCGCGTCGCGCACGAACAGGTCCAGCGGCATCACTCGCCGCTCCGCGTATGCATGGCGTACCACGACCGTGCCGCCGTCCACCGACACCGTCTCCGACGCGATGCGAAGCAGCTCCTCCAGCAGCTCCGGACTGAACCGCTCGCGGTCGAAGCGCAGCCACTCGAACTCCTGCGCGTCGATGAGCCGCCCCGCCCGGTCCCGCCGGAACACCAGACGGTACTTGTCCATCACGCTCTCGCGCGTCGTGTTCTTCGGCTCGTCGAAACGGTCCCGGATGACCTTCAGCGCCAGGTCGTAGCTCGGCAGCACGAACACGCTCATCACCATGCCCCGCGCGCCCGGTGCCACGACGAAACGATCGTCCGTCGCCGACAGGTGCCGCTGCAGGTCGCGGTACATCTCCGTCTTGCCGTGCCGGTGGTAGCCCACCGAGATGTACAGCTCCGCCAGACGCTTGCGCGGCATCAGCGACTTCAGGAAGTGTACGAGGTCGTACGGCCGGTCCGTGCGCACGTGGAAGTACGAGCGCGCGAAGCTGAACACGATGCTGATGTCGTCCTCGTCGAAGAGCGCCGCGTCCACGTACGCCCCGCGCGCTCCGTGCTCCAGCGCCAGCGTCACCGGCACCGTCTGCGCGCCCGAGAAGAGCCGCCCGACCAGGTACGCCCCCTTGTTGCGGTAGAAGGGCGAGCGCAGCATCTCCGCATGCTGCACCGTGCGCAGCGCGCCGGGCCGGCGGCGCAGCACCGCCTCCAGACGTTCCGCGATGCGCGCGGCGTCGCGGCGCAGGTCCTCCCACGGCGCGCCCGTCGGCACGTCCTCCAGAATGCGCTCGAACAGCGCCGCGTTCGACGGCGCACGCTCGAGGCTCCCGTGGGACGCGCGCACCGGCGGCGTCGGCGGAGTCTCGAAGTCCGTGTCCACGAACTCCACCGACTCGTCCACGCCCACCGTCGTGAAGATGCGCCGCGTGATCGAGTTGAAGAACGTCTCGGCGATCTCCCAGTCGTCGCGCGCCGCGATGCGTCCCGAGTAGACCGCCTTGATGGCCGACCAGAGCGTGCGGTCCTCGACCCGCGCCTCCAGCGCCGCGCGCACGCCCGCGACCGCCGGCCGCACGCACCGGTCGTACAGCTCGAGGCGCTCGGAGGCGTCGCGCGCCAGGCCGTGCCAGTCGCGCGCGCCGAAGCGGGCCGGGGCGCGCTCGGTGATCGCGCGGAAGTCGTGCTGCAGCAGGTCGAACGCGCGCACGATCTCGTCGGCGCCCACGTTCGCGAGTCGGCTGTCGGTGAGTCGCGGCGCGGCCGGCATGGGGCCTCCGGGGAGGAGAGTAACGGGCGCCGGCGGAGGGCGCACGTCGCAAGGACGGGTAGGATGGGCAGACCGTCCCGCGCGGCACTGCATTCGAATCGAGCACTGCGATGGCCGCGCGGGGCGGCTGCCCGTCCGCCGGAAGCGGCCGGTCGAGGAATCTCCGGTCCACCGGTGGCGCGGGACGGGCAGCCGACCGCGTTCACCGCCCAGACTCGAACGATCGCAGAGGCGCGGTCGGTCTGCCCATCCTACCGGATGCGGCCTCGTCGCCCCGGAATCGTTGGGCGGCCGCATCCACGTTGCTCCGCGCCCCCCGCCGCGCCGTCAGGCCCCGGAGAGGACCACGTGCGCCCGGCGGATCTCGTCGCGGAACGCGTCGGGCAGACGCGCCCAGTCGAGCACGTCGGAGAGGATCGGGAGCGCGCTCTCGCGCAGCGCGGCGCGTACGAGCGCGGTGGCCGGGGACGGGCGGTCGGGGTGGACCGGGTCGAGCACGACGAGATCCAGGTCGCTGCCGGCGTGCGCCCCGCCCGTCACGCGGCTGCCATAGGCCCAGACCTGCGCCCCCGGTGCGTGCCGCGCAAGGATGTCCCGCACCATCGCGAGATAGCGCGGGGCGAGGTCAAGCGCCGGCATCCGATGCCCCTGCGCGCAGGGCGGCCTCGAGCCGCCGCGCGTCCTCGACGAACCCGGGCAGCAGGGCCAGCGTCTCCTCGGCGAATCCCTCGCCGTAGTCGTGCGCGGTGCTGTTGCGGTTGTCGCGGTATCGGAACCAGCGCTCCACCTCGTCGGGCTGGAGCAGCCCGTGCCGGGCGCCGAGGCGGAAGACATCCTTCCAGGGAAGCTCGTCGACAGAGCGCGGCACCGCGACGAATCGCCTCAGCGCCTTGCGCAGCAGCTTCGCCGAGGTTTCCAGGGTCAGCTCGAAGCCCTTCACCGTCGCGTTGCGGAAGACCTCGTGCTCGGTGCCGCCGGGCGAGGACCTGCGCAGCAGCTCCAGCGAGCACTCCAGCGTCGCCAGACAGCGGGCGAGATGTTGCGTCTGCAGCACCACTGCTTCCCCTTGCGCCCGTTCGCCGTGCGCACGGCCGCGATCCGGAGCAGGAGAATAGCCCCGCGGGGGCGGTCGGACAAGCGGCCGCGCGCGGTTGCCGGACCGCCCCGCGCGTCCGGCGGCGGATGCCCGAAGCGGGCCCGCAGGTGACCGGGGGCGAGAGCCGCCCGGCGCTTGACAGCCCGCCGCGCGGGTGCTCCGATGCCCGGCGCAATCGCGAAAGGCGGGCACATGCGCTCGGGCTGGGTCGCGCTGGCTTTCGTCGTCGCGGCGGGCGCCGCGCCGCCGAAGCTCCTCGCCGCGGAGCCGCGCGTCCGGGTCGCCCTCGCCGGATTCTCCGTCGGCGACGGCGTGGGCGACAAGACCGGCGCGATGGTCGAAGAGCTGCTCCTCAACGCCCTCCACCGCACGCGCCGCATCGACGTCGTGGGGCGCAGCGACATCGCCGGGCTCATCGGCTTCGAGCGCCAGAAGCAGCTCGCCGGGTGCGCCGGAGAGATGGCGTGCGCCGCGGAAATCGCCGGCGCGCTCGGGGTGCGCTACCTCGGCAACGCGAGCGTCGGACGGCTCGGCCAGGCCATCGTCGTCAGCTTCAAGATCATCGAGGTCGCCACCGCGCGCGTGCTCGTGCGGACCGAGGGCAGAGCCGCTTCCGACGACGCGCTGTCCGCGGCCATCGACGGCGTCGCCGCGGACGCCGTGGCGGGCTGCGAGAGCGAGGGCTGCGTGCGCGAGCCCCAGGGCCCGGCGCAGGCAGCATCGCCTGCGGGCCCCGCCGCAATCGCCGCATCGGCGCCACCACCGACTCCCGCGCCCGCACCGTCTCTTCCCCAATCCCCGCCCGCGGCACGGACGGCAAACGCTTCGCCCGAGGCGCGCGACCCGGCTCTCCCCCCCGGCCCCCCTCTCGTTTCGGACAAGGACAAGAGCGTCCGAAACGCGAGGGGGGTGATCGCGAATGCCCCGAG